>OMGS01000178.1_pt1 | contig 54553 bp, 30 predicted proteins | sample 1646081 | NCBI WGS metagenome assembly OMGS01 (sample SAMN05578591, study PRJEB25193) | human gut metagenome | biome: Human Microbiome; feature: human-associated habitat; material: feces | host: Homo sapiens | place: USA:Birmingham | reverse complement strand
ATAATCTCGTCAAACAAGAGGTCAGCAAAAGCTGAAATTAGATGCGTCTGCCCTGCGAGAGGCGGTTCCGCCACTTGCCCTCGGCGGGCGAATCCGGCATACTAGAGCGGATAAGCTTTAAGAATGTGCATTCTCAAAGTTTTTAAGACGTTCACTTCGGCGCTTAGTTATGCTGTCGTCATCCGCAAGGCGGCATAGCCGTCAACGGCTGACGCTCGCGACGGGCGCCTGCTCACGCAGCCGCCAGAGCAATTCCACTTTGAAATTGCTCTAATGAAAAAGGTCATTACGAAAATCCGTCATGAACGCACGCAAAATCCGCGAAAATCTGGGCCGTGCCAAGGCCAGCTGTCAGCGCCGCGACTTCCCGCGCGCCGTGTATCTGACCATCGCCGCCTTCAAGGAACTGGGCGGGCAGACCGCGCCCACGGACCTGCGCGGCGATTTCCGCAACGCCTTGACCGTGCTGACTTCGGATCCCCAGTATAAAAAAGAGTGCGGCCAGCCCCTGAGCTACCAGCCGGGCAAAGAACGCGAGATGCTCATCTTTTTCATCAAATTGTACAAGGAACTGCGGGGCCAGGAAAACCAGGAGGATTACGAAACCACCCTCCAGCGCAAGCTCAATCTGGACCGCTGCATCAAGGAGGGCAAGCTGCTTCTGAACCAGGGCAAGGGCTCCGAAGCCGACGCCAGCTTTGCCGAGGCCCTCAAATACTATAAAAACGAATTTTCCGTCTTTTCCATGATGGCCAAAGCCATGCTTGAAGCGGGCGAATATGTCCGCGCCTTGGGGCATGTACGCAAAGGCCTCAAGGAACGCCCCGAAGACGCGGAATTGCTCCAACTGGCCGAGGAATGCCTGCGTCTGCGGGCCCAAGCCGGCAGATAGCCCGTCCCGCCATCCCCTTTCTTCTCCCACCGTTACAGCGAACTATTTTTCGTCATTGAAATATTCCGGAAAAATTCCGGGCAGATGGCCGTCGCGCTTGTCATAATGCTTGAAAAAGTCTAGATTTTTCACCGCTATTACTCCCTACATACGACCTTTTCATCATCCGCAAGCGAGGCTTTGCGCATGGACGCCATCCGCTACATCCACGCGGCCGATCTGCATCTGGACACGCCCTTTCAGGGCCTTTCGCGCGAGACCGCCCAGGGCGGCCATCTGGCGCGCCTGCTGCATGAAGCCACCTTCACGGCCCTGGAGCGCCTTTTCCGCTTCTGCGAGGCTGAAAAGCCAGATTTTCTGGTGCTGGCCGGCGATATCTACAATCAGGAAAACCACAGCGTCAAAGCCCAGCTCAAGTTGCGCGACGGCTGCGACCGTCTGAACAGACTGGGCATCCGCGTATTTCTGGCCCACGGCAATCACGACCCGCTGGACTCGCGCCTCAACGCCGTGGAATGGCCGGACAACGTCACGGTTTTCGGCCCGGAACCGGAACGGCATGTTCTGGAAAAAGACGGCCGACCGCTGGCCGTTATCCACGGCATCAGCCACGCCCGGGCCAGGGAGGGCCGCAATCTGGCCCGCCTGTTCGAACGCGACGCGCGGTATGACTGCTTCCAGCTGGGCGTGCTGCACTGCACGGTGGAAGGCGAGAGCAAGGCCGACCGCTACGCCCCCTGCTCCCTGGATGATCTCAAGGCCGGGGGTCTGGACGCCTGGGCCTTGGGGCACGTGCACGAGCGCCGCGTACTTTCGGAGACGCCCTTTATCGCTTATCCCGGCAATGCTCAGGGCCTGCACGTCAATGAGCCGGGTCCGCGCGGCTGCCTGCTGGTCACGGTCGCGCCCAGAGGCGGTGCCTACGCCTGTGCCTCCACATTTCTGCGCCTGGGACCCGTGCAGTGGGAGAAGCTGGACCTGGACCTGGACGGCGTGGACCATCTGGACGAGGTGGAACGCCGCCTGAACCACTGCCTGGAGAAAGCGGCGGAAGCCGCCGATCCTGGCTGCGAGGCCCTTATGGCCCGCGTAACCCTGAGCGGACGCACCAGTCTGGATGCCCTGCTGCGTGACGCGGCCAATCAGGAGGATCTGGCCGAGCGCCTGCGCCATCTGAGTTCGGGCACGCCGGGAGTCTGGCTCAAGGACCTACGGGTGGAAACTCGTTCCCTTACGGAACGCTCCGAATACCTGCAGCGCGAGGATCTGCTGGGCGAAGCCATGCGTCTGGCCGAACGCATGCGCGAAAGCCGGGAAGTCCTGCAGGAAGTGGCCGGTCCGGCTCTGGCTCCGCTGTTCGGCCACAACCGTCTGCGCAAGGTGCTGGCCCAGCCCGACGAGACGCAAATGCAGGCCCTGCTGCAGGAGGCCGAACGCCTCTGCATGGATCTGCTGGAGGTCCGCTGATGTATATTGAATCCTTCCGCATCGACGGCTTCGGCATCTTTTCCGGCGTGCAGGTGGAGAATCTGCCGCCGGGCCTGTCCATTTTTCTGGGCCGGAATGAAGCGGGCAAATCCACCTGCCTGGAATTCCTGCGCTCCATGCTCACAGGCTACCCCGATCCCCGCAGCCGCGAGGCCAAACGCAGCTATGCGCCCCTGCGCGGCGGCCAGGCCGGAGGCAGCCTCGTGCTGCGCGCGGACGAGCGGGAACCCCTGCATCTGACGCGGCGGCCGGGTTCGGGCGGCGGCATGCTGACCCTGAGCGAGGCGGACGGCGGCATGCTGCCGCCCGAACTGTTGCGACAACTGCTCTTCGGCGTCAGCCGCGAGGTCTACCGCAATGTCTTCGGCTTCAGCCTGAGCGAGCTGGAGAGCTTTGAAAGCCTGAGCGCCGAGGGCGTACGCAACGCCCTGTACGGCGCGAGCTTCGGCCCGGGCCTGCGCGCGCCCGGCGACGTGCTGAAGATCCTGGAACGGCAGGCCGAGGACATTTTCAAGAGCGGCGGCAGCAAACCGGCGCTCAACGCGGCCATCCGTCAACTGGAAGAGCTGCGCGGCAAAATCGAGGACGTGGCCGCGGAATGCGCGGGCTTTGACGGCCTGGCCCTGGAGCTCTCGCGCAAAAAAACGGCCTTGGCCGACCTGCGCCGCCATAAAAGCGAATTGGAAGAGGAGCGCCGCCTGCTGGAGCGCCGTCTGGGCGTCTGGCGGCAATGGGACGAATGGCGCATGGCCGGTGTCCGGCTGGAACGCCTGACCCCGGTGAGCGAAAGCTTTCCCGAAGACGGTCCGGCGCGCCTGGCCCGCGCCCAGCAGGCCCGCGAAACCTGCGAACGCCAGTTGGCCGCGCACCGGGAAAAACTGGCCCGCCTGCGCGAACGGCGCGACGCCGTACAGGTGAATCAGGCCCTGCTGGACGCCCTGCCCGAGCTGCGCCGTCTCTCCGAGCGCAAGAGCGGTTACCGCCAGGCCCAGAGCCTGCTGTCCGGCCAGGAGGACAATTGCCGCCGGGCCGAGGCGGATCTGAACCGTGAGCTGACCCGGCTGGGGCCCGGCTGGAGCTGCGAGCGCATCCGCACCACGGACCGCTCTCTCTTTGCCCGCGAAGATCTGGAAAAACAGGCCCGCGAAATGGCGGCGGCGGATTCGGCCCATCAGGCCGCCGTGGACGCTCTGACCAAGGCCAACCGCGATGTGGAATGCGCCGAGCGGGATGTGGCCGCGGCCCGAAACGCTCTGACCATGCTCCCCGCGCCCGTGGCCGCCCTGGACGACGAGGCCCGCGACGATCTGCGCCAGACCCTGGCCCGGCTGGAGGAAGACCGCCGCCAGTTGCCGGGCCGTCAGCGCGCTCTGCACAATGCGCGCACCACATTTGCACGAGCCTATGATCCTCTGCGCCTGGCGGCCCCAAGCGGGACATCCGGTAATGGCGACAATGGCGGCGGCAACGGCGGAACTTCCGCTCACAACGGACCGCGTGAGATTCTTGAGGGCCTGCTGGCTCGCCAGGAGGAAGCCCTGGCATTGGCCGGCGAGGTGCAGGAACGCCTGCGCGAGGCGGGTGAAGCCGCCCAGGCCGTGCAACAGGCCGGAGAACAGGTGGACGCGTTCAAGAACCGCATGGATGAATTGCGCGAGGCCCAGCGCCATGCCAGCGGCCCCAGCCGTGAGGCTCTGGACGCCCGCGCGGCGGCCCTGCGCTCTCTGCGGGCTCTGTCCGCCAGCATGGCTACAGAGCGCGAACGCCTTCAGGAGCTGGACAACAGGATCAACAGCGAACAGGCCCCCTCGCCGGTCAAAAGTCTGCCGCTGATCGTGGTGGGCGCGGCGCTCATCGCAACGGGTGTGGGCATTCTGCTGGCTTACTGGCGCTGGGGTTTGACCAGCTTCCCGCTCACGGATGCGCTGGCCCTGCCCGTCAGCCTCTGGTCCGGCTATCTGGTACTGGCCTGCGGCGTGGGCTTTCTGGCCGGGGGCCTGCCGCGCAGCGGTCCCGAAGCCAAGCGCCACCAGCGGGAAATGGCGCAATTGCAGAGCCGCCGCGAGACCTGCGCCCTGCACGTGGCCGAACTGGGCGAGCAGGCCCGCCAGCTCTGCGCCGCTGCGGGTGTGGAGAGTATGGATCTCGTCACCTTGGAAGCCACGGAAATGCTTCTGGAGCGCGAACGCGAGCAGTGTTTCAACGAAGAACGCTCCCTCCGGGACATGGAGGCGCTGCAACGCGAGATGGGCCTGGCCAAGACTCAGGTGGGCGTTCTGCAGGGCAAGGCCCACGAAATGGAAGGTGCTGTCCAGCAGACCCGCCGCCGCTGGCATGAGCTCATGCTGGCCCAGCGCGTCAGCAATGTGCCGTCGCCGGAAAGCGCGGCCGCCTTTTTCGCCAGGGCTGAATCCGCCCGTCTGGCTTTTGGCGGCGTGGCCGCCGCCGAAGCTGAACTGCGCGCCCTGGAGGACGATCTCCGCGGTCTGGAAGAGCGCATGCGCGCCGTGCCCGCCGTGGCCGAACGCCTGACGGAAGAGGCGGACTGCGCAGCTCTGGTGGAATGCGTGCGCCAAGTGCTGGAATCCTGCCGTGAGGCCGACGCCGCGCGTGAACAGCGCATCAAGGCGGCGGCCGCCCTCCAGAATCATGAAAACGAGCTGGAACGGGCGCAGAACCGCCAGAACGAGGCCTTGGAACACTTGCGCGCGGCGGAAGAACGCCTGGGAGCGGCCCGCGAGACCTGGAGCCGCTGCCTGAAGGGGCTCGGCCTGGGCGAGGATCTGGACCCGGAAACCGTGCGCGAAGCCCTCAAGTACATGGAAAACTGCCTGGCGGCCGAGTCGGCTCTGGAGCGTGCCCGCACCGAACTGGCACAAGGCCGCGCGGAACTGGCGGCCCTGCGCGAACCACTGGCGGCCCTGCTGGCCTCCCTGTCGCGGGATCCGCTTCAGGATGCGGACGCCGCTCCGGACTGGCTGGCCAGCCTGGACGCCGCCCTGGCTGCAGCCGAAAGCATGGCCCAGGCCCAGGACGAGCGCGCCCGCCTCTCCGGCCTGCTGGCCGAGGAGGAGGACGACGTGCGCGCGGGTGAGGCGGCCCTCGGCGAAGCCCGCAACAATGAGCGTAATTTGCTGGCTCTGGCCGGGGCGCGGGACGCCGAGGACTTTTTACGTCTGGCCGCCCTGCGCGACGAGCAGCGGGATCTGGCCCGCCGCCGTCAGGACCTGGAGGACGCCCTGCGTCTGGCCGCCGATACCCTGCCCTTGCCGGAATTTCTGGCCTCCTTCCGGGAAGAGGAACAGGAGAGCCAGGAAAAACGCAGCGCCGCCATTCAGGAAGAACTCAACGGCATCCAGGACGAGGAACAGGAGCTGGCCACCGCCGTGGCCGGTCTGAGCGCCAAGGTTACGGCCCTGGCCCGGACCGACGATCTGGCGGAACTGCGCCAGCAGGAAGCACTGCTGCTGGAAAGCATGGAGCGTATGGCTCTGGCCTGGAGCCGTCGGGCCCTGGCCCGCGAAATCCTGCTCAACGCCAAGCGCATTTTTGAGCGCGAGCGCCAGCCGGAGGTCATCCGCCAGGCCTCGGACATCTTCGCCCGCATCACGGGCCGCCGCTGGCGGGGCATCAGCGCCTCGCTGGAAAATTCGAGCCTGAGCATTTTGCCCGACCAGGGCGAACCGGTGCCGCCGGAATCCTTGAGCCGCGGCACGCAGGAACAGGCCTATCTGGCCCTGCGCCTGGCCTACATCAAAAACCACGCGGCCCATGCCGCGCCCCTGCCCGTGATCATGGACGAGGTGCTGGTCAACTTCGATCCAGAACGAGCCGAACGCACAGCGCGGGCCTTCGCGGAACTGGCCGACGGCAAGGAAGGCCCGGCTCATCAGCTGCTCTACTTCACCTGCCAGCCGCATATGGTGGATGTGCTGCGCGCCGCCGCGCCGGGCGCGGCCCTGTTTACCGTGGAAAACGGCGGCATCACGGCGGGATAAGCCGCAAGCCCAAGGATACATAAAAAACACGGGCCGGTTGCATACGCGACCGGCTCGCTTTTTATGCCTGCATGCGCTGACGCGCCGCCCTGTAGTGGGCTCTGCGTCGGACATTGCGGCGGTGCAGGATCTGCCGCGCCTGGGTAAGCAGATAAACGCCGGACAAAATGCCCCCCGCTCCGAAGCATTCCTGCCAGTAAAAATCCTCATCCAGCACGATCACACCCGCCGCCACGCCCACCAGGGGCATGATGTTCAGAAAAACGGCGGCCAGGCTGGCCCCGACCATCTTGACGCCGAGATTCCAGAAAACCATGGCGCAAACTCCGCCCATCCAGATAATATAGGCCATATAGGCCATTCCCGCCGGGGACAGCGGCGCGTAGTGCAGTTCATCCGTGATCAGGCCGTAGACCAGGGTGGTCAGCGCCCCGAACACGCCGGCCCAGGCCGTTGTGCCCAGTGCCGAAAGATGGTGCATGACCCGGAAGCCGATCAGCATATACGCGGCCCAGCCCAACTGGGCGAAGAAAAAAAGCAGATCGCCGTAATTGAAGGAAATCCGCAGCAGGATCGCCAGCGAGCCCTTGCTGATGAGCACCAGGACGCCCAAAAGGGAAATGACAATGCCCAGCCACTGGATGGGCAAAAGCCGCTCACGCAGAAAAAGCACGGCCAACAGGGCCGTGACCGCCGGTGTGGTGGAGGCGATCAGGGTGGCATTGCCCACAGTGGAATACTGCAGGCCGGTGAACTGGGCCACATTGTTCACGGCCACGCCGCATACGCCCATGCAAAAGAGCGGAAAGAGCGCCGAGAGAGGGGGCAGCAAAGGCGTTCTGTGCCGCCAGCGCATGATCAGAAAAATAGTGGCGCTGATCAGCACGAAGCGCACCACGGTCAGGCTCACCGGCGTGATTTCGCGCACGGCCAGTTTGATGAAAAGCGGCTGGATGCCCCAAATGGCGGCGGTCAGGGCCAGAAGGCCGTAAAATTTCCCCACTGCTTGTCGCCGTCGGTTCATGCTCTGCTCTCGAGGTAAGAAGGATCGGCGCAGTTTGCGTCAAATTCCACGCAAATGCCATCCGTATATATAATTTTTTTTGAAAACGAATTTCAATTCTATTGACAGGAATCCCGACCTGTGCAAAAGTCAGCCATCCACACATGCAACGCGGAGAAAAAATATGGATTCTGCCTGCACAGCCGTGCAATCTTTGGATGTCAGCCACAGGTTCAGCCATGACAATCTTCACATCCGCTTTAATTCACGTTTTGATCCACCGCAAGCCAGTGTCTTGATAAATCTTCTGCAACGCTACTATCAATCATGCAAGCGTATTTTCATTGATGTCCGTGAGGTTGAACAGCCGAACCCTGTCGCAGCCGCCGCGCTCAAGGCCGCTTTTCTGCATGCCGATTACGAGCCGCAACAAATTGTTTTCAAGGGCAACAGCGGCTTTGCGCTGGCGGTCAGCGGCAACAAGGTGCTGCTTGTGCCGGAAAAGAAGCCTGAAGGGCACGTCTGCCGGGGTAACTGCGCGCACTGCCGTTGCGGGCACAAGAAGGCGCGTTCCGAGTCCAAGACCGCGTAATATCCGCCCCGGAAAGGATTGGGGCTTTTCCCGGGCGGATTGTGGGAAATAATTATTGTTACATTTTATAAAATCGTGTTATTGTTATAAACGCAACAACGCTGCCGGGTCCGGACAGCCAAGGGAAGCGCCGGAAGGCGGGCGGCATAAACCATAGCCCTGAGGAGAGAGGCATGAGCAAAGAAAGGAAAAATCCGGGAAGGTTCAAGAAACAGTGCATGGTGGCCCTGCTGGCCGCAGGCCTGTTTCTGGGCGCGACGGGGAGCGCCAAGGCCATTGATTTCAAGGCCCAAGGCGAATGGCTGGTGGGCTTCGGCGCCGGCGACGACTCGCTGATCAGCAAAATGAATGACAAAGGCGCCAGCAAACAGAAGGCTGACAGCGACGACAAGTTCGCCGCCGCACAGCGCGTCCGTCTGCAGATCGACGCGGTGGCTTCCGAAGCCCTGTCCGGCACCGTTTTCTTTGAGATCGGCGACCAGACCTGGGGCAAGGCTGACGAAGGCGGCGCACTGGGCGCGGACGGCAACGGTGTTATCAAGCTGAAGAACGCCTATATCGACTGGATGGTGCCCCAGACCGACCTGAAGCTCCGCATGGGCCTTCAGGCCGTGGCCCTGCCCAACGTGGCCGGCGGCTCCGCCGTCATGGACGGCGATGTGGCCGCCGTTGTGGCCAACTACAAGTTCAACGAGAACGTGGGGCTCACCGCCCTCTGGATGCGCCCGGTCAACGATAACTACTCGGGCTGGCTGGATGCCAATGACAATCGCCGGGAAGCAAATTACCTGGACAACATCGACCTCTTCGCCCTGAGCCTGCCGCTGACCTTCGACGGTTTTGAAATCACGCCCTGGGTCATGTACGGCATGATGGGCAAGAACGCTCTGGACGGCCTGGATGCCGACGACAATAGCAACCCCTGGTCCCGGCCCGGCAGAGCCGGGAGTAACCAGTGGGGCACAGCGGACGGCGCTCTGAGTTATACCCTTAACGGACTGTATCCGGGCTTCAATCACAATGGTCTGGGGAGCACCAGCAAGGCTTACGGTTCCATGTTCTGGGCCGGCCTGCCCATCGCCATCACGGCTCTGGATCCCTGGAACTTCGAGCTGGATCTGAATTACGGCTACGTGGAAGCCATGGGCCGCTTTGACGTGGAAAAACGCTTCGGCTCCGGCGACTGGAAGCGCGGCAGCACCGAGCGTCAGGGCTTCCTGGCCAAGGCCCTCGTTGAATATAAGATGGAATGGGGTGTTCCCGGCATCTTCGGCTGGTACGCATCGGGCGACGACGGCGACGTGAAAAACGGTTCCGAACGCATGCCTTCCATTGCGGCCGCGGGCAACTTCACATCCTTCATGGGCGACGGCAACTTGGCCTGGGCCCCCAATGGGGCATGGTATGACCGCGATCTGAGCTACGCGGGCACCTGGGGCGTGGGTCTGCAGATCCGTGATATGAGCTTTGTGGAAGATCTCAAACACACTTTCCGCGTGGCCTACTGGGGCGGCACCAACAGTCCCTCCATGGTCAAGTACATGGACAGCTCCACGGCCTGGAGCTCCGGCTACGGCACCAACGACGGCCCGTATCTGACCACCAACGACGGCCTGCTGGAATTCAACCTGGTCAACTCCTGGCAGATCTACGAAAACCTGGAAGCCAACCTGGAACTGGGCTACATCGTCAACATGATTGACGACGATACCTGGAAGAAAGGCTATATGCCAGACTCCTACGAGAAACAGGACGCCTGGAAAGCCCAACTCGTCTTTGCCTATACCTTCTAGAGCAGTTCATGCCTTACATGTTCCGGTAAACGGTTAACGCCCCTCTACGTGTGCGATTCCTTCCCGCGCACAAACATAAGGCCGTCCCACGGGGGGACGGCCTTATGCGTTGGAAGATCTCTATCAAGGGCACGGCCTACAGTGTCCACCCTCCGAGCAGTTTTGAAGCTGGAGATTTTCTGCCAAAAGCCATGTGCCGGCGCATGAAGTTGTAGTGATGGGGAGCTTCAACTTGACCTGACAGCAATCTATTGAAATGAAATTGTAGTTTTGAAGGAAGTGTAAACGCACCATCAACCGGCACCACACCCGTGGAAACTCCTTACTGGAAAGTTTCAATCAAAACGTGATCAAACACAAAACTGGCCTTCCGAATCTCGCCGCAGAGCTTGACAATATCTCCAAGGCCTGCAAGATGATGGGAGTTTCATGGGATACATTTTATCGGTATCAGGCTACCAGAGATGCGGGGGATGTTGAGACTTCTTTCAAGGTGAACCGGAGAAAGTCAGCGAGGCGGCAGTTACGGCCTTCGCTATTGGTTCCTCAGCTCATGGATAGATTCGGGACAACGATGGACTGCGTAAAAAAACATTCTGTGTCTGCATTAGGAGTGAATTTCACCTGGATACGACAGGACTTGGTGTCTTGGTGACGCCGGAAAAAGTCCACCCAAGAGAGGGGCCTATAATTCTATTTTAAATGGAACTGAACAGCTAGTCAATAATCACAGGGAGTAGCCCAAGAACACTATGAAAGATTTATATATTCTTGGTGCCGGCGGATGCGGGCGGGAAGTATTGAGCATGATGCTCGACGCTCAGGCTATTCAAGGGCAACGTTGGAATATCAAGGGTTTTCTGGATGATACAGAGGCTCCCTTGCACGGCAAGGACTGTGCGCTGCCGGTAGTCGGGACTATCATGGATTATTCTCCAAAACCCAACGATGTTTTGCTGATGGGCATTGCTGAACCTCACGCCAAGGAACGGTTGGTAAATATGCTCAAAGCTCGTGGGGCGGCTTTTGCATCCTTCATCCACCCTTATGTCACCATGGGCCGCTACAGTCAGCTTGGCGAAGGCGCCGTTGTCTATGGCGGCTTCGGTATGACGGTAAATGTCAAGGTTGGCACATTTGCCACGTTGCAGGCATGTTACTTGGGCCATGATGTGACTGTGGGGGACTACTGCACCATCTCCTCATTCTGCAATATTATGGGTTACGTCGCCGTAGGAAAGCGCGTCTTCATAGGCAGCAATGCGGCTATAGCCCCCCATGCCGTTATTGAAGATGACGCCTATATCTGCGTCGGCAGCGTAGTGATCAAAAACGTCAAAGCTGGGGCAAAAGTTTTGGGAAATCCGGCGCGGGAAATTAACGTTCAGCCCGCGCCAACTTCTATGTGACTTACCTGGATGTTAAGCTGCATCCAGCAGTGCTTTCAGGATATCATGAGCACAAAATATACATCGCAGACGGCATCCATCCAGGCTTTCGGCCTCGTGCTGAAAGCCTTGCAATATGAAGATCTGCCGTCTTTTCTCTACTGGAGAAACAAACAGAATGTCAGAAATGCCATGCCAATTACAGATAAAATATCGTATAGCAGTCTGCATTTCTGGTACAAAAAGCAGGAACATTCCTCGCATAGTTATTCTTACCTCGCCTATCTGGATAACACCCCCATAGCATTTACGGATTTAATAAATATTGATTATGAGGGCAGCCGGGGCGAAGGGGGTCTGTTTATCTTTGATGACCGATATTTGGCGACAGGCATAGCATACCACATCGTTTTATGTAAAGAAATCTTGATGCACTATTTAAATATTAGAACGCTAATCAGTAAAATGAAGTTGGATAATACCGAGAGCATAAAATTTTGCGAAAGCTACGGCGGCAGACTTGTCCGGCAAGAAGGCGATATGCTAATCTACGCCAGCGAATACAATGAGCGCCGGAGCGCTCTGAAACGCATTGCCTCACTTATCAGGAGGGAACAAGATTTTCAAACATACTTGGGCGATAGCGAGGTATGATGCCATCCCCTCCTTCCCATGCTAATACACAAACTTTTACTGTGTGAGAGATTCTCTTCGGCTTTACCAAGACTGAATATCCTTGGAGACTCAAAATTCGAAGCTTTTTTCGAACCATGCATATGCGCCTATTGAGAAGGAGAAGGGAATCGTGATCCTGCGTGGAGTGGCGTCCGCTTTGCCCCCGCACAAGTTCGACAGCAAGACAGTGGCTGGCTGGTGCGAATCTGACAACACATTTTTATGCCAAAAAGTTGGAATACACAGCCGCTATCTTCTGAGTATGGAAGAAAGCGAACTGGACTTGGCCCATCTGGCATGTCGTAACCTTTTCTTGCAGAATCCTGACCTGGATCGAAATGCAATCGGTCTATGTATATATGTAGGTCAGATCAAAACGCGACTCATCCCGCACGCCTCCGCTTTACTTCAAGCCCATTTAGGGTTGCCTGTGACCTGCGCCTGCTTTGACGTGGGATTGGCCTGCTCCGGCTATACATATGCTTTAATTATAGCTCAGTCTCTTATGACCACCCAGAACATCAAGCATGCCCTTATTGTGACGTGTGAACCGTATTCCCAAATTATTAACAGGCGGGATAAAAATACTGCCCCTTTATTCGGTGATGCGGCAAGCGCGACATGGCTTTCAAGCTCCGGGCGGGGTTTGTTGCTGAATTCTTGTAGTGATTTCGGTACGGACGGCTCCAAAGCGGACTATCTGGAATATACCCCATCTTCTCTTTCTGACTCCGCGTATTTGTCCATGGATGGCCGCGGTATTTTTAATTTTGTCATGCACAACGTACCAATTTCTCTTTCCAGATGCCTTCAAAAGGCCAATCTAACCTTGGACGACATAGATTGTTTCCTCTTCCACCAAGCCAATCGCTTTATTTTGGAAACCCTGTGCGACATCCTGCAGATTCCCGAGAAGAAATGCCCGATAGAGGTTGCTGAGGTGGCAAATACCGTTTCCTCTTCCATTCCTCTGTTGCTGGCTAAATTTTTACCGCTTTTCAATCCCGGCCAACGCGTTGTATTATGCGGATTTGGCGGAGGATTGTCGTGGGCGACCACCTTGGCGAAATTTAGTGAGGTGCCTAATGAATGAAAAAGAAGCGTTGATATTACTCAATGAGCTTGTGAACTATGCTGCTAAAAAACCAATAACCCTAAACAAGGATAACGATTTGCGCCGTGATAAGATATTAGATTCACTCTCTATGCTTATTTTTTTTATGGAATTGGAAAACAGAACGGGCATCGTCATGCCCGATACGGATGTTTTGGTTTCAGAAGGTTGGTATAATGTGGAATATCTTTGTGCCCAAATTGTGACACGTAGTTGACGTGTCGATCTGCTTCCTAGGGATAAACGTCTCGAGGGGCTATTTTCAAATAGCTTCAGCCAAATGAGGTAGCGTGGTGACGTGGAAGAACAATTGTGATTTTGTTATACCGTGTGCAATCAGCATAGCTCGTCGGATATTTTGTCTTATATCCCTTGCTCGTAAACGTATTTCAAAATTGTGGCTTCATACAGCAGCTAGCCGTCTTGGCTTTATCTGCTTCAACAAGGCGCCCTCATGTCAATGTAGATTAGAACTAGAAAGGTCCGCATAATCGAGGGGAAAATCCTCTGGGGGCAAGTTGCCTCGCGTTCCATGAGGTCTTTACTTGTTATGCCTCCTGATCTTGTTGTTCTTATGGACTTTGCTTACCTGCTGTAACCATAAAAATTCAATGCCCCTTCAGAAAGATGTAGTTAAGCCGCACCGATACACGAATTCTGTGTGGAACTGTCAGGCTGAATAAACCTCAATTCCACATCGTGCGGCTCGCCCAGACTGTAAGCTGCAAGAACACAACTTCGGGCAGTGAGACTTGGCAACATCAGCAAAATCAATTATAAAACAAAAATTGTTCAAATTTTTGATCAATGAGGGATTAGCTGTGCTGCCGAGAAAAAGCGCTCACGAAAGGCGTTTGACTCCTTTTCTGCTTTTTCATTTTTCTCTGTAGGTTGCAGCTGAATTAACCTATTTTTTACTTTTCCGGAATTTTTTATCATATCTATTTTTACTTTCAAAGTAGAATATCTTTTTTCGAATCCGACTATTTCACTTTTGGCATACTTATAATGTCTGCGATATGAATATGCCATTATATCATAAAAACTTAGAGTACCTTGTGAGAATAGCTTTTCCAGCGAATCCGTGTCATGCAAAAAACAGCTTTGGTATATATTAAAATATGAAAAATAAAATTTTCACCGAACACCATGTGTATAGGTGTGTCATGTGGACTCCCATTTATCGCAATAGAATTGAACAAATAATGCGTGAACTATTCTGGTCACATTATCTGCGTGGCCTTGCACAACTTGGCAACGGGCCTTACTGACTTTCTGGCCCTGCATTTGCAAAAGGGACAATACGCGACAGAACCGCACTGTTAATACCGCCCCAGATTTTGCCAAGATTTTTTATGGATTCTGCACAGACTACTTGAAATAACCAGCATTGCTGCGAAGCATTTGTCAGGAAATGCAACCCAACTACCAACTATTAAAAATATAATTATACGTTGCCACTTTGCAATCACGGAAGGTTAAACTATGGAAGCAAAAATTCTTGCCATATTGAAAGAGCTACAGCCCGACTATGATTTTGAAGAGGATGTGGATTTTATCGAGCGAAGTTATCTCGATAGTTTCGATGTAGTCACTCTTGTGACAGAATTGGAAAGAGAATTTTCCATTATCATATCCGCCTTGGATATAGTTCCGGAAAACTTTGTCTCTATTTCAGCTATATGTACCTTGGTGCGGCATAGTAAAAAAGTCAACAGAGGGACTTGAAGTCATGCGGGCAACCATAGCAGGGGTAAAAATACGCGGCATCTGCGCAGTTGTGCCAGAGAGCGTTTACAGCTTTGAAGATGAACTGAAAAATTTCCCCTTTCCGGAAAAATCTTCACGTCGTCTCGCTAAAGTCATGGGCTTTAAGGAGCACAGAATAAGCGATTCGCATACCACGCCCTGCGATTTAGCCTCTTACGCGATGAACTACTTGTTCCATCGTGACCTGTTGAATAAAACGTCGCTGTCCGCTTTGGTTGTTGTCGCCCAAATGGCTGATCATCCTATCCCTGGTAACAGCAAGGTTATACATGGACAACTGAACTTGCCGCGAGAGCTTTTTTGTTTGGATATCTATGAAAATTGCATTGGTTTTATTTCCGGGCTTTATACGGCCTGTAACCTTATCGCAGGCTCTGATATCGAGGAAGTCATACTGATAACAACCGATGCTGCTGCCTGTTGCGCCAACAAAAAAGACAGGAGCACTTATCCTTTATGTGGTGATGCGGCTGCTATTACTGTAGTAAGCAAGAGTAATGATCCTGATGACGTAATTTCATTTATTTTTAACTTTGATGGTAGTAGGCGTGAAGCATTGCTAACTCCAGCAGGCGGACGCCGTATGCCTTATTCAGCAGCAACGGCAAAAATGTTCAAAGACGAAATGGGAAACTACCGCAACCTCAATAATCTTTATATGGACGGCACTGCTGTTTTTCAATTTGTTATGCAGGAAGTGCCGCCACTCATCGAGGAGCTCTGCCGGTACGCCGAAATAAATAAAGATAAAATTCAATATCATCTCGCGCATCAGCCCAACCGTTTCATGTTGCAAAAACTGGCAGATATACTAGGAGTGCCGCGTGAAATACTTTTCAATAATATTGTCGAAAATTTCGGCAATTCATCTTGTGCCACGATCCCGCTCAACATAGCCTTTAATCTTGGGCAACGCCTACTTACGGAACGTCTTCAAGTCTGTTATTCCGCCTTTGGAGCGGGGCTTTCCCTGGCAGCCGGCCTAGATCGCCTTGGAGAATTGGATTTTTGCGAACTTATCGAACATCCCGGTGATGGAGCTATAAATTATAAACCCACAGACGTGATTGAGAGACAGAAATGAACTTACAGGAAAAACTAGCAGCTTTGGAAGATATCATGGAGTTGGAGGCCGGAACATTGGCACCTGAAATGGAGCTTGAAGACATAGAGGAGTGGGATTCTTTGGCCTCACTTTCCTATGTGGTTCTTATGGGCGACGAATTCGGCAAAACGGTGCGAGGTGCGCAGATACGAAATTTCAAAACCGTGCAGGACATCCTGGACACCATGGAACCTGACTCCTAGACCGAGGAGATGCTATGGCTTATCTTGAATTCGACAATATTTCCATAGCGGCCTTGGCTGGCGCCGTCCCCGCGCATGTGCAAACCCTTGAGGAAGCTGCTCGCCGCAATCCGGCTCAAGTGTGCTCCTTTCAAAAACATACCGGAGTCTTGCAACGCCACATCTCTGTTACAAGGCAGACCAGCGTAGATCTGGGCTATGCAGCCGCCCTCAAAGCGCTGGGAAAAGCCGGGTGGGAGGCACAAAGTCTAGATGCATTGATTTTCATGTCACAAACGCCGGACTTCAATGCCGGCACCGGCAATGCCTTCATCGCTCACTATATGTTAGGTTTGCGAGAGGATGTACTGGCCTTTGATATTCCTCTGGCCTGTTCTTCTTTTCCTTATGGCCTCTCTGTATGCTCTGCCCTGCTTCAACAGCCGTCCATCAAAAGGGTCCTGATGCTTTCCGGCGATACGCAATGGCATTTTTATGAAAACGGCATTCCCATCGCTGCGGCTAACGGCACATTCATGTTTGGAGAAGCTTCCACAGCATTATTGCTGGAAAGACACTCTGACAACAGTCCACTACGCATTGCACTCTATACTGATGGTTCTGGCTACAAGTATTTGTTTAACCCATTGGGCGGCGCACGTAATGCCTGGGAGGATGATAAAAAAATTTTGCTCCCAAATGGGGATACGCATACTCCGTTCGGCAAGTTCGGTTATATGGATGGACTTGAAATCACAGCCTTTTCCACTACGAAAGTAGTCAAGCATATTCACAATTTTTTGGACACACAAAATAAATCCCTAGCTGATTATGATGGACTGATTTTGCATCAAGCCAATTTGCAGATCGTCAAAACCATAGCCAAACGTCTGAAAATCAGCATGGAAAAGGTGCCTGTCTCGCTTGACCGTTACGGCAACACCAGTGGGGCTTCGGCTTCGTTGACCATAGCTGATGCTTATGCCGCCACAAAAAAGGATAAACTGTCCCTGTTGATTTGCGCTTTCGGCACAGGTCTCTCGTGGGGCATTGTCTCTTTGGGTATACGTCCGACAGTAATTGAGCCTGTCTTTACTTATGAAGGACGTTTTGAGGAAGGCTACGTCCAACCGGCTCCCTGACAAAACGTGTAACCCGTGGAGGAAATATAAATGTGCGGCGAGCATGCGGGAAAAACCTATCTCGTGGCAGGTGCTTCTGGTGGTATTGGACTCTGCTTGAGCCGCAAGCTGGCCGCTTCGGGTGCGACTGTCCTATTGCTGGCTAGAAACAGGGAGAGATTGGAGCAGGCTCTGCGCACCCTCCCCCCCGGTAATCATGCAATAATCCCCTTTGATGTGGCCAAACTGGCCGATATTGCGGGACTTATTGATTCTCTGCTTGTAAGCTATAACCAAATTGACGGATGCGTATATTGTGTGGGTAATGGTGATATCGCCCGCTTGCGTGACTTAAGTTATGAAAGACTTCACGCAATCATGCTGACTAATTTTTATGCTTTCATTGAATTTGTCCGTTTCTTAACCCAGAAGAAGCCCAAAAAACAATGCATGAGCATTGTCGGCATTTCTTCTCTTGCCAGTATCGTTCCAGAAAAATATTTTACAATCTATGCAGCCTCAAAGGCTGCTATGGAAACGGCAGTCCGCTGTCTGGCCCTGGAACTTGCTATAAAAAATACTACGATCAATACTATAAGGCCCGGTGTCGTCGCTACGTCCAGATTAGCTCACTTGAATGAATTCACGGGAGATATTGGTACGAAAATAAAAGAAAGCGGCTTTCAGCCCCTGGGACTCATCCCACCGGAGGATGTTGCCGATATGGCTCTCTATCTGCTCAGTGACACGGCAAAATTCATCACCGGCGCGGCTATACCCATCAATGGGGGCGCGTTATGCTGAATGTGAATGGACAAAAACCGTCCTCCCGTCCCCCATTCAGCGATGGAGAGAAGAGTATGCGGCCTGCAACTATGGAGTTATTTGCTTATTGTGCAGACTCACTTAAAGTATCACATGCTTCTCTTATGCATAATATTTTTCAAGATAGCAATAAATTAAACGAGCTTTTGAAAAATAAAAATTGTCTTTTATACAACACGACAGAAATTATTTTTTTGCTGATACCACTACATAACATATATTATGATTTTCTTTATATGGCTGCGGATTTGGGAGCCCTTCATCATAATCTGCTTTTGTTTCTGCGTGAAAATGGAGTTCCGCTTCCGCTTCGCGCTTCCATTATCGGCAAGGAGCCCTATGCGGGGGAAGTAGCTAAAATTTTTGCGCAGGCCGGCTTTTCACTCGGTCGGCGGATTGCCAGAATGCGTAATTTGAATGATGCGAAGAATATGGAAAGGAACGTTAGATACATGCGGGAGGATTCTTCACAGGACGAAAGTAACGTTGAGTTTGCCGTGCATGGCGATGAGCAAGATATTCTTGATCTGCTTTTGTCCGAATTTGACATACGCTCTGATAATTTGCCTGAATTATCAGAGATCGCAGCTAATATCAGTCGCAAGCAAGTTCTTGTTATTCGAAAAAATGCTCGCATCGTCGCACTGCATTATTTTACACGGCAAAATGCCAGCGTTTACGGTTGGTATGATGTCACACGCAAAGAATTTCGCAAAAATTATTTATATCAGGATATGATGTTATTTTTATACAAATATTGGGCAAAACAAGATGTAGTCCTCCGCTCTTATTCTTGGCGTGATGTCGCCAACAAGCGACTCATGGCGCTGGCTCACCAATGCAACCAAATACAAGATGGAGTTTACATCTATAATATGATTTTTAATAATACATTTGATAATGGATAACATAAATTTATAATGCCTATTGATCTATAATAACGTATCATCATGATTAAATTACATATAATATTAAATTCTACTATCCTTTATCGTCCGGTGGAGATATTTGCGGCCCTGCCGTATGGATTCACTTTTTCCTCAAAGCCTCACAGGATCATTTATGCTCTACATTGCGCCATGAAAAACGGCGACATGTTTTTTGATGATCTCAATCTGGCATCATATGTTGATCGAGAAAACATAACGCTTATTGCGCCCAGTTTGGGCAACGGTTTCTTTGTTAATTCCGCCTTTGAACATCAGGCTGATTTTCTCCGAGAGGAACTTGTGCCCGCTCTGCAGGAAAAACTGAATCTGAGAGCCGATCCGCAACATACTTTTTTACTTGGCATTTCCATGGGGGCTTATGGCGCAATGCGGCTCACTCTGGACGCGCCAGACTGTTTCGGGGCAGTGGCTGCGATTTCTGGCATCTATGATCCCCTTATGTCTCCGGATAAGCACATCGGCAAAAACAAAAATTTATGGCCGTTACGCATGATTTTTGGCGGTGCGATGCAAAAACTTGTTCTGAACCAGAACGGAGAGTTACAAGCAGACGCCGACATTAAAAATTTGCTGGCCTCCCGTACACGCGACGGCCAAGCTCTGCCGCGGTTTGCTCTCTTTTGCGGTGACAAAGATTACTTAAGCTTGAACCAGACCAAGGCTCTGGCGACAGCTTTCAGTCTTCATGATGTTACCCATGAAATTACTGTGACCCCAGGCGGACATGACTTGGAGTACTGGCAAAGAATTATCCCTCGAGTCTTGGCTTGGTTGTTGGCAGATACACACAACTGACTTGGAACATAGCATGTATCACATCAATTTGACTGAATATTTTGACGATCTTGTCAAGCGGTCACCAAATCGTACGGCAGTTATTGAAGGCGACAGCTCCATTACCGCCGCTGTTCTGCGGCAACGGTGCCTTGCTATTGGAAAAACTATTTCCGATCATTTGCAGGGAAATATCAGGCAAATTATTGCCGTCTATCTTCCCAAAAGCATCGACTCCATCGCAGTGGACATCGCTATCATCTATAGCGGCAACGCTTATATGAATTTGGACCTCAAGCAACCGGCTCAGCGCACCATAAACATTTTCGCCCTCATTCAACCGGCGTTGATCATCACAAGAAGAGCTTTAGCCGAACAGCTGGAACATCTTCCAGGCTGTCCCCCACTGTTGCTGCTTGAAGATATGGCAAGGCATGGCAGCCTGACACTTGAAGATGAACAGACTTTGTTGACAAAACGTGACAGAATCATTGACACTGATCCCTTATGCATCATCAATACTTCCGGCTCTACCGGCACCCCCAAGGGGGTGGTTCTCAACCATAAGAGTTTTATTGATTTCACGGAAAGCGCGACTGCCGCCGGACTACTGCGCGAGGAAGAAGTAGCTGCCAGCCTTTCCCCTCTGATTTTTGATATTTACAGCTTTGAATTGTGCATGCTTATGGCCAAGGGTTGCACGCTGTTATTGTTGCCAGAAACCTTGGCGGCCTTTCCGGCCCGCATGCTGGAATTAATGGTCACCCACCGAGTTTCTTTCATTTTTTGGGTGCCGACTATCATGGTTAATATTGCCAACTTGAACTTGCTGGACCAAATCCCCCTGCCGGATTTGCAGATGATCTGGTTTGCCGGCGAGGTTTTTCCCACAGCCAAATGTAATTACTGGCGCGGTAAACTCCCCTGGGCCACCTTCGTCAATCTATATGGTCCCATAGAAATTACGCTGGACTGCCTCTACCATGTATTACAACGGGAATTGGCCGACGATGACCCTATCCCTATCGGCAAACCCTTTCGTAACACTGATATCATCATTTTAAACGATGAGGATGAGTCTGTACGGCAAGGGGAGGAAGGTGAGTTGTGTATTCGCGGCACTTCACTTGCTTTGGGATATTACAACAATCCGGATAAAACTGCTTTGGTTTTTACCCAAAATCCGTTGAACAAAGCCTACCCGGAATACATTTACCGCACCGGCGATATGGTCTGCGCCAATGAGTACGGCGAGCTTGTTTTCAAAGGCAGAAAAGATACGCTAATTAAGCATCTGGGATACCGCATCGAACTGGCGGAAATTGAACATGTGCTTGTGAATAAATTGAAAATTGTTAAAAATTGCTGTGCTGTCTATAATTCAGAAGAAAAAAGAATAATACTCTTTTATGAATCTGAAATGCAGCTGGAAATTAAACGGCTACGAGCTAGCATTGGCGGAATATTGCCTAAATATATGATTCCAGCTGTCTACATTTGGCTTTCAGCCATGCCGCTTAACGCCAACGGCAAAATTGACCGGCTTAAATTGAAAGGGATGCTCAAAGATTAGCGTAAAAATGCCATGGACAAAAAATATACACTCATCACCGGAGCATCATCCGGCATAGGTGCCGCCACCGCAACCTTGCTTGGTCGAGAGCGCAATCTGATATTGAATGGGCGTGACCGGGAACGTCTTACCGCTGTTGGCTCGGCCTGTGCCGGGCATGACCGCAATATCCTCCTTTTCCATTATGATCTCGAAAACGCGGAAAACTTGTCAACGGCTTTGGCGACTTTTCTCCAGGAGCACAAGGCTGGAGTGGAGGCCTTTGTCCATTGTGCCGGAATGACCGAAGTGCTGCCCATAGGCAAAACCAAGTACCACATTGGGCTGCGCGTCATGAACGTCAATTATTTTTCAGCAACGGAAATCATAAGCACTTTACTTAAACGTAAAGTCAATGCCGACACTCTGAAAAAAATCATCTTGGTCACCAGTATCGCCGCTTCTGTCGGCGCTCCGCACCAACCGCATTATTGCGCAAGCAAGGGCGCTCTGGAAGCCCTACGCATTACTCTCGCCAGGGATTTGGCTCCCAGAATCCAGGTAAATGCCATTGCCCCCGGCTCCTTTCGTACTCGAATGTGGTCTACTCCGCTTGCGGACACCCCGTCTGAAGAGGATTGGAAACCACCCACGTTGCTGCCCCCCGGTACTGTGGAAGATGTGGCACATGTCGCGCATTTCTTGCTGTCCGAAGCCGCCGGCTACCTAACCGGAGTGCTGTTGCCCGTCAACGGCGGCGAACATCTCCACAAATAACCTTTTCGAGGCCTTACATGGGCAAAACTTCAGATACCAATGCGCACAACACAGCCACGTCTTCGCCTGAAACGACGGACGCCTTCGCTGATGTGCAGAGTGTCTTCATCGAATTGACATCAAGATGTAATATGAACTGTCGCTTCTGTCCGTATCCGGTGCTCAAAAGGGAAAAGAAGGACATGCCGCATGAATATGTATTGAAAATTCTTGAAGAACTGAAAGGCCATAAAAAAGATGTAACATTTCATGTTCTGGGCGAGCCTTTGCTCAACAGGCATTTTTTTGAATATGCGCAGTTGTGTGATAAAAATGGCATCAATTATTGGCTGGTGACAAATGGCCTTGGGTTGACGCCGATGGTTTTAGAAAAATTGTTTTCCTTGAAAAATCTCCAAAATGTAGAAATCTCTTTTCACACCATGACTGAGGAAACATTTGCTCTGCGTGGCTGTGATATCTCATTTGACAAGTACCTTGGAAAAATCCGCGACGCTGTTTTTTGCCAAAAACGCCTGGAATCCGATGTTAGAATCAATATTGATGTGATGTATGACATGCACTTACTTCATGGAACATTATGGAAAAATTTCAATTTTGAGAGGTGGCGTGGCTTTACGCAGCTTATGGCAAGCTGGGGCGAAGAATTACAGACCGTATACCCACAAGCGCGCTCGCGTTGGCCTCGATTTTACGAGGGCAAAAAAAAGATTTTCTACCGATATGACCATTATCTCTATCGAAGGTTCAGTGATATTCCCGGCGATCTCTTTGACTCACTGCCCCCCAACATCACATGGATACGCTGGGAAATTTTTCCCAATGTGTTTATTACACTAAAAAAATTCTTTTTTTTCACCAAGAATAAGGACTACCTCCGTCATGCACTTGACGGAGGTAAGGCAGGCGTTACGCCTGCGCATACATTTGACTGCGGTTGGCCTTGCCATTTGGTCATCTTATCCAACGGAGACATAAGTTTCTGCTGCCTGGACTATGAAGGTGAGTTATCTTGCGGCAATATTGAGAGCATGACGTTGGCCGAAGCGGTTCAGTCCGACAAACGGCGTTTGCTGATGTCCAAGCCGGATGCCTTTGCCCTTTGCCGTGAATGCAAGGGAGAAATATCTCTGGAAGACTTTTCCGAAACCCAATTCCAAGCGCTTGACGGACCAAGTTCAACAATTACACGTAAATAATGGAGTATGCTGCAATGCGCGTAACCCTTTTGAAACATACAATTAAAGCTCCAACTGAATATTCGTATGCTTATATATTGATTACACATCAGTTCAATATAGATGACATTCTTACTGCCAGAGCGAATGGGAAAAAAATAGTTTTCTTCGGTTCTACTCCCGAAAGCTATATGCAATGGACAATATTGCAAGAGCACGGCATAACACCCGATTATGTTTGTGATACTTATTGTGAATATTCATTTTCAAATCATGGCGTTCAGATGCGTCCATATTGGGAACTGCTGGAAGAGCCTGATAAATATTATTTTATTATTACCATAGCAAAACGTATTAATATTCCAGGCGTAATGAAAATGCTATTTTATGCCGGCATTGATGAGTTTGGAATAGTATATTCAGAATGGTCCAAAGACTTCAAATCTTCATATACAGAAATACTGCAAAATGCATTCTATGACTCCATTAATGAAGTTTTCATCAACGAACCACTCTTCTGCAATTTCGCCAAGCTTGAAAATTTGCGCCGTACTGCCTTGGAAGGCGCGGGATTCTGGGATGTTTTGTATATGTCCATATACAAATTATGTAGAAAAAAACAGAATGTACGCTATTTGGAAATAGGAGCCGGGACAGGCATTATGAGCTTTTCGCTAGCGAAACTGCTTGGCGACAAGATTAAACTGGAGTGGATTGATGTGCCTGCGACAGAACATTACTGGTCGGAAAACAGTACGCCTCATTTCAAATCACTCATGGAGAAATATGCGGTAAAGCAGCATCTTGGTTATATTGAGCAGGATGATTTTCCATCATTTGTAAGAGAGAAGTATGATTGTATTGTCCTAGCACAAGTCATGGAACACTTTATATATAATCCTGTTCCAACTTTCAAAAAATTGTCAATGATGCTGAAAGAACAAGGCTGCATATATGTAGCCGTTCCTTTTGACCATCGTTTTTATAATGTACGTAGTTGGAAAGAAATGCCTTCCCCCGAGGATCTCACCGAAAAACAAAGAATACGCCGTAATAGGATTAATGGTTATGGCCATTTTCATGAATACAGCTATGAGCAAGCAACTGAAGTATTTGAGGCCAGCGGCCTTGAAGTGCTTTATTATCGTTGGAATAGCCCGATTCATTTTTTTATTTTGCGGAAAAAATTACTACCGGAGAATTAATATAGTAGTCATTTATAATAATCTTTAGTAGAAATTGAAGAGAATTTTTTCACGGCGAAAATCATCTATGCAAGATGATCATATCATCTCACCATCAAAGCGACGCAAAGGTCATACAGAACTCCCCTGCGGGAGTTATATCTGCGAACATTTGCAGGATAACACTAGAAGAAAAATATGAATAAGGAAGGCTATCTCATGGAACAAATTAACTATCTATACGCGCAATATGAAAAATCCCGACCTTGCGCGTCGCTTTTTTCCAGCGCAAAGTATGGTTTTGAGTGGTCTGTTGATGATGGCGTCATTTTTTATCCCTCTGGATATTTGTCCAGATCCCGTGCCGCATTGCTTCGTTGTGCTATTCCTTCTGTCCCTGTCTGCATTTGTGGCGAAGAGAGAGAGAGAGAGAGAGAGAGAGAGAGAGAGAGAGAAGAAAACGTCATTATACCAGAATTGCCGACTGAAAGCCTCAAAAATGCCGTCGCTAAACTGCCGAGGGCTCTTCTTGTTCTTGCCGGTGATTCCGAATGGCTGGCCCGGACTATTCCCCATTTGGCCAATAGAGTGCCGGTTGACATGCTTGGCAGATGCATCACCCACCGTCAGTTAGGTGATTTTTTGCCGTATGGGGATAGAAAAACGAGGTGGTGGGATGTTGCGCGGAAGAGTTCTTTACCTGCGAACCCTAAGGTAAAGGATAAAGTAATAGCGGCCTACCAACTTTTTAATGAGCCGCTATCAAAAACCTTATTTTTAGCCATCCTTCGCCGATATCTTTTTAGCAGCGATGCTATAATACCCTATATGGAGCCAAATCTTCAATATTTTGCGAATGTTTATACCTTTCTCGAAAATGAGGTATTCATTGATTGCGGAGGTTTTATCGGAGATACACTAGAACAATATTTACGAATAAAGGATAGAGATACATTTGAAGAATACATTATATTTGAACCTGACGCAAAAAATTACTCTATTTTACAAAACTACATTGGATCTCTTGGACAGGACATCAGAAAAAAAGTGACGTCATACCAGTGCGCAGTGGGACAGGAAAAGGAAACTCTTAGATTCTCAGGAGGAGAAGGATCAAATTCATATGTAGGTCCAGAAGGGGAAGAAGAAGTCAGTTGTGTGACGCTCGATGAGGCATTAAAAGATAAGATACCGACTTTCCTTAAGATGGATCTTCAGGGGCATGAAGCTTTTGCTCTTTATGGTGCAAAAAAACTGATAGCTGAATACCATCCCGTATTAGCCATTTCCGTATATCATTACGTCCATGACTTGTGGGAATTGCCACTGCTAATGCAACGTTTTTATCCTGATTATCACTATTTTTTAAGGGCTTATCGCCATGAGGAAGAATATATATGCTATGCAGTCCCAAAAGAGAGACTACGTTAGCAGATAACTGAAGCACTCTTAATTGAAAATCCTGTATTTCTTATAGTGGTCGTAATATAACGCCGCGCGGAATGGCCTTTGCACGATTTACTGCGAAACAAAGCTCAAGAGTCGTGCCGTGCCATTAATTACCAGAGCAGACGCCATGTCCACCCAACTGTTTAAAAGGCAAATTTGAGATATCGCATAGCAAAAGTTGCATTATTTGTCGTCGAAGATCTTGTGGGTCCGGGCATTCGGCCACTAGGCTCTGTTCTAAAAGAGGGGGGACATGATTCTTGATTCTGTCTTATACTGTGCAGAAAACTCTCAGTGGATGGCAAAAAGTCTAGTTTGCACGTTTTGCAAACAGAACCGGCTCGGCTTCGCAGCGGAACCAAAAAGTGTAGTCAGGGCACAATTCCTGCAATTTTTGCGGGATTTGCCAGAAATCATCACGCTTGTGGTAAAGGCATATGGCGCATGTGGGCGCGTGGCGAGAGATGATGTTTGCCCCCCCCCTCAACATTGCCAGTTCTGAGCCTTCAATATCAGCCTTGATAAACGTTGGCGTTATTTTTTCGCACCATGCATCAAGGGTCACCGTCTGAATTCCTATCGGCTCCGTATGCTTGCTGTTCTGCTCATGTACGATGGCACTTGCTGACGCCGCATATTTGTGCACATTTATTGCTATGTTCCCTGTTGTATCGGAAAGTGCATAGGGGACAACTGTCACATTGTCGCATGAGTTGAGCCTCATATTTTGCTCAGCAAAAGAGGCCGATTGGGGAACAATCTCAAAAGCAAAAACTCTGCCGCTTGCCCCAACCCTTCTGCTAAAATAGCATGCCGTATCTCCGATAAAAGCTCCGGCATCAATAACAATGTCACCTTGTTCGGCCTGGACGATTCCTGGGATGCCGTATTGTTCATACACAAAAGTATCTCTGTAGAACAACTCCAAAGCAGTTTTGCTGGCCCCTTTGAGTATTGGAAAGTCATACTTGATTTTTTCTCTCAGTTGACGCCATGATAATGTAGCGGCTGGAGGAGTATATGGATAGAGTGTGGGGCTATTATAAAATATTGAGACTAATATTCGTTGCCGCACAAATGCGGCGAATGAATCGCGTGAAATATCATCACCCAAGTTAGCCATAAAATTCATGATCCATTCACCATGAGATTTCACATAAAAATCATATGTACTTTCTATATACCCATGCAATTTTGAATAACAATCATCATTCAACTCCTCCGTAATTTCTAGTTCAATTCCAAACGTTTTTATAAAAAGTGAATTGAGTTGACTATAGTCATTCCTGAGGTCCGCATCACTTTTCAGTAATGTACTTATATATATGCCATTATCAGCTGCAAATGCAAAGTATCCTAAATCTTTTGCTATGAGCATCAAAATATGCTTTCTGATTTCGCTTTCAGATTCATAAAAATTAACATGGATGCTGTCTATTGCTTTATAAAATATTCGCTCAAGTTCCGTAGTTGCTGATGATATATTTGAAGATATGTATGTGTCAGTTAAAGAAATATCTTGTGATGCAATAATGCATTTATATATTTTACTGGATTTCATTGAGGTGATTGTTTTTTTCGCTGATTTGAAAATTTTATCTAAATATTTCATTTCCTGCCTCCATCATGTGTTTTTATTGATATGGCCCGTGCTAATAATTGCATTAAATGGGTTGTGAGGAGCATTCAGCTCAAGCGTATTTCACCTTGGCACTGACGGCAAAGCGCAAAACTATCCGGTTTTGACATAACCAGATGCCGGTGTAGTATAGTTCAGATTTGATCTGACACAGAGCTCCGTTTTGATGGTGCCTGTTGTCAGGTTAGTTGAGCTGTCCGATCTTTTCCTTCCAAAGCTCTTTTCCGTCAAGGAGCATTTGCATAGGCGTTCTGCCGCAGCACATTTTTCCTTCGTGCGTCCTTTGCGTATTATGATGCTCCAGCCATGCGTCCGGGTATGTCTGTAGCATTTCCTAGAGAATGATACAATTCCCGCCTGAAGGCAACCTGGTAAAACTCGTGCAGTATGGTTTTGTGGAAGCGTTGGCAGATGCCGTTTGTTTGCGGATGCCGTGCACGTTGGTGTACTCTATTCCTTTTATGCCCAGATAGAAGATAGAACTGATAGTCATGCGTTTCCAGCTTGCCGCAGTATTCCGTGCCCCTGTCCGTCAACATCGCCCCCAAAATAAAAAACCTCCTTCTGATTATGGTCGAGCGGATATCATTGCCTGTGAAACTGTGGCCTAGAACGAAATATAAGGCCGTCCTTCAGGGACGGCCTTATATTTCGTTCTAGGCCCAAGCGCTTACAAATGTCGTATTACAATATCAGAAATATTCTCCGCTTCCTCGGGCCGCAGCTCGGCATACAGCGGCAGGCAAAGCACCCGGCGGGCCAGATCCTCGGCCACGGGACAGGAGGAGCGAGACACGGCGGGCAGATAGGGCAATGTTGTCAGCGCGGGATAAAAGTAACGCCTGGGATGGATATGCCGTGCCTCCAGCGCGGTTTTGACTCGCAACAACTGAGTTTCGTCTTCGAAAATTATCGGATAGTAAGCGTAATTGTAGGACAAGCCGGAGGCCAGACGGGGTCGCCGCAGGCGACCCCGTGCCGCTGTTGACGTCAACAGCGCGTCGTAGCGCGTGCAAATTCCCGCCCGCTGGCGGATGCTTTCCGCCAGCAAAGGCAGCAAACACAGGCCCATGGCAGCATGCAGCTCGGACATTTTTGCGTTGATGCCCAAGGTTTGATGCTCATCCCCGATATGTCCGAAGGCACGTAACAATTCCACCCGGCGCTGGTCTTCCGTACTGCGGGTCAGCAGCCCCCCCCCCTCAACCGTATGAAAAAGCTTAGTAGCATGGAAGCTGCACGCCGCGTAATCCCCAAAAGCCAGCAGACTACGACCGTTCAGGGAAGAACCGAAGGCATGGGCCGCGTCATATATGCAGGTCAATTCGCGCTCGGCACAGAGCCGCTCCAGTGCGTCCACATCGCAGGCATTGCCATAGACGTGCACCGGCAACAGGCCCGCCGCGTCGGGGTACACATCCAAGGCCTCTTTCACCATCTCCGGAGCCAAACAGAGCGTATTGGGGTCAATATCCGCAAAAATGGGCGTACACCCCTCCCACAGCAGTGCGGAAAGCGTCGCCACATAGGTAAAAGGCGTGGTGAGCACCTTTTTTCCCGCAAGCCCGGACAGACGCAGAGCCAGTTGCAGAGCCGCAGTTCCGTTCACGCACAGACTCACATGCGGCAGCTTGAGGAAACGGCCCAAGTTCTTTTCCAGACGATGGACATAGGTCTGATTGTTGGTCAGGCGGCGGGTGCCAAAAATATCTTCCACATAGCGGAGATACTCCGCCAAAGGCGGTAAAGGGGAGCGTGTGACAAAGATGTCCTCGCTTTCAGGAAGAGGGGGAAAAGACATGGCATTTTTCCGCATGGCGGCTCCTTCCGCATATGGAGCCGCACCAACTGTCGGCTAGGTGCAATTGTTATCTAAAACAACCAGCACCGTCCAGTAAGCAGGAGAAGCGGAGTAAGGCGATAAGCAAATTTTCCAGAGTCTCACTCAGGAACGCCTGCCCGGTACGCTCACAATTTTGACTTCCGCAAAAAAAGCCTTGGCAAGTTCAGGAAAGCGTTCACTGGCGGTCGTCAATAGGCCATTATCTCCTGTTTCCATGTATTGCTCCAAAAAGTTGGCAAAGACATTATTGGCCAGGGGTTGAAGTACTTTGGCATAGCGTCCCTTAAAATGCTTATCGATCACATCGTAAGAGCGTAACTCGGACAATCCGTGCTTGAGACGATTTGCCTTGGGAGAGATTTCAGAGGCATAAAAAAGAGACGCTGTGTGGCGCCGGTACACACTCATGACCTTATTGATGAAGCCGATTTTGCCAATTTCGGCGTGCAGCAGATGCCAATACCAGTCACCGGGCAGCAGATCAGGCACAAACCAGTCCGGCAGGCCCTCGGTAAATCGCCAACGGTACATAACGGAATTGGTCTGAATAAAATTCACCCGCATGAGATCAGCCAGATAATAGAAGCTGCGCACGCCGCGCGGCATTTCCTCCAACGGAGGATAGATACGCTCGCGACCGGAGCCGTCTTCATAGACAACCTTCACCGGATGGAAACACAAGCTACATTCCGGATGGGCATCCATGAAAACCATCTGAGTCTGGAGCTTGTATGGATCAGTAAAGTAGTCGTCGCCGTCGCAGAGGGCCACATAGGGGGTTCTGGCCCGCAGGAACATAGCCCGCACATTCTGACCGCCGCCCAGCCGACTAGAAAGGAGCACAGGCATGATGCCGGGGTGTTTCGCGGCATACTCCGCAATGACGTCCGCTGTGCCGTCAGTCGAACACTGGTCCACAATAATATGCCGCACCGGAAAATCCGTCTTCTGGGCTAGGACGCTCTCCATGCATTGCGCAATATAATTCCGCTGATTATAGGCCAGGGTCAGCACTGTCAGCCTGGGGGACGATTCTTCCCGAATATTGCCGCCAGCACATTTTTCAAGAGACGCGGCGAGACGCTTCTGGCCCGGATAAAGCAGATGGGCATCATTGGCGTACCGTTGCCGTAGTGGTTCTGCCAATGTGGCAGGGAGAGAGCGCGCATACTGGTCCAGGACGCAATCCGACAATCCACCATAAGGCTCCCATGGAGCATCGGAAGACAAGGACGCCGGAGCGTCCAGGATGTGCGGGGAAAGGTCAAATAACTGCTCCAGTTCCCGCCTGTTCTCCACTCCCTGCCGGTCTAAGGCCTCACGATATTCGGGTGGAGTAACAGGACGCATGTCCCAGGCCAACTCTTTTTCCACCCGGCTCAAGTGGTCAAGCAATGTCTCGCGTGGTAATTTCGGCCAGGCATTGGCGCGCACCTCGCTCAGCCAAAACAAGTGTCTGGCCTCTCGTGAGGCCAGACATAGAGGATGCATGGGCGGATAAGCATACGTAAACGACGGACAGCCCAAGAGAGCAAAAAGCCGACGGGCAAGTTTCGATTGAAGCCGTGCCGCGCTTTCCTCCGTAACATTTGGCAATAATGTGAGAGCCTCTTTCCCAAGTTCAGCATACAACAGTTTCACTAAGTGAGCGTGATGACAGAACAGCTCAACAATAGTGAGCTTTGCCTTATGATTCGGATTGCTCGGCCAATAAAGCCGGAACGTCTGTTCCAAGGCACAGACCGGTCGCCCCAAAGCGAACACGATTTCGATCTGATGCCGACGTAGCCTCTTTTCCTCCCGCAAGAAACGTACAAGCCCCAAATGCTGTTCCAACCGAATCTCTCTGCCGAAGAGCAAAATACTTTCCACGCGCCCCGCCATTGTCACAAATTGCTCGAACCACGGGCGCAGAGAATCCGAAAGATGGGGTCGTTGGGTGAGATTCGCAGGCATATCCCGCCAAAGAGGCTGATGGGATGGAATTTGACCGAACAACCAGGGAAACGGCATCGCTATCCCGATGCCATGCCGAGAAAGCTCTTCATGGTTACTGTGCAAGAGGCCAAACAAAAGAGGGAAATCAGGACTGAGATCCGTGTAGAGAATAATACGGGGCATGGCCAATCCAGTAGAATTTCTGTATTCTGTTGTTTGCTGAAAACGTTAGCCCTATTTTGCACGGAGCAATGGGATGATCTTTCTATAGACGGCCAGGCAGCCCGTTAGATTTTTTCAGGAAAATAATATGTATCAGAAATATATAATTGAGCACTTTATCGATATTGTTTCATAAATGAATAATCGTCAGATAGCTAATCCTCGCTTATACCATTGTACAAGTGACAATATCTGTATATTGTAGATATTTTTCTTGTATTTTTTTACATATATTTGAGGCTTGATTTGAAAAAATCACTATTGGTATAGCGTCAGTATAGGGAAGGATGTCATCCGGGTGGCCGACTGGAATTCCGTTGACATTTTCCGCATGCGAACCTTTGTCAACGATGATTTGCTTAACAATACTTTTATTGAAAAACATATGTAACGCGCTATATACCTCTCCACATCCCCAAAAATATATCTCCCGACCAGCCAGCCGTTCAGCCTGGTCATAAATATATTTTCTATGCGCATGCCAACTAATCTTAAATAATAATTGTTCTAAGAAACGTTCATCATAGATATGGTCATCTGATTCAATAATATTGAATGTTTCCTGATCAATCTTATTCGACAATTCTACCAACAAAAGATTTCGATATCTCTTATTAAACCATTGTGTATAAAGGGTGCTGCCAGTCTCATTATAGGAAAGACGCCACAAATTTTTAAAACGTCCAAATAATATTCTCAGAATATACGGCCCATCCCTATATGAGGGATCAAAAGGCAATTGCCTGGCGGCGGCAATTGCGGCTTCATAGGTTTGGGGATAGTCAAATGAATCCCGATAATTTTTCATGATATAGCCGGGGAAAAAATCCAGAGACTGGAGCAACCCCGCAGACTGAAAAAGAGAGTGGCGCGGAGGCAACGCTTCGCGGATGGCGTTTTGTGTGGCCTGGGGGAGATTATAAAAAATTTCTTCCCAAAGGCTTTGGGGAAGCCGTTTCCAAGGGCAAGCCTCCATACCTTCAAGCCATTGGAGGGAACCTTCGCCATAATGATCACAACCCATTAATAAAGCCAATTCTTTAATTGAATCAGCTTGTTCCTTTGCCAAAGCTCTGTAAATCTGCGCGGGAATGAAAAGATAGTTTTTTTTCAGACTGGTTACACAATTTTTAAGAAGATAATTACATATACTATATCGTTCTTGCCTTCGTAAAGGTAGCGCTTGAATATCATTCATAAATAATGCTTCAGATGTATAGAGAGATCTATTTTTTGCAATAATATGATCAATGTCAAAATTAAAGCAAGAAATGTCATCTATTTTCAATCTGCGTAAAAAAAACTTTGCTATATTTTCACTCTTGGCATCTTCATATGAATACACTTCAATATTATTGAAGAACTCTTTTATTCTTAATAAATTATTTAAAATATCTACTGGCGCAGGTGAAGACTCCATATTCCCTGGAATAAAAGGCGTCCTCATAATTTGATGAAGAAGACTTTCATTTCCGGAAGTAAAATATCTTACGAAAAAAATACATGTTACTTTGTGCTCTTTTAAGAAACCATAATCTGTAAAGTCAGTATATGAAAAAAATTCATTGCTGAACAGTATTCGTTCGAAACCTTTTGCTTTTGCCTGTTCAATATAAAAAAGCATATTATTAGCATAACTGGCATAGCCTATCCCAGGCGCACAATCATAATGCGTGATGCCAGATATGGTTGGGTAAAATATACCATTTTTTTCCAATTGCAATTTATTATAAAAAAAGAAAAACTGCAAAAAAGTAGTAGCTGTTTTGGGAAATCCACAGTGAAGTATTATTTCCATATTCATTTCTCCCTACAAAAATATGTTTAGCAGTATACACTGCTGTAAAACAACTTTCTAACCTTAATAGACTCAGCATATTGTAAAAACCACAGATATATCCTCCGAGAAACATACACAAGCATAGCTATCTAATACAATCAATATTAAAAAATACCCAATAAATAACGCAACGCCTTCCTCACACATCCTCGGTATCGCGCACTACTTCCAGAATGGACGGCAGGGCGCGGATGGCCTCGATGAGCTGATAGAGCTGTGTAGCGTCGCGCACTTCCACGGTAAAGCGCAGCTTGGCGCGGCCGTCCACCATATTGTCCATGTTCAGGCCGGTGATGTTCACATTGTTTTTGGCCAGGACCTGGGCCACTTCCGCCAGCACGCCCTGCACGTTTTTGGCAATGATGAAGATACCGGCTTCGTAGGGTTTTTCCTCCGCGCCGTCCCAGTGCACGGAGATCAGGCGCTCCGGCTCCATATTGGCCACATTGGGGCAGTCCGCCCGGTGCACGCTGACGCCCATGCCCCGGCTGATATAGCCGATGATGGGGTCGCCCGGCACAGGGTTACAGCATTTGGCGAAGCGCATCAACACGCCGTCCACGCCGGAAATACCCACGCCCTCGGTCTTGCGGACGGCCTCTTCCTTGCTCTCCTTGACGCTGGGGGCCGCGGGCGCGGCCGGGGCGGCCTCATTGGGGTGGAGCACGGCATAGAGGCGGTTCAAAATCTTGCGCGGAGTCAAATGGGCGTAACCCACGGCGGCGATCAGGTCGTCCACGCTTTCGAAATTCATTTCCTGGGCCACCAAGGCCAGATGACCTTCCTTGAGGGCCTTGCCCACATTGAGGCTGACCTTACGGCCTTCTTTCTCCAGCATGTCGCGGCCCAGGGCCACGGCATGGGCCCGCTCCTCGGTGCGCAAATAGCGCTGAATACGGCTGCGGGCCTTGGCGGTCTTGACCAGCTTGAGCCAGTCCCGGTTGGGATTGCGCGCCGGGTCCGTGACGATTTCCACGATATCGCCGTTTTTCAGCTCCGTGCTCAGAGGCATGAGCCGCCCGTTGACCTTGGCCCCGGCGCAGTGCTGGCCCACCTTGGTGTGGATCAGAAAGGCGAAATCCAGGGGCGTGGCTCCCTCGGGCAGCTCCTTGACGTCCCCGGCCGGGGTGTAGACATAGACCTCGTCCTTGAAGAGGTCCATTTTCAGCGCGTGCATGAATTCGCGCGAGTCCGTCTCGTCGCCCTGGCGTTCAAAAATTTCCCGCAGCCAGGAGAACTGCTCCAGGTCCTTGCTGTTGACCCGGCCCTTTTCCTTATACAGCCAGTGCGCGGCCACGCCGTGCTCGGCCTGGCGGTGCATGTCCTCGGTGCGGATCTGAATTTCGATGCGCTCGCCCTCGGGCCCGATGACAGTGGTGTGCAGGCTCTGGTAGCCGTTGGCCTTGGGCATGGAAATATAGTCTTTGAAGCGCCCGTGCACGGGCCGCCACTGCGAGTGCACCAGGCCGAGCACCGCGTAACAATCCTTAATGTCCTTGACCAGCACGCGGAAGGCCATGATGTCGTGCATTTCATCCAAGGTCAGGGACTGGGACTGCATTTTCTTGTAAATACTGTACTTGTGCTTGATGCGGCCGTAGACTTGGCCCTGAATATGGTTGGAAGCCAGCAGATCCCGGATCAGCCCCACCACCTTGTCGATGATGTGCTTTTCCACCACCTGATGCTTGTCCAGCCAGTGGTCGATCTGGTTGAAAACATCCGGCCGCAGATATTTGAAGCTCAGATCCTCCAGGTTGCGCTTGAGCATATAGAGGCCCAGGCGGTTGGCCAGAGGCGCGTAGATGTCCATGGTTTCCTGGGCGATGCGCTTCTGCTTGTGGGCTTTCTGGAAATCCAGGGTGCTCATGTTGTGCTGGCGGTCGGCCAGCTTGACCATCAGCACGCGCATGTCATGGCTCATGGCCAGGATCATCTTGCGGATATTCTCGGCCTGGGCTTCCTCCTTGTTTTCAAACGGGATCATGCTGATCTTGGTGACCCCGTCCACAATGTCGGCCACTTCCTCGCCGAAATTCTCGTCTATCTCCTCAATGGTGGCCTTGGTGTCCTCCACGGTGTCATGCAGCAGGCCCGCGGCCACCGTGGGCTCGTCAAAGCCCATTTCCGCCAGGGTGTCGGCCACGGCCAGGGGATGGGAGAGGTAGGGCTCGCCGGAAAGGCGTGTCTGCCCGGCGTGGGCCGTGGCGGCGAACACATAGGCCTTCTGGATCAGCTCCAGATCTGCGTTCTGGTTGTTGGCCGCCACTTTGTCGAGAATTTCCTGAATGCGGATCATGGGTCAGCCCTGCCAAGCTGTGAAAAATGAGCGGGATGAGACACTTTTTTGACTATGTTCCGACAAGAGCGGCCTTGTCAACGGCGGAAAAGCCCCGGCCGCGCCCGGCCCGCGCGTCTGGCCTCGCGGTCGCGGACAGCCCGCCGCAACCCGCCTGCCGGTCGCCCCTACTCCACCACCTCATAGCGCTGCAAGGCCTTGGGCACCCACCACTTGTCGAAATTGTACATGATTCCGGCCAAAGCCGGTTTGATGCCCATGAAGCGCCGCTGCACCACGGGCAGGGCGTAAGGCACGAACAAAAAGCAGTAGGGCTGGTCATCGGCCAGGATTTCCTGGGCCCGCGCGTACAGCCGCGTGCGCACGGCCTGGTCCGGCGTGGAGCGTGCCTCTTCCAGCAGGCGGTCCAGCTCCGGATTCTTGTAATGAGTAAAGTTCAGGCCGCCGTCATGGGCCTGGGAGGAATGCCAGACCTGAAAGATGTCCGGGTCCTGGGTGATGGTCCAGCCCAGAATCACGGCGTCGAAACGGCCCTTGTTCACGAATTCGCGGATAAAGGCCGCCCACTCCACAGTGCGGATGCGCACGTCGATGCCCACGGCCCGGAGCTGGGACTGGATCACCGTGGCCGTGAGAATACGCTGCTCATTGCCCTGATTGGTCAGAATGGTGAAGGCCAGGGGCCTGCCGTCCTTGGTCAGCACGTTGTCGCCGCCCGTATCCCTGAAACCGGCCTCGGCCAGCAGGGCGCGGGCCGCCGCCACATTCTGCGCCACGGGCTTGAGCGTGGGATGATAGGCCCAGGAGCCGGGCTTGAACGGCCCGAAGGCGGGCACGCCCTGCCCCAGCAATACGCCCTTGACGATTTCGTCGCGGTTGATGGCCATGGATATGGCCCGGCGCACCCGCACATCCTTAAAGAAAGGATGCTCCAGGTTGAAACCCAGAAAAACATAGACCGAGGCCAGGTAGCGGTATTTATGAAACTGCTCCTCCCAGAGCGGGCCGGAGGTCTGGCGCAGATACTGCAGGGGGCTCAGGTCCATGACGTCCAGGCGGCCCGCGCGGGTTTCCATGAACATGGTGGCGCTGTCCGGAATAATCCGGTAGACCACTTCGCTGATGTGGGGCTTGCCGTCGAAATAGGTGGGCGAGGCCGTGAGCGTGATGCGGCTGCCCGGTTCCCAGGATTTCAGGCGGTAGGGCCCGGCTCCCACGGGTTTGCGGGCAAAGGGGGTTTCACGGATGTTCTGCCCTTCCAGAATGTGTTTGGGCAGAATGGGACTCATCCAGGAGGAAACGGCCCTGGCGAAGAACTGCTCGTAACGCACCTCAAACGTATAGCGGTCCAGCACGCGCAATTCCTTGATCCGCAGAAAATCCTCGGCATAGGGGCTGCCCGTGGCCGGGTCAATGACCAGCTTATAGGTAAAGGCCACGTCCTCGGCGGTGAGTTCCTGCCCGTCCTCCCACAGAATGCCCTTGCGCAGGGTGAAGCGCATCAGCCGTCCGCCCTCTTCCATGCTCCAGGATTCGGCGGCCCAGGGCTCGGGCTGCAAATCCTTGTTGTAGCGCAACGGGGCCACATAGAGCATGTCGGCCACTTCATGCGAGGCCGAATCCGAGGTCAGGTAGGGGATCAGATTGGAGGCCTCGCCGATGCTGCCGAAGAGAATGCGGTCGCCGTAGGCCGGGGATTCGCCCTTGCCGGAAGACGAAACATGGGGCGCGTCCTCCATCGGCATGTCCTGCGACGGGTCTTCCGCCGCTGTTGCGGAACGGGCCGCCGACGGATTGAGGGCCGCCAGCCAGGGCAGCATCATGGCCATCGCGGTCAGGAATATTTTTTTCATAATTTGCGCGCTTGCGGTTGCTTTCATCCTGTAACCTGTGCTAGTTGTCACAAATGTCAGAACAGCGCCCTGCGTCAGGCGGCTCCGGGGGGAACGCCCGGCGCGGGACTATCTTGAGGGATGCATGAGCCGATCAGAACAAAGCGTCGTCCGTGAAATGTGTCAGGCGTTTTTGCACGACAGCGTGCCGGAATATATCCGTGACGCCGCCTACTATATCCTGTCCGAAGGCGGGGTGCAAAAAATAAATATTCAGGAAGGCGAGACCTGGGACGTGCAGGGCGTGATCCAGGGGGAAGATCTCCAGGTCTATACGCCGAGCCTGAGTTTCACCATCACGGACCGCAGCACGCGTCACCAGTGCAACTGCTCGGACGCCTTCACCGGCATCTGCCGGCATGTGGCGGCTCTGGCCCTGCGCCTCATTGAAGAGCTGCGCAAGGAACAGGGCGACCCCGAGGAAACCCCGTCGCCCACCACGGACTGGAAGCAGAGCTTCCGGAATTTCTTCTCCACGGACATGGAACCCGAGCCGGGCCGCCATTACCTGATCTTCCGTTTCGCGCCGGAGCAGGGGCGGCTGCTGGTTTCCTTTTTCCGGGGCAGGCAGAACAAATCCGGATTGTCCAGCGTGCACAACGAAGTGACCCTGGAGCAGATCATCCAGAACCCGGACTGGTGCGAATTTTCGCCCCAGCTGCCGCATGTGGCCCGCCAGATCGGCCAGCATCTCGACTATTACGGCCATCGGGTGGAGATCCCCGACGGCCTGACCTCCTGGTTTTTCTGGTCCGTGCGCAAGGAATATTACCTGCTCTGGAAGGATACGGACAAACCCTGCCGCATCGAAAGCACGCCCTTCGCCCTCAAGCTCAAGCCCAATCTGGACGATGCGGGTTTCAGCTTTGAAGTGCTGCTGAAACGCGAAGGCCGCCCGCCTCTGCCCATCCGCGCGGGCAATTCCGCCGGGCAGGGCGTCTCCGGGCAAGCCAACCTGGAGGACGCGCCCATCACCTTTCACGGCCAGATGCCGCTCTGGGTCTGCTACCAGCACAATTTCTACCCCGTGCAGACCGGGCTTTACCCGTCCCTGGTGCGCAACCTGATTTACGAGCGCCCGGTAGTGCCGCATGAGGAAATCTCGGAATTCCTGGACCGCGTCTGGACCCGCCTGCCCGCCTCGGAACTCTACGAGCCGCAGGAATTCCTCAAGCTCATGGAGCCGGTTTTCCAGCCCGCCACCTACAATCCCAAGCTCTTTCTGGACGAGGAAGGCAGCCTGCTGACCTTGGAAATCGACAACATCTACGAAACCAAGCACGGCGAATTCACGCTCAACGGGCCCAACCCGGATTTCCAGACCGGCAGCTACAGCTATGAGGGCCAGACCTGCCTGGTGCGCCGCCATCAGGAGGAGGAAGCCCAGCTCATGAACGAGCTTTCCGGCATGGACTTCCAGGCCCGTTCCAGCAAACTCTGGTTTCTGGAGCCGGAGGAAGCCATTGCCTTTCTGCTCGACTCCTACCCCAAGCTGGTGGAAAGCTACCGGGTCTACGGCGAACGCGCCCTCTCGCGCTACAAGATGCGCACGGCCAAGTCCACCATCACGGCCCAGGTGACCAGCAACGAAAAAGAAAAGTGGTTTTCCCTGGACATCAGCGTGGACTACGAGGGCCAGACCCTGCCCCTGGAAAAGATCTGGAAGGCCTGGTCGCGCGGCAAACGCTATGTGCAGCTCAAGGACGGCTCCTACACAAGCCTGCCCGAAGCCTGGCTGGAAAAGCTCTCGCACAAGCTCACGGCCCTGGGCCTGGACCCCAGCAAGCCCCCGCAGCAGAAATTCAAGCAGTTCGAGGCCCCGGTGCTGGACAGCCTGCTGGAAGACCTGCCCGGCGCGGCCACGGATTCCTTCTGGAACAATTTGCGCGAGAAAATCCGCTCCTTCCGCGAGGTGCGGCCCATCGACCCGCCCAAGGGCCTCGACGCCAATCTGCGCGCCTACCAGGCGCAGGGCCTGTCTTACCTGAACTTCCTTTCGGAATACGGCTTCGGCGGCATCCTGGCCGACGAAATGGGCCTGGGCAAGACCGTGCAGACCCTGGCCTTTATCCAGTACATGGTGGAAAGCCATTACGAAGGCCCCAACCTCATCGTGGTGCCCACCTCAGTGCTGCCCAACTGGGAGCGCGAAGCGGAGAAATTCGTGCCCGGCCTCAAGCGCCTGACCATCTACGGCACGCGGCGCGAGGGCATGTTCAAGCACATCGCGGGCTCGGACCTGGTCATCACCACCTACGCGCTGTTGCGGCGCGACCTGGAGGAGATGGAAAAGTACGAGTTCAACACCGTGATTCTGGACGAAGCCCAGAACATCAAAAATCCCAACACCATCACGGCCCGCGCCGTGCGCCGGATCAACGCCCGCATGCGGTTGTGCCTCTCGGGCACGCCCATTGAGAACAATCTCTTCGAGCTCTGGTCCCTGTTCGAGTTCCTGATGCCCGGCTTCCTGGGCTCGCAGCACGCCTTCCAGCGCGGCATCGTCAAGCCCATCAAGGACGGCGACGCCGAAACCCTGGACTATCTGCGCACCCGCGTGCGGCCCTTTATCCTGCGCCGCACCAAGGCCGAGGTGGCCAAAGACCTGCCGCCCAAGGTGGAAAGCGTCACCTGCTGCGCCCTGGAAGAAGCCCAGGCCGAGCTCTACGCGGCCCTGGCCCGCAAGCTGCGCGCCCAGGTGCTGGCCGATGTGGACCAGAAAGGCCTGGCCAAAAGCCAGATGTCCATTCTGGACGCCCTGCTCAAGCTGCGCCAGATCTGCTGCCACCCGCGCCTGCTCAAGATGGACCTGCCCGGCTTTTCCAATAATCTGCCCTCGGGCAAGTTCGACGCCTTCAAGGACATGGTCCTGGAAATCGTGGAAGGCGGGCACAAGGTGCTGGTCTTCTCCCAGTTCGTGCAGATGCTGCAGATCATCAAGCAGTGGCTGGAATTCTCCCAGGTGCCCTTCTGCTACCTGGACGGAGCCAGCAAGGACCGCTTTGATCAGGTGGACCGCTTCAACAACAGCCCGGACATTCCCATTTTCCTGATCTCGCTCAAGGCGGGCGGCACGGGCCTGAACCTGACCTCCGCCGACTACGTCATCCACTACGACCCGTGGTGGAACCCGGCCGTGGAAAGCCAGGCCACGGACCGCACCCACCGCATCGGCCAGACCCGCCAGGTCTTTTCCTACAAGCTGATCTGCCAGAACACGGTGGAGGAAAAGATCCTCAAGCTGCAGGAAGCCAAGCGCGGCGTGGCCGAAGCCATTATTCCGGGCCAGGACACCTGGAAGTCGCTGACCAGGGAAGATCTGGAAATGCTCTTCGAAGTTTAGGAGCCGACTCTGAAAAACGCTGTCAGCAGGTCGACATTTGTAAGGTTCTCATGGGCCAAAACAGGCTGACGCTGCCCTCAGGCCGCAATGCAAAAGGCCCGTGCCGGGAATCCCGGCACGGGCCTTGTTTATACCGGACGCTGTCCGGCTGTATGTTTTTTAGCTGTTTTCCATCTGCACCTGGGTCATAGCCTGCTCGGTCTGCGCCTGCATCGTATCCACATGCACGTCCGAGCCCACGGTCACAGTCACGTCGCCGTTGGTATAGGCGTGGTAGCCGTCAGGGGCATCGTCCGCCTTGGTCCAGCCGTCGCCCAGCGACAGCGAGCTATCGTTCACAGTGATGCCGATGTTGCTCAAGGCGTCCATATTGGTCAGATTCGAAACGTCTTCGCCGCTGATGATCACTTCCACATCGGTGACGTTGGAACCAAGCTGCCCGCCCTGGAAGAGCGAATCCATATTGTCGCTGCCTACCAGGAGCACGTCCATGCCGGAACCGCCGTCAATGACGTCATTGGGGTGATACATCATGATGTCGTTGCCGTCGCCGCCGTATAGGTGGTCCACAGCCGTGTCGTCGCCGCCGTCCAGGAAGTCGTTTCCGGCTCCGCCGTAGAGGTAGTCGCTGCCCGCTCCGCCATACAGGATGTCGTCGCCCTGACCGCCGGAGAGGATGTCGTCGCCCTCGCCGCCGTGCAGGGTTTCCGCCCCTTCGCCGCCGAACAGCACCTGAGCGGCGTCGGCATGCGCGTCACCGAGGTTGCCGCCGGCGCTGGGTGAAGGTGTGGCAAGGTTGACGTCCACATGGCCCGAGACGGGATCGTTAAGGTTGTCGGACACCGTGTAATCAAAGTGTTCGGTCAGATCGTGGCCTTCGGCGTGAGCAGCGGCCAGATCCTTGAGGTTATCCGCCGAGGTATCCAGCGTATAGCTGTACTGGCCGGTATTCGCGTCAAAGTGCAGTGTGCCGAACGTCCCCTGCACGTCGCCCTGGGCGTTCATATCCGCAAAGTCATAGTGCAGCGCGTCGCCCTGCTCCTGGCCGTGAACCGGCACGTCATGCGTCGGCAGGCTGTTGTCGTGCTGGTCGGCGTTAGTGTCGTTGGACGTGATGCTGAAGTCCGCGTCCGGCACCAGGCCGGTCAGGCCCAGCACCAGGGCCGCCTGGCCGATCTGCGGAGCCTTGTTGGTGCCGTCGATGGTCACAGTCAGATTCTTGGACGTGGCGCTGTCATGCCCGTCGCTGACCTTGATCTGGAAGCTCAGGTTCTCCTTGTCGCCTTCCTTCATACCGGCCTGCACGGCGGGGTCGGCCTCGAACCTGTATGTCCACTTGCCGTCAGCGTTTTCGGTAAAGCTGAACGTGCCCTTGCCGTCGATGGTCACGACGCCGCCCTCCCCAACCGGGTATTCCTGGTCGCCGATCACCACGGACAGGGTGTGGCTGTCGTTGGCGTCCACGTCGTGGAAGTTCAGGGAACCGGCATTATTGGCCGCCGTGGCCGTATCAATGACCGGCGCGTCGTTGGTGCCTTCAATATGAACGGTCACAGTCTTTTCAGTGGTCGCGCCTTCCGCGTCCGTCACCGTCACGGTGAAGGTGTCGGTTCTCGTTTCACCTTCGCCCAGGACTTCGGCCCGCTCGTCCAGAGTGTACTTGTAGGTCCATTGGCCGTCTTCACCACGAACCAGTTCCACCTTGCCGTAGCTGCCGTCAGTAGCGGTGACGGACGTCACCGTGCCGTCCACATCCTTGGCAATGAATGAGCCGGACAACGAATCCGCGCTGTCCGCGCCGTTTTCCACCACCGGGCTGTCGACGTTGGGCTCCAGATCAATGGTCAGGTCCGGCGCGGTATTGGTGCCGGTAATGTCCACCTTGACGTTCAGGCTGGTCTCATTGTCCTGGCTGTCCGTCACCGTCAGAATCACCGAGGTTTCCGTGAGGCTGCCCGAGGCCAGGGCGCGCACGGCATCGGACTCGTTATTCAGGTCGAAGGAGTACGTACCGTCCTGGTTGACCCTGAATGTACCGAAGTCATTGGTAATGCTGCCGTCGTCATTGAGCACCGCATTGTGCAGGGGCTTGCCGTCGGCGTCCGTGGGCACCTTCAGGCCGTAGCGCAGCGCGCCGTCAGACTGATCCACGCTATCCGCATCATAGGCTGTGGCCTGGCCGCTGTCGCCGGCCCTGTCACTGTCGCCCTCGCGCACGGTCAGCACCTTGTCCACGGAGAGCACCGGCGCGTCATCCTTGCCGGTGACGTTCACCGTGATCTCCACGGTGCTGGTCTTGCCGTGTTCGTCCGTGGCCGTGATATGGAAAGTGTCCGTGCCCGGATGGTCGGCGTCCAGGCCCTGCACGGCCGGATCGGCGTTGTTCAGGGTGTAGACATACTCGCCGTTCACCAGTTGCAGGGTGCCGTACGTACCCTGCACCACCGTGCCGCTCCTGCCGTCCTCGGCAGTGGCGGTAAAGGTCAGGTTGCCCATGCCCTCGTCGTCATGGAACAGGCCGCTCAACATGCCGCTGTCCGTCAGGGTTCCGTCCTCGGTCACAGCCAGGGTCACGTCGGTCGCCGTTACTTCCGGACCATAGTTGGTTCCGTCGATGGTGACGGTCACATCCTGCGGCTCGCTGTAGTCCTTGCCGTCGTAAGCCACCACCTGGAAGGTCTCGCTCAGATGCGTACCGGCGGTGAGATGCACGATGCCGCCGGGATAGTTCTGTACCAGATCCTGCGGCAGCTTGTTCGTATCCAGATGGAAAGTGTACGTGCCGTCGGGGTTGATTTCAATGGTGCCGTACTCGGTCGGCATGGACGTGACATGGTTGCCGTCCTGGTCAACGAAGTAATACGTCACCGATTCCGTGCCGCCGGTGGGCTTGCCGTCCGCGTCCAGCGCGTGGTCAATGTCCGTGGCCGTCACCGTGCCCGTGGCCGTCATGTCGCTGGTCAGGCCGTCGTGGCCCGTCTCACCGATGGACGCATCCGTCGCGCCGGTGATGACCGGGGCGTCGTTGGTGCCGTAGATGTCGATCGTGATCTTGGCGGCCGAGCCACCGGCTTCCACCACCTGGCCGTTGAGCATCAGGGTGAAGTCCTCGGTGACCTTTTCGCCGTCGGCCAGACTCTGCACCAGGCCGGGCTTGCCGTCCTCGCCGTTGTACAGGGTATAGGTGTACTTGCCGGTGACCGGATCAATGATCAGATAGCCGTACTGGCCGTCCACATGGATGGCGCCACCGTCCGCGGCGCTGCTCTGGACCTGCTGGCCGTTCGAGCCCTGGATGCCGAAGACGCGGTCCGGAGCATCCGTTCCATCATCCCACTTGGCCTCAAGCCTGCCTTCAAAGGTCGTCGTCTCCACATGATCGGTGGCGCTTATATCCCTGCCGTCTTCCGACACGGAACCGTGCAGAATGCTGCTGTCGTCGAATTCCAGGCTGTGGCCGGGATATTCGCCGCCGCCCTGGCCGGGATCAGCCGGATCAATGGTGATGGTGATATCATGGCCGCTCTCGGACATGGCGCCGTGCGGGTCCACCACCACGACCTGAGCGTGGTCGAGCAAATCCTTTCCCGCTTCCTGCGCGGCCTTGAGCGCGGTGTCGAGATCCGTGCTTTCGTTGTCCAGCGTATACTTGTAGTGGGTGATGATGGTACCGTCCGCCGCCGTTTCATAGGTCAGGGTGATGGTGCCGTAGTCGGTCTTGAGCTCGGTGACGGGATTGCCGTCCTCGCCCACCAGCATGTAACGGAGGCCGGTCTGGTCATCCACGTCGCTCATGGCGTCCTTGGGCAGGGTGCCGGTAAAGATGACGCCCGGATGGTCCGTGTCGGAGGTCTGGCCGTCGTCTTCAAAGACGTCCTGCTGCACCTTGCCGATGAAGGCCGCCTCGTGATTCTCGCCCACGGTCAGGACCGGCTTGTCATTGGTGCCCTTGATCTCGATGGTGATTTCCCGTTCAACGGTCTTGCCGCCCTCAATCACCGCCTGGACCTTGAAGGTTTCGTACTTGGACTCGCCGTCGTTCATGGCCTGGACGAGAGCCGAGCCGTTTTCGCTCAGGGTATAGGTGTAGCTGCCGTCGGGCTTGACCGTGAGCGTGCCCAGCGGCTGACCGTCAGCCCCGTCCGCGAAAGCGGTCTGGCCTTCATTGCTCCAGGTCGCATGGCCCGTATCCTCGGCATCCACGATATGGTCGAGGCCGAGCTGGCCGTGGATGGCCGGATCTTGGGCGGCGTGGTTGACGTCCTCACCACTGTCTTCCCGGATGGAGGTCTCGCCGCTGACGGTGATGACCGGATTGTCCGCCGAGCCGGTGACGTCGATGACCAGCTTGCCCGAGGTAGAGGCGTTCTGCGGGTCGGTGACGCGGATGTTGAAGTCTTCCTGGCCCAGAATATCCTGCTCGGAGAGCTTCTGCCCCGCGTTCAGGGATTCCAGCAATTCGGGATGGGTCAGGGTGTACTTGTACGAGCCGTCCTGGTTCAGTTCCAGCACGCCGTACTTGCCCTCCACGACCTGCACCAGCTTGCCGTCATGTTCGATGCTGAAGCTGAGGTCGCCGGGGTTGTGCTCGGCATCCGGGTCGTCGGCAACCAGTTGGCCGGAGATGACCGTGTTGCCGTTTTCCACCAGCCCGTCCGCCGTGATTTCGTTGCTCTCCACCCCATCGACGGTGAAATAGGGCCGGTCGTTGGTGCCGTGGATATAGAGATCCAGCTTCTGGCTGGTGACCATGTCGTCGGCATGCCGGTCGTCGCGCACGGCCAGATCGTAACCGGCCAGCTTGAGCAGTTCGCCCGCGTTGAGGGCGTTGACGTCGGCGTTGTCCGCCAGGGTAAAGGTATAGTGGCCCTCGGCATCGATGGTCAGGGTGCCGTAGAGCTTGCCGTCCTGTATCACGTCGACGGAGCCCGCGTGGAACGTGCCGTCAGGGTCGGTGAAGCCGTAGACCAGATGGTTGACGCCGTTTTCGTCCACGGGATTGTCCACCGGCGTGACTTCAAACGTGCCGCCCGCCGTCTGGGGCGCATGGTTGTCCACGTTGGTATTGAAGTTCACCCCGTCTTCGGTGACCTGGACGACTTGAGCGTCGGTGGAATCAAGACGGATGGCGTCGTCCTGGCCGTGGATGGTGACGGTGACCTCCTTGATGTCGAACGCGCCCTGCGAGTCCTTGACCACCACGTGGAAGGTTTCGGTGCGCGTTTCGCCCGTGCGCAGCTCCTGCACGGCCTCGCTGCCGTTGTTCAGCGTATAGGTATACTCGCCCGTCTTCGGGTCAATGCTCAACGTGCCGTAGGTTCCGTCCATACTGGAAGACATGCCGGGCGTGTGGCCCTGATCCGTATGTTCCATATCATTGGCCGTGATGCCGAAGGTGAAGCTCTCGGGCCTCGCGCCGCCCTGGTCCGGGTCGGTCACGCCGACCGTGCCGGAGGCGGTCAACGTGCCGTCTTCCGTCACGCCCAGGTCCGGCTGGTTCAGCGTCAGCTCGGGCTGGTCGTTAGTGCCCTTGATGTTGGCCGTGGCCCAGGTTTCCAGCGTGCCGCCCTTGCCGTCGGAAACGGTGAAGTGGATGTAACGCTGAGTGGTTTCCCCGGCGTTCAGTTCCTGAACCGTCTGCGCGTCATTATCCAGCTCAAAATAGTACTTGCCCGTGGCGGGATCGAGATGGAAGACGCCGATGTCGGTCTTGTAGGTCAGCCAGCCCTGATCGTCCGTGCCGGTTTCGCCCTGCCAGGCGCCGGGATTATGCGTGTCGGACGCCTTTGCGTTGAGAGAATAGGTCAGCTCGTCGCCTTCCCAATCCTTGATGACGTTCTGGCCGGTCTCGCTCTGTTCCTTGCCGGCCGTGGCCGTGTTGCCGCCCGGCACCACGCCGGCTTCCACCACGTTCACCTGGCTGCCGTTCACCAGATAGGGATTGTCGTTGCTTCCGGTGATCTCCACCTCGACATGTTCTTCGGAATACGCGCCGTGCTCGTCAGTCACCCGGATCGTGTAGCCGTTGCCGCCCGTGGGGTCCACCTTCTGGCCTTCGGCCAGCTTCTGGGTTTCCGGCGACTTGTTGTCCAGCTCGTACCAGTAGCGGCCGGTATTCGGATCAATGTGCATGGTGCCGTACTGGTCGGGAACCGAGGTGATCGGATTGCCGTCCGCGTCGTTGCCGAAGCTGTAATGGAGTTCGGCGCCGTGGTCGACATCCGCGCCCGTGGCCTGGCCGCCGTCGGTATTGGTATACTCATTGCCGGAATTCGCGCCATGTTCCGTCACTTCCAGCTTGGCATTGTCCACCGTGAGGGTAGGCTGATCGTTGGTGCCCTCCACGGTCACGCCCAGCATGTGATGGCCCTGCGCGCCGTATTGGTCCGTCACTGTCGTGGTGAAGTGAAAGTCGAACTTCTCGCCCTGGGCCAGATGATTCGCGGCTTCGGTATTCAGAACAAAGGTATAGTCCCCGGTCACGGTGTCCAGGGTCAGGGTGCCGTAGTTGGTTTCGATGGTCTGGACGGCATGGCCGGTCGCCGGGTCGGTGGACATGGTGCTGCTGTTGATGAGCAGGGATTCCGTCACCTGCTTGCCGTCGGCCCCGACAACAGGCTGGCGGTTATCGCCGGAGCCGGTATACATATTGACTGTAATGCCGGACTCGTTGATGCCGCCTTCCTTGCCGTTCACGTCGATGCCGTAGGTCAGCTGGGCGTCATTATCCCGGTCGCTGCCCTGAAGAGTGCCTTCCACCTCGACGCGATGGTGATCCGGAAACACAAAACCGTTGTCCTTGCCGTCGGGCGTGGTGGATTCGTTGCCGCCCGGAGCCACGCCGTCCTCGCGCACATGCACCTTGCTCCAGCTGATGGTCGGGGCCTCGTTGGTGCCTTCAATGCAGATAGTCAGGCTGCTGTTGCCGGTCAGTTCGCCGTCCGAGGCGCTGACATCAAAGGTCAGGTTCCACTTGTCGCCCTGGCCCATGGCGTCCACAAAGCCGCCCGCGTCGGTATTGAGCTCAAAACTGTAATGGCCGTCGGCGTCCAGCGTAAAAGTGCCCGCTTCGGTGACGATGGTGGTCGTGCCCGCGTCGTCGGTGCTGACGCTGAGAACCTTGAGCGTCGTCGTTTCATCGGCATTGTCGGGATTGGTCAGGGTCAGCTCGCCGCCCGCGACGATGCCGGAGGTGACCACGCCGTAGGTCAGGTCCGACCCTTCGTGGTCAAAGCCCTGAAGCTGTCCCTCAAAGCCGAGACGATGCTCGCCGCCGGGAATATGGCCTTCACCGCCGGTGTAATCCTTGGTGGCGTTATTGGCTGACGCGGCGTCTTCGCCGAACACGCCCATATCCTTGACGTGCTCGGTCACGGCCGTGATGACGGGCACGTCGTTGGCGCCCTTGATGGTGATGTCCAGCGGGACTTCGGCATGCGCGCCGTGTTCGTCCGTAACCACCACGGTCACGCGCTGGGTCACGTCGTCAGTGCCGTCGCCCTTCAGGGCCTTTACGGATTCGCTGTCCTTGTCCAGGGTATAGGTGTATTCGCCGGTGTCCGGATCAATGGTCAGGGTGCCGTATTCGTCCGTAATGCTGGTAATGGGATTGCCGTCGCCGTCCGTGCCGAAGCTGTAGTGCAGGTCATGGCCCGCGTCCGGGTCGTCGCCCAGGGCCGTGCCGCTGTCGGTAATGGCGCCTTCCACCGCGTTCGCGCCGTCGTCGGTGACGGTAAGGTGGTCCTTGCCCAGTTCCAGAGTGGGCACGTCATTGCTGCCCACCACGTTCACGGTCACGGTCGTGGTGGCCGTGCCGCCTCGCCCGTCGCTGACCTGGACGGTGAAGTTCTCGTTCACCACATCGCCCTCGGCCAGGCCGTTGGCCTTGTCGTTATCCAGTACGTAGGTATAGGAGCCGTCGGGATTGATGGTGATAACGCCGTATTCCGTGGTGATGCTGGTAACCAGGCTGCCGTCGGGAGCCACGAAAGCAAAATGCAGCGCGTCGCCGTCGGGATCATAGGCATTGACCTGGCCGCTCGCCGTGGGAACGCCCTCCTTGGCATCGTTGCCGCCCACAAAGACACCGGCTTCCACCACGCTCACCGTGCCGCTGATGGAAATCACGGGCGCGGCGTTGGTCTCCCCGGCGTCTGGGCTGACCACGCCCAAGGCGTCCACGTCCTCGGCAGAGGGCCGGTCCAGGTTCATGCCCCAGTCCAGCTCATTCAGATGGTTGATGCCGTCGAGCAGGTCGCTGTTGCCGAAATCATTATAGCGGGCGGCGCGGGCGGCCGCTCCCGCCGCCGGACCGGCGGCGGGCATCAGGTCTGGACCGAAGGCGCTGAAAAAGTCCGCCCCGGCCACCAGGGTGCCGTCCACTTCAAAATCCGGCATGCTTTCCTGGGAATACTGGGTGTAGAAATTGGTAAGCTGAATGCTGGAGCCGTCGTCAAAACTGAAGACGAGGTTGTCTCCCGCGCGCTCCATGGTAGCCTGATCCGTGGGGAATTGCAGGACCAGGCGGGAATCGGCCACACTTTCCAGAACTGTATGCTGTCCCGCTTGCGGACGGGTAAGGATGATATCTGCCATTGTATTTGCCTCGTTGGTTAGCGGGGAAAGGCCCGGAGGCCGTCCCGTCAGTGCTCAGCGATTTATTGTAATATGCAAAACACGCGCCGTCGGAAAATCGACGCCGCGTCAGAGCGCAACAGTGCGCCCTGGCGGCAAAGGCCAAAAAGCTCATGATAATTCGGAAATTCCGGCGAGAAAGAAAGGCAAACTCACACAAGGAAAGGGAAGGCGAACAAAACGTGCGTATCTTTCCGAGCTTGCGCTACGACCTGGCGGGCCATGTAACAGGGCGACAGACGTGTTCTTTCCGGGACGCGGAGAGCGTCCGTACTGGCAGAGGGCGGGTTCGCGGGCAACCCGCGCTACGGGATAAGGTGTCGTTTATTACGTACCGTTTCCCATGCAATTCCTATCTACGGTTTTTAACAACTGAAGTCAATAATGACCGTATATGATATATAATCATATATAATAAAAAGTAAATATTCCCAGGCCATAAAAAAATATAGATAATGGCAAAAAGCAGACGGAATGCGAAAAATAAGGCGTCGCCGTGCCGTAAAAACGGCAAAAGGCCCGCGCCGGATATCCGGCGCGGGCCTTGCGTTTTTTGCTGCCGGGAGCTGTCGCCCCGGCCTTGCCTTATCCGTTGTTCATCAGATTGATGGCGGCAACGTCACTCTGTTCCTGCATGGTGTCCACATGCACGTCCGGAGCAACGGTCACGGTCACGTCGCCGTTGGTATAGGCGTGGTAGCCGTCAGGGGCGTCGTCCGCCTTGGTCCAGCCGTCGCCCAGCGACAGCGAGTTGTCGCCCAGGGTGATGCCGATGTTGCCCAGGGCGTCCATATTGGTCAGATTTGAAACGTCCTCGCCGCTGATGATGACTTCCACATCGGTGACGTTGGCATCAAGCTGCCCGCCCCGGAAGAGCGAATCCATACTGTCGTTGCCCACCAGCAGCACATCCATGCCGGAACCGCCGTCAATGACGTCATTGGGATGGTAGACCAGCATATCATTGCCGGAACCACCATGGAGATAGTCCACCTCCGTGTCGTTTCCACCGTCCAGATAGTCGTTGCCCGAACCGCCGAAGAGTATGTCGCTGCCGTCGCCGCCATAGAGCTTGTCGTCGCCGCCCATGCCGAGGAGCACGTCGTCGCCGCTGCCGCCGAAGAGCTGGTCGTTCCCGTCCTGCGGCGTTTCCAGGCCTTCCAGCCTGGCGGCCAGGGCATCCAACTGGTCGGGGTCGTCGGTGACCGCGTGGGTGACCGCATGGGCAAGATCTTCCGGCTTGCCGGACGCGGCGTTCAGCTCATTCCGGAGGTAGTCCAGCGTATTCTGGGCCTCATTCGCGGCATTGCTGCCGTCGCCGATCAGCAGGTCGTCCCCGCCCTGGCCGAAGAGGACGTCATTGCCCGCGCCGCCGATCAATGCGTCGCTCTGGTCATACTCGTTGTGCACCAGATGGTCCTGAATCTCCTCGGCGTGTTCCTTCACGTATTCCACAATGACGGCCGGGGTGACGTCCTCTTGACCCAACATGGCCGCCACATAGGCCGCCAGCGTCAAGTCGTTTCCTTCAAGTTGCATCCTGGCCGCATCGCCGAACAGCACGTCGTCGCCGAGGTTGCCGAAGATGGTATCCGAGGCGGGCGCGGCGCGGAAGAGCTGATTGAGCGCGGCCTCCAGCTCGCTGGATGAATTGATGACGTGCGCCTGACCGTCGGAGTCGTACTGGTTGAGACCATTCTGGGTTACTCCGGAACCGATGCCCACGGCTTCAATGTCCGACAGCCCGTTCAGCTTATTGTAGGAGTCCGCGTTGACCCCAAATGTGACGTCAGTGTTGCCGGTGCCCTTATAAGCCTCCCATTCCCGAGAATAGTTATCCTTCAGGCAGGGAAAGCTGTTGGGAGTGGTGGTGAGCGTGTACTCGTAATCGCCGATCTGTATTGTATCGCCCTGAGCCATGCCCCGGATGTCCACCGTGGCCCCGCCACGCACCGTTATCTTGTCCGGGTAATAAAAGGTCGGCACGCCGTCGGTGATGAAGATCGTCTTGTTTTCAGCGCCGGGATGTTCCTGGAACCACTTGCTCATGATGTCGAAGACGGCCATGTAATTGGTGCCGCCGGTGGCCGTCAGCTGGTCGATGGTCGCCTTCAGGGCGGTGAGGTCAGCGTCCTTGGTCAGATCATATTCCTTCGGCTGCAAGGCGTTGCTGCTGAAGGAGACAAAAAGCACCTTGACCGACGCGGCATGGCTGTCAACGGCCTGTTCGTGCAGGCTGTCCACATAGTGCTTCAGGGCATCCTGGGCGGTTGTAAAGCCGTTGTTCTTCATGCTGCCCGAGGTATCAAAGGCGATGGAGATGTTGTAGTTCCCGCCGTAGGCGAAAGCGCCGGTGGAGCCCTGAATCAGATCGCTGCCTTGTGTGCCCGCGGTCTGTTCCGACGTTACCTGCACCTGCACGTCGGCCGTATCCTGCGCGCCGTGCTTGTCTTCCACAGTGTACTGGAAGTTCAGGTCCTTGATGTTGCCCTTGTCGCTGCTGACGGAGATTTCGCCCTTCTCCCAATCCACCTTGATGCTGCCGCCGTCCACCGTATAGGAGGCCGTGCCTTCCGTAATGACGTGCTCCGTGCCGGTGGAATCCGTGATGGTGATGCTCTTCAGATGCAGCCCGTCGTTGTCGGCGGCTTCGCCCCGGTGATGGTCGGGGTCGCTGTCGTTGTGCACCAGATCGTCAAAGGAGATGATCTTTTCTCCATGACTTTCTCCGCCGCCCTCCTCATAATCCGTGGTCGTGAAGGTAAAGCTGCCGCTCGCCCCCTTCGTATGTTCGGCGGTGATCGCGGAATTCTTGGAGGCGTTCAGGTTGCCGTCAACGGCAAGACCGCCGCTGACCGTCAGATCCGCCCTATTGTTCAGATTCAGATTGCCCGACGTGTACAGGAAACCGTTGACTATCAAGGCCGAGGAGTTCCCCTTGAACGAGCAATCCCCATCGACAATAGTGACGCAATTCAGCGTCAGCTTTCCCGTAACGTCGGGATTGCCCGTGATATACAGCAGCTTGCCGCCCTTGGCGGCCTGATCGGCGGCGTTTTGAAGCTGAGCCAGCGTGGAGCCGCCTCCCCAGTCGAACGTAAGGGTATTGTCCGCCCGCGCCAGGGCATCCATGTCCACAGCATGGCCGGCCGCGTCCTGGAAAAACTTGCTGAAGAAGTCCTCTCCGGTTTGAGTGTGGTTCCCGGAGGTAATGCCCTTGTAGCCTCCCAGCACAGCCGACGTATCGACGTAGGAGACGTTGTTGGCGACGCCGCCCACGGTGATCACGGCATGGGACTCGGCAATGGTGGCGCTGACGGACACGGAGCCGGAGCTGGGGCCCGTCACGACCTTGTCGATGTGGAACACGTCGTCGTGCGCCACGGGGGCCTGATTCTCCGCGCGAAGGACAACGCTTTCATGCGCGATGTCGCCGTCGCCGTCCGTGGCCGTGATATGCAGCGTATGTTCGCCGCCCGTCGGCATGTGACCGCTCTCAAAAGTGTACTGGTACTCGTTACCCTCGCCGTGGCTCACGGTCACGCTGGAACCGTCCGAAAGCTCGGCGCTCCACGTTCCGTCAGCGTTGTGGGTAAGCGAAACGCTCTGGTCGCCGTCGTCCACCGTGAACTCCAGCGTTGCGCCCCCGGCGTCCGCCCCCATATCGATGAGGAACGTATCGCCGGCGGATTCGCCCGCATGCACGGAACTTCCATCCAGGCCCGTAATCGTCGGCACGTCGTCAATGATGTCCACCGGCATCTCGATGGTGGACTGATTGCCGGCAGCGTCTTCCACCACCAGCCTGATGCTGTCGCCGCCCTCCACGGTGTTGGGACCGGCGTTCGGTCCGGAGTTGATGGCATCATGCAGCGTATACTGCCATGCGCCGCTGGAATCCTGGCTCACGGTGCCGTGCGCTCCCTGGCCATCCACGGCCACACCCACAATGGTGAAGCCTTCCGGAACCGTGATAGTCGCGCTTTCGCTGGCGTCGTCTCCATCATCCAGGCCCTTTTCATCCACGGTCACACGCGGCTCGTCCTGAACCGCCATATCCAGCTTGACGTCCTTGGAGTCGCCGTCAGCGTCCGTAATGGTAAGGACGAAGCTGTCATGCGCGCCGCCCTTGATGCCGGGCTTGGCGGTGTAACTGTAGGAGCCGTCGGCATTGATGGTCAGCTTGCCGAAGCTGCCATCCAGCGTAACGGAGCCTTGTTGCGCGATATTGGTTATGTCATAGGTGTACGTATCATCTACCTGCACCGTGAAGGACTTGCCGTCGCGGTCATCCATGCCGAAGTCGTAGCCGATGCTGCCCGCTTCCCTGTTGATGGTAGAACCGGACACCACAGCATCCTGGTGGTACCCCTCGCCATTGACCGTCAGTGTGGGCGTTCCGTCCACAATGGTGATATCCAGGCTGCCCGTCTCCGAGTTGACGCCGTCGGAAACTTCCAGAGCGAAAGAATCTGAAAGATTTTCATCGGTTGCGTAGCCCGGGTCGCCGTGCTGCGCGCCGCCGTCGGCGATGGCGTATTCGTACATGATCGTGAGGTTGCCGTCCGCATCCCTGCCCACGGTCAGATGCAGCTCGCCCTTGCCCTCGGAAGCAATGGTCTTCTCCGTGCTGAACTCGCCTTCGGGCACATCGAACGTCTCGCCGCCCACCTTGATGGTGCCCGCGCCCGCCAGCTCCACATCAATGGCGCCGCTGGCCGTGTGGGCATCGGCATCGGCCTCATTCAGCGTTTCCTCGCCGCTGCCGATGTTCACCGGATGCGGCAGAAGAGCCGTGTCATTGGCTGTGTCGCTGTTGCCCGCAGGGTCGGTGACGGTGGCGTCAACCCGCACTTCCTGGCCCTCAGCAGGCTTATTCACGGTCACGTCCAGGCCGTTGCTCAGCATCTCATCGGTCACAAGGCCGTTGAAGATCTCCTTGCCGCTCTGGTCCGTCACCACCAGCGTGTCGCCGGCGGCCGTGCCTTCACCCAAGGTCACATGCGCCGTGATGTCGCCGCCCTTCAGTTCGGCGTCACTGATCTGGCCGTCGTTGTTGGCGTCCGTGGTGATTTCCACGCCCACAGCCGGAG
>OMGS01000170.1_pt1 | contig 56154 bp, 42 predicted proteins | sample 1646081 | NCBI WGS metagenome assembly OMGS01 (sample SAMN05578591, study PRJEB25193) | human gut metagenome | biome: Human Microbiome; feature: human-associated habitat; material: feces | host: Homo sapiens | place: USA:Birmingham | reverse complement strand
AAGGGCCGTGCCCGTTGGCGAGCCGGGCGAGCCTTACGGGCATCGAGAGCAGAGCGTACTCAAGTACATGAGCAGCAAAAAAGCGCCGGATGACGCAGCCGGCACACAAAAGGCTGGTTTTGACGGGTCATCACGGCAAATAAAAAGCCTGCAAAGCCTGGAATTAGATGCGTCTGCCCTGCGCGGCGGCCCGCTTGCGGCTCGTGCGGGCTTTGGGCTAGCATGTCGCACGGAGGCTCTTATGTATGTGATCACCGGCGGCGCGGGCTTTATCGGCAGCGCCCTGCTCTGGCAGTTGAACCGCATGGATCTGGACGAAATCGTGGTGGTGGACAATCTGGCCAGCAGCGAGAAATGGCGCAATCTGGTCAAACGCCGCTATGTGGATTATCTGCACCGCGACCGCTTTTACGAGCTGATGCGGCGCGACGCCCTGCCCTGGAAGATCACGGCCGTGGTCCACCTGGGGGCCTGTTCCTCCACCACCGAGCGCGACGCGGACTTTCTGATGGAAAACAATTTCCACTACAGCCGCGATCTCTGCCGCTACGCCCTGGACAAGGGCGCGCGCTTCATCAACGCCAGCTCCGCGGCCACCTACGGCGACGGCAGTCTGGGCTTCAGCGACGATCCGGCCCTGATCCCCCGCCTCGCGCCCCTGAACATGTACGGCTACTCCAAGCAGCTCTTCGACCTCTGGCTGTTGCGCGAGAAATTGCGCGGCGAGGTGGTCAGCCTGAAATTCTTCAATGTTTACGGCCCCAACGAATATCACAAGGGCTCCATGCAAAGCGTGGTGGTCAAGGCCCACCGCCAGATCCGGGAGCACGGGCGGCTGTCCCTGTTCAAATCCGACGTGCCGGGCCTGGCCGACGGCGAGCAGAAGCGCGACTTCGTCTACGTCAAGGACTGCACGGCCCTGCTGGCCTGGCTGCTGGAGCGCAAGGACGTCAGCGGCATCCATAATGTGGGCACGGGCGCGGCCCGCAGCTTCAATGACCTGGGCCGGGCGGTATTTGCCGCGCTGGGACGGGAGTGCCGCATCGACTACGTGGATATGCCTGAAACTCTGCGCGGCAAATACCAGAATTACACCCGTGCCGAAATGGACTGGCTGTCCCGCATGGATTGTCCCCTGGGTTTCACTTCCCTGGAAGAAGGCGTGGCCGATTACGTCTGCAATTATCTTGAGAAAGAGGGCTCCTACCTCTAAGCCAATCGGGGAAATCTGCCGATATATGAAGAAAATATCCGACATGCGGCCAGCCGGTCGCGTGCCGGAAAAACGCGCCCTATGCGCCGGATTGGGCGCGCCGCCATAGTCCGGGATTTTCAGAAGTGATGGAGATGCATGTGTTTGCTTATTGCGGGGAAAATCATCACGCTTGTGGTTGTGGCCATGGCCCTGTTCTGTACGGCCGTCCTTCTGACGGCCATGCGCCTTTTGGAGCCCCTCTGGACGCCGACATCGACGCCGCCGCACAACTGGCCAAAGCGGCCACGGACGCCGTAACGGAACCGGCCGGGCAGACGCGGGCCCTGTTCGGGTTGATCGAGAAAATGAGGAGGGAATAGACTATCCCGTGGGAAGTTGGAGTATCGAAAATCACACACGGGGGAGTCGTATGACAATCAGAACACGATTTTTGCTGGCTTTTATTGGGACCATCCTGCTCATTGCCGGCGGGGTTATCAGCTATGTGGCCGTACAGATGCGCGACGACGCGGAAAGTTATTACATTTCCTCCTCCAGCGTGGAATTGCGCCTGATGAACGATTATATTGAGGAATTTCTGAAGACGGCCATCAATAATGCGGCCATAGCCGCCAAAGATACCGAATTTGCCGGGGCCGGGGGCATTTTTCCCCGTTACGTGGAAAAGGATGTTGAAACCGTTTTTCGCGTGGCGGATCTGAGCCCGGAGGCGCGGCACCTGATGGAACCGCTGTCGCGCCTTGACAAGGATTACGACAGCTATGTGGAAGTGTACGCCGGTTTTGCCGACGGCAGTCTGGTCACGACCCTGGACGGCCTGAAGTTTCCCGCCCATTTCGATATGAGCAAGCGCCCCTGGTATGTAACGCGCGCCGGAGCCGCCGAGGATGTGGGGCTGGCCGGAGCCTATACCTCCATGTCCGGGGAAACGGTTTTCGCCATTACACACAAGATAAAGGACGCGCAGGGCAGGCTGGCGGGCGTGCTGGGCATAGATGTGACCTTGAAGCTGCTTGCGGACAAGTTTGCGGAACTGAGCAAGGGCAACAACGGATATTTCGTGCTTATCGAAAACACCGGCAAGATCCTGTGCGAACCCGCGCATCCGGCTTTGGTGGGCAAGGTGCTGGGCAAGGACGTCAATGACGCGGGCATGCTGCGGGTCTTTGGCACCGACAAGGGCGTGGTGCGCCTGACCGTGGACGGCGAGGCCATCCAAGCCAACGTCATCACCAACTCTTTCGGCTGGAAGCTGGTCTCCGTGCAGAGCGATGCGGCCATCTACGCCCGCAGCAACGCCACTGTGCGGGCTGTGGCCCTGATTACCCTGACCCTGGCCCTGCTGGCCCTGGCCGGGGCGGTCTGGGTCGCCCGTTCGGTCAGCAGGCCCCTGGCGCGCATCGTCGAGACCTCCAGGGAGATTTCGGCTGGCAATCTGGACGCACGGCTTGACCCCAAAGACTATTACGGCGAGTTGTTCCAATTGCAGGAGGTTCTGAGCGACATGGTGGCGACGCTCAAGCAGCGCATCGCCGAGGCCCGCGAACAGTCGGATCTGGCCAAAACGGAAACCGCCAGGGCCCAGGAAGCCGTACAAATGGCGGAAGAGGCCCGCCATAAGGCCGAAAATGCCCGGCGCGAAGGCATGCTGGCCGCCGCCGGGCAGCTGGAAGGCGTGGTGGGCGTGGTCGGCTCGGTGGTCGCCGGGCTCTCCGACCAGATTGAACGATCCGAGCGCGGCGCGGCGGAACAGGCCACCCGGGTGACGGAAACCGTCACCGCCATGGAGGAAATGAACGCTACCGTGACCGAAGTGGCCCGGAACGCGGGCACCGCCTCGGAGGTCTCTGCGGCTACCCGGCAGAAGGCCGAGGCCGGGGCGGAAGTGGTTTCGCGGGCCGTGGACAGCATCCACCGGGTGGGGGAACAGTCCCTGAAGCTCAAGGACGACATGCGCGCCCTTGCGGAACAGGCCCGGTCCATTGACCGGATCATGGGCGTGATTTCAGATATTGCGGACCAGACCAATCTGCTGGCCCTGAACGCGGCCATTGAAGCGGCCCGCGCGGGCGATGCCGGGCGCGGCTTCGCCGTGGTGGCGGACGAGGTACGCAAGCTGGCCGAAAAGACCATGGCCTCCACCACGGATGTGGGCAACGCCATCAAGGCCATCCAGCAGAGCGCCGGTCAGAGCGCGGAACAGGTGGATATTGCCGTGCGGATCATCGACGAGGCCACGGAGTTCGCGGGCAAGTCCGGCGAAGCCCTGCAGCAGATTGTGGAGATGGCCGATTCCACGGCCGACCAGGTGCGGACCATAGCCACGGCCTCGGAGCAGCAGTCCGCCTCCAGTGAGGAAATCAGCCGCTCCATCAGCCATGTCAACGCCATCGCAGGCGACACCGCCCAAGCCATGCAAGCGGCCGCCGGCGCTGTGACGGACCTGGCGGAACAGACGCGGGCCCTGAGCGGATTGATTGAAAACATGAAGAAGAGCTGAGCGGTCGGACCGTTCCGTCCGATTTTTCAGCCGGATGACAAGGGGGGAGTGCCGTTGGCGCTCCCCCCTTTCGCATTGCCTGACGCCGCTTGTCGCGGCCGATCTCAGACGCTCTTTTCCTGTGGGCTTTTGCCTTCCGCCTCCTGCTTCAGCAGGTAGCCCTTGCCCCAGGCGGACATGGCCTTCAGAACCGGTTCCATGCTCCTGCCGAAATCCGTCAGCGAATATTCCACTTTGGGCGGGACGACGGGAAAGACCTCCCGTCGCACCAGACCGTCCCTTTCCAGTTCGCGCAGTTGCTGGGTCAGCATTTTGGGCGTTGCGCACGGTATTGCCCTGCGCAACTGTGAAAAGCGCAACGTCCCGGTAATGAGCTTGTAGAGAATCAGGGATTTATACTTCCCGCCGATGATATCCACGGTGGCTTCCACCGGACAGTGCCGTTCCACCGGAACCGGCGTTCCCGGTTTTTTCCCGCTGCCGTGGCTGTCCGCGTCGTCTTGCGCCATCTTCAGTATCCTTTCAGGTACTATATACCAAAAAAGTGCGTTCTTGCTCTAAATATATGTATAGTTCTAAAACTATCCACAATCAAACGGAAGGCAATTGTGTTCATGAGCCATGAAAAAGCGAGGATGAGAGCATGATTTTTCAACAGATCCGTAACGCCACAAGCATTATTACCTTTGCCGGAAAGAAGTTTCTGCTGGACCCCTTTCTGGCGGACCGGGGCGCGCTTCCACCCGTGCCGTCGCCCCACAATGAAAGTCCTAATCCCCTTGTGCCCCTGCCGCTGCCCATTGAGGCCATCGTGGCTGTGGACGCGGTCGTGGTCACCCATATGCACCACTTCGACCATTTTGACGAAGCGGCCCGCAAGGCCGTTGCCAGGGACATGCCCGTGTTTGTCCAGAACGAAAAAGAGGCCTCGGACATGCGGGCTCTGGGCTTCACCGCTGTCGCGGCTCTTACGGAAACGGGCGTCGGCTTTGGGGGGATCACGCTGCACAGAACGGATGCCCTGCACGGCCAGGGCGAGGCCGCAGCGCGCAATTACCGGGAGCGGGGTATTCCAGCCGAGACCTGCGGCGTGGTTTTTGCCGCTCCGGGCGAGAAAACCCTGTACGCGGCCGGGGATACCGTCTGGTATGCGGGCGTGCGAGCCGCTCTGGACCGCTATCGGCCCGATGTTGTCGTGCTCAACGCCGCCGATGCCCGTTTTCATGACGAGACGCCCATCCTCATGGGCGCGGACGGCCTGTATGAAGTGGCCATGGCCGCACCCCAGGCTACGATCATCGCCGGCCATCTGGATGCGGTCAACCATGCCCGGTTGGGTCGCGCCGGACTGCGGGAATTTGTGAAAGCCAGGGGGCTCTCGGAGCGGGTGCGCATTCCCGAGGACGGGGAGGTCTGTACTTTTGACGAGCGTCCGTTGTAGGGGCTGTTTCCCAATTGGTTCTTTTACTGTTAAAGCCGTCCGCGCTTTTTACTTCAGTGGAGTTCCATTGAAAGTGCTCTCCCTGTGTAAATCCCGCGAGTTGTTCCGGCACGGCGTGCCTGAGATGACAGTGCCACCCGCATGGGCTATCCTTGAAAAAAATTGACAATATGTGTGTGCCTTGCGGCCTGTCCTTCATCCGGCGGAGACCGGCAATGCTCAGATGTCTGCTTTTTGCTTTGCTGTGGGGGTGGGTCATGATCCCGGTTCCGGCCTTGAGTGCGCCTCTTTCCTTGGATGAAGAGACCATGCTGCGGGAACCGGACACGGACTGCACGGGGCCTGTATTGGCGCTGGACGGGCTGAGTTCCCCCCTGCGCCTGTGCGCAGGAAGCCGTAGCGGCGATGATCCGCCTGAGTGGCTGCAAAGCAGGATACGGCAGATCCGTTTCATGGGTGCGACATTGCCTTTCCAGTGCGAGCTGGACCTGGAATCGGGGCGCAGGGTTCCCGCCCATGTCCCGGCCATGAATGAAGCGTTGCGGGGGGCGGAGCGGGCATTGCTGAAACTGCTGGACCAGGATTACGACAGTGTGCTCAGACCGTTGGCGGACAAGGCCAACGCCGAGGCCGTCCGCAAGGGACGCGGGAGCGTGGCGTTGCCCGCGCGTGGGGATTTCCGCAGACTCTGGCGCCCCGTGGAGGTATTCGCGGCGTTTAGGGTCGATGAGGACGGGAATCTGCGTTCCATTTTTTTCATGACATGGGCAAGCCGTGAAATAGTCCGTCCCGGCGAGGAGCATTTTCAATGCGATGCGCTGTGCGTGCGCATTACGGACGGCGTTCCGGACCGGGTGGATTTCTGACAACGCGCCGCGCGCGGCGAAGCAAAGGAAAAGGGGGCACGCCGCACGGCGTGCCCCCTTGCTTTTTGGAGGTATTCCGGTCTCAGCCCCAGAGCACCAGCCCGGTTTCCAGGGGCGAAGCCAGACCCTTGTGCACGGGCATGACCCGGATGCCGTAGCGGTAATGCCCGTTGTGGGTGGGAATGTAGGTGGCGGAATAGTTCATGCCGTCCTCGCCGTGGTCCGCGGCGCGGGGCTCAAGGCGCAGCACCTCGGGCTTGTTGCGGAAGTTGCCGTTGGCGTAGGCGCGGCCGATGACCAGTTGCACCAGTATTTCCTCGGGCTTCATCTGGCCCAGATGCATGTGCAGGCGCACGCTGACTGGCTCGCCGCAGGTCATGGTGTTGCCGTCCGCGCCGCTGATGATGATTTCCTCCATCTTCACCGTGCCGAAGCGCGCGGGCAGGTCCTGCTGCCAGACCGCCAGATCGCGGCAGAGCGCCCAGTCGTCCTCGGCCAGCATGTCGCGGCGTTTGGCGCCCGGCATATAGGCCAGCCGGATATAGTCGTTGAGCATGCGGTTGCTGCTGTACATGGCCGTAAGGCTTTTCAGCGAGCGCTTGGACATGGCGATCCAGTTGGCGGGCAGACCGGCGTTGTTCACGTCGAAATAGAGCGGCAGCACGGCGTTTTCCAACAGGGTGTACAGGGCGTCGGCGTCGGCATAGTCGTTCTGTTCGTCGCTGGGCAGTTCGGTGGTGACCACCGGCCCGATGGTCCAGCCGTTCTGGCGGTTGTAGCCCTCGCACCACCAGCCGTCGGAAATGCTCAGGTTGATGCCGCCGTTGACCGGCAGCTTCATGCCGCTGGTGCCCGAGGCCTCGTGCGGACGGCGCGGCGTGTTCAGCCAGATGTCGCAGCCCTGGGCCAGCAGGCGGGAAACCGCCAGGCTGTAATCCTCCATAAAGAAGATCTTGCCCAAAAAGCGCTCATCGCGGCTCATGCGCAGCACTTCCTGAATCAGGTTTATGCCTGCCTCGTCCGCCGGATGGGCCTTGCCCGCGAAGACCAGGCATACGGGCCGTTCGGGATTGTTCAGGATGCGCGCCAGCCGGTCCGGGTCGGCAAAGAGCAGGGTGGCCCGTTTGTAGGGCGCGAAGCGCCGGGCGAAGCCGATGAGCAGGGTATGCGGCTTGAGCAGGTTTTCCATGCTCTTGCGCTGGCCCCGGTCGAGCTTGAACTTCTGCGCAAAGGCCGGAATGCCCGCGCGCAGGGCGTCCAGCAGGTCTTCCTTCTGGGTCATGCGGGCCGACCAGTAGGCGTCGTCCGGAATCTCGTCCACCTTGTTCCAGATCGGGGAATCCGGCCCGGCCTGGAGCCAGTCCGGCCCCAGATACTGGTTGAGGATCTCGTGCATGTGCATGCCCACATAGGAGGGCGTGTGCACGCCGTTGGTCACGTAGTCGATGGGGGTTTCGGCCAGGGGCAGGCTTTTCCAGAGCTTGTTCCACATATGGCGCGAAACTTCGCCGTGCAGGCGGCTCACGCCGTTGGCCTTGGAGGAAAGGCGCAGGGCCAGCACGGTCATTTCAAAGGACTGGCTGTTGCCGCCCTCCATCTGGCCGAGCTGGGCGAACTGCTGCCAGGAAAGGCCGAGCTTGGAGGCGACGCCGCCGAAATAGCGGCCCATAAGGTCCAGGGAAAAGGCCTCGTTGCCCGCGGCCACCGGCGTGTGCGTGGTGAACACGGTATTGGAGCGCACCCGCACCGTGGCCTCCGCATAGCTCATGCCCATGATCATGCATTCCTGCAGGCGTTCGATGACCATGAAGGCCGAGTGTCCCTCGTTCATGTGATAAACGTGGGGAGCAAGGCCCAGAGTGCGGATCAAGCGCATGCCGCCGATGCCCAGGAGCATTTCCTGAAGCAGGCGGATCTCGCGGTTGGCCTCGTAAAGGCGGTCCGTGATCTTGCGGTCTTCCTCGGTGTTGCGGCGGGTGTCCGTGTCCATGAGATAGAGGGCCACGCGTCCCACCTGCATTTTCCAGACCCGGGCGAAGAGAATCCGCCCGGGCAGCTCCAGCTGCACAAAGACGGGTTCCCCGCTGTCGTCGTAGACCAGTTTGACCGGCAGCTGCGCGAAGTTGTTCATGGGATACTGGGCTACCTGGCGGCCGTCGGCGTCGATTTCCTGTTTGAAGTAGCCGTTTTTGTAGAGCAGGCCGATGCCGAAAAGGGGCACGGCCATGTCCGAGGCGGATTTGAGATGGTCGCCGGACAGCACGCCCAGGCCCCCGGAATAAATGGGCACGGACTCATTGATGCCGTATTCCGTGGAAAAATAGGCGACAGGGTGTTCCGGCGTCACATGCTCGCTGAGCACGCGCAGGGGCTCGGCCATGTAAGCGTCGAATTCGGCCAGCACCTCGTCGTAGAGGCGCATGTATTCCTCATTGTAAATGAGGTAGTTGAGGCGTTCCGGATCGGCCTCTTCCAGCACCCGGATGGGGTTGCGGCATTCGCTCCAGAGCTGGGGATTGATGGCCATGAACAGGGCTTTGGCTTTGTCGTGCCAGCACCACCAGAGATTGGTGGAAAGGTCGCGCAGGCGCGCCAGGGCCTTGGGCACTTCGGCCACGGCCATGATGGGCCGCAGAAAGGGGGTGGCCGAAGACGAGGCCGTGAGAATGCGGTTCAGGCTTTCCCGCCCGTTGCCGGAGTGGCAGATGCGCGTGTCGGCCTTTTCCAGCGCCAGCTGGAAGGCCTCGATATAATGGGTGAAGAAATAGCGCCAGGAAGTCTGCTCGGCCAGGGCGCGGGCGTTTTTGCGCCAGACGGCCAGATTTTCCTGGGGCGCGGCCGCGGCCTGGAGCACACGCTCGTGCAGGGCCGCCGCGCCCTGTTCAAAGTTGGTGCCGCGCCGGGGCATCACGTGCACGCCGGGGCGCGCTTCGGCTTCCTTCTGGGCGAACTGGCGCGCCCACATGCCGAAACCGGAGAGGTCCGTGGTCAGGGTGGGCACGGCCCAGGCCGCGCATTCCTGCGGAGTGTAGCCCCAGGGCTCGTACCAGGAGGGGAAAAAGCCCACGTCGCAGGCCGAAATGACGTCCTCGTAGGGCATGTTGAAGAAGCCGTCGTTGCCGTCCAGCATGGCGGGCACAAAGATGACCTTGACGCGTTTGTCGCAGGCATTGTTCAGGCCCAGGCGGCGGCAGGCGTTGATGATGGGGTCCTGCGGGGCGTTCCAGGCGTAGTGGGTGCAGATGAAGGGCTGGCCGTTGTCCGTGGCGTTGGGATCGCCGGAGACGGCCGCCGGGTTGATGCCCGTGTGGCCGCCCATGACCAGGCAGAGAACCAGGATCGAGGCGTCCGTGCCCGCCAGGTTCTGATCCGCGCGGGCCAGGGCCTCCAGAAAAATGTCGATGCCCTTGTTGTGCATCTCGTAGCGGCCGGAAATGGCGAAGATGCGGGTATTTTCCGGCAGCTTGCAGCGCAGGAAACGGTCGGCGGCCTCCAGGATTCTGGCCCGGGTGGCCAGCGGTTTTTCGCGCTCTTCCGAAAAGTCGGGGATCACCCGCAGATCCAGGCCGTTGACCGTGATGACGTCGGGCTGGCGGCCCAGAAAGACCGTGGATTCCTCGCCGGTAATCGGGCTGACCGTGGTGAAGGCGTCGGCCTCGCGCGCTGAGGCGCTTTCCAGGGACCATTTGGCCGTGATGTTCTGCGCGGCGGCCTCGGTGGCGGGATTGATGCTGCGCAGATTGCTGTAAATGTCGCGGCCGGTTCCGGCCAGAGCGCGGCCCAGCATGGTGGCGTGGGTGGTGAAGACCGTGCCCACGGCCGGAGCCAGTTTTTTCAGGGTCAGCAGGCCCGCGCCGCACATCCATTCGTGGAAGAGGGCCACGGAACGCCCGCCCAAGGGCTGCACCAAGCTCTCATGGATGGCCGCAATCACCTCGCCGCAGGCCGTGGCGAACATGACCGGCTCAATGTAGTCCCAGCCGCCGGAAAGGGAGTCCACACCGTAATTTTTCCACATTTCGTACAACAGCTGGTTGCTGGAGTAACGCTGGGAAAAATCCACCAGAATGGCCTTGGGCCGTCCCGGTATGTTCCAGCGGCCCAGGCGACACTTGAGATCTCTGGTGCTCAAGGCCAGGCGCAGCGAATCCCAGATATGTTCGTCTGTTTCTTCAAAACCGGCGTTCTGTTGCAGGGAAGGGCCCAGCAGGAAGTAATCCTCGCCGAAAGTTTCCACGGCCTGCAGCGCCTTGCTGCTGACCACGGAATAAATGCCCCCCACCTTGTTGCAAACTTCCCAGCTTACTTCAAACAGCGTGACAGGGGCGTTATTGAAATCCATAGAGACTCCTTGTGGGCCCGCCCGCATATAAAGCGCCGCGTCACGGGCCATTGCCCTCCGTCCGTCTCAAAAACGGCGGAGGGCGACAGTTCCCGGAAGGGGCAACCTTTTCAGGCGGATGTTTTTTTCTTTGCGCCTCCGGCCTTGTCGGCGGGAGCGGCCCTCTTTTTTCCGGCGGTTCCCGTTGCCGTTGTCCGGGGTGTTTTTCTTGTTGTTTTTCCGGCTTCGGCCGCCGCTTCTTCCGCCGCGGTCAGGCGCATCTCAAAGTCGGCCAGCACATTCATATAGGTAATGTAGGCGTCATACGGACTGTCGAAGGGATTGGGCCGGTCGGACAGGAAGTCGGCGAACCATTTTGTTGAGATATAATGGAAATGATCCGACGTTTGCAAGCGCTCAAAGTCGCGCACCAGATCCGGCGCCCCCACCTTACGCACGCGCGGGGCCAGGGCATAGAGCGTGTGGATGGCGTCCTTCTGCATGTCGTTGCCCAGCCAGGCTGTGAGGTCGCGCCCCTCGTCGTCCCAGGACATGAATTCGGGCACGTCCACCTCGCCCACGGCGTCGATTTTCCTGACCGCTTCGGCGGGCGTCACGAAGTGGAAATCCTTGTGGGCCAGCAGAGCGGCGGGCAGGGCTTCCATAAAGTCGAAAATGCCCGACTCCCGGGGATTGCGCAGGCCGAAGGAATGGTAATCGTTGAAGATGTTGATGATTTCGGACGAAGCGGCAAAGCTGTGGCACCAGGAGGCGTACTTTTCCGCCGTGAGCGGCCATTGGTCCCAGCCCTGATCATTGAAGCGCAGGCCGATGTCCGTGGACAGGGACGAGTTGCGCAGCAAAAGACGCATCCGGGGCGTGGAAATCGGTCTGTAGACATAATTGGGACTGCGCCAGCCCAGCACATGGTCCGCGCCCTCGGCCAGCACGGCCTTGAAGCCCAACTTTTCCAGAGCCACGGGCAGGTCGTTGTTGTAGACGAACTCCGTATTGCGGAAGGTCGTGGGTTTTTTGCCGAAAAGCCGCTTGATCCGCTCGCACTGTTCCCTGACCTGGATGTCGAATTCATCCCGGGAGTAGAGAAAGGCCAGGGAGTGAGGCGCTGTTTCGGCCACAAATTCCACGTTGCCGGTATCGGCCAGGGCCTGGAAGCTCTCCACCACCTCGGGCGCGTACTGCTCGAACTGGTCCAGGGCCGTGCCCGAGATGGAAAAAGCCACCTTGAAGGCCTTGCCGTGGCGGCGGATCAGCTTGAGCAGCAGGTCGTTCATGGGCAGATAGCAGGTGCGGGCCGTGAGCAGCAGGGCGTCGCAGTTGTGGTCGTCGTCCTCGTAAAGTGAGTTTTGTCCCATATCAAAAACCGTGTAACGGCAGAGCCGGTACGGTTCGTGAACTTCATAGCAAAGGCAGAGCGCTGGCATCAGTTACCTCCGGATACGTTGCGGTAAACGGCCATCAGTTGATCCGCGGCATTTTCCCAGCGGATGGATTTCATTTCTTCCCGGCAGTTTTTTACCAATTCCGCAGCCAGGCAGGGGTAACGCAGAACCGCGCAGATTTTGTCGGCCATGTCGCGGGTGTCCCAGAAATCGGCCTTGAGCGCGTGCTCCAGCACCTCGGACACGCCGGACTGGCGCGAGAGCAGCACGGGCACGTCGTAAAGCATGGCCTCCAGCGGCGTGATGCCGAAGGGCTCGGACACCGAAGGCATGACGTAGAGATCGCTCAGGGCGAACATGCGGTCCACTTGTTCGCCGCGCAGAAAACCGGCGAAGTGGAAACGGTGTCCGATGCGCAACTGTCCCGCGCGGCGGATGAGCTGGGGCAGCATGTCGCCGCTGCCGGCCATGAAAAAGCGCGCGTTGGGAATTTTTTGCAGCACCAGGCGGGCCGCCTCCATGAAGTATTCCGGCCCCTTCTGGAACGTGACCCGACCCAGGAAGAGCACCCGTTTTTCATGGCGGATGCGCGGCGGAATTTCGTAGCGGCGTTCCACTTCATGCCGGGCCACGGCGTTGTAGACCACCACCACCTTTTCCGGCGGCACGCCGTAGCGTTCGATGACGGTCTTGCGGGTCAGGCGGCTCACGGCCACCACCAGGTCGGCGGCCAGCAGGCCCGCGCGCTCGATGGCCGCCACCTGCTCATTGATGTTTTCGCCGCTGCGGTCGTATTCCGTGGCGTGAATGTGGGCCACCAGGGGTTTGCCGGTCAGGGTTTGGGCCAGCATGCCCGCGGGATAGGTCATCCAGTCATGGACGTGGATCACGTCGTAGCTTTCGCGCATGGCGATGGTCGCGGCCAGACGGCTGAAGCGGCGTACTTCGCTCATCAGGTCCGGGCCGTAGCCGCCCTTGAGCTGAAAGGTGAAGGGCGCGCCGGACCAGGTGCGCAGATCCGTGCCGCCGGGCGTGCGGGTCAGCCAGTTCAGGGATTCGGCGTAGCCCTGCGGGGTGATATATGGGGTAAGCGGGCTGGACACGGCCATGAAACGGATGTTGTCCTGCCAGACGTCCTGCCCGGCACGGGTCATGCGCTCCGCCGCCTCTTCGCTGATGGGCGTGCCCGAGGCCGACTCCAGCCGCAGGAAACCGTTCCGGCCGCCCGCGCCGACACGCGGCAACACAAAGATTATCTGTGCGCCTTTTTTGGCCAGAGCCTGGGTCATGCCGTAGCAGGCCGTGCCCAGGCCGCCGCTGATATGCGGCGGAAATTCCCAGCCGAACATAAGCACTCGCATTGGTGATTCCTCTTTGGAAGCCCTGATTAACGTTTTTTTTTGTTTTCTGCCTGCGTCAGGTTCCCCCGTGCGAAACTCATGTATGTCTTGATACACGCTGTTTCGCCCGGAATTCGCTTCCCCGGCAGAGAGCAAACGTTTTCATAAATCAGCACGTTCCGATATTTCCAGGAGCGCGGGGCCGCTCAGCCCCGCCGGGACTCCGTTTTGTTTATGGGTTCGCCATCGTCGGCAAGGGTCATGCTTACCCGGCAGACGCCGGCCGTATCCCCGGAAATGGGATTTGCCAGACGGTAGGCCGCCAGTTTTTCCCAGGCCTTGTACACGCCGGGGGCGGCCCGCTTGAGCCGGATCAGCATGCGCAGGCACTCCGCCACGCTCCAGGCCTGGGCAATGCAGCCGTTGGGCCGGTAGGGCGGGGAGGCGTCGAAAATTTCGGAAATGCTTGCCAGGCCCGCGTCCGTGAGGTGGTCGCAGAACAACGGGGTCACCCGGTCCAGCAGGGCCTGGACCGCGCCGTCCACATCCCAGGCCACCCGCAGCAGGGCGTCGGTGTAATGCCCCAGCAACCAGGGCCAGACCGTGCCCTGATGGTAGGCCGCGTCGCGGCTGGCCGGTCCGCCCTCGTACCGGCCCCGGTAGCCCGGGTCGTCGGGCGAAAGGGTGCGCAGGCCGAAGGGCGTGAGCAGTTTGTTGCGCACGCATTCCACCACCTGGGGCTGGTGCTGCTCTTCCAGCACGGGATAGGGCAGGGAGACGGCCAAAATCTGGTTGGGCCGCACGCTCTGGTCCAACATGCCGTCGCGCCAGACGTCGCCCAGATAGCCGCCGCCGCGCGTGACCCAGAAGTGCTCGAAAAAGCTTGTGCGCAATGCGCGCAGGCCCTTGGCGTCCTCCCATTTGGGCTCGCGGAAGACGCCCGCCAGATAATCCACAAAGGCCAGGGTGTTGTACCAGAGGGCGTTCAGCTCCACCGGGCAGCCGTGGCGCGGGGTCACCGGGCGGCCGTCGGCCTGGGCGTCCATCCAGGTCAGCTGGGTGTGGGCGTTGCCCGCGTGCAGCAGGCCGTTCTCGTCCACAAAGATGTCCATGCCCGGACCCTGGCGGTAGCCGCTCACAATGGCCTTGAGCGCGGCCCAGGCATGCTCGCGCACCCAGTTCAGGCCCTCGGGATTTTCCTGGAGGTAGCACTGCACGGCAAAGGCGTACCAGAGGGAGGCGTCCGCCGAGTTGTAGGCGTGGTTGCCGTCCTCGGCAAAGCAGTTGGGCGTAAGGCCGTTTTTCAGGCTGCCGGCCACCTGCTCCAGTACGCGCAGGTCGAATTCCGTGCGGTCGCCGTAAAAAGCCAGACCGGGCAGGGAAATCAGGGTGTCGCGGCCCCAGGCGTCGAACCAGTGGTACCCGGCCAGCACCGCCGGACGGCCTGAGGGCGTTTCAATGCAGAACTGCCGCCCCATCTGGGCCAGGTGGCCGATGAGGCCGCCGCCGTTGTGGTGGGCTTTGGTCCTGGCCCGGCTTTCGGCTTCCCAGATTGCCTCCAGATCCTCCCCGTCTTCCGCGACCGGCTCGGTGCCCACAGCCATGTAGACGCTGCCCCCTTCGGGCAGGGGCGGCAGGGGAATATCCAGAATGCCGGGCTGGAACAGGTCCTCGCTGTCGGGGAAGCCGCGTTCGCGTTCCTGCATGTATTCCACATTGTGGAACCAGTCCGGCGAGGGCAGGAAGGTGAAGGGGCCGCGCACCTGCATATACAGCGTGGGCAGGCCTTCATAGGGCGTGATGCTGAAGCCCCGCGGCACGTCTTGGGTGCGCACGTGCAGATGGGAATTGGCTCTGGTCAGGGCATGGAAGTGCCTGTAGGCCAGCAGGGGCTTGATTCGCAGGGTCAGCGGGGGCAGCTTGGAAAGGCCCTGGATGGACCAGCGCAGCAGCAGGCGGCTTGTTCCGTGGATCAGAAACATTTCCCGGCGCAGGCGCACGTCGCCCACCCGGTAGGTGAATTCGGGCCACTGGTCCAGGCGGAAACTTTCCAGATATTCGTGCCCGTGCGGGTAGAGGGTCCTGGGATGCTGGCGGGTGGAGAGAAAGAACTCCTTGCCGCCGCCCATGACCGATTCCTCCAGGGCGGAGAGCAGCACATGCCTTCCCAGCGGCGTGTTGACCGTGAGCAACCCGTGGTATTTGCGCGTATTGCAACACAGGATGCTGCTGCCGGCATAGTCGCCCAGCCCGTTGGTCAGCAGCCATTCCTTGCGCAATGCTCTGCGGGTGTTCTGGCAGGCGGCCTTGTCAAAACTGAACCTCATACGGCCTCCTTGGCGTATAGGGTTAGAATGATGGCCGGGCGGTGCTGCTGGAGATCAGAGAGGTTAGGTGCGAAAGGCAGCGCGAGACCCGTGGATTCGGTTCGGACAGATCCGGCCGGCGGCGGAACAAAAGCGGGAAAAACGCGTTTGCAGAAAACCTGTTGCCCCCTTTCTTGTTCCGCTGGCTTTATATATTACATTCTATAGGAAATTTTTTTAGCTGTCGAGTTTTACGGCTGTGTTACAGTGGAAAGAATTGTATGACTTTTGCAGAACAACGCCTGTTCGGGCGGCACGCATCGCCGGCCGGCGGGCCGCTTCCGGCCCCGCGCCGCAAAGGTTCGCGCGGGGGCTTTTGCTTTCTCGCATTTTGGAGTAAGCTATTTGCTCGCTGAAACTTCGCATACCGGGATGGGGGTATTTCATGAAAGGACTGCATCTTTGGCTGGGCGCGCTGGCTCTTGCTCTGCTTCTGCCCGCGGCGGCCCTGGCCGCCGACCTCAAGGTGGGGCTGATGTGCCCGCTCACGGGGAAATGGGCTTCTGAAGGCCAGGACATGAAAAACATCGTCAGCCTGCTGGTGGATGAAGCCAACAGCAAGGGCGGCGTCAACGGTCAGAAAATCAAACTGGTGGTGGAAGACGACGCCGGGGATCCCCGCACGGCGGCCTTGGCCGCGCAGAAGCTGGCCTCGGCCGGAGTTGTGGCGGTCATCGGCACCTACGGCTCGGCCGTGACCGAGGCCAGCCAGAATATTCTGGACGAAGCCGGGCTGGTGCAGATCGGCACGGGTTCCACCAGCGTGCGCCTGACCGAAAAGGGCCTGCCTCTCTTTTTCCGCACCTGCCCGCGTGACGACGCCCAGGGCAAATCCGCCGCCGCGGCCATAGTCAAGGGCGGCTACAAGGCCGTGGCCCTGCTGCACGACAATTCTTCCTACGCCAAGGGTCTGGCCGAGGAAACCCGCACCGCCCTGGAAAAAGCCGGTGTGAAGGTGCTCTTCTACGACGCCCTGACTCCCGGCGAGCGGGACTACACCGCCATTCTGACCAAACTCAAGGCCGCCGGTCCGGATCTGGTCTTTTTCACCGGGTATTATCCTGAAACCGGCATGCTGCTGCGCCAGAAAAAGGAAATGGGCTGGAACGTGCCCATGATGGGCGGCGACGCTGCCAACCATCAGGATCTGGTCAAGATCGCCGGTCCCGAGGCCGCGGCCGGCTACTTCTTCATCAGCCCGCCCCTGCCCCAGGATATGGACATGCCGGAAGCCCGCAATTTCCTGACCGCCTACAAGGCCAAGTACAACAGCGTGCCCGTGTCGGTCTGGGCCGTGCTGGCCGGGGACGCCTTCAAGGTCATTGAGGCCGCGCTGGCCGCGGGCAAGACCGAACCCGAGCAGATGGCCGCCTGGCTCAAGCAGCTCAAGGACATGCCCGGCCTGTCCGGGGCCTTGGGCTTCGACGCCAAGGGCGACCGCGTGGGCGAGTTCTACCGCACCTATGTTGTTGATGGGAAAGGGGCTTTTGTTCTGCAACCCAAGTAGCGCGGAATGCGGCCCTTTTGCCCGCCGACTGTGTTAAACAGCGCGACCCGGCTTGGTCACGTAGTCGGCTGCTCTGGCCGCTGCGACGAAGGAAGCTACGGCCAGAGACAGTAACTGGCTAAGCAATAGGCGAGTGCGTGAGGCACTGTCGCTATCCGTAAGCCTCACAAGTTCGGCAACGGTTAGCGCACGCTCCCGCGCCGGGCCGCCTGTTTGCCTTGTCGGCGGGCAAAAGGGCCGCATTCCGCTGCGATTTTTGATTTTTTGCGCAGTCCCGGACGGCTTTTTACTGAGTACTGGATGGCATGGAACAATTTTTTCAACAGCTTCTGAACGGCCTTGCCGTGGGCGGCATTTACGCGCTGGTGGCCTTGGGCTACACCATGGTCTACGGCGTGCTCAAGCTCATCAACTTCGCGCACGGCGATCTGTTCACCATCGGCGCCTATCTGGGCCTGACCCTTCTGGTGAGCTGTAATCTCTCCGGCATGCTGCCTCTGCCCCTGGCCGTGCTGGCGGTCTTCATCATGGTGGGCCTGCTGGTGGCGCTGCTCGGCTTTCTGCTGGAGCGCGCGGCCTACCGCCCCCTGCGCAATGCCGGTCGTCTCTCGGCCGTGGTTTCGGCCTTGGGCGCGTCCATCTTTTTCCAGAACGCGGTTATGCTGATCTACGGCGCGCGCGTTTACGTCTATCCTGATTTTCTGCGCCCGGACTTCACGGTGCATCTCTTCGGCGTCGCCGTGCCGGGCGTGCGCCTGCTGGTCATCGCGGCCAGCGTGCTGCTGATGCTCGGGCTTTCGGCCTTCATCCAGCGCACCCGCACGGGCGCGGCCATCCGCGCCGTGGCCATTGATCCGGGCGCGGCCCGGCTCATGGGCATCAACGTGGACAGGATCATTTCCCTGGTCTTTCTGATCGGGCCGGGCCTGGGCGGCGCGGCCGGTCTGATGGTCGGCATCTACTACGGCCAGATCGACTTCACCATGGGCTGGTCCTACGGGCTCAAGGCCTTTACCGCCGCCATCCTGGGCGGCATCGGCAACATTCCCGGCGCCATGATCGGCGGCCTGCTGCTGGGCGTCATCGAGGCCCTGGCCGCCGGGTACATTGCCATCGCCTGGAAGGACGCCATCGCCTTTCTGGTGCTGATCCTGATTCTGATCATCCGGCCCACGGGCATCTTGGGCGAACGCACGGCGGACAAGCTATGAAGCGCGTGCCCCTGTACATCCTGATGGGCGCGTTGCTCTGCGGGCTGCCCCTGGTCTGCAATCCCTACTGGCTGGACGTCTGCGTGATGATCGGCCTCTACGCCCTGCTGGCCCTTTCGCTGAACGTGATTCTGGGCCAGGCGGGCATCTTTCACATGGGGCACGCGGCCTTTTACGCCGTGGGCGCGTATGTGACGGCCATCCTGAACACCCTCTGCCACTGGCCCATCTTCTGGACCATGCCCCTGGCGGGCGCGGCCGCGGCTCTTTTCGCCCTGCTGGTGGCCCGGCCCATCATCCATCTGCGCGGCGACTATCTGCTGATCGTGACCATCGGCATTGTGGAGATTGTGCGCATCGCCCTGATCAACGACGTCTTCGGCCTGACCGGCGGCTCCAACGGCATTTTCGGCATCAGCCGCCCGCGTTTCTTCGGCTACAAGATCGTCAAAAGCGTGCAGTTCTATTATCTGGTCTGGGGCATGGTGGGCGTGAGCCTGCTGCTCTTTTACGGGCTCTGGCGCTCGCGTTTCGGCCGGGCGCTGAATTACATCAAGGAAGACGACGTCGCGGCCGAGGGCTGCGGAGTCAACGTCACCCGTTACAAGCTGCTGGCCTTTGTGCTGGGGGCCTTCTGGGCGGGCATGGCGGGCACGGTCTACGCCGCGAAAATGGTCACCATCGCGCCGGAATCCTTCAACTTCATGGAATCGGTAATCATTTTCGCGGTGGTCATCCTTTCCGGCGGCAGCCAATTGGGCGTGCTGGTCAGCGCTTTTCTGTTCATCGGCCTGCCGGAAGTGCTGCGCGAGTTTTCCGCCGCGCGCATGCTGATCTTCGGTCTGGCCATGATGGTGATGATGATCTGGCGGCCGCAGGGCCTGCTGCCGCCCGGTCCGCGCCGCTACGCCGTGCCCCCGGACATTCCAGTCCTGCCGCCGGATGTGCCGCCGGGCCTTCCGCCGCGCCTCCCGGAGGATGCCGCGCGCGGGCCTGAGCCCGCCCCGGCACAGGGGAGGCCCGCATGAAGCTGCTTTCCCTGCAGGAAGTGACCAAGATTTTCGGCGGGCTCATTGCGGTCAACGATCTTTCCTTTTCGGTGGATGCGGGCAGCATTGTGGGCCTGATCGGGCCCAACGGCGCGGGCAAGACCACGGTTTTCAACTGCATTACCGGCAATTACACGCCGGAGCGGGGCCGGATCTTTTTTGACGGCGAGCCCATTACCGGCCTGAAGCCCCACCGGGTGGTGGAACTGGGCATTGCGCGTACCTTTCAGAGCATCCGCCTGTTCGGAAAGCTGCCCGTGCTGGAAAACGTGCTGGCCGGACGGCATTGCCGGATGAGGGCCGGTCTGTTTGCCTGCATGCTGCACACGCCGGGCCAGCGCCGCGAGGAAAAGGCCGCCGTGGCCCGCTGCATGGAGGAATTGCGCTTCGTGGGCCTGGCCGACCGCCGCGCGGAAGCCGCCGGAGGTCTGTCCTACGGCAATCAACGGCTGCTGGAAATCGCGCGCGCTCTGGCTTCGGACCCGCGCCTGCTGGTCCTGGACGAACCCGCCGGGGGCATGAACGACCAGGAAACCGCGGCTCTGGTGGACATCATCGGCGCCATCCGGGAGCGGGGGATCACCGTGCTGCTTATTGAGCACGACATGCGCCTGGTCATGCGGATCTGCGAAAAACTGGTGGTGCTGGAGCACGGCACCTTGATCGCCGAGGGCGCGCCCGAGGCCATGCGCCGCCATCCGGCGGTGATTGAAGCCTATCTGGGCGCCGACGACGAGAAGTGGTGAATATGTCTCTGCTGACCCTTTCAGACATCCGGGTGCGCTACGGCAGCGTGGAAGTGCTGCACGGCATCAATCTGCGCGTGGAGGAGGGCGAGATCGTCACCATCCTCGGGGCCAACGGCGCGGGCAAAAGCACCACACTGCTGTCCATCAGCGGTCTGGTGCGTCCCTGTGAAGGCGAGATTCTCTTTGAGGGCAAGCCCCTGCTGCGCCTGCCCAGTCATGAGGTGGTGGGCTTGGGCATAGCCCAGTCCCCGGAGGGCCGCCGGGTCTTCGGGGCCATGAGCGTGCTGGAAAATCTGCGCCTGGGCGCATTCTGCATCCGGGACAAGGCCCGTAGCGAACGCACCCTGGAATGGATTTTTGATCTTTTCCCGCGCCTGCTGGAGCGCAAGGAGCAACTGGCGGGCACGCTTTCCGGCGGCGAGCAGCAGATGCTGGCCATCGGCCGGGCCCTGATGGCCGAACCGCGCCTGCTTCTGCTGGACGAGCCGTCTCTGGGGCTGGCTCCGCTGCTGGTACGCTCCATTTTCGAAACCGTGCGGACCATCAACGAGCGCGGCGTCACCGTGTTGCTGGTAGAGCAGAACGCCCGCGCCGCCCTGAAGCTGGCCGCGCGCGGCTACGTGCTGGAAGTGGGCAAAGTGGTCATGGAAGACCGCGCGGAAAACCTGCTGGCCGACGCCAGCGTGCGCGAGGCGTATCTGGGCGGATAGCGGGACGCATCTGTCACAACCGGATGGGCACAGAGGGATGATGACCAGATCCGGCTGTAACAGCGCTGTAACAATCTTGTTGGGTTACCCCTCTTTCATTTCATGAATCAGTTCCGAAAGCTCCTGAGCCTCCCGGGCCAGACCGGACACGGCCTTGGCAGCCTCGGCCATGGCGTCGGCGATCTGTCTGCTCATGTCGTTGCACAGGAGAATGGAGTGGTTGATCTCCTCGCTGGCGGCGGATTGTTCCTCGCTGGCCGTGGCAATGGCGTTGACCTGATCGGCCGTGGTTTCCGCTGTGGTCACGATTTCTTCCAGCGCGCGGCCTGATTCATTGGCCAGGTCCGTGGCTTCCTCGATCTGGGCCACGGCATTGTCCACCGAAGCCGTGCTCTTGGCCGTGCTTTCCTGAATGGCCTTGATGGCATTGCCCACGTCGTTGGTGGAGGCCATGGTCTTTTCGGCCAGTTTGCGCACTTCGTCGGCCACCACGGCAAAGCCGCGTCCGGCCTCGCCCGCGCGGGCGGCCTCAATGGCGGCGTTCAGGGCCAGCAGGTTGGTCTGGTCCGCGATGTCCGAGATCACCCCCATGATCTGGTCAATGGAACGGGCGTGCTCATTGAGCTGGGTCATGTCGTCCTTGAGTTCCAGCGAAACCTGATGCACGGACTCTATGCGTCGCAAGGAGCGTTCCACCACCTGCGCGCCGGCGGTGGCTTTGTCCTTGGTGTCGGCGGAAGCGGCTGAAGCGGCTGAGGCGTTTCTGGCCACTTCCTGCACGGTAGCGTTCATTTCGTTCATGGCCGTGGCGGCCTCGGAAAGACGCTGGGCCGCTTCGCCCGCGCCCCGGTCGGACTGTTCGATCTGGGCGGAAAGCTGCGTGGACGCCGAAGAAACCACACTGCCCACTTCTTCCAGCCTGCCCGCGACGTTCAGCAGGGCTTCAGCCTTGGCTTTGGCCTCCTGGCCGGCCGCTTCAGCCTTTTTCATGGCTTCCTCGGCTTTGACCGTGGCTTCCTGGGCGTTTTGGGATTCAAGCTCGGCCTTCTTGATGTTCCTTTCCAGAGCGCCCACCATCTCCACAATGGCCCCGTACACGCCCTGCTTTTTGCCGCCGTCGTCCACATTGTAGTCGCCGCCCACCACGCGGTGGGCAATGACGCTCAGTTGGCCGGGGTCTTTGCCCAGTTGCGCGTTCACGTTACGGGTGAGGAAGACGGTGATGAAGATGCCGCAGAGCAATGCCGCCCCGCAGAAGCCGAGGATGACGAAATTGGCGTCGCTATTGCTTTCCTGCACCTGCGAAACGCCGAAGGTGGACAGCTCCGTCGCGCTTTGGTCAACGTTGCGGAACAGCCCGGCCAGGGAGCGCAAGTCCACTCCCATCTGGTGCGTGAACTCTATAGAGGCCTGCGCGCTGGGAAGGTATTTGTCCATCTCCCTTATGATGGCCGCCATCGCTGCCTTATTGCTGGGCGTCCGAAACCGGTTCGCCTGTTCGACCATGGCATCCCGCATGTTTTTCAGGGCGGTCGAAACGGAGTTAAGCTCCTCTTGCGTGGACCTGAGGGAGAGGCTGCGAAGCTCGGTCCGCAATCGGTTGAATTCGATGCGCAGTTCCAACACCTTTGTCTGGTTGTCGATGCTGGTCGCGTCAACGCCCTGAGTGAGCATTACCTCGCGAATCATGGCCTCCATGGCATCAAAGGCCTTTGTCAGACCCACGCGGGCTTCATCGGCCTGAGCCAGCAGACGTATGCTTTTTTTCTGGTCGTCAATACATTTCTGTAAAACCGGCAGAATGGCCTCCAATTGCTTGATGCAACCCGACATTTTCTGCCTGTTTTCGGGGCTCGCAACCATGGGGAGACACAATTCGAACTGCTTTTTGGCTTCCGCCAGTTGTTCCCGGGCACGCTGGGCAAAGCTGTCGCTCCCATAAACGATATAACGCAGATAGGCGGCCTGTGTGTTCAGCAGGGCTGTTTTACTGTTCTCGATATGCGCTGCCTGGCCGGAAAACCGGCTCATCTCATCCGTCAGGTAATAAGAGGCTCCTCCCAGCGCCAGAGTCATAAAAAGAACTAATGAAAAGCCAAGAATCAATTTTGTCTGCAATTTCATAATTCACCTAGCAACCTTTGACAGTAGTTTCTGACATTCTTCTCCATGATGCCATTTGTTTCACATGAAATTGAGGAAGAGTTCCAGAAAAGATTGTGGCCTTGACCTGAAGCCTCCCGGTGCCGTTTGAAACAGGCACATACCATATTCATAAGTTGTGTTTCATTTTTTTCTCCTCAGGAATTTATAAAAGCAGTTGCCCTCTTTTTATAATGATATGTGTATTTGGTTATAAAAACATAATTTAGAATGTAAAATATGAAGAATAATACCTTTATAAAATAAAATATAGGCTTATTTAATTTTTATTATTACGGAATATTATTGCAATACATCCTTCCGTAAGTTTTTGTATGCTTACTGCTGTCATCCACTGGAACAAAAGTGACAGGTTAACGCCAGTTACCGCCCATATCGGCATGAACTCAATTTGCTTTAGGTTTTTAAATGTCTTTTTCCCTCCCGCCGCTCATGCAAAAACATACTTTCCAACCTGTCTTTCGGAAGAATGGCTGCCTCTCTCCACCCGAAGTCTCCGTCGATCGTGCTTACGATCTGTGGATGATTCGGTTTATATGCCTCCCCACAGGCAGGCATGTTCCCGGGCACTCCCCAAACAGTTCCGGAACGGCAACAGAAAAACCTCTTGAGGCTCCAGCCTCAAGAGGTTTTTTAGTTTTGGTTCAAAACAGGCGAACGTCCCTCTCCCATTGCTTTAGCAAGGAGAGCGACAATGGACGCCGCCTTTTCTGATGCTTGTGTCCGAATCCTGAACGTCACCGGCTGCGCGGGACAAGCGGAACCGGCCCGGGGGATGGGAGCCCGCCAAGCCGCCATTTCCGACAGCCGTCGCCGTGGGCAAACCGGATCGGAAATTCTTCCGGCGCTGCTGAAACGGCTCGGCTTGGCCCCGCAATATGGGAGAAGCGCCCACGCCCTGACAAGCAAGCGGCCCGGAACCCCGATGGTTCCGGGCCTTTCTCATGGCAGCTGCTTGGCCGGTTTCTGACCGGCGTTCGCGTTCAGGAGGGCTGTATGAGGAGGATTACAGCTTCTTCAGTACGGCCTGGACAAAAGATTCGATTTCATCGGGCGCGGAGCCGCCGTCGCCTTCCAGGCGCAGGCCGTCGGTCATGATCTCGGCGCCCAGCTCCTTGCTGCGGGCCTCGATAACGTCCACGGCGCCGCAGAAGTGTTCGTAATCCCGGTCGCCCGAGGCAAAGGCGGCCAGCTTGCGCCCCTTGAGGTCCATGACGTCGAATTCTTCGAACAGCGGCGCAAAATCATCCTGCAGTTCCAGGTCGTCCACGCCCCAGGCCGAAGCGCCGAACAATACGGCGTCATAACCATCGGCCAGGTGTTCGGCCGAGGCATCGGCGGCGTTGAGCACCTTCACTTCATGCCCGGCTGCGGCCAGCTGTTGCTCCAGCTTGTGGGCGATGCTCTCGGTATTGCCGGTGCTGGAACCGTAAACGATTAAAATCTTGCTCATGGCCTTCTCCTTCTGGCTCGGACGTATTGGAATAAAATTGAAATTCTTTTTCAATTCGTTCAAAAAGGAAATAGCCACCCAGCCCTGTTTCGTCAAGTGGAAATTGCGCATCTCTTGCCCGGGGGCGGCAGCACGGAGTACGGCAAATTTTTACAATAAAAGGCCCGCGTTTCGTCCTATGGAAGGGGCAAAGCCAATCAAGGAGGATGAGATGCAGAAGGAGCTGTTTGACTGCTTTGCCAAGGGGCGTTTGACTGTTGCCGGTCAGCTACCGGTGCTCGCGGTGGAACCCTGGAAGGAGCATAAGGATTTTCCCGGCGTGTTTCTGAAAAATCTGGTCATGCCTGAGCTGACGGAGGGCTTGCTGAGCTGCCACCTGGTCAGGATTGAAGCCCGGCGCGGGATCGGCAGGCACGCCCACGGCACGAGCCTGGAACTGCATGAAGTTGTCGGGGGAAGAGGCGTGTGCCTGACGCCGGAGGGAGAGATCGCCTATCTGCCGGGCAGCATGGCGATCCTGCCCGCCAAGACGCCGCATGAAGTCCGCGCGGGCGAAAACGGCCTCTGGTTGTTCGCCAAATTCATCACGCTTCCAGCCTGAGGCTTGCCCGCCGGAACTGCTCCGACGTCATGCCGTGCTGTCGCCTGAACAGCTTGTGCAGATGGCTCTGGTCCGTAAAACCGGCGGATACGGCGGCCTCGGCCGCTGCCGTATCCGCCCGCAACAGGGCGCGCCAGGCGCAGGCGGCAGAGCAGATAAAAGGCGTGGGGCGTCAGGCCGGTCTCCCGGCGGAAACGACGGAGAAAATGCCAGGGGCTGTAACCCGCCAGGGCGGCCAGTCGCTTGAGGGGCCAGGGCGTGGCGGGGTCGTCCAGCAGCAGGCGGCACACGCTTTGTATTGGTGGTTCCGCAGTGCTTTCTTCCGGCGGTTGCGCGTGGAGGAGATATCGGCCCAGGTGCTCTGCTCGCGCGCCCAGAGCGAGAGGCACGCAGGCTTCGCGTACCAGCCCGGCAAGCCGGGCGTCATACGGGAGGATGGAGGAATTCGTCGGCAGGCAGGCCGCCAGCAGGGTTGTTCCGGGTTCAAGAAACAGCCTGTGGGCACACGCCGGGGAATCCTGAAATAGCCGCCGGTCCACAGGTAACGCGCCTCGGCGCGGGTTTCCAGCACAAGGCCGCCGGACAGCACGACGCCGCTTACCCAATGCGCCGCATGCAGATGCCAGGGATACCTTTGCGCGGCATTCCGGGAAGCCACAAATTCAACCTTGCCGGAAGCCGTATGTCGGTATGTGATAGAGACCATGCTTCCCTGCCGGAGCGCCTATTCCTCGGCCCCCGCGGCGCCGAGGGCGCTCCTGGCCTCGGGCTCGGGCATGCGCCACGCGCCGGGCAGGGGGGCCGTGATTTCCGCTCTGTCGCCCAGATAGGGATTGAAGTAGCCGTAGCGCAGCCAGGGACAGAGCTTTTTGAGCCGCTTCATGAACACGGTCAGGCCCATGCTCGGCGCCGTGTCCAGCGCGGCGTCCGGAACCGCGGGGGAGGTGCTTCCCTCCCGGCCGCTCATCAGCCGGAAATACCATTCCGGGTCGATGTTCAGATTGCGCCACTGGATCATGCTCACGCCGTTTTCGCCCACCAGGCGGGCCAGGGCCTCCAGTTCCTCTTCGGTATCCGTGACGCCGGGGAAGAACAGCAGGTTGAGCGAGACGAAGATGCCGCGTTGCCGCGCCTCGCGGATGGAAGCGCGCACGTCGGCGAAGCTGTAATCGGCGGGCCGGTAGTAACGCCGGTAGAGCGCCTCGCGGGCGCTGTTGCAGCTCACCCGCATACTGGTCAGCCCGGCCTCGGCCAGACGGGCCACAGCCTCGGGATTGGAGGCATTGGTATTGCAGTTGACCGTGCCCCGGCCGCCGCCGGTGCGGAACAGGCGCACGCTTTCCACCAGCAGGTCCGCATTGGTCAGGGGGTCGCCCTCACAGCCCTGGCCGAAGGAATAGATGGGCGTGGCCGTTTCCCGGCTCTGGTGCAGGCGCATGACTTCCACGATTTCGGCGGCTTCGGGAGTGAAGGCCAGACGGCACTGGGGCGTCACGGCCACGGGCGAATCCTTGTCCTGGGCCGAAATGCAGCCCACGCAACGCGCGTTGCAGGCGCGCGAGGTGGGCAGCGGCGCTTCATAGCGGCCCAGAGCGAAGTTGCGCGCCGCCGGACAGTCGTAGCGCAGCACGCAATTGTCCAGAATATGGCGGACCAAGCGGTTGTCCGGGTGCTCGCGCAACAGGCGCCGCACGTTCTGCTCAATGCGGACGCGCGGGATGCGCTGGAACCGCTGGCGCGGGTCCTGGTCCACCTTGCGGGCGCAGACGTAAAAGCGGCCGTGCGCGAAGCCCACCGCGCCGTAGGCGAAAAGGGGCAGCAGGGGCGCGCCGGTTTCGCTTTCATAGGCCGGGTGGGCCGAAAGGGTGTGCGCGGGCGCGGCAAAGGCGGCCACTGCCAGCTGGTCCAGAACCTCGGTTTCGCCGCTTTCCGGATTCAGGCCCACGGCCCGGCGGCCCGGCAGAAGAAAAAGCTCGCTTTCCTCGGGCAGGGGCATGAGTTCGTCGGGACGCGGCAGGCCCCACTGGGCACCCCGGCGACAGACCATCAGCAATTGCGGATCGTCATAGATGTTGCCGCTCTGGTCGGCCATGACCAGATGCGGCTCAAGACGCGGAGCGGCCATAAATCCTCCTTGCCCAAGCCGGGGCTAACGTATATAAGCGGGAAGGCGCGACGCGGACGGGCTTTTCCGGCCCGCCCGGCGCGCACAGCGCTTTTGTGAGGCCCGCCATGTTTTCCATCATGTTGTTTATCTTTCTCTGCTTTCTGGGCATGCTGGCCGTGCTGTTCTATATGCTGCGCAGCCAGGAACGCCTCTGCCAGGTTCTGCGTGACGAACACGCCCAGATGCGCGTCCTGTTACGGGCCATGGAATCGCGCCTAGACGCTTTGGACGGCAGCGCCGGTTCCGAACCCCGGCCCACCGAAACCCTTCCGGCCCGCGATCCCCTGCTGCATCTGAGCTTTGAGGACCCGGCCCCGTCCGCCCGGACTGATCGGTTCGGCCGTGAGGACAATCCCGCCCCTGATCCGGCCCTGGACCTGCATTTTGATCCGCTTGCGGACGCGGGCGCCGACCCTGCGGGCCGCCGCTGAATCGTTTCGCCGGATGTCTGTGATCCGCCAGAACAAATTACGCTTGAGATTTTCGCTTATTGTGAAAATGCTCTGATCCCGCCAGCCCGTAATTTCCTCTGGCCGCGGCCAGATAGGCGGCCTTGAGATCCGGTTCCGCCAGCTCCTCGGCCCAGAGCAGATAGGGCATTTTCAGGCATTCCTCGCGGATGGCCTCGGCTCTGGCTTGGCGCGCGGCGATCAGCGCGGCGGCATCCTGCATCCAGAGATCGCAGAGATGGTCCGTGAAGGCCTGTGCCCGGTGCCTGGCCCGGTGCCTGGCGTCAGTCTCGGCCAGGGCGGTTTCCCCGATATAGGTCACCAGCTCGGGATTCTTGAGCAGAAGTTCGATGCGGAACAGCGCGTCTCCCGCATCGTCCGGCGTGTAGCCCACCAAGTGTTCGCCGTCCACGAAAAGTTTGGCCAGGCCGTGCCCCACGCGCGGCGTCACCAGGCAGCCGCCGCAGCCCATGGCTTCAAAGACCCGGAAATTCAGGTCCCCGTGCTCGCAATGGTTGAGCAGCACGCGCCCCTGCGGAAAGAGCTCGCGGTAGTTGCCGCGCGTCTGGTGCAGGCCCGGCAGGCGACTCGTCAGTTCCCGCAGAAAGGCGGCGCGCCGGGGCGTGTTTTCGTTGACCGTGCCCACGAACAGGCAGTCCCAGAGCTTGGGCATGCCGGGGCGGGGCTGGTCGTCGTCCTGTGCGAAGGGCGGCGACCACCAGACGCGCTCGGGCGGCAGAAAGGGGCCGGAAAAAAGCTCCAGATCGTCGCGCAGGGAAACCAGGCAGGCGTCGAAGCCCTGGGCGTACAGGGGCTGCCAGCTGTGGATGTGCGAATCCACGCTGTAAAAAACCGTCAAACAGGGAAAGCGCTCCATGCCCAGCACAAAGGGCGGGCGGCTTTTGTCGGCCACCACCAATACGTCCGGGATGAACCCGGCCAGGCGCACCAGTTCTTCCCAGCAGAATACGCGGGCGTCTTCAAAATTGTGCAGGGCCACATCCTGCCAGCCGCAGGAGCGCAGAGACTGGCAGAAAAAAGGGCTGCCGATCCATAACAGACGTTGCATAGCCCCCCGGAACGGACTGGCGGCGCGACCGCCGGGCTGTTGCCAAATACGGCAAGATAAAATACTTTTTCCTGAGGAAACGCCGGTTAATGGGAACAACAAGGCCATTAACCGCGTTTTCCTAACTAGCCCCGACGCCCCATGGCGTCAAGGCGTGGAATAACAACCATGTTTTTGACTGCCCGCCGCTTACGTCTTCTTCTGCGCATTTTCCTGGCGCTGCTGCTTGTGCTGTCGGTTCTGCTGGCGACGGCCTTCTATCTTTTGCAGCGTAATCCCGAGGCTCTCACCCGCCACTATCTGGACGGGATTTCCGCGCGCACGGGCCTGATCTTCTGTGTGGAAGCCGTGGACGTGGTGCTTTTGCCCGTGCCTTCCATCGCGGTGAGCAACGCCTCGGTGCGGGGAAAGGACCTGCATTTCTCCGTGGCCTATGCCACGCTGCGGCCTGATTTTCTGGCTCTGCTGCGCGGGGAATTCGTGCCGCGCAACATTTCCCTGCTGCGGCCCAAGCTGGGCGGTGCGCTGCCCCTGCCCCTGGGGGACATGGACGCGCTGGCGGCCCGCCTGCGCGGGAACGGCGGCGGCCTGCCCGATTTGCCCGACGGCTGCCGCATGACCATTGTCCAGGGCGAAGCCGAACTCATCGGCACGGACGGCGCGCACCTGCAATTGAGCGGCCTGCAATGCCGCCTGGACACGGAAGCCCCGGCCGTTGTCAGCGGCAGAGTGCATCTGGGCGCGGTTCTGCTGCGGCGGCAGGGAGCGCCCCTGATCCGCCTGGACAATTTTCTGGCCGAAGGGGAAAGCGACCTGCGGACGCCGCTCACGGCCACGCCCAAGCTGCGGCTCAGCGGCTCGCTGCGCTGGCCGCCTTTTCTTGAGCGCTTCAACATGGCCCTGGATCTGCAGGGCGGGGCCACGGGCTGGACGGCGCGCGCGGATCTGCGCGGGGAACTGGCCAAGGACCGGGAGTCGCTGCCGTTCTCCGTGGCGGGCACGGCGGCCATGCGCGGCAGCGAGCCGATTGTCAACCTGGAGCGGCTCCGGCTGGAGCTCGGGCCGGACAGCGGGGAGCTCAGCGGGACCTTGCGCCTGCCCGGCGCGCTGCAAAACAAGGAACAGGACTTCAGCCTGGACGGCCGCCTGCTGCTGCACCGCGCGAGCCTGACCCAGTGGCTGGGCTTTGCCCGCAATCTCGCGCCCGGCCTGCAACTGGCCCTGGACAACCTTACCGACGGCAATCTGGATTTCCATCTGGACGGCCTGGGCCTGACGGTGCCGCGCATTGCGGTGCGCTGCGCTGGGGCGCGCTTTACCGGTTCGGGCGGGGTTGCCAGCTGGGCCAAGCCGGAGGTGGCTCTGGATCTCAGGGCCGAGCGCCTCAATCTGGGACTGGCGATTCCCGAGTCCGTGGGCAAACCGCCCCTGGGGCCCCGTTTTTTTCACGATTCGCTGACGCCGCTGCCCGGCGAGCCTCTCAAACCCGGCGAAACTGGCGTGGACTACGACATCCGGCTGGCCGCCGCCAAAGTGGATTACGGCCCTCTGCTCATTGAGGACGCCAAGGTGGTCATCAGCCCCGGCAAGATGGACAAAAACGGCCTGGAAGACACCCTGCTCACGGCGGAGGGGCGGCTCTACGGCGGCAGCGTGCGCGGAGAGTGCATTCTGGGCGGCGGTCCCGAGCTTCCCTATGCCATCAAGATGCGCTTCCGCGACGTGAACGGCGCTCTCCTGGGCAAGGCGATGCCCGTGCTGCCCATCAAAAGCGGCCGCCTGCGGGCCGATGTGGACATCATGAGCCAGGGCCGGGAACTGGACGTCTTTCTGGGCAAACTGCGGGGTACGGTGAGCGCGCGCGGCGAGCAGGGGGCCCTGCGCCTGCCCGGCGCGTCCGGAAGCCTGGCCTTCACGGGCATGGATGTGGAACTCAAGGCCCGTTCCGCCGCCTGGGAAAAGGGCCGTCTGGGCCTGGACGGCCAGTGGAGCGGCGCGCTGGACAGCGTGGACCTGAACGGCCGGGCGGATCTGAACGGCCGACTTTGGTTCAGCGGCGACGGCGGCGGCAACGGTAATCTGGACTTTCAGAACCTGCCTGGCAGTCTGGCGCTGCGCCTGAGTCCGGCGCTCAGTGCGCTGCCCGAGGGCCTGCAGGCGGACCTGAGCGGCGAATTTTCCTGCCAGGGCGCGCGCAACCAGCTCGCAGTCGGCAAGGCCCATGCCAATGCGCTGGGCGTGGAGCTGCGGGGCCAGGCCCAGGTCAACAGCGGCAAGGGCGGCCTTGCCTGGCAAGGCTCGGTTTCCGCGTTCAGCCGGGACCTGAGCCGTACCCTGCGGCAGGCTTTCAGCACGGCGGCTAAGCTGCCGCCCGGGTTGAACACGCTCTCTCTGGAGACGGATTTTAAGGGCACTCCGGAAACGTTCTCTCTCAGCAACATCCGCGCCCGTGTGGACCAGAGCTCGGTCAGCGGCTCGCTGAGCGCCTCTATCCGCAAACAGCCGGGCCTGACGTTCTCCCTTTCCGTGGACAATGTCGACCTGAACCGCTACCTGGACGACAAGAATGCCAAAGCGGCCAAGGGGCGCGCGGTCAAACCGGCGGGCGGCGCCTGGGATTTCAGCTTCATGCGCGGTTTCAGCGCCAAGGGCGAACTGCGCGTCAAACAACTGACCGGCTGGCGTTTCAAGGTGCAGGATCTCAAGTTGCCGCTCAATCTGGAAAACGGCCAGTTGAACTGCGGGCCCAATACAGGCCGTTTTTACGGCGCGCCCCTGCAAAGCCGGGCGGGCATCGACTTTACCAAGGGCCTGCGTTTTGAAAGTTCCCTCTCCGTGACGGACTTCGACCTGACCGCCGCCAGCCGGGACAGGGGCGGCAGCGCGGCCCTGGGAGGCCGGGGCAGCATCAGTTCCGAGGTGCGGGGCGCCCTGACCGGACCGGGCCAGCTGCCCGCCGCCCTGAACGGCCTCTGGCGTTTTAGCGTGCGCGACGGTTCCTACCAGAAACGCGGCACTGACGGCCAACTCAAGGGCAAGCCCACGCGTTTTGATCTGGCCTCGGCCTCGGGCGATATCGCGTCCGGGGTGGTCCACAGCAGCGACTTCAGCCTGCAGGGACCGGGGCTCAAGGTTCACGGCGGCGGCTGGATAGATCTCAACAAGGAAACCCTGGACTGCAACTTTACCGTGAATATGAAAAATCTGCCCGATTTCCCCCTGCGCCTCTACGGCAGCCTGCACGACAGCAAAACTTCCATCGGCGCGGGCAAGCTGATCCTGAACACCATCGGCGGGATTACCTCGGGGTTTGTGGACGTGTTGGGCGGCATTGTGGAGGGAACCTGGAAGCTGTTCCGCTGACAGCTGTGAACGCGATATGCCTTTTGGGCTGCCCGCCGGACAATCCCACGAGCCGTCCGTTTCTCGCCAGGGCCATTTTGTTCTCCTGCCGTAGGCAGAGTGATTTTGTATTTGGAGCAGGTTACTTTTCATAGGGTACTTAATTCTATGGGCTTGGCATACGGATGAGGTATCCCGCTAATGCCCGAAGGGCAGAACAAAACAACGGCAGGGAACGGAATGACCCTGCGTTCTTCGCCGCCCCCGTTGACAGAGCGGGTTTTCCGGGCTAGAACCGCAAAGAGCGTGTTCTTTTTTGCACAAATTAACATCCGGTTCCGTCAAGGAGAGCAACGGTGAATATCCTGATTTTCGGACCCAACGGCAGCGGCAAGGGCACCCAGGGCAATCTGATCAAACAAAAGTACAATCTTGCTCACATCGAATCCGGCGCCATCTTCCGCGAACATATCGGCGGCGGCACGGAGCTGGGCAAAAAAGCCAAGGCCTATATTGACCGCGGCGACCTGGTGCCCGACGACATCACCATTCCCATGGTGCTGGAAACCCTGAAGACCAAGGGCAAGGACGGCTGGCTGCTGGACGGCTTCCCCCGCAATATGGTCCAGGCCCAGAAGCTCTGGGAAGCCCTGCGGAAAGAAGGTCTCAAGCTCGACTACGTGGTGGAAATTCTGCTGCCGCGCGAAGTGGCGAAAAACCGGATCATGGGCCGCCGTCTCTGCAAGGAAAACAACAACCACCCCAACAATATCTTTATTGACGCCATCAAGCCCGACGGCGACAAATGCCGGGTCTGCGGGGCCGAGCTTTCCGCGCGCAGCGACGACCAGGACGAGAACGCCATCAACAAGCGCCACGACATTTATTACAATACCACCGACGGTACCCTGGCCGCCGCCTACTTCTTCAAGAAGCTGGCCGACGAGGGCAAGACCAAATACATCGAACTCAACGGCGAAGGCAGCATCGACTCCATCAAGGAGACCCTGCTCTCCAAATTGAGCTGAATTCCGGCCGCGTTCTGACCGCATGTCGTAAGTGCCTCGTAAGGGGCACTTTTTTTATCTTTACCCCGGTTCCGGCAGCTTCCCTTTTGCCGACAATGCGGCTATCCTCTTGCTCACAATCTCAGTTTGCCCGCGAAAATGCCCGTGCCGGAGCCCCCTGTTTTCAGGGAGGATGCCGTCCGTGCCCGGGAAGACCGGCTCGCTGTTTGCGGGTGCCGCGCCGCGGCGGAAGGTTTTCGGATGGCAATGCCTGTAATGGATGGCCGCATGTCCAAATTGTCCACCGCCATAGTTTCCGCGCTGTTCCTCGCCGCGCTGCTCGGGGGGCTGCTTTATTCCATCCGGGACTACAACGCCAGCACCAAACAGGACATTACCACCACTCTGACCCAGCGCCTGCAGGAATCCACGCATTACGCGGCGGAGAACTTTCAGCGCCAGCTCAAGGAACGTTTCCGCGATCTGGAGGGAGTAGCCCGTCTGCTTTCTTCCTGCGAAAATCCGGTCACCAGAGAAAATGCCGAGAATTTCGGCCTGCTGCTGGAACCGAGCATCCGCAATTTCGGCATTCTGGCGCCGGACGGCAAGGGCTTTTCCGCTCTGGACAAAGAGCTCGACTTCAGCGCGGACGCCTACTTCCAGCGCGCCCTGCACGACGGCGTGGGCGTTTCCTCCGACATGGTTGCCACCTTCGACCGCAACCGGGTGCTGGCTCTGGCCGTACCTGTGACGCGCGAGGGCAAGGTCCGGGCCGTGCTGGTGGCGGGCATCAATATTGACGCCTTGCAGGCCAGCATAGAAACCAGGGCCTTTGACGGCCGGACCTCAAACCTGGTTTTCGACAGCCAGGGCCATGTGCTTTTCGGCGCTTTGCCGCAGGGACGGGATCTGGACGACCTGATCAGGCGCTTCAGGCAGACGCAATCGCCGCATACGGTCTCCCAGGTACAGGATTTCTTCAAGGACATGCGCCGCAGCGGCGACAGGGTGCTGCATTTCAAAGGCGCCGGCTATTCCTTTTATATGAGCCGCGTGCCTCTGGCGCAAAACGACTGGCAGCTGGTTTCCATTCTGCCGCAAAGCGTTCTGAATGAGCGCATCGACCAGCAGAATGCCGTCACCCGCACGCTGATGCTGCGTGTAACGGTCATCGCCGTTTTGCTGCTGCTCTATCTCATGTACAGCCAGCGCCGTTCCCACCGCAAGATACGCAGCCAGCAGGAGGAATACAGCGCCATTATCGCCAATATTTCCGGCGGAGTTCAGAAGGTCAGCGGCGTGGACGGCACGTTTCTGTTTCTCAGCCGGAATTATCTGGATCTGCTGGGCTACAGCCGGGAAGAGTTCGAGCGCATTTACGAAAATACTTTTGCCAACACCATTTACGAGGAAGACCGCGACGAGGTTCTGCTGACCATTTCCCGGCAGCTGGAACAGAGCAAGGCCATTGATGTGGAGTACCGCACCAGGGCCAAAAACGGCAATCTGGTCTGGCTCTACAACAAGGGCACCCTGGCCTATGACGAACGGCGTCAGCCCTATATCGCAAGCATTGTCTTCGATATTACGCGCAACAAGGAAATACAGCAGGCCCAGCGTATTTCCGACGAGCGCTACCAGTTCATTCTTGAGCAGCACGATATCAGCATTTTTGAGCAGGACCTGCTCAACGGCGACTTTTATTGCAGCACGCGCTGGATGCAGCTTTTCGGTTCGGCCTTTAACATTCTGGAGCCGGACCCGGACGGCAGCCAGATTCCGGTGCATCCGGACGACCGGGACGCGTTGCGGGACTTCCAGGACGCCCTGCAGCAGACCAAGCGCGTGGCGGAAATGCGTCTGTGCGACGTGGACGGCCTGTACCGCTGGTACAGGATCGAAGCCTCCAACATCATGGACGACAGCGGCTGGCCCATCTACGTCATCGGAATCATCACGGACATCGACAACCAGAAGAACCTGGAGCTCACCCTGCGCAATCAGGCCGCGCGCGACAGCGCCACCGGCATGTACAACAAGCTGGCCACGGAACAGGCCATCGCCCGTTTCCTTGACCGTCACAACCTGGACGGGGCGGCGGGCGGCTATGCGCTGTTCATGATCGATTTCGACAACTTCAAGATCATCAACGACCGTCTGGGCCACGCCGTGGGAGATCAGGCCATCTGCGCCATGGCCCGGATCATCCGTCAGAATTTTCGTTCCGCGGACATTGTGGGGCGCATCGGCGGCGACGAATTTCTGGTCTTCTGTACCGAGCGGCTGAGCATGCTTCATATCCGCAAGCGGGCCGCCAAACTGGGCGGCGAACTGCGCACGGAATGGGGCGAGGGTGAAAACCGTTGCGTGCTGACCGCCAGCATGGGCGTGGCCTGCGCCCCCGGCGACGGGCGCAGCTTCGCGGAACTCTACCAGCATGCCGATGAGGCCACGTATCAGGCCAAGCATATGGGCAAAAACGGCTGTGTCTTCTATGCGGAAATGCGCGAGGCGGGCGCATTGCCGCCCCCGGCCGGAGCCAGCGTGGTCAATGCGAATATCGACGCCGCGCCGGATGTTGAAAACGGCGGGGATGCCGCCGAAGCATAGGGCCGGACAGTGGTACAGGGGCGCGGATTCGACGCCGGTCCATCCGGCTCGGGCGGCCGTATTTCCCCCGGATTGCGCGACAGCTTGCCCGTCATCCAAAAAACACAGCAGATTTTTCATTGGCATCATATCCGACTGTCTTTGACGCGGCCTGCGCCCACACCGATGGCGGCGTTTACACTGTGGCCGCCCCCCTTGTTTTGACACGCCGTGTTCCATCTCACGCTCCGTCTTGCCAAAGAGGACGTTACGGGCCAAAATTGCAGCGGGTCCAGCACTGTGTGGCGGACCCGCGTATGAGCGAAGGCCCGCAGCGGCCTTCAGCGGGATTTTTATGGGGTGGATTATTTGACGACAGCGCGCGGCAACTGACGCAAGCCTGATAAAGAGGGAGAAGAAGCATGGCGATTCTGGTCTGCGGCGGAGCCGGGTACATCGGCTCGCATAATGTACGCGCCCTGCTGGCCCGCGGCGAGGAAGCCGTGGTCATCGACAATTTCCTGACCGGCCATCGCCGGGCCGTGCCTGCGGGCGTGCGCCTTCATGAAGGCGACATTCGCGATCCCGAGGCCCTGGACAGGGTCTTCAGCGAAAACCGCATCGACGCGGTGCTCCACTTCGCGGCCAGTTCTCTGGTGGGCGAGAGCATGGAAAAGCCGCTGGCCTATTTCAACAACAATGTCCACGGCATGCAGATGCTGCTGGAAGCCATGCGGCGGCATGGCGTGGACAAGATCGTCTTTTCCTCCACGGCGGCGGTCTACGGCGAGCCGCGGCGCGTGCCCATCGAGGAGAGCGACCCCACCCGGCCCGCCAACCCCTACGGCGAAAGCAAGCTGATGATGGAAAACATCATGCGCTGGGTGGGGTTGGCGCACGGCATGCGCTCCGTGGTACTGCGCTATTTCAATGTGGCCGGGGCGCTGCCCGGCGGAGCCATCGGCGAGGACCACCGGCCGGAAAGCCATCTCATTCCCCTGATCCTCCAGGTGCCCCTGGGCCTGCGCGAACATATCACGGTGTTCGGCGAGGACTATCCCACGCCCGACGGCACCTGCATTCGGGACTACCTGGACGTCATGGACCTGGCCGACGCCCATATGCGCGCCCTGGATTACCTGCGGCGCGGCGGCGAAAGCGTCATCTGCAATCTGGGCAACGGCCGGGGCTTTTCCGTGCGGGAGATGATTGAGGCCGCGCGGCGGGTCACGGGCCACGCTGTTCCGGTGCGCGCGGGGGCGCGCCGGGCGGGCGATCCGGCCCGGCTGGTGGCCTCTGCGCAGCGCGCGCGGGAGATACTGGGCTGGGAGCCCAGGGTGGACATTGAGGGCATCATCGCCTCGGCCTGGGAATGGCATTGCACGCATCCCCACGGCTTCGACGACTGAGTCAGGCTTGCGCGCGGGCCTTCCGGTAAGCGCGCAAAGCGTCCGGAAAGGGAGAAAGCACTCTGGCCAGCACGCCTTGCGCCAGGGAAATGGCCAGACCGTAATTGGTCATAGGGCAGCCCGCCTCGGTCGCGGCGCGCAGCCGGGCCAGCATCTGCCCGCGCGTGATGACGCAGCCGCCGCAGTGCACGACGGCCGCGCAGTCTCCGGCGGAGTCCGGAAATTCCTTGCCCGCGGCCATCCTGAAATGCAGCTCGCCCCCGGCCAGCCCGCGCAACAGGCGCGGCAGCTTGACGCGACCTATATCGTCGTGCTGCGGATGGTGGGAGCAGGCCTCCTGAATCAGCACGCTGTCACCGGGGTGAAGTCGTCCGAGTGCGGCGGCCCCACGGGCCAGAGCTGGCAGATCCCCCTTGAAACGGGCCATGAGCACGGAAAAGGTGGTCATGGGGATGTCCGAAGGCGTCTCCCGGTCCACCGCATGGACCACTTGGGAATCGCAGACCACAAGATCCGGGGCTTCTTTGAGGCGCAGCAGCGCTGCAGGCAGGTCTTTGTCCGTCGTCGCCAGGCAGATTTTGCGTCCGTCCAGGCTGTCGCGAATGGCCTGCACCTGGGGCAGAATGAGCCGCCCCCGAGGCGCGCCCGTATCAAGCGGCACGACGAGCAGCAGAACGCCCTGTTCCGGCAGCAGATCGCTGAGCAGCGGGGGCTGGCGCAGGGCGCTTTCCGGCGCGACGCGTTCGATGGCCGCGCGTATCTCGTCCAGGCCGAGACCGCTGCGGGCCGAGGCGCGTATGACGGGCACGGCGGCGTCCAGGCCTTCCGGCCTGTCGGGGGCATCCGTTGTTTCCTTCGCGCCGGAATCGGCGTCCGCCTTGTTCCGCACCACCACAAAGGGAATCGCCAGGGAACGCAGCCGGGCGGCCGCAGCCGCCTCGGTCCGCCCCCAGATCCGCCCGTCCGTCACCAGCAGGGCCACGTCGGTCCGGCGCATGATCTCCAGGCTGCGCTCCGCGCGCAATCTGCCCAATTCGCCGTCGTCGTCCAGACCGGCGGTGTCCAGAAAGACCACCGGCCCCAGCGGGGCCATTTCCAGCGTTTTTTCAACAGGGTCTGTCGTTGTGCCGGGCGTATCCGAAACAATGGACACCGGCTGTCCGGACAGGGCGTTGAGCAATGAAGACTTGCCCGCATTGCGGCGTCCGAAAAGCGCAATGTGCAGGCGAAGGCCCTTGGGCGCTTCGGTCATGGGTGGACTCCTTGCGAAAAGGGACCGGTTGCGCGGCGGCGAGCGACCGGGAAAACCGGGACGGCCGGCGCGATTGGGCAAAACCGCGCCGGCCGGGGTCTGGGTGGGGCTGTGCGTATCAGCCCTTGGGCGGAAGAGCCCGGCGCTTATTCATACGGATAGGCGTTGCCCGCGAAATCCTTGTGGCGAGGATTGGGGTACGCGCCTGAAGCCGTAAGCTTCTTGAGGCCTTCCGATTTGTCGAACCATTTGGTGTGAAGCAGTTCTTCCGATTTATGGCCCAGCGGCTTGCCGAGCCAGGAATCATAAAGGGCCTTGACCTGTGCGTTGTCCTGGGAGGCCCGCTTGGGAAAGGTCTTGTCGGCGCCGTATACGGCGTTGACGCGGTCGCGCATGTAGTCCTTGATTTCTCTGGCTCCCGCATAGGCCTTGTTGACCATGCGCACACCCAGCAAGAGGCCGCCGGACAGAATGCACGCGCCTTTTAAAAATCCCCGTCTTGTGCTCGTCAGTATGGACATATGGCCCCCTAGGCGTTGGTGTTCATATCGGCAAGGCGTTTCCTGAGACTGCCGTAGAGGCTGGAGGCCTTGCGCTCCGCGTATTCCAGCAGGGTCGGCATCAGGGGCTGGCCGCCGCCGCAGACGCAGCCGCCGGGACAGGCCATGAACTCGATGAAATGATACGGGGACTTCCCGGCGCGGACTTCCTCACAGACCGCGTCAAAGCGTTTGGCCCCATGCACAACGGCCAGACGCAGCTCAATGCCGTTGATGGTCACCGTGTATTCCTTCATCCCCTTGAGGCCGCGCACCTGTTTGAAATCCCAGGATTCCGGACGCTGGCCGGTCACCGCCTGGTAGGCGAAGCGCAAAGCCGCTTCCATGACGCCCCCGGACACCCCGAAAATGGTAGCGCCGCCGGAGGATTCTCCCATCAGGCTGTCGCGCTGCCCCTCGGGCAGCTTGCTGAAGTCTATGCCCGCCTGCCGGATCATGTAGGCCAGTTCGCGGGTGGTCAGCGTGGCGTCGATGTCGCGCAGGCCGTCGGCGGCCAGCTCGGGACGCAGGCCTTCATATTTTTTGGCAATGCAGGGCATGATGGACACGGTGTAGATCTGTTCGGGAGCATAGTTCAGCTTTTCCGCGCCGTAGGTTTTGGCCAGCCTGCCGTTCATGCCCACGGGCGATTTGCAGGAGGAAAAGTGCGGCAGCAGGTCGGGGTGAAAGGTTTCCGCATACTTCTGCCAGCCCGGACAGCAGGATGTGAATTGGGGCAGATGCTTTTTTTCGCCCAGGCGTTGTACAAATTCCGAGGCTTCTTCCCAGATGGTCACGTCGGCGGTGAATTCAGTGTCCCAGCAATGGGCGAATCCCAGGGCTTTGAGGGCCGAGAGCATCTTGCCGGTGGTCACGCTGCCGGGCGCGAGCCCGAAAGCCTCGCCCAAGGCGTAGCGCACCGACGGAGCGGGCATGGCAATGCACTTGACGCTCTTGTCCTGAAGCTTCTTTTGCAGTTCCGGCACCCAGGTCTGCACTTCATAAACGGCGAATTCCGGACAATGGGTCAGGCACTGCCCGCAGTTGATGCAGGCTTCGGGGTAGGCGAGCTTGTGCGCCGCGCCGGTTTCCCCATAGATCGCCCCTGAGGGGCAATATTCCTGACAGGTGTCGCAGCCGATGCATTTTTCCGCATCAACCTGCACAAAAAACATCTTGTCGCCGTCGGCCCCCTGTGGCGGCACATTGGGCTCATACTGGATATGCTCCATGACGATACGCGGCATTCCAACCTCCTGGCGGTAACAGGTGAATCAGACTCCATCCGTCAGTCGCGCCCGCACGGGCGGCGATGAACAGTTCATGCTTCTTCCGGCGGCCGCCGGGTTTTCCTCGCTTTCCGGCGGCGATGCGAGCGTATGCGTGCGCCCGGCGGCCTCGACGGCCATGCGTGCGGCTGCCGTATCCACGCGGTTTTTATTGTCGTAAATGCGGTAGTGCTCACGGTATCCCGGCGGCGTGAAGCCGGGCATGAGCACATTGCCCCCGGCCAGCAGGCCTTCCTTCTGGCCCGCGACCGCATCCACCGTAGCCAGGGCCGTGGTGGCGGGAATGTTGGCCCGGGGCAGCGCGATGCGCAGCACGGCCATGACCCGCAGGGTCAGTGCCGCCGTGCCTCCGGGCCGGGTTCCCAAAGGCGTATCCGCCTGGGGAATGAACGGCCCCACCCCGCACATGGACACGCGCAACTCCCGCGCCAGCAGAATGTCGTCGGCCAGGGATTCGGGCTTTTGCCCCGGCAGGCCCACCATGAAACCCGAACCCGTTTCATAGCCCAGCTCCCGCAGCATACGCAGGCTTGCGAGGCGTTCCGCCAGCGTGTGGCCCGGATGCAGGCGCGCATACAGCCGTGGGTCGGCGGTCTCATGCTTGAGCAGAAAGCGCGCGGCACCGGCTTCCTTCCACAGGGCGCAGGCCGTCCGGGGCTGTTCCCCCACGCTGAGGGTCACCGGCACGCGCAGGTCGCGGCGTATGGCGTCCACTACCCCGGCCAGCCATTGCGGCGGCACCGCATATTCGCCCGCTTGCAGCACAATGGTGTCCGCGCCCGCGGTCACGGCTTCGGTTGCGGTCTCCATTATTTCGTCTTTGGAAAGCGTATAGCGCACGAGTTGCCTGTTAGCCGCCCGCAGGCCGCAGTAGCGGCAATTGCGACGGCAGACGTTGGAGAATTCCACAAGCCCGCGCACGAAAACATGCGAGCCTTTTTCCCGTGCCGTTATCCGCGCGGCGCGGCGCCGCAATTCGGCATAGGGCGTTGCAAACAGGAGCTTGAGGATGTCCTCGCGGCGCACAGACGCATCCTTGTCCATGCTCAGCAGTAGACGTCCCGCTGGCCGGAACGCACCTTGGAAAGCAGCTTTTCCGAGACGCGGCGGGTGCGCTCCTCCATGCCGTCCAGAGAGGCGGCAATGGCGCATTCACCGGCCAGGCGCTCTTCCTCCCCCGCGTAGTCCAGCAGATATTCCTCAAAGGTGGAGAGGGCGTTGGGCGCGCACTTGGCCTTGATGAGGCCGGGTTTGGCGAGATCCATGAAATCCTTGCCCGTGCGCCCCAGGCGGTAACAGCCCGTGCAGAAGGAGGGGATGAAACCGTGGTCCCCGAGATCCTTCACCACCTCGGCCAGGCTTCTGTGGTCGCCGAGCTGAAACTGGGCCGCCTCAAATTGACTGTCTTCCTTGTAGCCGCCGGGATTGGTGCGGCTGCCCGCCGAGATCTGCGAAACGCCGAGTTCCAGGGTGAGGCCGCGTATGGCGGCATTTTCGCGCGTGGACATGATCAGGCCCGTATAGGGAACCGCCAGGCGCAGAATCGCCACCAGCTTCAGGAAATCCTGATCGCTGACGGCATGCGGCGGCCGGGACGCAAGGTCGGAACCGACGGCGGGCTCGATGCGCGGCACGCTGATGGTATGGCAGCCCACACCGAAGCGCTCTTCCAGATGGGCGATGTGCATCATCAGGGCCAGGGTTTCGTAACGCCAGTCATAGAGACCGTAGAGCAGCCCCATGCCCACGTCGTCGATGCCCGCCAGCATGGCGCGGTCAAAGGAAGAGGCCCGCCAGTCCAGGTCGCGCTTGGGGCCCGCCAGGTGCACGCTTTCGTAGGTGGGCCGGTGATAGGTCTCCTGGAAAAGCTGGAAGGTTCCGATATGCCGTTCCTTGAGACGGCGGAAGTCCTCCACCGAAAGCGGGGCGAGATTGACATTGACCCGGCGGATATTGCCGCCGCCCTCGCGCGCCTCGTAAATGGCGTCAATGGCGTCCAGCACATAGTCGATGCCGCTGCCGGGATAGGCCTCGCCCGCCACCATCAGAACCCGCTTGTGCCCCTGGCGCAGGATGATCCTGGTTTCCTCAAGTATCTCGTCCCGGCTCAGGGCGCGGCGGGTCACTTCGGTATTGGATTTCCGGAAGGCGCAGTACAGGCATTCGTTGGAGCAGAGATTGGAGATATACAGCGGAGCGAACAGCACGATGCGGTTGCCGTAAATTTCTTCCTTGACCGCCTTGGCGGTGTGGTACAGCTCCGTCGTCAATTCCGGAGAGGAAAGGCCCATCAGCACGGCCACGTCCGTAAGCGAGAGCCCCTTCAGTTCCCTGGCCTTGGCAAGGACCTCGCGCGCCCGCGCCGGGTCCTCGCGGCTACAGGAGGAGGCAAGCACGCGTTCTATCGTAGCGTCGTCCAACCATGTGGCCCTGGTATCCGCAATATTCCCCGTCATGGCATCCCCTTGCTGGCAGCGGTCGCTGAACCGCCGATTAGTGGGTTTCAGGACAAGCGGCCTGACGCTCAGGCTGTTTGTTTTTTGTATTACATTTTAAAATTTCGTGTTACGATATGCGAGCAGCCGCCGTTACGCTCACGCCCCCGCGAAAGCGACATCTCGCAATACCCGGAAAGATGCTGTGCGGAACCTGCCGTCAAATACCGGACAGGCGACAGGAGCCCTCATACTATTGTGTTATCTTTTTTAAAAAAGTAACACCATTGGTTTAAAAAAAATTCTCTGCGGGCAGGCCGCCTCCGGGCGGCGGGGCATGCATACGGTTGCTCCCTTGCAGATATGTCATCTCGTGTTACTTTTGTCAATTACGTGTTACAAATTTTATGCTTCCCACGTCCGATTACGGTATGGGCCGGGGAAATTATGGGAAAGTATTGCCCGGAGCGGGCATGGGCCTGCGCATGCCCGCTCCGGGCCGGAGGGTGTCAGGGAACAGGGGGATGGCTACTGCTGTTGCATCCGGGCCACCAGAGCCCGCAAGCCCTCGGTCTGGGCCGCGAGCCCGGCCACGGCCCCGGCGGCTTCCGCCATGCTTTCGGCGGTCTGGCCGACCATGTTGTTGACCCGTTCGATATTGGCGTTGATCTCCTCCGAGGCGGCGGACTGCTGCTCGCTGGCCGCGGCAATGGCCTGAATCTGGTCGGCCGTGGCCTCTGCGGTGCTTACGATGTCGGTCAGGGCGTGGCCGGAGTCATTGGCAAAGCCCGTGGCCTTGTCAATCTGGAGCACGGCGTTTTCCACCGAGGCCATGCTTTTGTTGGTGCTTTCCTGAATGGCCTGGATGGCGCTGCTCACGTCGTGGGTGGAAGCCATGGTTTTTTCGGCCAGTTTGCGCACCTCGTCAGCCACCACGGCAAAGCCGCGCCCGGCGTCGCCCGCGCGGGCGGCCTCAATGGCCGCATTCAGGGCCAGCAGGTTGGTTTGGTCCGCAATGTCGGAAATCACGGTCATGATGCGGCTGATGGCCCCGGCATGCTCGTTGAGTCGCTCCATGTCCGTGCGCAATTCCAGCGAAACCGCGTGCACCCGCTCAATGCTTTGCAGCGACTGATGCACGACCTGCGCGCCGCTTTCGGCCTTGGCCCTGGTCTCGCCGGAGAACCGGGACGTGGTGGAGGCATTGCGGGCCACTTCCTGCACTGTGGCGTTCATCTCATTGATGGCCGTGGCGGCTTCGGTCAGGCTTCGGGCCGATTCGGAGGCGATCCGGTCGGATTGCTCGATCTGGACCGAAAGCGCGCCGGAAGCGTCGGAAATGACCCGGATGGCCTTATCCAGGCTTTCGGCCACGCCCAGCATGGCTGTGGTCTTGGCCTGGGCCGCCGCGCCCGCCTCTTCCGCCCGCAACATGGAGGCGCGGGCCTTTTCTTCCTCACTGTGGGCTTTTTGTTCGCTTTCCTGGGAACGGCGCAGCGTCTCGTTGATATGGGCGAGCATTTTCGCAAAACTTTCGTACAGACTCAGCAGTTCGCCGGAAAACAGCGCCCTGTCGGGCAGCGCGGCCTGTATGTCGCCGTCGGCAATGGTTTCGGAAGTGCTGCTGAGCAGTCCCAGGGGGCGGTTGATGCTGCGCAGAATGAGCGCGCCCAGAATGAAGACCGCCACGGCCATGACCAGGGAGAAGATCACGCTGAGCCGCAGCATGGCGTAGGTGCCTGCAAAAACCTCATCCGCGTCGATGGCGTAGACGTATTTCCAGCCGCGTTGGTCGCTGAAGATGTTGACCAGCACGTCCCGGCCGTTGACCTCGGCCATGTGCACGCCGTTGGGCATGGCGTAGATCGTGTCGAGGCCGGGCATTTTTTTGTCCGCCACCTTGCTGAACAGAGCTTCGGCGTTGCGGGTCGCCACGATGATGCCGCTGGGATCAATAAGGGTCAGACGGCCGGTGCGGCCGATCTCCATGGCGGAAATGCTTTTTGAAAGCGTGGCGAGACTCACCTCGATGTAGGAGACGCCTGTGATCCCGCCGCCGTCCTTGACCGTATGCACAAAGGAACACACGGGCGTGCCCGCCGCGTTCAGATAAACGGAATAGGCCGCGCCCGTGCCGCTGTCCTCGGCGGACTGGTACCAGGGACGTTTGCGCGGATCGAAACCCGCAGGATAGGCAATGGGAGGATACTCCAGAAAACCTCCGTCCGTGGAGCCCAGGCCCACGGCCAGGTAGGAAGCGCTGGATTCGGCGAGCTGTTCCAGTATCTTGTCCAGCTCCAGGGCCTGGGGGCTCATTTCCCGGCGCGTGTGGGTCTTGGACGCGCTCAGTCCGACATGGGAGGGAAGGTGCCCGGCCGCTTCGGCCGTCTGCGGCAGCCCGGCCAGAAAGGCGCTGTTGTCCTCGGCGGTGTTGAAGAAGAGCGAAACATAGTTTGTGACGCTCTGGACGGTCGTTTTTGAGCCGCTTACCGCGATCTGGTAACTGTCCTTATAGGCGTAGTAGGCCATGAAGGACACCACGAGCACGATGGCCGCGATGAAGGAAGCCATAAGGCTGATGAGTTTGGCGCGTATGGTCACTGTCTGCTCCTGTAAGGCGCTGTCGCCGGGGCGTCGTAATGACTCGGCCCGGCGCGCGGGCGTTCCGGCGCGGGACCTGTTCCGGCTCTGATGTCGGGATGAAAAAAATGCGGGAACCGGGCGCCTCCCGGCGGCTCAGGCGCGCCGCGCATTGCGCGGGCCCGTGCCGAGGGGTGTCCCGCAGCATAGGTATATGTACATTATGTACGTTTATGGAACGTATAAGAAAATATGTGTCGTTGCAAGATGAATCTAAAAAATGTATCAATCATTATTTATAAATATATCAATCGCGCTGCATATGGTATACATGGTTTTCTATATCGCTGAAAGATAGTCTTGAATGCATCTTTTTGGCTTTCAATCTATCGCACATTTTATGTGTAGTAATCTTTCAGCCTGTACCCTGAAGATACTGCTGCATATACGTATAGATTTATCTACGGCAATGCGCAGCCGCCGCCCTGATCCGCGCCCGGCGGGTGAAGCGGGCCGCGCGGAGGCGGCCCGTCTCAGCGGCTTGCCAAGGAGAGCAGCAGATTCCAGTCGCTGATCTGGACTTTGCGGGCGGTAAAGGAGGAGATCACGCCGTGCTGTTTGAGGCGTTGCAGGGCGCGGGCCAGGGTGGCCCGGTGGATGCCCAGCAGATCGGCCACTTCCTGCTGGGTCATGTGGCAGGGAAAGGCGCTTTGGCTGTTGTTTTTGCGGGCCAGGCTGAGGATGAAGCGGCAGAGGTGGATTTCGTGGCGGCCGGTGCCCATGTCCGCCAGAAAGGTATAGTGGATGAGCATCTTGATGCCCATGGAGCGCAGCAGATTGGCGATCTGGACCGGGTGCTCGCGGATAAAGGCGGCGTCCTCCAGCAGATTTTCCGGAAAGCGCCAGATTTCGGACTCCGAGGTGCAGACAAAGCGTCCCTCGGGATTGTATCCGGCCAGGGTGCGCGCTTCATTGAACAGGCAGCCCGGTTCGATGCACAAGGTGAGCCGTTCGCGGCCGCAGGAAGAGGTGTAGAAAATGCCCACCGAGCCACGGGACAGGTAGTACATGCCCCTGGTCTTCTGGTGTGGAATAACGGCGTCCTTGGGATAGACGGATCTGACGGCGTAGCGCAGCACGTCCTCCCAGGGCTTGTTGAGGTCGGCCACATGCCCGATGCGGGCCATTTCCCCATCGGTCGAGCCGACGAGCGGGGTCTGAGCGGGGATTGTCATAGACTGCTCCGGAACGGCGGGAGGGGTTTTCCCCTCCCGCCGCGTATGGCGCGGCCTGAAGCGTTCGGGTTCTGGGAATGTCCCGTCGCTCCGCGCGGATTCCCCATCGAATCCGCGCCGTGAACCTGTCGCGGGGTGCATTGCCGTCAACTTCCGGTTGCCGGGAAGACCGGCGGCTGACGGCCGGCGGTGTGCCGCGCCGTCAGGCGACAGGTGTAAGCGCGATGCGCTGTTACGATGCCACGCAGGATCGTATTGATGTATTGGCGGCGGGCTTGGGCGCCTGCCCCTTGGGATGATGTGTGCGCACGGTGGTGACTTTGTTCTGGGTGAAGAAGTTCAGGCCGTCCTTGCCCTGAACCTTGTCCGTGCCCAGCAGCGAGCCCTTGATGCCGCCGAAGGGCACATAGGGATGCGGCGCGCAGATGCCCACGTTCACGCCCACCATGCCCACGTCGGCCAGACGGCTGAAGCGCTCGATGTAATAGGCGTTCTGGGTGAAGATGCACGCGCCGTTGCCGAATTCCGAAGCCCGGATCAGGTTGAGGGCGTCGTCCATGTCCGCCACCTTGATGGTGGCTACCAGCGGCCCGAAGACTTCGGTGGTGAACAGGGGGTTGCAGGGAGTCACGTCCCTGATGATGGTGGGCCCCACGAAGAAGCCGTTTTTGTTCTTTTCGGGCAGGACGGGATTGCGCCCATCAAGAATAAGTTCGCAATTGCCGTGGGCAAGGGCGATGTCCACGTACTTAGCGACATTGTCGGCGGCTGCGCGGGAGATCAGCGGTCCCATGTAGACGTCGGGATCAAAGGCGTCGCCCACCTTGACGGTTTTGGAGGCTTCCAGAATGCGCTCCATGACCGTGTCGTAGATTTCAGGCACGGCGGCCACGATGGACCCGGCCAGGCAGCGCTGCCCGGCCGAGCCGTAGCAGGAGTTGAGGAAGTTGTTCACAAAGATGTCCAGATTGGCGTCTTCCATGACCAGAAGCATGTTCTTGGCCCCGCCCAGGAGCATGGAACGCTTGGCCCCCCTGGCGCAGCCCTCGGCCATTTTTTTGGCCGTGGGCGTGGAACCCACCAGGCAGACCCCGGCCATGCGCGGGTCTTCATACCAGGTGCCGGGAATGGAGCGGTCGCCGTGGATCACGTTGACCACGCCCGCGGGCAGGCCGATTTCCTGGAAGAGCTCGCAGATGAGCTGCATAAAGTAGGGCGACTGGGTGGAAGGCTTGAAGATGAAGGTATTGCCCGCCGCGATGGCGTAGGGGATGAACCAGCCGAAGACCAGGGCCGGGAAGTTGAAGGGGGCCACGCCGCCGAACACGCCCAGGGACTGCCGCACGACCTTGACGGAAATGCTGCCCGAGACCTGGTCCAGAATGTCGCCCTGGATCAGGGAAGGCGTGCCGCAGGCGGATTCCAGAATCTCAATGACGCGCTGCACTTCGCCGCGCGCTTCGGAGATGTGCTTGGCCTGGTCCCAGGCAATGCCCTGGGCCAGTTTTTCGTGATTGCGGATCATGGCCTCGCGCAGCTTGAAGATATAGGTCACGCGCTTGGCCACCGGAACTTCACGCCAAGTCTGGTAGGCCTCCCAGGCCGTGGCGATGGCCGCTTCGCAGGCATCCGCCCCGGACATGGGCACTTCGCCGATCTGTTCGCCGGTGGAGGGGTTGTACAAAGGCTTGACCGGCGTGCCTGCTTCTTCACGCCACTGGCCGTTGATGAAGTTTTTGATCTTGACGTAGGGAAAGTCGGACATGATCTGCTCCTGTGCCCCTGAGGGCGGTTGCGTGTTGTGCGCGGAGAGGGTGTGCCGCGTCGGGTGTTCTCAGTAAAATTGCTCCAGCAGCTTCTCCAGCACGTCGGCAGTGCCCTTGCGCGGATTGCTGTCCATCAGCCGCTTGTAGGCCGCGCCCAGTTCGGCCACGCCGCGCAGTTCTTCCCGGCGGATGCCGTAATTGGACAGGCCCTGCTTGATGCCCAGGTCGTCCATGAGGCTTACGAAGCCTGCGGCGGCGCTTTTGGCTTTTTCGCGCACTGAGGCCCCGGCCGGGGCGCTGCCCAGGATTTCGGCGATGACCGCGAATTTTTCGGGCGCGGCCAGGGCGTTGAAGCTCATGCCCATGGGCGCGCACACCGCCATCATCAGGCCGTGGGGGATGTGGTGCTCCGAGGGCACGGACATGCCCAGGGCGTGGATGATGCCGTTCTGGGTGTTGGAAAAGCCCATGCCGCTGATGGCCGCGCCGTAGAGCATCTGCTCGCGCGCTTCCATATTGCCGCCGTTGGCGTAGACCTTGCGGATATTGTCGGAGATCATGCGCATGGCCTGGATGTTCAGGGCGTCCGTAAAGGGCGTGGCGTGCAGGCTCACGTAGGACTCGATGCAGTGTACCAGGGCGTCCAGGCCGGTGATGGCCGTGTAAAAGGGCGGCAGGCCCGCAGTCAGCTCGGGGTCCAGCAGAACCACCTTGGCGTAGAGATAGTCGCTGACCGTGCCCTGTTTGGAATCGGTGATCGGGTCATTGAGCACCGCGTTGGAGGTCATTTCGCTGCCCGTGCCCGCCGTGGTGGGAATCAGGATGGTGGGCATGCAGGCCGAGGGCACCTTGTGCAGACCGAAATAGCGGCTCATGGGGCCTTCGTGCACGGCCAGCAGGGCCGTGGCCTTGGTGCTGTCCAGGGCGCTGCCCCCGCCCAGGCCCACCAGCAGTTCCACCTTGTTCTGCCTGACCCAGGCGGCGGCCTTTTCAATGGACGCCGGGGTGGGGTCCAGCTCGGCCTGGTCATAGAGCAGGGCTTCCACGCCCGCGCCCTTGAGGGAAGCCATCAGCGGCGTATGGATGCCCGCGTCCACCAAGCCTTTGTCCGTGATCACTGCCACCGTGCGGCAGCCGAGGCGCAGAGCCTCGTCGCCCAGTTTCGCCGCGACGCCCCGGCCGTACACCACCCGCTCAACAGTTTGGAAACTCGAAAACATAGTCTTGCTCTCCTCCTGATACTGAAGTGATCCCGGCGGCAGGCTTTCCACCTTCCGGCGGTTTCCATCATGTTTTTGCTTTTTGGGTCCGTTTTTCTATCGCAAATGCGACACGCGTCTTTTTTTCGGAGAAAAGGTCGGAAACTGGCCATTAGAATAATTTCAAAAAGAAAGAGGCCCGCCCGGTCAGTTGCCGGGCGGGCCTCTCAGCCACCATAAAAACGGGTCTGCTTGGAGCGGTTTACCTTGGAAAATGACTCCGCTCTAATGGTTATAGGTCTGCAGCTCCAGCACCGGCAGGCTGAAATCCACTAGTATATTGGCAACACCGCCCTTGCCGTCGCCCAGCAGGGTCACTTCCGCTTCACGCGTTTCAGCCGCCACCACCTGCAGGAGTTCGGAGAGATTACGCGCCGTGACTTTTGTTTCGCGGCTCATCTTTCGGGTGTCGAACCAGGCGTAACTCATTCGATTCGGATTTTCCTTTTTATGCAGTTTTTCGATGCGGCCTTGCAGGCCTTGGGGACCATCAACCTTGAGGGCGGCCACGAAGTCAAGACGGACGCCGTCCGCCAGCATGGCCAGCATTTCAAATCCCATATCCCGCAAACTGTTGTTGACCGCCTCCAGTCGTTTGCCGGTATAGGCTTCCACGAGGCTTACGCGCACCAGAGCATCCCGGCGGAATTCCAGGCGCACGCTCCAGGGCAGTCCGGCAAAGTCGGCTTCAGGCAGCAGGACGTCCCCGGCGAAGTCGCCCTTGCCCGGCGCTGCTCCCGGCAGTTTCATGGCCTGCGCCCGTGGCAGGCCGAAGGTGTAGGAAGCGAAAAGCTTGGGCGCGGCCTGCTGCGGGGCGGCGCATTCCGATGCCGTGGCGCAGGTCCGGGCGGCGCTTGGCGCGGCATGGGCGCCCGCTGGCCGGAAGAGCATACCGGCCAGAAGCAGGCAGTAGAGAATCGGCAGAATGGTGGTAACGCGCATGGGCACTCCGTGCGTTGCGGCGTGCACGGCGGAAATTTTCCACCGCGCACGGTATCTGCTTATTGTTTTAGATAATTGGGCAGCCAGGTCACGATGGCCGGGAACAGAATGATCAGGATAAGCCCCACCAACTGGCAGCCGATATACTGGAACATGCCCTTATAGATGTCATTCAGCGGCCAGTGCGGCAGGCTGCCCTTGATGAAGTAACAGGAAAGGGCCACAGGCGGCGAGAGCCAGGATGTCTGCAGGGTCACGGCCACCACCAGGCAGAACCAGAGCTTGTCGAACTGCATGGCTTCCACCACAGGGATAAGCAGCGGCACCAGAATAAGCACGATAGGCACCCACTCCATGGCCCAGCCCATGAAGAAGATGATGGCCATGATCAGAAACAGCATGAACATGGGGGCGATGTCCATGCCCAGCAGGGCGTTGGAAAGGGCCACGGCACCGCCCAGACGGGAAAAGACGGAACCGAAGAAGTTGCAGGAGGCGATCATGATCAGGATCATGGACGAAAGCAGGATGGTGCTGTGCAGGGCCTTGGCCAGCCCTTTCCAGGTGAACTTGCGGTAGACGATGACCAGAGCCAACGCGCCGAATGCGCCGCAGGCCGAAGCCTCGGTGGGCGTGGCGATGCCGCAGAGGATGCTGCCCAGGGTGGAGAAAATGAGGATGGCCAGGGGCACCGCGCCGATGAGCAGCTCCTTGAGTACGAGGGCCATGCTGGCGGCGCGTTCTTCTTTGGGCAGGGGCGGCCCGTACTGGGGCCAGATGGCGCACTTGATCAGCGAATAGGCGACGTAGATACCGGCCAGCAGAAGGCCGGGCAGGATGGCGGCGGCAAAAAGGTCCGTGATGGGCAGGCCCATGATGGGACCGAGCACCACCAGCATGATGCTGGGCGGAATGAGGATGCCCAGTGTTCCGGCGGCGGCTATGCAGCCCGCGCCCATGCGGATGTCGTAGCCGCTGCGGCGCATGGAGGGTTCGGCCATGATGCAGAGCAAGTTGACCGAAGAACCCACAATACCCGTGGCTGCGGCAAAAATAGTGCCCGTCAGGCTGATGGCTCCATATAGGGAGCCGGGCAGGCGGGCCAGCAACAGTTGGAATGATCGGAACAGTCTGTCCATGAGCCCCGCGCCTTCCAGGAGATAACCCATGAGCAGAAAGAAGGGGATCGCACCCATGACTGGGTCGCTCATGACCTGCCAGAACTGGATGGTCAGCAAATGGAAGACCAATTTGCCGAAGCCGAGAAAACCGAACAGCAGTCCGCTGAAAATCATGGTGTAGGAAATGGGGAAGCCCGTGCAGAACAGGCCGAACATGGAGATGATGGACAGGACCGCCAGCATTTCATTTGATATATCCATGAGGGTGATCTCCTTCAGATGCCCTGACCGGCGGCTAGTCCTTGGCCTCGCCGAGTTGTTCGCTGTTCCAGAGGTTTTGGCCGGTTTTCCAGCGGTAATAACATTTGATCGCCTCAGAGATGCCCTGCAGCAGGGTCAGCGCCACACATACCGGAATAGCCATTTTGGCGGGCCAGATGACGGGCATCCACGGACTGGTGACGGAAACCTCGTTCTGGATGAAAGACTTCCAGGCATACGCGGTGGCGATATACAAAAAGACCAAATGCGCGGGGAAGAAGAAAATGATGTAGTTGGCCAGGTCCACGGCGGCTTTGGTTCTGACCGACCAGGAATGGTAGAAAAAATCCGTGCGGATGTGGTTGCCGGTCAGCAGGCAGTAGGGGGAGCCGAGCATGAAGTGGATGGCGTAGAGTATCATGGCCATGTCCATGGCCCAGATGGACGGCGCGGTGAAGACGTTGCGCATGATCACTTCGTACATCACGGAAAGCATCATGGGGATGGCCAGCCATGAGGTCAGCTTACCCACGCCGGTGTTGAACCTGTCCACGGCGGCGACGATTCTTTTGGGGCCCGGCGCTACCCGCGCCATGGCCAGTTCAAGCGATTGAGACATTGCGTCCTCCTGAAACAGTCCAGCATGCGCTTTTTCGCGCGGCGTCGGGTCGGGCTGAAGAGCTGACGACGCGTGCCGTCGGGCGCGCGCGGGGGCATGGGCTCCCGCGCGCCGGGCATGCGGTTTACTTGTAGTCGGTGATGATACCTTCATCCATGGCGGTTTTGCCCATCATGTAATACAGGCCGTTGGAGCGCACCTGGAAGGGCACGGTGAGCTTTGCCCAGGCGATCTGGGAGTCGTGCACCTTTTTGAAGAAAGGATCCTTGGTGTACTTGGCTATGACTGTGCGGGCCGCCTTCATGAAAGCGGGATAGTAGTCGGCCGGAGTTTCCTCGATGACCACGCCGTTTTCGCGCACCATCTTTTCCAGGGCTTCGGAGTTGACCTTGATGCCGTTGAGCAGCTGATCGGTGACGCAGGCCTTCATGGCCACGTTGACCACCATCTGGAGGTGTTTGGGCAGCGCTTCGAACCATGTCTTGTTGATATATACGTCGCCGATGGAAATGGCCTGGTGCAGGCCCTGCAGATAATAGTGCTTCCAGATTTCGGGGAAGCCCATCACAATATCTTCGCCGGGAGCGATCCATTCGGCCGCGTCAATGGCGCCGCGCTGGGCGGCGGGAATGATGTCGCCGCCGGCCATGGACACGACGGGCATGCCCATTTCCTTAAAAGCTTCTGCGGGCACGCCTGGAGGGGCGCGGAAGGTCAGCTTGTTGATCTGGGTGTGGGACGTGTATTTTTCATGGAACCAGCCGAAACATTCGGGGCCCATGGGCAATACGGGCCAGGACATCATGTCCAGCTTCAGGATGTCCTGATAATATTCGTTGAGCAGCTTGATGCCGTCGCCTTCGAACATCCAGGAAAGCTGCGCCATCTGGTCAAGGCCGTAGCCCAGACCGCCGATGGGGGCTGAAAAGAGCGTGCCCGCGGGATGCTTGCCCGACGCCCAGTGTGTCCAGCACATGCCGCCGTTGACCAGGCCTTCGCTCACGGCGTCGAATATTTCGAAGTTTTTGACGATTGCGCCGTCGGCATACAGTTCGACCTTGATCTGGCCCTGAGAGAGTTCCTCAATGTTTTTCTTCAGACGCTCCAGCGTCTTGAAGTACATACTTGAGGTCGCCAGAGAGGTCTGGATTTTCAACTCGTAGGTTTTGGCCGATGCCGTGGAAAACCCGCAGGAAACCACCAGAGCCATGGCTAACAATACTAAATACAGCTTCTTCATGACAACTCCTCGTTTATGGGGTGATGGGCTAAATTTATACAGTCTGCTTTGTTCCTCCTTTCGCGGGGCTTACCGCGTTGAATCCGGCCTTTTGCATTGTTGTTGAAGAAGAACAGCGTCATTCCGCGGACTGTTATGATATGCGCCCATTAGGTGCGGTACAAACGAGACAAGGGAATCTTTAACGGTAAAATAGCTTTTCCCGAGTGTGCGCGATATCGCAAATGCGACATTGCAGGATTTTTTTTAGATGGAGGACGTGTAGCCCTACGAATTCTCAAGCAATAACTATATATTATAATTAATCATATATAGATATGTATTTCTAGAGCGCTTTCATTGATTGCGGAATGTGGTTTGCCGTTTCACGGGCTATGGCGCGGGTCGCATCCGCGCCGCTGCCGACAAATAATCCCCGCATGGTATAGTGTTTATTGGGGTTGAAGACAGGCAATTGAATGAATGCCTCAATCATCGGATATTCATTCGATTGCCTTGGGGGTGAAGCCAGGGGCATTGCCTCGCTGCCGGAGCGGATATATTCTGTGATACATGGACGGCGCATTGCACCGTCCGGACGAGACCTTCTATGCGCGGCCTGGCAGACTGCCAAAGCCGCAAGGAAAGCACATGTCCTATCTCATCTTCAGCATATCCCGGCGCGCGCCCACGCTTTTTCTGCTGCTCTGGCTGGTTGTCCCGGCCATGGCGGCCGCAGCGGCCGCGTCCGACGAGGCAGCCATGAATACCGGACATCCCATGCCCCCGCTCAGCGAGCGGGAGGCTGACGTTTTGTTGCGCAAGGCCACGGAGGCCCCCTATACGGGCCGTTATCTCAACAATCACGCGGCGGGCACCTACATCTGCCGCCAGTGCGGCATGCCGCTCTACCACTCCGAGGACAAATTTGAATCCGGCTGCGGCTGGCCCAGTTTTGACGACGCCGTGCCCGGCGCGGTGCGCCGCGTGCCCGATGCCGACGGGCAACGGGTGGAAATTCTCTGCGCGCATTGCGGCGGGCATCTGGGGCATGTTTTTGAAGGCGAAGGCTTCACGGACAAGAATACCCGCCATTGCGTCAATTCCCTGTCCATGAGTTTCGCGCCCGCGGGCAGCGAGGAGGAAAAGGCGGCCTTTGCCCGCGCCAAGGCCGTTGCGGCCTGCACGGGCACGGCCATTGTGGCCGGGGGGTGCTTCTGGGGGGTGGAGGATGCTTTCCACAAACTGCCCGGCGTCTGTGAGGCGGTTTCCGGCTATACGGGCGGACATGTCCCGGCGCCCGGCTATGAGGACGTCAGCCGGGGCGACACCGGGCACGCCGAGGCCGTGCGGGTGACCTTCGACCCGTCGAAAGTCACCTATGAGCAGGTTCTGCGCCGTTTTTTCGAGATCCACGATCCCACCCAGCTTAACCGCCAGGGTCCGGATGTGGGCGAGCAATACCGCTCGGCCGTTTTTTATCTGGATGAGGAACAGAAGGCCGTGGCCGAAAAGCTCATGACCCGGCTCAGGGAGCTGGGCTACAAGGTGGTGACGCAATTACGCCCGGCCGGGGCTTTTTATGAGGCGGAAGCCTACCACCAGCGCTTCGCGGAGCGCACCGGCAGAGGAGCCTGTCATCTGGCGGTGCCGCGTTTTGAGCGCCGTGCCGACGGCAGTCCGGCGGAATAGCTGAAACATTGAAGCCCTCGCGATCCGTCATCGCGAGGGCTTTTTGGCATGAAAAAATGGCGACACTAAAAGAGATCGGGAGCTGATTACCGGTTGACCCTTTCCATCTTCTCGTAGACATTCCGCATTCGCAACACCAGATTGGACGCCTGCTCAAGGAGGCAGCCCAGGCTGGCAATGACATAGCCTTTCACGCGCACGTCATGGTGCGTGCTTTTCATTATTTTGACCACGCCCACCAGGAGCATATAGGTTTCCGCCAGCAGGTCGCGAAAATCTTTCGCGCTGTATTGTTTCAAAAGGTTACGCTCGTGCTGCACCGCTCCCGCTGAAAGGTAGTAGCAGCGGGTTTCGCCGTCCGAATCGGGCCGGGACGCGGGGTGAGCCCGCTGCCCTGTCCTGCCGGTTCATACATGGCCAACAGGTCCTGGGCGGCGGTCTGGAATCTTGCGATCCGTTCCGCCAGTTCGGAATGACTCTGAGAAGGGGGCGTTGGCGACTGCGGCTGCGGAGCAGCGCTCGGAAAATGATGGGGCATAAGGCACCTCGTGATTTGTACGATTGGCATTGCCTACAATAGTAATGCCGGGTGTCGTACCCGCCCACGAGAGCGGTTTATGGCTTTTAGCCTTTCGGCCTGGACATAACCATAGCACCCGGCAATAGATAGCCTGTAGCGCCAACCAAAGGGCGCAAAAAAGCCATACTGTCGGGATGGTAGCCGCTCGTGGAAGGTGGGTACGAATCACCTAGACACAGCTTAGACATAGAAAAAATAGCCGTCAAGTGCGTAGCCTCTCAGGGGCATTCTGTTCTCCATCCGTTGTTTTATTTTGCCCTCCGGGCACGGAGACTTTACGCCTCCCGGCGTTTGGGCCGCCTCCGGCGTGGGCAGGGGCCGGGGGGCCTGCGCGGCCCCCAGGCCCCTTGCAACCCTTGCCCCCCGCGTGATTGTCGTAACACGCTGACGCGGCGTCCCACGGGTCTTGCTCGCGTGGCTCGCTGCGCCCCGAAATCGCC
>OMGS01000165.1_pt1 | contig 57243 bp, 44 predicted proteins | sample 1646081 | NCBI WGS metagenome assembly OMGS01 (sample SAMN05578591, study PRJEB25193) | human gut metagenome | biome: Human Microbiome; feature: human-associated habitat; material: feces | host: Homo sapiens | place: USA:Birmingham | reverse complement strand
AACCCCTGTTACCGCCGTGAAAGGGCGGTGTCCTAGGCCACTAGACGAAGGGGACAATGAAACCTTCGAAAAGTAAGGCCAGCGATGCTGGCCTTGGAATGTGGTGGAGCTAGACGGGATCGAACCGTCGACCTCTTGCATGCCATGCAAGCGCTCTCCCAGCTGAGCTATAGCCCCAAAGTACCGCTGGATCGCTTCACTTCGTTGAGTTCGTCGTGAAGACGGGGCGCATACTAAGGGCGAGGCTTGAGGCTGTCAACATTATTTTTCATCGAAACCTAAAAAATTTTACCGGAAGAACAATCACTTACCTCCCCTCCCCCAAAAACGAGGCCCGCAACTGGGCGGGCCTCGTCATCGACTGTGGAAGAAAGCCGGTCAGCCGGGAATGGCGTCGCGGATCTTCTCCCACTCCTTGGTTTCCTTTTTCGACGCCCCGCCCAGCAGCTCCAGGGCCTGGCGCAAGCGATAACGCGACAGGTCGGCGCCAAGGATCTCCATAGCGTCCAGCACCGAAACCGAGCTGGCATGCCCGGTGATGGCCGGGAACATCAGCGGCATCACGTCGCGCAGCTTGAGCTGGAGGTGTTCGGCGACAGCCTGGATGCAGCCGGTGATGCGTTCCTTCTCCCACTGGCGCAGGGATTCGAGTTTCCACAGCACCAGTTGCAGGACCTGGCGGACCTGGGTCGGATCGAGCTTCTTGTGTTCGAACAGCGAAGCGTCCAGCGGCACCCCGCCGCTGAAGAAGAATCCGGCCAGCGGCGCGATCTGGCTGAAGTTCTCCACCCGTCCCTGCACGTGCGGAGCGATCTTCATCAGGTATTCGGGATTCAACGCCCACTTCTGCACCTCACGGGCGAACTCCTCCACGGACTGCTCGCGGATCCACTGCCCGTTCAGCCAGGAGAGCTTCTCCAGGTCGAAGATCGGTCCGCCCAGGGAGACGCGCGACAGGTCGAAATGCTCGATCATCTCGGCGAGGGTGAATTTCTCGCGCTCGTCCGGCATCGACCAGCCCATCCGCCCGAGGTAGTTGAGCAGCGCCTGCGGCAGGTAGCCCATGCGCTCGTAGAAGGTGATAGAGGTCGGATTCTTGCGCTTGGACAGCTTGCTCTTGTCCGGGTTGCGCAGCAGTGGCATGTAGCACAGCTGCGGCTGCTCCCAGCCGAAATACTCGTAGAGCTTGATCAGCTTGGGCGCCGACGGCAGCCACTCTTCGCCGCGCAGGACGTGGGTGATGCCCATCAGGTGGTCGTCGACCACGTTGGCGAGGAAGTAGGTGGGCAGGCCGTCGGCCTTCATCAGCACCTGCATGTCCATGCGATCCCACGGAATCTCGACATCGCCGCGGAGCATGTCCGGCACCACGCAGACGCCCTCGGTCGGCACCTTCATGCGGGTGACGTGGGACTCGCCGGCGGCGAGGCGGCGCTGCACCTCATCCTTCGGCAGGTGCATGCAGTGGCCGTCGTAGCGCGGGGTTTCCTTGCGCGCCATCTGCTCGGCGCGAACCGCATCGAGGCGCTCGGGCGTGCAGAAGCAGGTGAAGGCATGGCCCTTCTCGACCAGTTCGTCCGAATACTTCTTGTAGATATGCCCGCGCTCGCTCTGCCGGTACGGGCCATGCGGGCCGCCGACGTCCGGGCCCTCGTCCCATTCGATGCCGAGCCAGCGCAGGGCGTCGTAGATCTGCTGCTCGGACTCCCGCGTCGAACGCAGCTGGTCGGTGTCCTCGATGCGCAGGATGAACTGACCGCCGTGCTGACGCGCGAAGCACAGGTTGAACAGCGCGATGTATGCGGTACCGACGTGCGGGTCGCCCGTCGGCGACGGGGCGATGCGAGTACGAACAGTGGTCATGGAGACTCTCTTGCCAAGCGGAAGTTAAAACGGAAATTCAGGGGCGCGATGTTATCAGGCGGGCCGCCTCCGGCTCCAGTAAACGACCGGTGTCGGCCGGCAGGCGGCTGATCAGGAAATCGAGGAAGGCCTTGACCTTCATCGCCTGGAAACGCCGCGAAGGATAGACCGCATACAGTTCGCCGACCGGCAACGGCACGTCCGCCAGCAAACGCACCAGACGCCCGCTGTGCACGCTCTCCGCACAGATCAGCGCCGGTAGCGCGGCAATGCCGGCACCGGCGACCACCGCCTCGCGGACGAAGGTGATGTTGTTGCAGGACAGCACCCGCTGGCAGGGCAGGCTGTCTCCGGAAAGCGGCCAGTAGCGCTGGGAGTCGGTGGACAGAAGGACCGCGCGATGCCCGGCAAGCTCGGCCACCGATGTCGGCGTGCCGTGCGCCGCCAGGTAGTCGGGGCTGGCGCAGAGCCAGCGGCTGGTAGAGAGCAGGCGACGGGCCACCAGGGTGGAATCCTCCGGCTGGCCGACCATGATCACGATGTCGACGCCCTCCTGCAGCGGATCGACGCTGCGCGAGGCCAGCTCGACCTCGGCGGTGATCTGCGGGTACTGGCGCATGAAGTCGCCCAGCAGGCTGGCGAGGAACATCTGGCCGAACTCTATCGGCGAGGTGATCCGCAGCAATCCCGACGGCGCCTGTTGCAACTGCATGACCGCCTGCTCGGCCTCGGCGAAATCGTGCATGATCTGCCGGCAGCGCTCGTAGTAGGCCTGCCCTACTTCGGTCAGGCGCAACTTGCGGGTAGTGCGATTGAGCAGGCGCACGCCCAGGCGCTCCTCCAGCAGGGCGATGCGCCGGCTCACCGTGGACTTCTGCATGCCCAGGCTCTGCGCGGCCTGGGTGAAGCTGTGGTACTCCACCACGCGGGTGAAGATCAGCGCATCATCAAGCCCCATTATTGTTCCCTATAAGCAACAAAGAGTCCGAAGTGTAGCGCCTATAACGTCCGGCGGAACACTGCTAGATTGGCCGAATTTTGCCGACGGAACACTCCACCCATGCCCGCCCAACTCAAACGTCGCCTGACCGTCTTCCTGGTGGCCGTCGGCCTGATCGCCCTGGCCTTCTTCCTGCACTGGTGGTTCATCGGCCGCCACGTGGAAAGCACCGACAACGCCTACGTCCAGGGCGAGATCACGCGGGTGGCCAGCCAGTTGGGCGCGCGGGTCGAGGAAGTCCTGGTGCGCGACAACCAGCACGTGGACAAGGGGCAGCTACTGGTACGCCTGGAAGACGCCGACTTCAAGCTCGCCGTCGAGCGCGCCCAGGCCGCGCTGGCCACCCGCGAGGCGGAACTGGCCCAGGCGCGCAGCAAGCTGGTGCAGCAGGGCAGCCTGATCGCCGCCAGCGCCGCCGACGTCAACGCCAGCCAGGCAACCCTCGGTCGCGCACAGATCGACCTGAACCGCGCCGAAGCCCTGCGCAAGCCCGGCTACGTTTCCGAGGAACGGGTCACCACCCTCACCGCCGACAACCATGTGGCTCGCTCGCAACTGGCCAAGGCCCGCGCCGACCTCGAGGCGCAACGCGTCCAGCGCGACACCCTGGGCGCCGAGATCAAGCGCCTGGAAGCGCAGATCGCCAGCGCCCGCACCGAACTGGCGCAAGCCGAAATCAACCTGTCACGCACCCTGATCCATTCGCCGATCAGCGGCCTGGTCGGCCAGCGCAGCGCACGCAACGGCCAGTACGTGCAGGTCGGCACCCATTTGCTGTCGCTGGTGCCGGACGAAGACATCTGGGTCCAGGCCAACTTCAAGGAGACCCAGGTAGGCCGCATGCGCGACGGGCAGAAGGCGCGCCTGACCTTCGACGCCTTCCCCGACACGCCTATCGACGGCCGCATCGATAGCCTGTTCGCCGCTTCCGGCGCGCAGTTCAGCCTGCTGCCACCGGACAACGCCACCGGAAACTTCACCAAGGTGGTGCAACGCATCCCGGTGAAGATCGTGTTCGAGGCCGACAACCCGCTGCATGGCCGCATCCGCCCCGGCATGTCCGTCGAAGCCGAGGTCGAGCTCCGTGACCGCTGAGGCGCTGGCCCGGCCGCTTGGCGAACCGACCCGGCGCGACTGGATCGCGGTGCTCAGCGCCATGCTCGGCGCATTCATGGCGGTGCTCGACATCCAGATCACCAACTCCTCGCTGAAGGACATCCAGGGCGCGCTGGCGGCAACCCTCGAGGAAGGCTCGTGGATCTCCACCTCCTACCTGGTGGCGGAGATCATCATGATCCCGATGACCGCCTGGCTGGTGCAACTGCTCTCGGCACGCCGCCTGGCGGTGATGATCTCGGTGGGCTTCCTGGTGTCCTCGCTGCTCTGCTCGTTCGCCTGGAACCTGGAAAGCATGATCGTGTTCCGCGCCATGCAGGGTTTCACCGGCGGCGCGCTGATTCCGCTGGCGTTCACCCTGGCCCTGGTCAAGTTGCCGGAACACCACCGTCCGAAGGGCATGGCGCTGTTCGCCATCACCGCCACCTTCGCGCCCTCCATCGGACCGACCCTGGGAGGCTGGCTGACGGAAAACTTCGGCTGGGAATACATCTTCTATATCAACGTGCCGCCGGGCCTGTTGATGATCGCCGGGCTGCTCTACGGCCTGGAGAAAAAGGCGCCGCATTGGGAACTGCTGAAGAGTACCGACTACGCCGGCATTGTCACCCTCGGCATCGGCCTGGGCTGCCTGCAGGTTTTCCTCGAGGAAGGTCACCGCAAGGACTGGCTGGAGTCGCAACTGATCGTCAGCCTCGGCAGCGTCGCCCTGTTCAGCCTGGTCCTGTTCGTCATCCTGCAACTGTCGCGGCCGAACCCGCTGATCGACCTGGGCATCCTGCGCAACCGCAACTTCGGCCTCGCGAGCATTTCCAGCATCGGTCTGGGCATGGGCCTGTACGGCTCGATCTACGTACTGCCGCTGTACCTGGCACAAATCCAGGGCTACAACGCCATGCAGATCGGCGAGGTGATCATGTGGATGGGCATTCCCCAGCTGTTCCTGATCCCGCTGGTCCCGAAGTTGATGAAGCTGGTCTCGCCGCGCCTGCTCTGCGCCGCCGGCTTCGGCCTGTTCGGCCTTGCCAGCTTCTTCTCCGGGGTGCTCAACCCGGACTTCGCCGGACCGCAGTTCAACCAGATCCAGCTACTGCGCGCCCTCGGCCAGCCGATGATCATGGTGACCATTTCGCTGATCGCCACCGCCTACCTGCAGCCACAGGATGCCGGCTCGGCCTCGAGCCTGTTCAACATCCTGCGCAACCTCGGCGGCGCCATCGGCATCGCCCTGCTCGCGACCCTGCTCGACAGTCGCGCCAAGGTGTACTTCGACTATCTGCGCGAAGCCCTGGTGCCGACCAACCCGCAGGTCGACGAACGCCTCGCGCAACTCGCCGCGCAACTGGGCAGCCAGCAGGCGGCGCTGGGCAAACTCAGCGAGATCACCCACCAGCAGGCGATGATCATGGCCTACAACGATGCTTTCCATGTCATCGGCATGGTGCTCGCAGTGAGCATGCTCGCGGTGCTGCTGACCCGCTCGCTGCCGGCCGGCATCGGCACCCGCGCCGACGCCGGGGCTCACTGAGGATCAGACGTTGACCAGGCGCTCGCGCAGCGTCTGGATCTCGTCGCGCAGTTGCGCCGCCGCCTCGAACTCCAGGTCGCGGGCCAACTGGTACATCTTTTCCTCCAGTTGGCGGATGCGCTTGCTGATCTCGCTCGGCGAGCGCAGTTCGTTCTCGTAGCGCCCGCTCTCCTCCGCCACCTTGGCCACGCCCTTGCGCTTGCCGCGCGCGCCGGGCACCACGGCGCCTTCGAGAATGTCCTTGATGTCCTTGCGCACCCCCTTGGGCACGATGCCATGGGCTTCGTTGAAGGCGATCTGCTTGGCCCGACGCCGCTCGGTCTCGTCGATCGCACGCTGCATCGAGCCGGTGACGTTGTCGGCGTAGAGGATCGCCTTGCCGTGCAGGTTGCGCGCGGCACGACCGATGGTCTGGATCAGCGAGCGCTCCGAGCGCAGGAAGCCTTCCTTGTCCGCGTCGAGGATCGCCACCAGCGACACCTCGGGCATGTCCAGGCCTTCGCGCAGCAGGTTGATCCCCACCAGCACGTCGAACGCACCGGCGCGCAGGTCGCGGATGATCTCCACTCGCTCGACGGTATCGATGTCCGAGTGCAGGTAGCGCACCCGCACATCGTGATCGCCGAGATAATCGGTGAGGTCCTCGGCCATGCGCTTGGTCAGGGTAGTCACCAGCACCCGCTCGTCCTTGGCCACACGCTGGCGGATCTGCGAGAGCAGGTCATCCACCTGGGTCATCGCCGGGCGTACCTCGATCTCCGGATCGACCAGCCCGGTGGGACGCACCACCTGCTCGATGACCCGCCCGGCATGCTCCGCCTCGTAGGGGCCCGGGGTGGCGGAGACGAAGATGGTCTGCGGACTCACCGCCTCCCACTCTTCGAAGCGCAGCGGCCGGTTGTCCAGCGCCGAAGGCAGGCGGAAACCGTATTCCACCAGGGTCTCCTTGCGCGAGCGGTCGCCCTTGAACATCGCACCGACCTGCGGAACGCTGACGTGCGATTCGTCGATAACCAGCAGCGAGTTGGCCGGCAGGTAGTCGTAGAGCGTCGGCGGCGGCTCGCCGGGGGCCCGCCCGGAAAGATAGCGCGAGTAGTTCTCGATGCCGTTGCAGTAGCCCAGCTCGAGGATCATCTCCAGGTCGAAACGGGTGCGCTGCTCCAGGCGCTGCGCTTCCACCAGCTTGTTGTTGTTGCGCAGGTAGTCCAGGCGTTCCTTGAGTTCGGCCTTGATCTGGTCGACCGCCTCCAGCAGCGTCTCGCGCGGGGTCACGTAGTGGCTCTTGGGGTAGAAGGTGAAGCGCGGCAGCTTGCGGATCACCTCGCCGGTGAGCGGATCGAAGGCCGAGAGGCTTTCCACCTCGTCGTCGAACAACTCGACACGAATCGCCTCGAGATCGGATTCGGCCGGGAAGATGTCGATCACATCGCCACGCACACGGAAAGTCGCACGGGCGAAATCCATGTCGTTGCGGGTGTACTGCAGGCTGGTCAGTCGCCGCAGCAGTTCGCGCTGGTCGATGCGGTCGCCGCGGTCCAGGTGCAGGACCATCTTCAGGTAGGACGCGGGATCACCGAGGCCGTAGATGGACGACACGGTGGCGACGATGATCGCATCCGGACGCTCGAGCAGCGCCTTGGTCGCCGACAGGCGCATCTGCTCGATATGGTCGTTGATCGAGGAGTCCTTCTCGATATAGGTATCGGAAGACGGTACGTAGGCCTCCGGCTGGTAGTAGTCGTAGTAGGAAACGAAGTACTCCACGGAATTGTGCGGGAAGAACGTCTTGAACTCCCCGTAGAGCTGGGCCGCCAGGGTCTTGTTCGGCGCCAGGACCAGGGTCGGGCGCTGCACCTGGGCAATCACGTTGGCGATGCTGAAAGTCTTGCCAGAGCCCGTCACCCCCAGCAGGGTCTGGTGCGAAAGCCCCGCCTCCAGCCCCTCGACCATCTGCCGGATGGCTTCCGGTTGGTCGCCGGCGGGCTTGAAGCGCGAGTCGAGTTGGAACGTATCCATGAAAAACCTCGCAGGGAGCTGTGACGCCAAGGAAAATCCGGCGTCAGAAATAGCTGAAAGCATGCACCTAAATGTCGCCGCATGCATCAAGGGGTGTCTATAATAACCCCCCGTTTGCGCAACCCTTTGCGCCCCCGCATAACGGGTTGCGTTGCCCTCCTCTCTTCACACTCCGAGCAGCCGCAAAATGAGTCTGTTTTCTGCCGTCGAAATGGCACCGCGTGATCCCATCCTTGGCCTGAACGAAGCCTTCAACGCCGATACCCGTCCGGGCAAGATCAACCTGGGCGTGGGCGTGTACTACAACGAGGAGGGGCGCATTCCGCTGTTGCGTGCCGTGCAGGCTGCCGAGAAGGCCCGCATCGAGGCCCACGCGCCGCGCGGCTACCTGCCGATCGAAGGGATCGCCGCCTACGACCAGGGCGTACAGAAACTGCTGTTCGGTAACGAGTCCGAGTTGCTGGCCGCCGGCCGTGTGGTCACGACCCAGGCCGTCGGCGGCACCGGCGCCCTCAAGCTCGGCGCCGACTTCCTCAAGCGCCTGCTGCCCGACGCCACCGTGGCCATCAGCGACCCGAGCTGGGAAAACCACCGCGCACTGTTCGAAGCCGCCGGCTTCCCGGTGCAGAACTACCGCTATTACGACGCCGCCAGCAATGGCGTGAACCGCGCCGGCCTGCTGGAAGACCTGAATGCCCTGCCGGCCCGCTCGATCGTGGTCCTGCACGCCTGCTGCCATAATCCGACCGGCGTCGATCTCGAGCTGGACGACTGGAAACAGGTGCTGGACGTGCTCAAGGCCAAGGGCCACGTGCCGTTCCTCGACATCGCCTACCAGGGCTTCGGCAACGGCATCGAGGAAGACGCCGCCGCGGTGCGCCTGTTCGCCCAGTCGGGCCTGAGCTTCTTCGTTTCCAGCTCGTTCTCCAAATCCTTCTCGCTCTATGGCGAACGCGTCGGCGCCCTCTCGATCGTGACCGAAAGCCGCGATGAATCGGCCCGCGTGCTGTCCCAGGTGAAGCGGGTGATCCGCACCAACTATTCGAACCCACCGACCCACGGCGCCAGCGTCGTCTCCTCCGTGCTCAACAGCCCGGAACTGCGGGCCCTCTGGGAGCAGGAACTGGGCGAGATGCGCGACCGCATCCGCGACATGCGCCTGGCGATGGTCGAGCAACTGGCAGCCCACGGCGCCAAGCGCGACTTCAGCTTCGTCGGTCGCCAGCGTGGCATGTTCTCCTATTCCGGCCTGACCGCCGACCAGGTCGAGCGCCTGAAGACCGAGTTCGGTATCTACGCCGTCAGCACCGGCCGTATCTGCGTCGCCGCGCTGAACAAATCGAACCTGGAGACCATCACCAAGGCCATCGTCCAGGTCCTGTAGGGAAAAAGGGGAAGTCATCGGGAGAGGCTTGACTTCCCCTTTTTAATCAGTAACATACGCCTCGCTGTTCCGCGATAGCTCAGTCGGTAGAGCAAATGACTGTTAATCATTGGGTCCCTGGTTCGAGTCCAGGTCGCGGAGCCAAATTCAAAGCCCTCGGCACATGCCGGGGGCTTTTTCGTTAGCGGGACGAAAGTTCGCCCCTTCAGTCGCACCTCACTCGATGACGATCCGCGACCGGTTCTTCTCCAGCAACGCCGGGCCTACCCCTTTCACTTCCAGCAGTTGATCCACCGAGACGAACGGACCATGGGCCGCACGATACTCGAGGATCGCCCTGGCCTTGGCCTCGCCGACACCGTTGAGCCCCCGTATCAGGGCGGCCGCGTCGACCGTATTGATATTGACCTGCTCCCCCGGCGACACGGTCGTCGCAGGTGTCGTTGCGGCCAGCGGATTCTTGGCGACGGCGACCGGTGCGGCGGAAGCCGAAAACGGAAGACAGGCGAACAGGATGAGAAGCAGAGCAGATTTGATTAGGTGCATGGGTGCACTCCTTCAGAGATGAATGACCACGTAGAGGGCTTCATGCCCATCCACGAAACCACCTTATCGCCGTGGAACGCACCTGGATCGACAGCCCCAGCAAAGCAGTCGCTTCCTGGTCCGGCACCGGAAACATCGTACGGAGAAAACAAAAAAGGCCGCTAGGCGGCCTTTTCCGGAGAACGATGACTCAGGGTTCTCGCCGCCTCTGGCGATAGATCCAGTCGACGATTTCACCGTCAGGCGCATAGCCGCTGACGGTTTCCCGCAGCAACTGGCGAACCCGCGAGTAGTCGTCCTTCTCCACGGCGGCCAGCAACTGCTCCAGCACGACCTTGAAGGCCTCCCAGCTCAGGTGTTCCTCGTTGGCCCGCATGATCATCGGATGGTCGGTGGGATTCACGTTGTCACCGATCAGCAGCTCTTCGTAGAGCTTCTCGCCAGGACGCAGGCCACTGAACTCGATGGCGATGTCACCATGGGGCGAACGCTCGGAACGCACGCTCAGGCCGGACAGGTGGATCATCTTCTCGGCGAGCTCCAGGATCTTCACCGGCGGCCCCATGTCCAGCACGAATACATCTCCGCCCTGCCCCATCGAACCGGCCTGGATGACCAACTGCGCCGCCTCGGGAATGGTCATGAAGTAACGGGTGATGCTCGGGTGGGTGACCGTCACCGGGCCGCCGCGCTTGATCTGCTCGCGGAACAGCGGAATGACCGAGCCGGACGAACCGAGGACGTTGCCGAAGCGGACCATGGTGAAACGGGTCTTGTTGACGTGATGCACGTCCTTCCGGTCGCCGAACAGCACCGGCGCCGATTCGTTGCTGAGCGCCTGAAGGACCATCTCCGCCAGGCGCTTGGTGCTGCCCATCACATTGGTCGGCCGCACCGCCTTGTCGGTGGAAATCAGCACGAAGTTCTGCACGCCGACCTGCACCGCGGCCTGCACCGCATGCAAGGTGCCTATCACGTTGTTGAGAACGCCTTCGGCGATGTTGTGCTCGACGATCGGCACATGCTTGTAGGCCGCCGCATGGTAGACGGTATTGACCTTCCAGGTACGCATCACGTCCACCAGGCGCTCGGGATTGCGCACCGAACCGAGGATCGGCAACAGGTTCACCGAAAGCGACTCGCGCTTGATCCGACGCTCCAGTTCCTGATGGATGCTATAGAGGTTGTATTCGCTGTGTTCGAACAGGATCAGCACGCTAGGCGAACAACTCATGATCTGCCGACAGAGTTCCGAACCGATAGAGCCGCCCGCCCCGGTCACCATCACCACCTGACCGCGGATGCACCGTTCCAGCAGCTCCTTGCGCGGTGCGACGCTGTCGCGCCCCAGCAGGTCAGCGATGTCCACCTCCTGCAGGTCATCCACCTTGACCCGGCCGCTGGCCAGGTCCATGAAGCCGGGCATGCTGCGCACGTGCAGCGGGAACGGCTCCAGGGACTCGAGAATCTCTCGGCGCCGGGCCCGAGTGGCGGAAGGAATCGCCAGGAGAACCTCCTGCGCGCCCGTCTCGTCGATCATCTGGCGGATATGCTTGGCGGTATAGACCCGCAGACCGGCAATGACCCGGTTGGCGATCTGCTTGTCGTCATCGATGAACGCCACCGGACGCATCGCCCGACCGAGACGCAACGCCGCAACCAACTGGTTGCCGGCCGCCCCCGCGCCATAGATAGCCACCCTGGGCAGGCCATCCTGGCGATTGAGAAATGGTACCGACTGCACAGCAGAGTACCAGTCGCCCATGAAATACTGGCGCATGGCCAGACGCAAGCCGCCGATCAGCAGCATGCTCAACCACCAGTAGTTGAACACCAGGGAACGCGGCACCACCGCCGGCGGGGAGCGGTACCAGTAGACCAGCAACGACAGGACCAGCGCGGAAATGGTGACGGCCTTGGCGATCGCGATAAGGGCGTCGTTGCCCAGGTAGCGCATCACCGCCCGGTACATGCCGAAGCGGATGAACAGGGGAATGGCCACCAACGGGGCGGCGATGAACAGCCAGGCATGGCCGCCGAAGGGGCTGATCATGTCTTCCGTGCCCAGCCTGACTAGGAAGGCTAGCCAGAGCGATAGCCAAACAAGGCTCACATCGGCGGCGACTTGCAGCATTCGCTTGTAGCGACGCGGCAATCCCAGGAGCTTCATCCTCAAGTTATCCAACATCCTATTTATCAGCCCCGTTCAATACATCCATACCGATCTGCCAGAACGATGGACAAACCATAGCAGCATCAAGGGCCGCTGAGTATGCACCGCCTCAGGGCCCTCAAGGCACTCACCAGATCTGAGCGCATGAAGCAGGAGCCCCAGACTTGCTCTAGCGCGCTATGATATGTTCCATCTGGCCCGCACGATACCTGACCGCAAGAAAAACCAGTGGCAGATAAGCAATGACCACGCCAAGCTCACCCGGCAGCAATCCACGCGCAACACTCCAAGCTATCGGAGCTAACCAAACTATGTTGATAGCACCTACGAACAGCGTTACTGGGAGGTGTTGGCCAAAACGCCTGGCCGCAAACTGATAGGCATGGCTTCGGTGAGCCTCATACACCTTTTCTCCACGCATAAGCCGACGAATCAAAGTCACAGTCGCATCAGTGACGAAGACCCCCAACAGGATTAACCAAGACCAGAAGAAATCCATCGAAACCCACGCAGCATGCATTGACAGCACAGCCAATGTAATTCCGAGAAACCCACTTCCGGCATCGCCCATGAAGATCTTGGCGGGTGGAAAATTCCAGATGAGAAAGCCAGCTACCGCTGCAGCAAGAAACAACGGCGCGATCAACAGTTGCTGCTGACCCACCCCCCAGAAAATAAGACTAGCCAAGGTGCAAGCCGTAATCGCTTCGACACTGGCAATACCATCGATACCGTCCATAAAATTATAGAGATTCAGCATCCAAACAACATATAGGGCAGCCAAAGAGTTCAAGACCCAGCCAGCCTCGATGTGTATCCCGATGAACTTCAATGCAGGGAACCCTCCCAGCCAAAAAAGCCCCCATCCTGCTGCAGAGAAGTGGCCCAACAAGCGCCACCGTGCAGCGATATGGCCATGATCGTCAAGAAACCCCAGCAAAGCGATAGCAGCCCCTCCCCCAAGGGCAATCGCGAGCGGCGCGGTCACCACATCGAGCGCTACCAATACAGGCAGCAGCGCAAGATAGCTAATGACTATCGCCACCCCGCCACCACGAGGCGTTGGGACTGAATGGGAGCTACGGGCATTGGGCACATCGATAATACTGCGCGCCAAGGCATAGCGACGCAATAACCAAGTACCGGCACAAGAGACGCTAATGACAGCCAAAATAAGAAAGAAAAACATCTCTATGATCCATTGATTCATGATGGAATAGCAAAAGACCAATCAACGTAGCCCACCGACATAATCCCTCCCCACTCTGCGCAATGCCTCGAGAGAGGTTTCAGCAGCAGACCAGCCCAGTAGCCGTCGTGCCTCGCCGTGCTCAATCTGCAAAGACCCGTACAGTTGGATATATAGGGACTGACGCCTCAGCAGTGCCGCGATCCATCTCGCCAACCAATAGGGGACGGGAATAAGAACGGTCTTTTTCTTCATCCCTTCGCCCAGATAGGCAATGATCTCGGAGGTCGATACGTCTTCGCCATCAGACGGAAAGAGAATGTGCCCCGGCGCAGAAGGATGCTCACCGCATAACTGGAGAAAATGAACCAAGTTACGCAACGACACGATACTGCGGTGATTATCAATAGCCCCGAGCGGCAACACTCTTCCTTTGGAAACTAAGCGTAACAAGCGTGCAAAGTTTCCTGGCGCATCAGTGTCATAGACCATCGGGGGACGCACGACAACAAGCGCCATCTCCCTCCCATCCAGCAACCGATGTAACGCTTGCTCTGCCTCCCATTTGGACACAGCATAATCCGTGTGAGGATTGGCCGGCGATGATTCGTCAAGGGGCAAACGACCACTGCTTGCGCCATTTACACCAATTGAACTGACAAATACGAACCTTTGCGCCCCGTCTATCAGTGCCGCCTTGGCCAGTCGTACCGTGGCTTCGCAATTGGCCTTGCGAAATCTCTCCAAAGCACCTCGCCCAGGCTCGTTGAGAATATGAGCCCGGCCTGCGAGATGATAGATACAGTCCACCGCTAAAGTGCCGGGTGGTAAAGGTACTTCGGACTCTAAATCGGCTAACACATACTCGACATCAGCTATCGGGTCTTCAAAGCTACGAACAATCCCCCGTACGGAGTGGCCGCTTGCAACCAGATGGCGACACAGCGCCCTGCCAATGAATCCGTTCGCACCAGTTACAACTACCGAGCTCATCCTTGCCCCTCATCGCCCAGCTACGGACAAGCCACGCCCAATAGCGAAATAAAGCAAGCCGGCATCCGCCATCTCTTGAGGATCGAACAGGTTACGGCCATCAACGACCACAGGGAATGCAAGATTCGCTTTGAGCCATTGCGGCTCCAACGCACGATAGGCCTTCCACTCCGTACATATCACCAGTGCATCTGCCCCGACCAGAGCCTCTTCGCGCGAAGCACACAAAAGCAGATCCTTGCGCTCTCCATACAAACGCCTGCACTCCTGCATTGCTTCCGGATCGTGCGCCTGTACTTGCGCGCCAGCAGCCCAAAGTGCCTCCATCAGCGAACGACTCGGAGCATCGCGCATATCATCTGTATTAGGCTTGAAGGCCAGCCCCCAGATAGCAATACGCTTGCCGGCCAGTTGCCCGTCGAAAGCCTGCGCCAAACGCTTGAAGAGCACCTGTTTCTGCCGGCCGTTCACTGCCTCTACGGCGGTCAAAAGCTCCGCTTGGTAACCCACTTCATCTGCCGTCCGAGCCAAGGCCTGGACATCCTTGGGGAAACACGAACCACCATAACCACAGCCCGGATAGATGAAATGATAACCAATGCGTGGATCCGAGCCAATCCCAAGGCGTACGTGCTCAATATCAGCCCCAAGATGCTCGGCAATATTGGATATCTCGTTCATGAAGCTGATCTTGGTTGCCAGCATTGCATTGGCTGCATACTTGGTTAACTCAGCAGACCGCACGTCCATGAACATCAGCTTATCGTGGTTGCGGTTATACGGAGCATAGCAGTGACGCATGACGTCCATGACATGTTCGGACTCAGTGCCCACGACAATGCGTGCACCCTTGGTAAAGTCCTCAATCGCAGCGCCCTCCTTTAGAAACTCAGGGTTTGAGCAAACTTCAAAAGAATAGAACTCTTCACGCTTGGCCAACTCATCCATGATCGCCGCACGGACCTTATCTGCGGTACCAACAGGAACAGTAGACTTATTGACTACAATCTTTTCGCCACTCATGAAGGAACCAATCGTACGTGCAACCGTCAAGACGTACTGTAGATCAGCCTTACCATCTTCATCAGGTGGAGTGCCAACCGCAATGAATTGCAGGAGGCCATGCTCGACAGCGGCCTGCGCATTGGTAGTAAATACCAAACGCCCCGCCTTGGTATTATTTACGATTAACTCCTGAAGACCCGGCTCATAGATAGGAATAATGCCGTTATTCAGCCGCTCGATCTTACCCTTATCGACGTCCACACAGACTACGGAATGCCCGACATCCGCTAGGCATGCGCCAGTAACCAAACCAACGTAACCACTGCCAAAAACTGTAATTTTCATATCTAATTACTGGTCCTTTGGCTTTTCTTCAGACAGCAGGGCATCAAAGTAGGTAATGGTCTTACTGAGGCCTTCATCAAGCATGATAGTGGGCTCCCAACCCAATACGGCCTTCGCCTGGGAGATATCCGGCTGGCGTTGTTGCGGATCATCCTGAGGTAGAGGTTTAAATACCAAGGATGAAGAAGAACCGACCAGATCCAGCACCCGTTCGGCCAATTGACGAATGGTAAACTCGCCAGGGTTACCTAGGTTGATGGGGCCGGTGATCGAGCCATCGCTGGCCATCAACCGCAAGAACCCCTCGACCAGATCATCTACATAGCAGAAGCTACGGGTCTGCTGCCCTTCGCCGTAGATCGTGATGTCATCACCGCGCAATGCCTGAACAATGAAGTTACTCACTACGCGGCCATCGTTAGGATGCATGCGAGGCCCATAGGTGTTGAAAATACGAGCTATCTTGATCTGAACGCCATGCTGACGGTGGTAGTCGGAAAAAAGCGTCTCCGCACAGCGTTTGCCTTCGTCGTAACACGAACGGATACCAATGGGATTTACTTTGCCCCAATATGACTCCGGCTGCGGATGAACCTCGGGATCACCATATACCTCACTGGTGGATGCCTGAAAGATCTTGGCCTTGACACGCTTGGCCAAGCCCAAGACATTGATGGCACCATGAACACTCGTCTTGAGTGTCTGAACAGGATCGAACTGATAGTGGACAGGCGATGCGGGACAAGCCAAATTGAAAATCTCATCGACCTCTACGTACAATGGAAACGTAACGTCATGCCTAATCAATTCGAAATAGGGATTCGTCATCAGATGTGCGATGTTTCTTTTGCTACCGGTGAAAAAATTATCCACGCATAGCACTTCGTTTCCAGCATCGAGCAAGCGTTCACAAAGATGCGACCCCAAAAAACCTGCACCACCAGTCACCATAACACGCTTCATAGTCCCTTCCTCAATATTCTGTAGTAAAAGCCGCCCAACGCATGGGTCAGTGTATACAAAGTCGCTTTCAAAATGGAACCACCGGGGTACTCCCGGTGCAACATGAACATTCGCTCGAGCATGTACTTCTTGGAACCTGATATCTGTCCAACAACACGACGATAGTACAGCAAGGGGGCATTAAGCTTTAAACACTTCGTTTCAGAGGATAGAATTCGCAGCCAACAATGATAGTCCTCGACAGCCTTATAACGCATATCAACATTGAATGGAAATTCCATTATTAATTCTTTATCAAGCAAAACACTGGACGTCGGTATTCGCCCTTTAATTCGCTGCTGGGAGAAATCCACGATCTGTTGAGGCACAGTTTTGACAGACTCAAAAACAATTTCTTTATCATCAAAAAAATCCACCATCTGCGTACAACTGAATCGTGCACGAGTCGACTTGATAGCCTCAAGTTGCAGTTCTAACTTACGAGGATGCCATATATCATCAGCATCCAAGAAAGCAATCCAGTCACCAGATGCATGCTGAACACCTATATTTCGAGGGGCCGCTGGTGCGCCATTGTTTTTTTCCAAACCTACGAGGCGAATACGCGAATCCTTCTCCGCATATGCAGCGACGACAGAACGTGTCGAATCCTTCGAACAGTCATCAACGATAATCATCTCCCAATTATCAAAGGTCTGGTCGAGTACCGACTGGATCGTCCGCCCGATCAGTTTCTCAGCATTGTAGGAAGGCGTAATAATTGAAACCAGTCCCTCATTCCACAGCGTCAACCTCTATCTCCTCTAGGCATTTTTGCCCGCACGCCGTCAATCCACCGCAAGCCGACCCGCCGCTCAATCATCAGTGAGGGAAGTCCTGGACGCTCAACGATATAGTCTGCCAACTGCCCCCACTGCTTGTTCTTCAGCGCTTCGACGACGGAAGTCTCCTCAACATCACTACTCGCGTAGCTGTCATCATCAGCAGTCAACTCCCCCGTTCTCAGCAATTTAATCAAACGCTCAGGGTCCGCACCATCGCGATACTCATATCTCGTTGTTTCCAATGCTCTTACATAGTCGACATATTGCGGAAAGCGATGCGAACGAAGATATAAGAATCGCAACGTCTTCCGAATCACGACATCCGCATCAAGAGGGACAAGAGCCTCGGGAGCGAACAATGACTTTCGATCTTTGAATACTCTTACAAATCCAGCTTCCTGATAAGTAGAGGGCCCGAGACACACTACTTGCTTACCACATACGCCCGCTTCGACAGCCGAACTGCCACCATTCATCACAACGATGTCAGCCTGTTGAATGAGATCGTAGGTACTTGCCCTTTCCTCACTAGAGATACAGTGAATACCTCGTGCGGAAGTCCAATCACGGTAAAGGCTCAATGATCGATCACCAGACGCCTTGCCTATCGACTCGGACCAATTGGGATGACAGCGAACGACGACCTGTTCGGGGTGGATGCTAAAGGCTTCGAAAAAGTCGTCCAGCGCTTCCGTATTGTCTTGCCACTCAGTCTTCCACTCAGCATGCCCAGCGAATTCATTCTTGCTACTGGGCACCACCAAAACACGCAGTCCTGGAGTAGTCAACGGCCATGGCGCAGGTTTGGGGTTCTTATTATAGAGCCGCCACTCTAAAGAGTTACGCTGCAGGAAACGCTCGCCGGCCAGTTTTCCAGCAACCGCGGCCTGCATCTTGGTCAATGGCTTATTGTCGAACTCCTTGACCAACTTACCCAAAGCTCTAAGCGACAGACAGTTTGCATTTGGAATCAACTGCAACCCATCACCAAACCACGTTCTCTCATGAGTGACATAAGGAATTCCTACTTGCTCACATGCATAAGTAACTGCTCTGGTAAGATCCATACGGCCATTGAAACAAACAACTGCATCTAGTTGATTTCGCTCAATCCAAGCAACCGCACTTTGATAAGCTAGCAATACTGGTTGATGCAGACTTTCCCTGACAGCAACGACCGCCGGTTCATTCCACTCCCTCTCGGACTCAGTCCGATTTAGCGTACAAGAGCTAGAAAGAGCTATGGCATCCAATCTCTCGACCGACAATGACGCATTGCCACCAACAAGCGTCTCTACACCAGACGATACGTAGCTCCGCACACCACCAATTATACACCTGGGACACTCCTTAAGCTTCGTTGTCCCCTTGATTGCCCGTGGATAGCAGTTTGAAACCTGAGCGTCACAGGTCAGATACTTGACTGTATGTCCGGCGCCCTCAAGCAACCTCGCCATAAAAACAAGATGTTCAACATGCGGGCGAAAAGAGAACATATTGACGAAGCCGATATTCAAGCGCACCCTCCTAGAGAAAATACTTTCCAAGTGAAATAAAAAAATATCTCACTGCCAAACTCACAACACCTGGTCAATCATCCGACAACTTTTCCCAGTGTATAGGCGTATGGGCTGGAATTTTCACAGCCGCCGTTTTTCCGAGTACTTCTGTATAATGCTTTGGCGACAGCCCATATCCGGGGCGGACACTTCTAATATTCTCAGCAGTTAGAGGCTCTCCAGCCTCAATGTCGCGAATAGCATACAGAGAGCGCCGAAACTTCACATTCCCAGCCTCACTAGACTTTCTTCCATAGTCGACAATACCAAGCGACGCCCAGGCTGTCTTACTGTCTCGGCACAGAGCCGAGAGCTCAGCAGGTTCCAGAGAAAAGCTATCATCAGGTCCACCACCATTGCGATTCAGCGTAAAATGCTTCTCGATTATGGATGCACCAAGGGCAACACTGGCAATCGCTGTTGTATTATCTAAAGTATGGTCTGAAAGACCTATAACCAGACCATGGCGCTTCTGCATGTCTGTGATGGTCCGCAGATTGTAATCCTGAGCAGGAGCAGGGTACCCACTGACACAGTGGAGAATCGCGAGCTCTTTACATCCTCCAGCCTGCGCAGCATCAACTGCTTCCTGAATCTCCTCGAGATCTGCCATTCCAGTCGAGATGATCATAGGCTTACCTGTAGCTGCAACATACTTGATAAGTGGCAAATCGATTGCCTCAAAAGATGCAATCTTGTAAGCAGGAGCATTCAGATCCTCCAGTAAATCAACAGCAGTAGGATCAAATGGAGAGCTGAAAATTGTCACGCCGATCTTACGGGCATATTCGAACATTGGAGTATGCCACTCCCAAGGCGTATGCGCCCACTCGTAGAGCTCATACAGGGTCTTCCCCCCCCATAATCCACCGGAAATCCTGAAGTCAGGCAAATCGGAATTCAGGGTAATGGTATCGGGGCGATAGGTTTGGATCTTGAGCGCGTCCGCACCACAACTTTTGGCTGCCTCTATTATCCTGAAAGCAGTCTCCAGACTTCCGTTATGATTCGCCGACATCTCCGCGATAATATAAGGCGGATAGTCAGGCCCGATGGCACGACCAGCGATGGAAATAACCTTGTTCATCAGAATAGTTTCTCCAACACAATTTTATACTTATGACCGTGCAGCTTGAAATATGCAGGGAATCGCTGTGGATCACAGACACGAAGAAGATTGAACTGCTCCGCCAGACTCAACTTTGGATCAAGCTCACTATCTTCAGGTACACGCCGCCGATAATACGTTGGCTCAAACTCTTCCGATTGCGGCTGCGGAATTACAGTAGCAAAATTCAAAATCGCAAAATCCATGAGCCTAGACTCAGATTGAAACAGCAGATCATTGATCTCATCGTATAATGCATTGACTGGTACAGGGATTACTTCCTTAGACCATATAGCACCGCTATCCACATTTTCTGCGGCCTCCAAAAGAGAAAGCGTAATAAACTCTGCGCCTGCGGCCAACTCCCAAATATGAGGACTCCAACCACGTCCTTTAGGAAGATCGCTCGCATGAAGAACCAACACCTTGGAGTATTTAGAGCGATCCACCTCGCGAATGATCTCGCTGCAAGAGATGAGAAAAAGAATATCCCCACCAGGTAGCTCTGCCTTTTTGCGGCATACCGTAATCTCATGCGCTCGACCTTGCGCCTCTCTCCATCTATCCAACATCCGATTGACAGGATGCCTTGGATCACTGCACATCAGGGTAACTTTCAATCTACTCATAGATATGATCCACTACTCGCTGAACCCCCAAACCATCACAGACATATGATGCGGCTTGGCTCATGACCTCTCGAATATCATTACGAGACATAAGCAGCGCAAGCTGCCTGGGTAGTTCGTGTTCTAGACCTTCCAGTTCGATTACTTGGGCAGCCCCTTCAGCTTGCAGCGCCCGACCAATGGACAACTGGTTGTCGGCCAGTATCAGGATCAGCGTCGGCAATCCAAGGACACAGCGCTCCCATGAGGTACTTCCTGCTGCGCCAATCGCAACATCACTCGCGACCATAAGCTCAGCCATGTTACTGACACCTATCCGTAACTCCGCCCTTCCCGGAAAGCTCTTCAAAGCATTATGGACGCTATTTTTCCAGGGAGCATTGGGCCCCATGACTACAGTCAGATCGAAGAACTGACAACCGTCCAGCGACTTGATGGCATCAATGGCGCGTAGTGTTATATTATCTTTATCAATGCCTCCCAAGGAAACCAGAATATGCTTGAGCGGTCGTCCTTGGCGAGCCCTGATGCTTTCTTGACGAGCAGCATGAAACTCAGGCCGCAATAGAGCGTAAGCAGGCCCACACAGTATCCGGGCGTCAGCCGGAACGAGCATCGCGTAGCCGTTGGGCTCTACTGCAAGATTTTGGTTAAGTAGGATATTGCAATCATGCTTCCGGTCAGTCAGATCATCGATGACAAATAGATTTCTGACCAGTGGTTTAATAAATGCCTCCCATTGCTCGTCCAGCGCATAGTGGTCCACTACCATCCATTCGGCATCGATATGCTTCAATATCTCGACGCAAAGCGCCGCATCCTTGGCCTGCGAACTTCCTAACCATCGCGCGTGAGGCAAGGCAGTATCACTATCGAGACAAGCTTCGAGCGGTAACGTATGTACCTTAAATCCTAAGTCCTGTATCTGCCTAATCAAATGACCTTTATGCTCTCGACAGATAAAGATACATTCACCACCGCGCACAGCAATCTCACGTGCCATCGAAAGGCAGCGCATGACATGACCTGTTCCGATCTGCAGCGAGGCATCGGCGCGAAAAACAGCTCTCATTTATTGGCTCCGCATTGCCTTGAATAGCCACTCAGCACGCTGCCAGTCTTCTACTGTATCGATGTCCTGCACGCGGTGGCGAGGCAGAAGAACTGGACATGAATTCACAGTAAAGAAAGGAAGCTCTTGCATCCAAGAGTCCACCTTTCCCCAATAGAACTGCCCCGCATCATGAATAACCTCTTCAAGGTCCTGCGAACGCGTGTTGAAATGCTCTGGATTGAACATTTCAACTCCTCCAGCGGGATGAAGCTTCAAAGCACGCTGAATCGGAAAAGCATAGGTAGTTGCCGTAAATGCATAGGTAATCCCCGAGCGTTCAGAAATTTCCAGCCCCTGGAGAATATCCTTTGTGGTGATAAACGGTGCAGTTGCGTATATACAACACACCTGAGTCGCATGAAATCCCTGCATTGCACAAGCCTGGATAGCATGGCGAATCACAGGTAGCGTTCCTGTGTGGTCATCAGCCAAGACATGCGGACGAATGAACGGAACTTCAGCACCAAGTTCCCGCGCAACTTCAGCGATCTCGGCATCATCCGTGGAAACAACAATTCTATCGAAGCAAGCACTATTCAGCGCCGCTTGTATAGACCAAGCGATCATCGGCTGCCCGCAGAAAATTTTAATATTCTTTCGTGGAATGCGCTTGCTACCGCCACGAGCAGGTATGACTGCAAGTTTCATGATTGTATAGCTCTCTCGACCGCCAGCACCACCTCATTCTGCTGTTCATGACTCATCATTTGGAATATGGGAAGGCTGATAGCCTCGTGATAATAGGCCATGGCATTTGGGAAATCATCCTCGATAAACCCCATTTTCTTGTAATAGGGCTGAGTATGAACCGGAATATAGTGCAGATTAACCCCTACACCCTGTTCCCGCAGAGACTCAAAAACTTGACGATGAGTAGGAGAAATTTTTTCTAACTGCAGACGAATCACATAAAGATGGAAACCCGAGTAACTATCTTCATGCTGGTATGGTAAAGTAATCGGAAGATGAGCCAAAAACTGATTATAACGCTGAGCTAACAAGTGACGGGCTTCGACATATTCATCAAGGCGCTGCATCTGCGTAAGACCAAGCGCAGCCTGCAGTTCTGTCATACGATAATTGAAACCTAATTCTATTTGCTGATAATACCAAGGCCCCTCAGGCGCGTGAGTCATTCTCTCCGGCTCACGGGTAATACCATGACTGCGCAATAGCTCCATCTTTCGTGCTAATTCAGCATCATTAGTTAAGACCATCCCTCCCTCTGCGGTGGTAATGATCTTAACTGGATGAAAGCTGAAAACAGTTATATCACTGTATCGACCATTTCCAATGAACTCGCCTCGGTACTTCCCACCAATAGCATGAGAGGCGTCCTCGATAATCTTCACTCCATATTGCTTGGCCAGCATATGAATCGAGCGCATATCAGAAGGCTGACCACATAGATGCACCACAACCAGTACCTTCGGTAGACGCCCCTCAAGCGACGCCTGCTCTAACTTTCGCCTAAACGCCTCTGGACAAAGATTGTAGGTATGGGGATCAATATCAACGAAGTCGACCTCCGCCCCACAATACAATCCACAGTTTGCAGAAGCCACAAAAGTAACTGGAGTTGTCCACAAACAGTCGCCAGCACCAAGACCTAACGCCAGACAAGCAATATGCAATGCCGATGTTGCGCTGTTGACTGCAAGCGCATACGATGCACCCACGTGCTGTGCAACTGCCTGTTCAAAGCGGGGCACCATTGGCCCCTGCGTAAGGAAATCTGATTTCAACACACCAACGACAGCATCGATATCTGCCTGTGTAATATCCTGGCGACCGTAAGGAATCATAATTTAGATACTCCCGATCTTGTCTTGATTACGCGCAATCCAGCTTTGCAAGGCTTCATCGCTCATCCACTCCGTATTATTATCACTGGAATAAACGAATCCCTCAGCTACGCGTTTCCCATCCTTAATTCGATTTGTGCAATTTGCCCAGTCATTGATAACGGGCAAGATTTTGAAATGCTCAGGATACTCATATGTGTAATAAGCATCTTCAGCACTGATCATTTGTTCATGCAATTTTTCGCCTGGGCGAATACCGACAATTTTCTGTTTTGCATCAGGGGCCACCACACGAGCCAGATCGGTAATTTTCATGGAGGGGATTTTTTTAACATAGATCTCTCCACCTTCCATGTCTTCAAATGCATGCCACACCAGCTCAACACCCTCCTCCAAGGAAATCATGAAGCGGGTCATGCGTTCGTCGGTAATGGGGACCTCACCCTTTTCCTTGATCGACATAAAGAACGGAATTACCGACCCACGCGATCCCATTACATTTCCGTAACGCACCACGGCCATGCGAGTTTCATGGCCACCAGCATAGGAGTTTCCCGCAACGAACAACTTATCGGAAGCCAGCTTGGTCGCCCCGTACAAGTTGATCGGGCTGCTAGCCTTATCGGTAGATAATGCAACGACGCGCTTGACTCCCTTGTCAATGCAAGCATCGATCAGGTTCATGGCACCATTGATATTAGTTTTGATACATTCAAAAGGATTATATTCGGCAGTTGGGACTATCTTAGTTGCTGCAGCGTGAACAACATAATCCACACCATCAAGAGCACGATACAGCCGATCTTTATCGCGAACATCGCCAATGAAAAAACGAACTCGAGGATCACCTTCGAATTTTTTTGCCATATCCCATTGTTTCATCTCGTCACGAGAGAAAATTATAATCTTCTTGGGATTATATTTAGCCAAAGTCATAGGAACGAAAGTATTACCAAACGACCCAGTACCACCGGTTACAAGAATTGTTTTCTCACTAAGCATTCACAGCCTCCTCAAATCCCGAGCATTTTTCAATGCACAACTACGACGCGACCTTAAAATATCAATATTGATCACTGAGTTTCCGCCACTAAAGACTGAGGCACCCAGAACCGATAAGGCTACCTGGATATCAATCTATCTTTTTGATAGCGGGCATAACAATATATTGAAAACTTCTCCTACCTTTGCCCTTCCTCCTTGACTGACCATATGCTCCTCCCTCGCAACCTCCGGAAAATTATTATTTAGCTATAGAGCAAAAATTTGCAAACCTTAAAAATCCATTACAAATTTAATTAAGTATAAACGAAGCACTAGCCTTACCATAGCAAGCACGTCATTGATCAGACTCATATCCAAACAGCCCCAACCATCACGCCTTTCCAGAGAGATACCTCTCTCACATTATACAGCCTCAGAAAAAACTCGTCGAGTCAAAATAAATTATAGAAATTTCCAGAACCAAGAAAGAAATACCAAACTATATCGACTATTAAATACAAAAATCTTTATTACGACTTACAAACCAAGCCGACAATATCAGACACACCAAAAACACCAAGAATCCCGACAGCACCATTAAAGCAAAACCCCAAAGCCCTGTATTCGAGAGGAACACTTTAAATATTAACGCGCCTACACAAAACAGAAAAAGCATAGAGAGCTGAATCTTGAGCAACAAAAATCTACGCCCCATCACCAAGAGATAAGAAGAGTAAAAATCCACCGATCTAACTAGTGCAACCAACACAAAAACCATCCCCAACATATAGTTAATCTCAAACCAATCAGCCACAAGCCAAGGACTTTGGAGAACAAACATTCCAGTCGTCAATGCAAATAGCATGAGTAGCGCCATCACAAGAGAAATCTTAACTACATAACGATACCCAACCCTTGCCCCCTTCTCACACATTTCTGGTAAAACGGTAATCACCCTAGTATTCATCAACTGCTGTACGGAAAGCCCAGCCATTATGACAAGAGAAAAGTACGAGAACCGAGAGAACTCCTCCGTTCTCAGCACAGAAGAGGCTAGCAGTCTATCAACAAACTGGAAAAGCGCTCCAACTAAAGTAACAGGCATATAAGTGATAGACTTACTAAAAAACGTTAAACTCGGAACACGAAAATCCAAAAAAAACAAGAGAACCCCACGAGAATAAAATATAACTGCACACAAGACCTCTGCCGCAACCGTCACAAACGAGTCTGCCGAAAGATGCGCAAATAAAAAGCCCGCAGCAGCAATGACAGCATTTCTTAGAAATAACTGCCTCGCATAACCAACAAAATCCAGCCGTCCTTTCACCACCATCAGATCAATAGTGAACAAAAAGAATACTAAAACCTGAACAACCAAGAGCACTTGAAACGAGAGCGACATTCCGGTCATATAACTAGCGAGCGGAATTAAAGTACAGAGCAGTAGCCAGTATACAAAACCCGTTACCTTAACTTGCCGTATAAAATCATTCAAACACTCAGAGGACTCTTCTTTCGCCAATATCGGAATTTCAGTATGACAGCGTATTATAACCCCAGAGCCAATAAACAATACTCCCACCCCCAGCATGAGAAGGTAGTAGCTTACATTGGCATACTGCACTTCATCCAAAAGATGGGCATAAAAAAAGCCCTTGAGCGCCGTAATGAACGCAGCCAAAAGGGCAAAAATCATATACCGCCAATGTGCAAATTTAAACAAGAACACCTCACTCAGAATAGTACTTATAGAGAGCCTGACTTCCTATCCAGATAGCCAATCTATAAAATGCAGAAAAACTAACAACAACTGAGCGCACACCCATAAAACAAGAGCCCCCACAGACCCCAACTAAAATAGCCATAAACTCAACCATTGCATCTTCAAAGCATAGCCCCTGTCAGACGGAGGAATCTAAGACGCAAATAACCCTTTTAAATTTTCTCAATCCCCTTATCTATTCCACCATTTCGCGGACTACTTAGGTCAAGAGACGAAGGTAGCATGCAAATCAAAAAGAAAAACAATGCCATAGGATAATAATCAAGAATCCTATTAAACAAGAAAGCTATTATAAATATAAAAATACCTACAACAAAAAAAATAGATGCACGCGAGGAATTAAAAATAGAACGACAAAAAGATAAAACAGCGTAAAACCAGAAGCCCCCCGAAGCCAACAAACCAAAGCTAGAAAGATATGTAATCAACTGACTATCCACACCATTATAATAGCGTTCTGAAAACCCATAAAACAAAAAGCCTGGAACATCACGCCCCAAAGATTCTAAATACTCTTTATGTATTTTCACCCTGACGGACACCGACGCCGATGAATCAGCTTGGCTACCATCAATCACCCCAACCATTGATGCCAACTTATAACGAAGATGGTCACTTAAAATTTGATCAGAAAAAACCATAAATAAGAGAGCCACCGAAAGACAAAGAATTGCAAATTTAACCCCAGATCGAAGCATTCCCCAAGCAACGGTAATAAAAGTCAAAAGAAGCACCGGCAGCATGCTGCTAGTCATGACGACTCCAGCACACAATAAAAAAAATGCGAAGAAAGAATAAAACGATTTTTTACGCCAGAACAACAAATAGGCAATTAACAAGTCACAAAGAATTCCAAAGCTCGACGGATTCCCCAACCCTCCGATAAAAGCCTTATTCTCCCAAAGACTCTTCCCATAGAAATAAATAAAAAACTCACCCACAACCTGAAGAACCAAAACAAGCAGGCAACACTCAAAGAAAAATATAAATCGCGCCAAATTCTCGCGAACCCTTAGAAGTAACAATGGTATAGCGCACATCAAGGTATTTACATACATCCAATCTCCTTCTTGGCTAAACATCGTCTTTAACAAAATAACAAGAAGCCCGAAAATCAGAAAAGCAAGAACTAATATCTCCTCCAACCTGAATGAACTGCGTAAAACAGGCCTAAAAAGTTGTGAACACAGCAAAAATACTGCAAACACCCGAACAAGAGCCAACAATCCCGCACCTGAGGTGCCCCCCTGAGAGAACTCTAAAAAATAGAGATAATAATAGTTAGACAACACCAAAAGAGCAGAAGAAAAAATAGCCGCCCGGGAAATCAAACTTATCCTATCTTCTTTATACAAAGAACTCACAGATCATATCCACCTAAAGAAAATAAGCAAGTCCACTTCTCAACAAACTTCTCAAGCCCCACTATCAACACTTTTTTCTCGGTAGAGGAATCCTAGCAAAGCAACTCCACAGCCTATTAATCCGCCCAATATAACTCCCACAACTAATATAAGAATTTTCCTCGGCTTAATCGGATCATCAGATGCTTCTACAGCCCCATCTTGTCGAAAGACGGCGACTCTATCGAAGTTCAATTTTTCATTTTCATAGAGAGCCAATTGTTCTTGCAGACCACGTAAAGCAGGTATAAAAGGATCATCCGAAGTACGCGCTTCCAAAGCCTTTATCTCGGCGCGCAAAGCTTTTGTTCCACGCATGTACATAAGACTACCTTCCATTATAGCGGACAACTGCTGATCAACCTGGGGACCAATAAGAGGTGGTTTTTCCACACCTATTGCTTCCGCGACCTGCAAGGCTTCTTTTAATCGAGCGATGCGGTCAGTACGACGCTCCTTGACTACCTGCCGCAAGGTGTCTATCTGCTGCTGAATGTTACGTCCCTTCACTTCAAGTTCACGCTGAGCGTTCCCTCGCATTTCATCCATCGAGCGCTGAGCAGCGAGATCGATATATTGCTTGGCCCACCTCGCAGCTTCTTGAGGATCATGGCGATTCAACACCACAGTATAACGCTCCGGCAACTCCTTGGTTGGCGGCACGACCCTCAAGTCCTCTGAAAATGCTCTGTATAAGACGTCCATCGATCCTTCACTCTGCTGAAGAGAAGGTAGATATATCTCGCGAAAGAATCGTCTCTGAGTACCTTCAGACTGTAAGTTTCGTATAAACACCGAATAAACCTGACTGACAGTAAAAGGAGGAAGGCCACTATCCTTTCCGCGAACGATATTGAATCCCGCCACATCGCTAAGAGAAGGAGGTAGTACCGCCACTCGCGACTCATATACCGGCTCGCTGAAAAATGCATAAGCCGCGGCCAGAACCGCCCCAAGAGCAGTCCCTGAAATGACAAGCCACTTCCGGGACCATATCCCTCGAACGAGCTCCAACACATCAATTTCGTAATCTTTCGATTGTTTTCTCGAGCCAATGCCGTTAGTCACAATACAACCCATTTTTACCGTTTTTTGATATTCCACTGGCCCCTAGGTCAGCCTGATATAGACCATATCTTGACAGCCTAACCGGAGACTACAGGCTGATATCGGACGCTATAACCGAAGGTAGATGGCATGCTGGTCCTTCATCGCAAAGGAGCGACTGAAAGTAGACAGAGCGGCTAACGATTAGTTGCCTCCGCTCGCCTCCTTCCTCTCCGCTGAAATCCAAGCAGGAACACCCCAGACTCAAGAGGCTTTCGAAGACTCCATCCGCAAGGCTTCGACTTCTTTACGGGCCTGCATAAGCTCCGCGCGCAGGCCACTGGCTCGAGCACGCGAGATAGCTAGGGAAGGCAGTTGGATAGCCAGCGCCAGGAGTCCACCTAGGACAAAGGCAGCAATGAGATAGATAGCCAAAGGCCATTGAGGAGACTGGGAACCGAGGAGGGCCAGCCGGACCAGCCCCTGATTCTCCAGAACGAATGCCACGACCGCGATAGATACCACTAGCAGAACCGCTATAGCAGCAAATCGCTTAAACCATTGCATGATATTCCCTCTATTGATCGAACCGATATCACTCCGGCTCGTTGACCCGATCCCGCAACTCCTTGCCCGGCTTGAAGTGCGGCACGAACTTGCCGTCGAGGCGTACCGACTCCCCGGTCTTGGGGTTGCGACCGACGCGCGGGGCGCGGTAGTGCAAGGAAAAGCTGCCGAAGCCACGGATCTCGATCCGGTCCCCGGTCGCCAGGGCCTGGGACATTTGCTCCAGCATGGTCTTGATTGCCAACTCGACATCCTTCGCGGACAGTTGCCCCTGATGGGTAACGATCCGTTCGATCAACTCCGACTTGGTCATGGTTTTCCCTTCTTTTTCAAGCGGCTAGATCAGCTCAGGTCTCTTTTAGCATGCTGATCAGTCTTTGAACAGGTCCAAGAAGGGGAAAACGAAAAAGGGCGGCCTAGGCCGCCCTTTTTCATGATGGGTCAGAGACTTAGCCCTGATTCTCCATCTGAGCACGGATCAGATCACCGATGGTGGTCGGACCAGCGCTTTCTACTTCCTGCTTACGCAGTTCTTTCATTGCGTCCTTCTCGTCGTCGACGTCCTTGGACTTGACGGAGAGGCTGATGACGCGGCTCTTGCGGTCGATGCTGATGATCTTGGCTTCGACTTCCTCGCCTTCCTTCAGGACGTTGCGCGCGTCTTCGACGCGGTCACGGCTGATTTCGGAAGCCTTCAGGATACCTTCGATGTCGTCGCCCAGGCTGATGACAGCGCCCTTGGCGTCGACTTCCTTCACGGTACCGCGGACGATGCTGCCTTTCTCGTGCAGGGACGCGTAGTTGGAGAACGGATCGTCTTCCAGCTGCTTGATGCCCAGGGAGATGCGCTCGCGCTCCGGGTCGACCGACAGGATGACGGTTTCCAGCTCGTCGCCCTTCTTGAAGCGACGTACGGCTTCTTCGCCGACTTCGTTCCAGGAGATGTCGGACAGGTGGACCAGGCCGTCGATGCCGCCGTCCAGACCGATGAAGATACCGAAGTCGGTGATCGACTTGATGGTACCGGAGATACGGTCACCCTTGTTGAACTGGCTGGAGAAGTCTTCCCACGGGTTGGATTTGCACTGCTTGATACCCAGGGAGATACGACGACGCTCTTCGTCGATGTCCAGAACCTGAACCTCCACTTCATCGCCAACCTGGACGACTTTCGACGGATGGATGTTCTTGTTGGTCCAGTCCATTTCGGAGACGTGTACCAGGCCTTCCACGCCCTCTTCCAGCTCGGCGAAGCAGCCGTAGTCGGTGAGGTTGGTGACGCGGGCCATGACGCGGGTACCTTCCGGGTAACGCGCCTTGATGGCAACCCACGGGTCTTCGCCCAGTTGCTTCAGGCCCAGGGATACACGGTTGCGCTCGCGGTCGAACTTCAGGACCTTGACGTCGATCTCGTCGCCAACGTTGACGATCTCGGACGGATGCTTGATGCGCTTCCAGGCCATGTCGGTGATGTGCAGCAGGCCGTCTACGCCGCCCAGGTCCACGAATGCGCCGTAGTCGGTGAGGTTCTTGACGATACCCTTGACCTGCTGGCCTTCCTGCAGCGATTCCAGCAGAGCTTCACGCTCGGCGCTGTTCTCGGCTTCCAGGACGCTGCGGCGGGAAACGACAACGTTGTTGCGCTTCTGGTCGAGCTTGATGACCTTGAACTCGAGCTCTTTGCCTTCCAGGTGGGTGGTGTCGCGAACCGGACGAACGTCGACCAGCGAACCCGGCAGGAACGCGCGGATGCCGTTGACGTCGACGGTGAAACCGCCCTTGACCTTGCCGTTGATGACGCCCTTGACCACTTCGTCGGCAGCGAAAGCCGCTTCCAGAACAATCCAGCTCTCGGCGCGCTTGGCTTTCTCGCGGGACAGCTTGGTCTCGCCAAAGCCGTCTTCTACCGCGTCCAGTGCGACGTGGACTTCGTCACCCACCTTGATGGTCAGCTCGCCCTGTTCGTTGTAGAACTGCTCGACCGGGATGACGCCCTCGGATTTCAGACCGGCATGGACGGTGACCCAGTCACCATCGATGTCGACCACGATGCCGGTGATGATGGCACCCGGCTGCATGTCGAGGGATTTCAGACTTTCTTCAAAGAGTTCTGCGAAGCTTTCGCTCATGTTCATACCTGTAGTCAAAGGCCCGGAAAGGCCCGATTCCGCATCACCAGCCAATGCGGTCAAGTCATTAAATGAAGCCGCAGGACAATTTGCTGGTTTCCTGCTAGCTTCTGATTGCACTCCCGAATGGGAATGCCCAGTTGGGTTGTTCTGCGATGGCGCCAGGCAAGTCGGGAGGCAACCCTCGTCGCACCTGCAAAACGCCACAACATAAGGTCTGGAATATTAGCAACCAGGCCCTGTATCGTCAATTCCCGCGCCGAAACCTCAGACGTCCCAGCCCTGCCGCTCGCAGTGCCGGATGATCGTCTCGACCACCGCCTCGATGCTCATTTCGGTGGAGTCCAGCAGGATCGCGTCATCGGCCGGTTTCAGCGGCGCGACCGCGCGCTGGCTGTCGCGCTCGTCGCGCTCGCGGATTTCTTCCAGCAAGGCAGACTGGTCGACATCCGCGCCCTTCGCCTTCAACTGCAGGTAGCGTCGACGCGCACGCTCCTCCGCCGAGGCGGTGAGGAAGATCTTCAGAGGCGCATCGGGAAATACCACGGTGCCCATGTCGCGGCCGTCGGCCACCAGTCCCGGAGCCTCGCGAAACGCCCGCTGGCGCTGCAGCAGCGCATCACGCACGGCCGGCAGCGCCGCGACCTGGGAAGCGCCGGCACCGACCTGCTCGGTACGGATCACATCGGTCACTTCCTCGCCTTCGAGAATGATGCGCTGCCCATGGCTGCCATCGGCGGCGACGAACTGCACATCGAGGTGCGCAGCCAGGACCTTCAGCGCCTCTTCATTGGTCAGGTCGACACCATGGTTGACCGCGGCGAACGCCAACAGCCGATAAAGCGCCCCGGAATCCAGCAGGTTCCAGCCCAGGCGCCGGGCGAGCAGCCCGGCGACCGTGCCCTTGCCGGCGCCACTGGGGCCATCGATGGCGAGCATCGGTACAGCGCCGTTCATCAATTGTTCTCCACGGCGACCCGGATACCGGTCTGGGCACACAGGGCGAGGAAGTTGGGGAAGGAGGTGGCGACGTTGGCGCAGTCGTGGATGCGGATCGGCCCGCTGGCACGCAGCGAAGCGACGCTGAAGGACATGGCGATACGGTGGTCGCCGTGCGCCCAGACTTCGCCGCCACCGAACGCACCACCCTCGATGACGATGCCATCCGGGGTCGGCTCGGCCTTCACGCCCAGGGCCTTCAGGCCGTCGGCCATGACCTGGATACGGTCCGACTCCTTGACCCGCAGCTCTTCGGCGCCACGCAGGACCGTGCGCCCCTCGGCGCAGGCGGCAGCCACGAAGAGTACCGGGAACTCGTCGATGGCCAGTGGCACCAGGTCCTCGGGAATGTCGATGCCCTTGAGCCGCGCGGAGCGCACGCGGATGTCGGCGACCGGCTCGCCGCCGACCTCGCGCTGGTTTTCCAGACTCAGGTCACCACCCATCAGGCGCAGGATCTCGATGACGCCGACGCGCGTCGGGTTGATGCCGACGTGCTGCAGGACCAGTTCCGAACCCTCGGCGATACTGGCGGCAACCAGGAAGAAGGCTGCCGAGGAAATGTCGGCCGGGACCTCGATATGGGTGGCGCTCAACTTGTGCCCGGATTCGACCTTGGCGGTGCTGCCCTCGACCACCACCGGATAGCCGAAGCCGCGCAGCATGCGCTCGGTGTGGTCGCGGGTCGGCGCCGGCTCGGTGACCGAGGTCTCACCCGCGGCGTAGAGCCCGGCGAGCAACAGGCAGGACTTCACCTGGGCGCTGGCCATCGGCATGTCGTAATGCATACCGGTGAGGCGCTGGCCGCCGCGAATGGTCATCGGCGGACGGCCTTCCGGCCCCGTCTCGATTACCGCGCCCATCTCGCGCAGCGGTTTGGCTACGCGATTCATCGGCCGCTTGGAAAGGGAAGCGTCGCCGGTCAGGGTGCTGTCGAACGGCTGGGCCGCCAGCAGACCGCTGAGCAGACGCATGGAAGTACCGGAGTTACCCAGGTAGATCGGCCCAGGCGGCGCCTTGAGGCCGTGCAGGCCAACGCCATGGACGGTGACGCGGCCGTTCTGCGGCCCCTCGATCACCACTCCCATGTCGCGGAACGCCTGGATGGTTGCCAGTGCGTCCTCGCCCTCGAGGAAGCCCTCCACTTCGGTGGTGCCTTCGGCCAGGGAGCCGAGCATGATCGAGCGATGGGAAATCGACTTGTCGCCCGGTACCCGGATGGTTCCGGACAGGCTGCCGCCCGGCTGGGCCAGATAAATCAGGTCGTTGTTGTGCATGGCGTCCACATAGGCCCGACGGGCCAGGATTTTGCTGAAATGCTCACGGGCTACCCGGGCGCGCGTGAAAACGCCCAACAACTGGTGCCCGTCCCCAGTGTCGACGGCCTCGCGCAGCGCGTCGAGGTCGTCACGAAAAACATCCAGTGTACGCAGCACCGCCTCGCGATTGGCGAGAAAGATGTCGTGCCACATCACCGGGTCGCTGCCGGCGATCCGCGTGAAATCACGGAAACCACCGGCGGCATAGCGGAAGATCTCCAGGTTCTCGCTGCGCTTGGCCAGGGAGTCGACCAGGGTGAAGGCCAGCAGGTGAGGCAGGTGGCTGGTGGCCGCCAGAACCTCGTCGTGATGCTCGACCTCCATGTGCTCGACGTCCGCGCCCAGCGCGCGCCACAGGCTGTCGACCAGCGCCAGCGCGTCGGCATCGGTCTCCGCGGAGGGCGTGAGAATCACCTTATGCCGGCGGAACAGGGTCGCCTTCGCCGCGGTCACTCCGCTCTGCTCGGAACCCGCGATCGGATGCCCCGGTACCAGGTACCGCGGCATCCCGCCGAACGCGACACGCGCGGCACGCACGATATTGCCCTTGGCGCTGCCAACGTCGGTCAATACAGCCTTGCCCAGGTCGAGCTTCGCCAGGTCAGCCAGCACCCGCTCCATCGCCAGGATCGGCACCGCCAACTGGATCACGTCGGCGCCGACGCAGGCGCGGCCAAGATCCTCCTCGCAACGGTCGACCACGCCGAGCTCCACCGCCAGGCGGCAAGACTCGGCATCCCGATCCACGCCGACCACTTCCCGGAACAACCCTTTGCTCCGCACCCCCTTGGCGAAGGAGCCGCCGATCAGGCCCAGCCCCACCACCACCAGGCGGCCCAGCTTAGGGGTCGACTGTTGCAGCGGCGTGACCTCAGTCATGCGCCAGCACCTTGCCCAGCGCCTGGAGGAAACGATCGTTCTCTTCCGGTAGCCCGATGGAGACGCGCAGGAAGGTCGGCATCCCGTAGCCAGCCACCGGACGCACGATCACACCTTCGCGCAGCAGCGCCTGGTAGACCGGACCGGCATCGCGAGCCAGATCCACGGCGATGAAGTTGCCCTTCGAGGGAATCCAGGACAGGCCCAACGCGTGGAAGCCATCCTCCAGCTGCGCCATGCCGGAATCGTTTAGGCGGCGACTCTGCGCCAGGTAGTCATGGTCGTCCAGCGCCGCGCAGGCAGCCGCCAGTGCCAGGCTATTGACATTGAACGGCTGGCGCACGCGGTTGAGCACATCGGCCACCGCCTTGCTCGAAAGCGCGTAGCCGACCCGCAGCGAAGCCAGGCCATAGGCCTTGGAGAAGGTCCGCGAGACCAGCAGGTTGGGGTGCCGCGCCAGGTAGTCCAGGCCATCGGGCAGCTCATCGCCCTCGGCGTATTCGATATAGGCCTCGTCCAGCACCACCAGCACCTCCGCCGGCACCTGGGCGAGGAACCGCTCCAGGGCGTCCGCACCGAACCAGGTCCCGGTCGGGTTGTTCGGGTTGGCGACGAACACCACGCGAGTTTGCCCATCGATGGCGGCGAGCATCGCTTCCAGGTCATGCCCCCAGGCGCGCGCCTTGACCGCCCGCCCCTCGGCGCCCACGGCCTGGGTGGCGATCGGGTAGACGGCGAAGGCATGTTCGCTGAACACGGCGTTCAGACCAGGCGCGAGGTAGGCACGGGCGACCAGGTCGAGAATGTCGTTGGAGCCGTTGCCCAGGGTCACCTGCGCCGCATCCACCGCGCAACGCTCGGCCAGCTTGCGCTTGAGTTCGAAACCGTTGCCGTCAGGATAACGGGTCAGTTCCGCCAGTTCGGCGCGGATAGCCTCCAGCGCCTTTGGGCTCGCACCCAGCGGGTTCTCGTTGCTGGCGAGCTTGACGATCGCCGCAGGGTCGATGCCCAGCTCGCGGGCCAGTTCGTCCACCGGCTTGCCAGGGACGTAGGGCGACAGCTTTTGCACCCCCGGCTGGGCCAGGGCAAGGAAATCGGACATGGATAGTTCAGCCTCGACGCGGGACGGGGCATTCATCGATGACCCGTCTCTTCGGAATGACAGCGCGCTCAGAGCACCGCTTTCGGATAGGAGCCCAGGACCTTCAGGGCGACGGCTTCCTGGCCGATCTTCTCCAGGACGTCCTTGATCAGCGGTTCTTTATGGTGGCCGACGAAATCGATGAAGAACACGTAGGTCCATTTGCCGCTGCGCGACGGGCGGGTTTCGATGCGGGTCAGGTCGATACCGTTGTTGTGGAACGGTACCAGCAGCTCGTGCAGGGCTCCCGGCTTGTTGCGCATGGAAACGATGATCGAGGTCTTGTCGTCGCCGGTCGGCGGAACCTCCTGGTTGCCGATGATCAGGAAGCGCGTGGAGTTGTCCGGGCGGTCCTCGATCTTCTCGTGCAGCTTGCTCAGGTCGTACAGGCTGGCCGCCATGTCGCCGGCGATCGCTGCCGAATTCCACTCGCTCTTCACCCGCTTGGCCGCGTCAGCGTTGCTCGACACCGCCACCCGCTCGACGCTCGGGTAGTGCGAGTCCAGCCACTTGCGACATTGCGCGAGGGATTGGGCATGGGAATAGATCCGGGTGATGTTGTCGGTCTTGGTGGTTTCGCCGACCAGCAGGTGATGGTGGATACGCAGCTCGACTTCGCCGCAGATCACCATGTCGTGCTCGAGGAAGCTGTCGAGGGTATGGTTGACCGCCCCCTCGGTGGAGTTTTCCACAGGCACCACGCCGAAGTTCACCGCGCCGGCGGCGACCTCGCGGAACACCTCGTCGATCGCCGCCATCGGCGTGCTGATCACCGCATTGCCGAAATGCTTGAGTGCCGCGGCCTGGGTAAAGGTGCCCTCGGGTCCGAGATAGGCCACTTTCAGCGGCTGCTCGAGCGCCAGGCAGGACGACATGATCTCGCGGAACAGCCGCGCGACCTCTTCGTTGTCCAGCGGCCCCTTGTTCAATTGCATGATGTGCTTGAGCACCCAGGCTTCGCGCTCGGGACGGTAGAACACCGGCGCCTCGCCCTCGCCCAGGGTCTGGGTCTTCACTCGCGCCACGTCCTGGGCGCAACGGGCACGCTCGCTGATCAGCTCGAGCAACTTCTCGTCGAGGCTGTCGATGCGCAGGCGCAAGGCCTTGAGCTGGTCCTGGTCCGCCATCAGCCGTGCTCCTTCTCGAACTCCGCCATGTATGCGACCAGCGCCTCGACCGCGTCCAGGCCAAGGGCGTTGTAGATGGAAGCGCGCATGCCGCCGACCGAGCGGTGGCCTTTCAGGTTGAGCAGCCCGCGCGCCTCGGCGCCTTCCAGGAACGGCTTGTCGAGACGCTCGTCGGCCAGGCGGAACGGCACGTTCATCCAGGAGCGGGCGCTCGGCTGAATCGGGTTGGTGTAGAAGTCGCTGGCATCGATGGTCTTGTACAGCAGGTCCTTCTTGGCGCGGTTGCGCTGCTCCATCGCGGTCACCCCGCCCTGCTCCTTCAGCCATTCGAAGACCAGGCCGGACAGGTACCAGGAGTAGGTCGCCGGGGTGTTGTACATGGAACCGTTGTCCGCGGCGATCTTGTAGTTGAGCATGGTCGGGCAGACGCTGCGGGCGCGGCCGAGCAGGTCTTCGCGAACGATCACCACCACCAGGCCGGACGGGCCGATGTTCTTCTGCGCCCCGGCATAGATCAGGCCGAAGCGGGACACGTCGAGCGGGCGCGAGAGGATATCGGAGGACATGTCGGTGACCAGCGGCACGTCGCCGGTCTCGGGAATCCAGTCGAACTCGAGGCCGCCGATGGTCTCGTTGGAGGCGTAGTGCACATAGGCCGCGTCCTTGGTCAGCGTCCACTCGTTCTGACCCGGAATGGCGAAGTAGTCGTACTCCTTGGCGCTGGCCGCGACATTCACGGTGCCATAGCGACGAGCCTCCTCGATGGCCTTCTTCGACCAGATACCGGTATCGATATAGTCGGCGACACCATCTTCGGGCAGCAGGTTCAGCGGAATCTCGGCGAACTGCTGGCTGGCGCCGCCCTGCAGGAACAGCACCTTGTAGTCCGAGGGAATGTCGAGCAGGTCGCGCAGGTCCTGCTCGGCCTTGCTGGCGATGGCCACGTAGTCGTCGCTACGGTGGCTCATTTCCATGACCGAAAGGCCCTTGCCCCGCCAGTCGAGAAGCTCGGCCTGGGCACGTTGCAGAACTGCGTCGGGAAGCGCCGCGGGACCGGCGCAGAAATTGAAGGCTCGCTTGCTCACATCCACTCTCGCTATAGGTAGGGCGGATAGCCGTGAGTTATCCGCCGACGTCATCGGCCGGGCGGGCGCAGGCGCCCGCCCCGAGCCTTACTCTTCGTTGCCTTCCGCTTCCGCCGCGGGCTCGGACTCGGCCGACTCGCCCAGAGATTCGGCAGCTTCCTCGCCCTCGGGCAGGTCCTCGTCATCTCCGCCCGACGGCTCCTGGACACGCTCCAGACCGACCAGTACCTCGTCGCTGGCGAGCTTGATCAGGGTTACGCCCTGGGTATTGCGGCCGGACAGGGAGACTTCGTCGACACGCGTCCGCACCAGGGCGCCCTGGTCGGAAATCAGCATGATCTCCTCGCCTTCCTGGACCTGTACCGCGGCGATCAGCGCGCCGTTGCGCTCGTTGGTGACCATGGCGATCACCCCCTGGCCGCCACGGCCGCGACGCGGGAACTTGCTCAGCGGGGTACGCTTGCCGAAGCCGCGCTCGGAGGCGGTGAGGATCTGCGCCCCGGACTCCGGAATCAGCATGGAGATCAGTTGCTGCCCCTTGCCCAGGCGCATGCCGCGTACGCCGCGGGCGTTGCGGCCCATGATGCGCACCACGCTCTCGGCGAAGCGGATCACCTTGCCGGCGCTGGAGAACAGCATGACTTCCTTGGCGCCATCGGTGATCGCGGCGGCGATCAGGGTGTCGCCCTCTTCCAGCTTGAGCGCGATCAGGCCGCTGCTGCGCGGACGGCTGAACTGCACCAGCGGGGTCTTCTTCACGGTACCGAAGGCGGTGGCCATGAAGATGTAGGCGCCGGTCGGCTCGGCCACCAGCTCGGCGGTCTCGCCCTCGACTTCCTCGACCTCGGCGGCCTCGACCACCTCGCCCTCGAGCACCGCGCCTTCGGCTTCGTCGAGGTCGTCATCGGCGCCGCCGTTCTGCTGCAGCGCCTCCAGGTCGATCTGCAACATCGCGGTGATCCGCTCGCCCTCGTCCAGCGGCAGCAGGTTCACCAGCGGCCGGCCACGCGCGGTACGCGAGGCTTCCGGAATCTCGAAGGTACGCAGCCAGTAGACCTTGCCCTTGCTGGAGAACAGCAGGAGGGTCGCATGGCTGTTGGCCACCAGCAGGTGTTCGATGTAGTCCTCGTCCTTCATCCCGGTGGCGGACTTGCCTTTGCCGCCGCGACGCTGCGCCTGGTAGGCGGCCAGCGGCTGGGACTTGGCGTAGCCGCCGTGGGAGATGGTCACCACGCGGTCTTCCTCGGTGATCAGGTCGGCGATGGTCAGGTCGACCTGGGAAGCCACGATCTCGGTGCGGCGAGCATCGCCGAATTCGGCCTTGACCGCTTCCAGCTCCTCACGGATCACCTCCATCAGGCGCGCCGGGTTGGTCAGGATGCGGATCAACTCGCCGATCAGGTTGAGGATTTCCTGGTATTCGGAGAGCAGCTTCTCGTGCTCCAGGCCGGTCAGGCGATGCAGGCGCAGCTCGAGGATCGCCTGGGCCTGTTCCGGCGACAGGTAGTACTTGCCGTCGCGCAGGCCGTACTGCGGATCCAGGTCTTCCGGGCGACAGGCGTCGGCGCCGGCACGCTCGACCATCGCTTCCACCGCGCTGGACTCCCAGGCAGTGGCGATCAGGCGTTCCTTGGCCTCGGCCGGGGTCGGCGAACTCTTGATCAGCTCGATCACCGGGTCGATGTTCGACAGGGCGACCGCCTGGCCTTCCAGGATGTGCCCGCGCTCGCGGGCCTTGCGCAGCTCGTAGACGGTACGCCGGGTCACCACTTCGCGGCGGTGGCGGACAAACACTTCGAGCATGTCCTTCAGGTTCAGCGTGCGCGGCTGGCCGTCGACCAGGGCCACCACGTTGATGCCGAACACGCTCTGCAGCTGGGTCTGGGCGTAGAGGTTGTTGAGGACCACCTCGCCCACCTCGCCGCGACGCAGCTCGATGACCACGCGCATGCCGTCCTTGTCGGACTCGTCGCGCAGCTCGGAAATACCCTCGATCTTCTTCTCTTTCACCAGCTCGGCGATCTTCTCGATCAACCGCGCCTTGTTCAACTGGTACGGCAGCTCGGTGATGATGATCTGCTCGCGACCGCCGCCCTTCTCCATCTCCTCGACGACGGCGCGGGCACGGATGTAGATGCGCCCGCGACCGGTGCGGTAGGCCTCGATGATCCCGGCGCGGCCGTTGATGATGCCGGCGGTGGGGAAGTCCGGACCGGGGATGTACTGCATCAGCTCATCGACGGTCAGGTCGGGGTTGTCCATCAGCGCCAGGCAGCCGTCGATCACTTCGCCGAGGTTGTGCGGCGGGATGTTGGTCGCCATACCCACGGCGATACCGCTGGAACCGTTGACCAGCAGGTTGGGAATCTTGGTCGGCATGACCGCCGGGATCTGCTCGGTGCCATCGTAGTTGGGCACCCAGTCGACGGTTTCCTTTTCCAGGTCCGCCAGCAGTTCATGGGCCAGCTTGGCCATGCGCACTTCGGTGTATCGCATGGCTGCGGCGTTGTCGCCGTCCACCGAACCGAAGTTGCCCTGGCCGTCTACCAGCATGTAGCGCAGCGAGAACGGCTGCGCCATGCGCACGATGGTGTCGTAGACCGCGGTGTCGCCGTGCGGGTGGTACTTACCGATCACGTCGCCGACCACACGGGCGGATTTCTTGTAGGGCTTGTTCCAGTCGTTGCCCAGCTCGCTCATGGCATAAAGCACACGGCGGTGCACCGGCTTCAGGCCGTCACGTGCATCCGGCAGGGCCCGCCCGACGATCACGCTCATCGCGTAGTCGAGATAGGACTGTTTCAGCTCGTCTTCGATATTGACCGGGAGAATTTCTTTGGCCAGTTCGCCCATGAGAAGCCTGGTTCCTTTTTCTGGTGGAACTTCGCCGCCTCGATCCTGAGGCAAACGAAGTAGGTCGGCGCATGCCCGAGCAGCGCCAACTCACTACAAATCAACGACTTGAGTCAAGGATTCGCGCACTCTCGAGGCCCCTCCGCGGGGCGCTCGAATAACCGTCGGAGCTTACCACAGCCCACGCCCCAGCCCAAGGCAAAGGCCCTGGCGGGGACGACCTCCAGTCGCCTCGTTCAATGCAGGCGCTTGCGGCTCATCAGGGCGGCCATGCGCTCGGCGTCGGGACGCTCGACGACGCCACGCTCGGTCACGATGGCATCGATAAGGTCCGCCGGGGTCACGTCGAATACCGGATTGTAGGCATCGACCTCGGCCGCCACCCGTCGCCCGCCGATTTCCAGCAGTTCGCGACCGTCGCGCTCTTCGATCGGGATGTCCTCGCCGCTCTCCAGGTTCATGTCGATGGTCGAACTCGGCGCCACCACCATGAAGCGCACGCCGTGGTGCATGGCGTTGACCGCCAGCTGGTAGGTGCCGATCTTGTTGGCGACATCGCCATTGGCGGTGATGCGGTCGGCGCCGACGATGACCCAGGTGATGTTTTCGGTCTTCATCAGGTGCGCGGCGGCCGAATCCACGTTCAGGCTGACCGGGATGCCTTCGTTGGCCAGCTCCCAGGCGGTCAGTCGCGAGCCCTGGAGCCAGGGCCGGGTTTCGTCGGCGTAGATGCGATTGACCAGGCCTTCCAGGTGCGCGGCGCGGATCACCCCCAGCGCGGTGCCGAACCCGCCGGTCGCCAGGGCGCCGGTATTGCAGTGGGTGAGGATGTTCTGCGGGCTGCCCTGCTGCTTGCGGATCAGCTCCATGCCCAACTGGGCCATGGTCAGGTTGGCCTCGCGGTCGCTTTCATGGATGGAGATCGCCTCGGCTTCCAGCACCGCCAGCGGCTGGTCGCCCTCTTTCATTCGCTCCAGACGGTCGCGCATGCGGTTCAGCGCCCAGAACAGGTTGACCGCCGTGGGTCGCGAGTCGGCCAGCAGGCGGAAGTCCTCCTCCAGCGCGGCGCGCCAGTCGCCGCCCTGCGCCAGGCGCGCGCGGGCGCCAAGGACGATGCCGTAGGCGGCGCTGATGCCGATGGCCGGCGCGCCGCGCACGACCATATCGCGAATGGCCTTGGCCACCTCGGCCGCCGACTCGTGTTCGAGCCAGACCTCCTCCTGGGGCAGCAGGCGCTGATCCAGCAACCGCAGCGTACCGTCCCGCCACTCGATCGCCTTGACCCGCTCGGCCGCCAGCAGTCGCTCTCGCATGCACACACCTCTCGCTGAATCACGGAAAAGCTGCGGATTATAACGAGCCCCAGCCGCGGACGCTCGGGTATACTTCCGGCTTCCCGCTCTGCGCCCAGGATGCGCCGCCATGCCCAACGTCCGTAACCCCTTCGACCTCCTCCTGCTGCCGACCTGGATCGTCCCCGTGGAGCCCGCCGGGGTGGTGCTGCGCGATCACGCGCTGGGCATCCGCGACGGCCAGATCGCCCTGGTCGCGCCGCGCGAGCAGGCCATGCGCCATGGCGCCACGGAAATCCGCGAATTGCCCGGCATGCTGCTCGCCCCCGGCCTGGTCAACGCCCACGGCCATTCGGCAATGAGTCTGTTCCGCGGTCTCGCCGACGACCTGCCGCTGATGACCTGGCTGCAGGACCACATCTGGCCGGCCGAAGGCCAATGGGTCAGCGAGGACTTCATCCGCGACGGCACGGAGCTGGCCATCGCCGAACAGGTAAAGGGCGGCATCACCTGTTTCTCCGACATGTACTTCTATCCACAGGCCATCTGCGGCGTGGTCCATGACAGCGGGGTACGCGCCCAGGTGGCGATCCCGGTGCTGGACTTCCCGATCCCCGGCGCCCGCGACAGCGCCGAGGCGATCCGCCAGGGCATGGCACTGTTCGACGACCTCAAGCACCACCCGCGCATCCGCATCGCCTTCGGCCCGCACGCCCCTTATACGGTGAGCGACGACAAGCTGGAGCAGATTCTGGTGCTCACCGAGGAACTCGACGCCAGCATCCAGATGCACGTCCACGAGACCGCCTTCGAGGTGGAGCAGGCCATGGAGCGCAACGGCGAGCGCCCGTTGGCCCGCCTGCACCGCCTCGGCCTGCTCGGCCCGCGCTTCCAGGCGGTGCACATGACCCAGGTGGACGACGACGACCTGGCGATGCTGGTGGAAACCAACAGCTCGGTGATCCACTGCCCGGAATCCAACCTCAAGCTGGCCAGCGGCTTCTGCCCGGTGGAAAAACTCTGGCAGGCCGGGGTCAACGTGGCCATCGGCACCGACGGCGCGGCGAGCAACAACGATCTCGACCTGCTCGGCGAGACCCGCACCGCGGCGCTGCTGGCCAAGGCCGTGTACGGCCAGGCCACCGCCCTCGACGCCCACCGCGCGCTGCGCATGGCCACCCTGAACGGCGCCCGCGCGCTTGGCCTGGAGCGCCTGATCGGCTCCCTGGAAGCCGGCAAGGCCGCCGACCTGGTGGCCTTCGACCTGTCCGGCCTGGCCCAGCAACCGGTCTACGACCCGGTTTCGCAACTTATCTATGCCAGCGGCCGCGACTGCGTGCGGCATGTCTGGGTCGGCGGCAGGCAACTCCTCGACGACGGCCGCCTGCTCCGTCACGACGAACAGCGCCTGATCGCCAGGGCCCGCGAATGGGGGGCGAAGATCGCCGCCAGCGACAGGTCCTGAACCGCGGCGGGCCGGCCCGCTGCGACAAACTGACATAGGAAGGCGAACCGCCGCCGGCCCCATCCCTCTGCCAAAGCTGGCAACATGAAGGATTGGATTCCGCCGCGGCGGCCCTTCCCCCAAAGGCTTCACTCTTCAACGGGAACGATTATGAGCAACGTCGACCACGCCGAGATCGCCAAATTCGAGGCACTGGCCCATCGCTGGTGGGACCGCGAGAGCGAGTTCAAGCCGCTCCACGACATCAACCCGCTGCGCGTCAACTGGATCGACGAGCGCGCCGGCCTGGCCGGCAAGAAGGTGCTCGACATCGGTTGCGGCGGCGGCATCCTCAGCGAAGCCATGGCCCAGCGCGGCGCCAACGTCACCGGCATCGACATGGGCGAAGCGCCGCTCGCGGTGGCGCGCCTGCACCAACTGGAATCCGGCGTCGCCGTCGACTACCGGCAGATCACCGCCGAGCAGATGGCCGAGGAAATGCCCGGGCAGTTCGACGTGGTCACCTGCCTGGAGATGCTCGAACACGTGCCGGACCCGGCCTCGGTGATCCGCGCCTGCCACCGCCTGGTCAAGCCGGGCGGACAGGTTTTCCTCTCGACCATCAACCGCAATCCCAAGGCCTACCTGTTCGCGGTGATCGGCGCGGAGTACATCCTCCAGTTGCTGCCGCGCGGGACCCACGATTTCCGCAAGTTCATCCGTCCGTCGGAACTCGGCGCCTGGTCGCGCGAGGCCGGTCTCGAGGTCAAGGACATCATCGGCCTGACCTACAACCCGCTGACCAAGCACTACAAGCTGGCCAACGACGTCGACGTCAACTACATGGTCCAGACCCAGCGGGAGGCGTGAAGCGCATGCGGCTCAAAGCGGTACTGTTCGACATGGATGGCACCTTGCTCGACACGGCGCCGGACTTCATCGCCATCACCCAGGCCATGCGTGCCGCCCACGGCCTGCAGCCGGTGGACGAGCAACGGGTGCGCGACGTGGTCTCCGGCGGCGCGCGCGCGATGGTTGCCGCGGCCTTCGGCCTGTCGCTGGACAGCCCGGAACTGGAACCCCTGCGCCAGGAGTTCCTCGACCGCTACCAGGAGCATTGCGCGGTTCTCAGCCGGCCCTACGACGGCATCCCCGAACTGCTCGCGGCGATCGAGAAAGCCGGGTTGATCTGGGGCGTGGTGACCAACAAGCCGGTGCGCTTCGCCGAACCGATCATGCAGCGCCTGGGCTACGCCGAGCGTTCCAGGGTGCTGGTCTGCCCGGACCACGTGACCCGCAGCAAGCCCGATCCCGAGCCGCTGCTACTGGCCTGTAGCCAGCTCGGCATCGATCCGTCGAGGGTGCTGTTCATCGGCGACGACCTGCGCGACATCGAATCCGGCCGCGACGCCGGAACCAAGACCGCGGCGGTGCGCTACGGCTACATCCACCCCGAAGACAACCCCGCGCACTGGGGCGCCGACGTGATCGTCGACCACCCGCGCGAACTCATCGACGTTCTCGACCGCGCGCTCTGCGACTGCTGATCCGCAGCGCCGCCGACAGACAACGACCCGCCGCCAGGCGGGTCATGCATTCAAAGGATTCGACATGTTCCAGTACTCCGCCCGCCCCGACCTGCTGAAAGACCGCGTGATCCTGGTCACCGGCGCCGGCCGCGGCATCGGCGCCGCCGCCGCCAAGACCTTCGCCGCCCACGGCGCCACCGTGCTGCTGCTGGGCAAGACCGAGGAGTACCTGAACGAGGTCTACGACGCCATCGAGGCCGCCGGCCATCCGCAGGCCGCCGTGATCCCGTTCAACCTGGAGACCGCCCAGCCGCACCAGTTCGAGGAACTGGCGGCAACCCTGGAGAACGAGTTCGGCCGCATCGACGGCCTGCTGCACAACGCTTCGATCCTCGGTCCGCGCTCGCCGATGCAGCAGATTTCCGGGGAGAACTTCATGCGCGTGATGCAGGTGAACGTCAATGCCATGTTCATGCTGACCACCGCCATGCTGCCGCTGATGAAGCTCTCCAGCGACGCCTCGATCATCTTCACCTCGAGCAGCGTGGGCCGGAAGGGCCGCGCCTACTGGGGCGCCTATTCGGTATCGAAGTTCGCCACCGAGGGCCTGATGCAGACCCTTGCCGACGAACTCGACGGTACCAGCGCGATCCGCGCCAACAGCGTCAACCCCGGCGCCACCCGCACCAGTATGCGCGCCCTCGCCTACCCTGGGGAAAACCCGCTGAACAACCCCACCGGCGAGGAGATCATGCCGGTCTACCTGTACCTCATGGGGCCGGACAGCGCCGGCGTCAACGGCCAGGCCTTCGACGCCCAGTGATTCCCCGGCAGCCTCGCCGCCCGGCGAGGCTGCCCTGTCCTTCCCTCTTCCCGTCCGGAACTTCCCATTCTTTTTGCATATTTTTCCCACTGAGTGGGAAAGTGGTTTCATTTTCCGGGAAATCGCCTTCACCCTGTGGGTCAAGGAGTTCCCATGTCGAAGCATTCCCCCACCGATCGCCTGCTGCAGATCCTCATTGCCCTCGGCCAGGCTCCCGAAGCCCTGTCTGCCAAGGAGCTGTCGCTGACCCTGGAGCAGCCGCTGAGCAGCACCTACCGGCACCTGAAGACCCTGTTGCGCTGGGGCCTGGCCGAAGAACAGGCCGGCCAGGGCCGCTACCTGCCCGGCCCGGCCTGCCTGCAACTGGCGAAGAAATTCGATCGCGAGGCCTCGCTGATCGGTCTCGCCAAACCGGAACTCAAGCGCCTGGCCGACCTGAGCCAGGAGAGCGTGGCGCTGATGGTGGCCAGCAACCAGCAGGCGATCTGCCTGGAACTGTTCGACAGTCCGCAGCCGCTGCGCTGCTGCTACCAGAAAGGGCTGGCGCAGCCGCTGTTGCATGGCGCCTCGGCCAAAGCCCTGCTGGCGCACCTGGAGGACGGACGGCGCGAGGAGCTGTACCTCGCCCAGGAACTCTCCGCCGAGCGTATCGACAAGCTGGAGCAGGAACTCCGGCTGATCCGCGAACAGGGCTACGCCGTCAGCCAGGGCGAGATCGACGAAGGCGTCTGGGGCATCAGCGTACCGCTGCTGGACAGCCGCCAGCGCCTGCACGGCGCCCTCAGCCTGATGGCCCCCGCCTTGCGCGCCCAGTCGCGCAGCGAACGCTTGCGGCAATGGACCCTCGACGCCGCCGCGCGACTTTCCGCGCGGCTGGACTGACCGACAGGAGTTTCGATGTACCCCGCCCCCGACATGAGCCTCTGGCAAGGCCGGATCGATAGCCAGGAAGGCGCCGACGCGCGGCGCTGGCACCAATGGATGCGTCCCTACGCAGACGACGCCGAAGCGGCCAGCGTGCTGCTCGGTTTCGCCAGCGACGAAGGCGTGCGCCGCAACCAGGGTCGCCAGGGCGCGCGCCACGGACCGCCAGCCTTGCGTCGCGCGCTGGCCAACCTGGCCTGGCACGGCGAGCAAGCGATCTACGACGCCGGCGACATCGTCGCCGGCGACGATCTGGAAGCCGCCCAGGAATGCTACGCGCAACGCGTCGCCGACCTGCTCGCGCGCGGCCACCGGGTGGTCGGACTGGGCGGCGGCCACGAAATCGCCTACGCCAGCTTCGCCGGCCTCGCCCGCCACTTGAGTCGGCATGAGCGCCTGCCGCGCATCGGTATCCTCAATTTCGACGCGCATTTCGACCTGCGCCACGCCGAACGGGCCAGCTCCGGCACGCCGTTCCGCCAGATCGCCGAACTCTGCCAGGCCAGCGACTGGCCGTTCGCCTACTGCTGCCTGGGCATCAGCCGCCTGAGCAACACCGCGGCGCTGTTCGACCAGGCCCAGCGCCTGGGTGTGCGCTACCTGCTGGACCGTCAGTTGCAGCCGTGGAACCTGGAACGCAGCGAAGCCTTCCTCGACGGCTTCCTGCAATCCGTCGACCACCTCTACCTGACCGTTTGCCTCGACGTACTCCCGGCCGCCCAGGCGCCCGGCGTCAGCGCGCCCTCGGCGCACGGCGTGGAGATGCCGGTGGTGGAGCACCTGGTCCGCCGCGCCAAGGCCAGCGGCAAGCTGCGCCTGGCTGACATCGCCGAACTCAACCCGCAACTCGATAGCGACCAGCGCACCGCCCGGATCGCCGCGCGCCTGGTCGACAGCCTGGTCAACTGATCGCCCTTTCGCCCACACAACAACAATAGAGCCACGCCATGCCGACATTGCACCTGGACGCCCTGTCCACCACCGCCCTCGCCCTGCTCCTGCTCGCCCTCGGCAGCCAATTGAAGAAGCGCAGCCGCTGGCTGACACGTCTGTGCGTACCGTCGCCGGTGATCGCCGGCTTCGGCTTCGCCTTCCTGGTCTGGCTGCTCAGGGATCGCGGCTGGCTCGACATCGGCCTCGACACCAGCCTGCAGACACCCCTGATGGTGGCGTTCTTCACCACCGTCGGCCTCGGTGGCAGCCTCGGCCTGCTGCGCAAGGGCGGCAAGACCCTGCTGGTCTACCTGTCGGCCTGCTGGGCGCTGGCGATACTGCAGAACCTGATCGGCGTCGGCAGCGCCGGACTGCTCGGCCTCGACCCGTTGCTCGGGATCATGGCCGGCGCGGTCTCGCTGGAAGGCGGCTTCGGCGCGGCGGCGGCCTTCGGCCCGGTTGCGGAAGGGCTCGGCGCCCAGGGCGCGACCACCGTGGCGCTGGCCTCAGCCACCTTCGGCATGGTCGCTGGCGGGCTGCTCGGCAGCCCGGTGGCGCGCTGGCTGATCGAACGCAACCGCCTGCCGGTGCAGGCGGAAAGCGACAATCGGCTGGAAGCCCTCGGCCAGCAGGAGCGACGCCAGCATGCGGCGGCCACGCTGGACGGCAATCTCCTGCTGCGCCTGCTGACCTGCGTGCTGCTGGTAATGGTGCTCGGCTTCTGGCTCGGCGACGCGCTCGAGGAACGCCTGGGCCTGGTGCTGCCCAGTTATGTCGGGGCGATGTTCATCGCCATCGTCCTGCGCAACCTCGACGACCGTCTCGGCTGGCTGCGCATTCCGGACCACGCCGTCGGCACCCTGGGCGACGTCTGCCTGGGCATCTTCCTGACCATGGCGATGATGAGCCTGAAGTTCTGGGAGCTGGAGAACCTCGGCCTGCCGCTGCTCGGCGTACTGTTCATCCAGGTCGCGGTGCTGTTGCTGCTGACGATCTTCGTGCTGTTCCGCCTGCTCGGCCGCAACTACGACGCCGCGGTGCTCTGCGCCGGCTTCCTCGGCCACGGCCTGGGCGCCACGCCCAACGCGGTGGCCAACATGGGCGCGGTCTGCGAGCACTATCGGGTGTTCTCGCACAAGGCCTTCATCATCGTGCCCCTGTGCGGCGCGGTACTGATCGATCTCGTCGCCATCCCGGCGATCACCTGGTTCATCAACGCCTTCAGTTGAACCATGGCGGCGCTCCGCTAGCGGAGCGCCAGCTTTCCGACGAGCGCCTCGGCCACTCGCCAGCAAAACGCCATTATTCCGTCGAAATCTCTCCGAAATTCCTACAGAATGTGGAAACCATTCCTAGGAAAACCTGTCTGTGCCTCTGATTTCTCCGTTCTTCAGTTGGCTGGCACGAAACTCGCCTTAGCCCTACTGTCGCCGTCTTTCGCGCCAGAGGTTCCGCGCATGGCTCCTCCCAAGCAGTCCAATACCATCGATTTCGACGCCGCCAAGCAGAAGCGCGGCCCCCAGCCCGGCGGCAACGCCAGCGGGCCGCGCGCCAGCAACCTGACGGAGTTGCGCCAGCAACTGACCCTACAGTTGCAGAGCAGCCTGGAGGCAGAGCGGATTCTCGGCCTGTTCTTCGAGGAAGTCCGCCAACTGATCCCGCTGGACGCCCTTGGCTACCGCCATCCGGGCTCCGACCTGCGCCTGGAGTTCGGCAGCAGCGCCAAGCATTCGGTGAGCTATCGCCTGAGCCATGACAGCGACTACCTCGGCGAACTGATCTTCCGTCGCCGCCAGCGCCTCGGCGAAGACGAACAACGGCAACTGGAGAGCCTGCTCGGCACCCTGCTGTTCCCGCTGCGCAACGCCCTGCTCTATCGCGCCGCGATCCAGACCGCCCTGCGCGACGCCCTGACCGGCACCGGCAACCGCATCGCCATGGACCAGGCGCTCGGCCGCGAACTGGAACTGGCCCGGCGCAACCTGCAACCGCTCTCGGTGCTGATGCTCGATATCGACCACTTCAAGCGGGTCAACGACCACTACGGTCACGCCGTCGGCGACGAAGCCCTCAAGGCCGTGGCGGAAACCATCAAGGACCACCTGCGCAATGTCGACATGGTGTTCCGCTTCGGCGGCGAGGAATTCCTCGTCCTGCTGTCCAGCACGCCACTGCAGGCTGCCTGCATGGTCGGCGAACGCCTGCGCCAGGCGGTGGAGGAACTGGACTACCGGCACGCCGGCGAACCGCTGAAGCTGTCGATCAGCCTCGGTTGCGCCGACCTGCGGCCCGGCGAAGGCAGCGACGACCTGCTGCGACGGGTCGACGAGGCGCTCTACGAAGCCAAGCGCGACGGCCGCAACCGCCTGCGCTGCGCCTGAGGCTTGCCGACTCGCACACCCCGAAGCGCGGAGCGGGCGCATCGGGCGACGGCAGTAGCGACGGCTCTCACCGGCGCAGTCACGGTTTCCGCCAAGGTCCTGCCGCTTATGGCTGCGCCGGCTCGTCCGGGGCGCCATAGGCCTGGCGCAAGCGGACGCGTTTCTCCAGCAGCCAGCCGCTGGTTTCCTTGCCGTCTCGAGCCAGGTACATGACGTTCAGCCACTCGCCGCTCGGCTTGTAGACAGTGACGAAGTCGCCGGGAATCACGAAGACCCCGGTGACACAGTCGGCACGCGGCGCGCTGTGGAAATAGGCGCGCCCCTTGTCGATCACCTCGCCCTCCAGCGGCGGACGGAAGTTGTCCTCGGGGCCGGCCGTCGCCTCGCCAAGGCTTGCGCAGCTCTGCGCCGGCATCGCCGCATCCGCGGCCAGCCCGGCGACGCTCCATAGCATGCAGAGCGCGATAGCCAGGATCCTGTGCATTTCACCACCTCCTTGTGTGCGGGCGACCATTAGACACCGATTCCCAGGCATGAAAAAGGCCCCCGAAGGGGCCTTTCCAGGGCGCTTTCCGCTCAGCGGCGGAAGCCCGGACGCATACCGTCGCCGGCCGGTTTCGGCCGCCGCTTGACCTGCGGCTTGCGGGCCGCCGGCTTGTCGCCCGGCGCGCTGGCCGGACGCTCGTCGCGCGGCTTGCTTGGGCGCGGCTTGCGGTTGCTCTCGCGGGGCCGCTCGGCAACCGGAGTGCCCTGCTCGCGCCCCTTGCGCTCGGCGCTCGGCTGCGGACCGCGCGCGGGACGCGAAGCCGGCGCGCGACGAGCGGCATTCTCGCCGTCCTCGCGCCTTGGCGCACGCTTGCGCCCGGCTTCCGGACGCTCGCTGCGCGCCAGCGGACGGGCCTGCTTGCGCTGCTGGCGTTCGGCCTTCTCGCGCGCCTTGGTGGTCATGCCCGGCAGCGCCACCGGCTTGAGGCCGACTTCCTCGCTGAGGATGTCGATTTCGCGCTGGTCCATTTCGCGGTAGCGGCCCATGGTCAGCTCGGAGGTCAGGAACACCGGGCCGAAACGCACTCGCTTCAGGCGGCTGACCACCAACCCCTGGGATTCCCACAACCGGCGCACCTCGCGGTTGCGGCCCTCCATCACTACGCAGTGGTACCAGTGGTTGAAGCCTTCACCGCCCGGCGCCTGCTGGATATCGCTGAACTTGGCCGGGCCGTCCTCGAGCATCACGCCGTTGAGCAGGCGCTCGATCATCTCTTCGGTGACCTCGCCGCGCACCCGTACCGCGTATTCACGGTCCATCTCATAGGAAGGATGCATCAGGCGGTTGGCCAGTTCGCCATCGGTGGTGAACAGCAGCAGGCCGGTGGTGTTGATGTCCAGGCGACCGACGTTGATCCAGCGACCGGTGCGCAGGCGCGGCAGGCGGTCGAAGATGGTCGGGCGGCCTTCCGGATCGTCGCGGGTGCAGACCTCGCCTTCCGGCTTGTTGTAGATCAGCACGCGACGGACACTCTCGGCGGCCTCTTCGCGGCGGATCAGGTGGCCATCGACGGTGATCGCATCGTGGCTGTCGACCCGCTGGCCGAGGCTGGCCACGCTGCCATTGACGTTGACCCGGCCTTCGGCGATCCACACTTCTACGTCGCGCCGGGAACCGACGCCGAGACGGGCGAGGACTTTCTGCAGTTTTTCCCCGACCGGTACGTGGGGATTCTCTGGGGTATCGTTCATCTGGGCACCTCCCGGTGTGGCTGGCAACGAATCGAAGGGCGCGCATCATACGCGCTTCGTCAGGACAAAGCACCGTCCCCGGGCGGAAACCCGGACAATCCCGCTAGACTAGGCCGGGTTCACCCACCCCGCCACCCGGAGGCCCCGGTGCACGACATCCCTCCCTTCAGCGGCGCCAAGCTGGCGCTGTTCTATGGCGACCACCTGGTCGTCTACAAACGCGACGAAAAACCCGGCATTCCCTTCCCCGGCTACTGGGACTTTCCCGGCGGCGGCCGCGAGGGCCTGGAGACGCCTGCCGAATGCGCCCTGCGCGAACTCGAGGAAGAGTTCTCCATCCGCCTGGAAGAACCTCGTATCGAATGGCAGCGACAGTATCCGAGCACCAGCGGCAGCGCGCCCTTCGCCTACTTCCTGGTGGCGCGCCTGGAGGACCGCGAGTTCGAGGCCATCCGCTTCGGCGACGAAGGACAATATTGGCGATTGATGGAGGTGGACGCCTACCTCGCGCATGCCATGGCCGTACCCTACCTGCAGAGCCGGCTCGGCGACTATCTGCGGGAACGCCGGCGCATCGGCGAATAACGCCGATGACGTTAGCCGTTCCATGCCCCGGATAATCCGGACGGCATAAAAAAACCCGGCCGAAGCCGGGCATGCCCAGGCGGGCAGTCTCAGTGTCTGCGGTGCTCGGCGAAGCGCTCCAGGGCTTCGCGGCTGAGGCGCTCGACCTGGGCCCAGTCGCCGCGGTCGACCACGGCCTTGGGCAGCATCCAGGTGCCGCCGACGCACATCACGTTGGGTACCGCCAGGTAGTCGGCGAGATTGTTCAGGCTGACGCCTCCGGTGGGGCAGAAGCGGATATCGGGGAATGGTCCCGAGAACGCCTTCAGCGCCGCCGGGCCGCCGCTGACTTCGGCGGGAAACAGCTTGAAGCGGCGGTAGCCATGGCGGTAGGCGAGCATGATCTCGGAAGCGCTGGCCACGCCGGGCAACAGCGGGACTTCGCTGTCCAGGGCGAAGCGCAGCAACTCGTCGGTGCAACCCGGGGTGACCACGAAGCTCGCCCCGGCCTTTTCCGCAGCGGCGAAGGTCCGCGGGTCGAGCACGGTGCCGGCGCCGATGCGCAGGTGCGGGCGCTCCTCGCTGAGGCGCCGGATGGCGGTCAGCCCGTGCGCCGTGCGCAGGGTGATCTCCAGGGCGGTCAGGCCGCCGGCGGCGAGGGCATCGGCCATCGGCAGGATGTCCGCCTCGCGGTCGATGGTGATCACCGGGAGGATGCGCGCCTCCCGGCACAGCGTGTCGATGCGGGCGGTCTTCTGTTCAAGGTTGTGCATGGCTACAGCTCCGCCACTCAGGGGTACCAATGGATCGTCAGCGGCGCGCGGAGGAAGGCGCGAACCGGCATCCGCCGTTCGTCCTCGACCGCCAGCGCGGCGTTCAGGGTGGCCAGCTTGGACTGGCCCTGGATCGCCAGCAGCTGCACCTTTGCCGCCGCCAGCACGGCGCGCGGCAGGGTCAGGCGCTGGTGCGGCACGCTCGGCGCCCACATCGGCAGGCAACGGCGCGTCCCCTGGGGATCCATCGCCAGGTCCAGGCCAGGGCTGCTCGGGAACAGCGAGGCGGTATGGCCGTCGTCGCCCATGCCGAGGACCAGCACGTCGATCGGCAATGGCAGCTCGTGCAGGTGATGGTCGGCCAGCTCGGCCGCTTCCTCCAGGCTCGCCGCCGGCTGGTAGAGGCCGATGAAGCGCGCCTTCGCCGCCTCGCCACGGAGCAGGTGGCGGCGAACCAGGCCGGCGTTGCTATCGGCATGCGACTCCGGCACCCAGCGCTCGTCGGCCAGGCTGACGGTGATCCGCGACCAGTCCAGCGGCTCCTCGCTCAAGGCTTCGAGGAAGGCCACCGGACTGCGCCCACCGGACACCACCAGCAGCGCCTGGCCCTGCTCGGCCAGCGCCGAGCGCAACCGGCCGGCGACCTCGGCGGCCAGGCCGCGGGCCTGCTCGGCGGCGCTGCCCCAGACCTGCAGGCCGACGCCGGCCGGCAGCTTCAACTCAGAAATCGCCATACCAACTCCTCCCATCGCGGGCCACCAGGGCCACCGAGGCCACCGGCCCCCAACTCCCCGCCGGATACGGCTTGGGCGCTTCGCTCAGGCGTTCCCAGCCAGCGATCAGCTGGTCGCACCACTTCCAGGCGAACTCCACCTCGTCCTTGCGCACGAACAGGTACTGGTTGCCCTGGGTGACCTCCAGCAGCAGACGCTCGTAGGCATCGGGAATCCGCGCCGCGTGGTAGGTCTCGGAAAAACTCAGTTGCAGCGGGCCGGTACGCAATTGCATGCCCTTGCCCAGGCCCTGGTCCTTGGTCATCACTTGCAGGGAGATACCTTCGTCCGGCTGCAGGCGGATGATCAGCCGGTTGCTGATCAGCGAACGCTGCTCGGGAGCGAAGATGTAGTGCGGCGGCTCCTTGAAGTGGATGACGATCTGCGACAGCTTCTGCGGCATGCGCTTGCCGGTGCGCAGGTAGAACGGCACGCCCGACCAGCGCCAGTTGCGGATGTCCACGCGCAGGGCGACGAAGGTTTCCGCGTCGCTGTCGCGATTCGCATGTTCCTCCTCCAGGTAGCCCGGCACTGCCTTGCCGTCGCTGAAACCGGCGGTGTACTGCCCACGCACCACGCGCGAAGCCAGTTGTTCTGCGGGAATCGGCTCGAGGGCGCGGAGCACCTTGACCTTCTCGTCGCGAATGCTGTCCGCCGAAAGGTCGCTGGGCGGATCCATGGCGATCAGGCAGAGCAGTTGCAGCAGGTGGTTCTGCACCATGTCGCGCAGTTGCCCGGCCTGGTCGAAGTAGCCCCAGCGGCCTTCGATGCCGACCTTCTCGGCCACGGTGATCTCCACGTGGGAGATGTGGTTCTGGTTCCACTGGGTCTCGAAGAGGCTGTTGGCGAAGCGCAGGGCGATCAGGTTCTGCACCGTCTCCTTGCCCAGGTAATGGTCGATCCGGTAGATGCGGCTTTCCGGGAAGAACCGGGCGACTGCCTCGTTGACCTCGCGGGACGACTCCAGGTCATGACCGATGGGCTTTTCCAGCACCACCCGGGTGCGCTCGGCGAGACCGGCGGCGGCGAGGTTCTCGCAGATGCCGCCGAACACCGAGGCCGGCGTGGCGAAGTAGGCGACCAGCGGCAGTTCGTCGTCCACCGCCTCGCGCAAGCCGACATAGGCCTGCGGGTCGAGGAAGTCCATGCTCAGGTAGTCGAGGCGTTCGCGGAAACGCTGCCAGACCGCGTCGTCCCACTCCTTCGCCGGCACCGCCAGGCGCAGGCGCTGCTCCAGCGTCGCCAGGTGTTCGGCGGGAGCGCCTTCGTCACGGGCCAGGGCCAGGACGCGGGTATCGCGGTGCAGCAGGTTCTCACGATCGAGTTGGTAGAGCGCCGGGAACAGCTTGCGCAAGGCGAGATCGCCCAGCGCACCGAACAGCGCTAACGTGCAAGGCAGAACGCGGACATCAGGCATTTGTTGTTACCAACCAAATATTGAGTGATATTGAGCCATCCACTGCGCAATTAAGACAAATATGTAGTAATTAAACAACATATTTTTCCAAGCCCGCCACGCTGTTGGTCGCATGCCGGCCTGACGTTAGGATAGGCGCCGCCGCCGGCCCTTCCCCGCCGGGCCGACAGAACACGAGGAACCCGGATGAAAAACCTGCTGGAGCAGATCCAGAGCCGCCTGGACGAACTGAACAAGGCGGAGCGCAAAGTCGCCGAGGTCATCCTGCAGAACCCGCAGCAGGCCACCCGCTTCAGCATCGCCGCCCTGGCCCAGGCGGCAGCGGTCAGCGAACCGACGGTGAACCGCTTCTGTCGCTCCTTCGGCATGAGCGGCTATCCGGAACTGAAGATCCAGCTGGCCCAGAGCCTGGCTAGCGGCGCTGCCTTCGTGACCCAGGCGGTAGCCGAGGACGACGGGCCGGAAGCCTATACACGGAAGATCTTCAGCAACACCATCGCCTCCCTCGACAGCGCCCACAAGCTGCTCGACCCACGCGTCATCGACCGCGCCGTGGACCTGTTGATCCAGGCCCGACAGATCCACTTCTTCGGTCTCGGCGCCTCGGCCTCGGTAGCGCTCGACGCGCAGCACAAGTTCTTCCGCTTCAACCTGGCGGTGAGCGCCCAGGCCGACGTGCTGATGCAACGGATGATCGCCTCGGTGGCGCATACCGGCGACCTGTTCGTGGTGATTTCCTATACCGGACGCACCCGCGAGCTGGTGGAGGTGGCGCACCTGGCGCGGGAGAACGGCGCCTCGGTGCTCGGCCTGACCGCCGCCGGCTCGCCGCTGGCCAGGGCCAGCACCCTGTGCCTGGACATCCCGTTGCCGGAAGACACCGACATCTACATGCCGATGACTTCGCGGATCGTCCAGCTCACCGTGCTCGACGTACTGGCCACCGGAGTGACCCTGCGCCGCGGCGTGGACTTCCAGCCGCACCTGCGGCGGATCAAGGAAAGCCTGGTGCCAACCCGCTATCCCCTCGACGAGGACAACTGACCGCCCGCCTATTGCAGGCCGGCGGCGAGATTCAGGCGCATGCGTTCGCCGGGCGCCAGGATCAGCCCGCCCGGGCGGTAGCCAGCGGCGCCGATACAGAGGAAGCGTTCCGCTTCGCCCGGCTCGACCTGCTCCACCGGGCGGCTGCCGGGGTGCCAGATCACGCTGCCGGCGCTGACGTTCTTGTCGATCCGCAAGCGGCGGTTCCAGCCGCCGTCCTCCAGCACCAGCGATCCGGGATGGTAGAGCACCTGCTTGACCGCGCCGCGCGGTATCCAGGTTCCCGGAATCCGCGAAGCGCCGCGCTGGCCGCGAGCCGACTCCAGCTCCATGCCGTGCACCACCACCCGGCTCAGCGCGCCGACCCGCCAGTAGGGCTGCAGGGCGAAGCTGAACAGGCAATCGTCGTCTTCCTCATGGTAGCTGCACAGCTCCAGCTCCAGGCGCTGGCCAAGGCGCGCATCGAGGCGCACGTGCCAGTCCTCCAGGTCCAGTTGCCAGCTCACCACCACCTTGCTTTCGTCGGCGTAGGCATCCAGCAGGCGCCATTCGCGTTGCCGCGCCCAGCCCTGCTGCGGCCATTCGCTGCCGTTCGGATGGCTGCCGAACCACGGCCAGCAGACCGGGATGCCGCCGCGCACCGGCGCGCTGCTGAGGGCCGGCCATTCGCTGGCGCACCACAGCAACGGGCGTTCGCCCTGCGGCTGGAAATGCAGGAGCTGCGCCCCTTGCCGACTGAATACGGCCTGGCACAGCGGATGGTCGATCAACAGCAGATCGCGACGTTGGAAGCGTACCCAGTCGAACGGTCGCTTGGCCCGCATGGAATGAAAGAAACGCTGCAGCGGATGCTCAAGCATGTCCGATTGTCCTACCCTCTCCCCTTCCCGGAAAGCCCGGGCGTGCATCCGTGTAGTTTTACTACATTTCGCACGCAAGCCCCAAATGATCGGCACAGGAAAAGCGTAGTCGGTTTGTAACAGGCAGCCGGGAAGAGCGGTCGCCGGAAAAAACGGCCCGCCCGAAACGCTCGGGCGGGTCCAGGCACAACACCGGAGCAGGCAACGCGACGATCAGAACACCGTCTGGATCTTGATCCCCGCCACCAGCGCGTTGTCGACCTCGTCGAC
>OMGS01000150.1_pt1 | contig 60409 bp, 54 predicted proteins | sample 1646081 | NCBI WGS metagenome assembly OMGS01 (sample SAMN05578591, study PRJEB25193) | human gut metagenome | biome: Human Microbiome; feature: human-associated habitat; material: feces | host: Homo sapiens | place: USA:Birmingham | reverse complement strand
GTAGCTATGTGCGGAAGGGATAACCGCTGAAAGCATCTAAGCGGGAAGCCTGCCTTAAGATAAGTTCTCCCTGACGCAAGTCCTGAAGGGCCGAGGTAGACTACCTCGTTGATAGGCTGGGGGTGGAAGCGCCGCGAGGCGTGGAGCTGACCAGTACTAATAGCCCGTGAGGCTTGTTCTCTTGAAAAACTCCTTCCTTCCCTGTCAATTATATTTTTGACAAATTTTTTGGCAGCCATAGAGAAGAGGGTACACCCGATCCCATTCCGAACTCGGTAGTTAAGCTCTTCCTCGCCGATGATACTGCATAACGTCATGTGGGAAAGTAGGCCGCTGCCAAAAATTGCTCGGAAGCCCCCCTCGCCGCTCTCAGCGCGTGGGGGGCTTCTCTTGTCCGCCCTATGCTGCCGCGCCTGCGCCCCCCCCCAACTCCGCGAATTCCCGAACCATCCCACCGCTTCCTTCATCCCTCCCTTCCTCACCTTGCCTTGAACCGGCCAGGCTGGAAAACCCTCGGAGCCGCTTCTAAAACTGCCCAGGGAGCTTTTTTGCCGCTGGGGGATATCCTCTCGGGCTTCTTCGCGCCTGCACGCCGCTTCCTTGACGGTATCTCGGCGTATCCTGCCCTCCGCCCTATGTGTGGTGGACAACCACATGATGATCAGATACTGCGCTCAGATGGCCATTGCCGAAGAGCCGGAAATCCGGCGTGCCGTTCCGGGCAGTATTTGTGGAGAATTCAGGCCGATGCGCGCCTTGCTCTTCGCCTGTGCCCTTTTCTGCCTTTTGACAGTTATCGGCGTGCCCGCTGCCGCTTTTCAGCGTTTGCGCATTTTGCCGTCAGGCGAAGACGATTGCCTGACCGGCACTCTTGTCATTGCGTTTGACAAGGAATTTAATGTCGATTTGCCGAGCAAGGAAGAAATTCTAGAGGCTGAGAATCTGGTACGCGCGGAATTGGAGCGCGAGGGAATAGGAGATTTCAATTACTGCATGAAAGTGAGCAGGGCCACTGCGGGAAAAATGATAATTATGCATGTGCGGCCGCTTTCGAAACCCACGCCGGGGGAGAGCCCTCCGAAGCGGTCTAGTCATATTTTTTACATTCAGAACGGCACATTGCGGGGGATTGAAAAAAATCCGTAGCAGTCTTTTTGATGCTGCCCGCAGCGGCTTGTATGCGAAGCCATGCGGCCTCCTTTTATCTCCTGGAAATGCGGAAATCCCGACAGCGTTGGGCGGCGGGATTTCTGTCCCGTATCACAATGGGTCTCAAGCGAGGCGGGCCCGTCTTCCGCCTCGTTGACTTTCCCCTGTTTTCCGGGCAAGTCCGAACTACAGAAACAATCTGGTGTCGCGTCGAGATCGACACATGTCGCAAACCCGTAAGGGGTTGCGCACCGCCGCATGTGGCGAGAGCACAGCAAAAAAACACGTTTTTTGCTGTGCGATCTTCACGCCGAAGCGACCGAAGGCGGTGCGAAGTGCCGTGCCCGTTTGAGCGAAGCGAATTACGGACATCGACGGCAAAGATAACCACGCTTTCCGGCGCAGTGGTCTTAACACGTACAACGAAGTTTTAAGTGTTGCATGGCACTCGCCGCGAGGAGGTTGTATGGCGCGTCTTGTGCTCATTCTGTTGGTCCCGCTCGTGTGCCTGGCTGGCATTATTTATAAGCTGGCCAAGGCTCGGCGCGTTGTGTCGGCGGATGGTATGCTGATTTCCGCCTATGCGCCTTCGCTTGCCGTGCGTTGCCGTGAGGACTTCGACCTGCTTGACGCCCGCCGGACCAGGATTTTTCCCAGGCTGAGCGCCAGGATCATGAGAACCTACCCCGCAAATGTCTGGTATGGCCTGTATGCCAACGGCGCCGGGGATGAGGCGTGTCCGCCCGCCCGGATGATCGTTATTCTGGCTTTTACTTCGGGAACGCTCTCTTGGGCTTCGGATGCGGTCACCGGCGTGGTAGGTCTGCATCATGTCAACCTACGGTATGACGAACTTGAGGGCACGGGCACCACAGTGCTGCCCACGGCGGAGAACGACCCCTGGTTCAATGCGCATGAATCCGGCCCCTGGAACCGTGGCAGCCTTGCCTACCGGATGATGTTTCTGACCAAGAAAAACAAGCTTAAAATTATTGTGGATTACCGTGAGCCGGATATGCGCGCCCGGCCCGGCGTGCCTCTCGCCGAGGATGACAGCGTGCCCCAGGACTTTGTGGAACGCGCCCAGGCCTCGTTCCGGCTTATCAGGGGCAGCGGGGAAGCTCCTTTGCCCGGCGGTTCAGGTGCGCTGCCTTTCTCGCCTCCGGAAGTGGATGCCAAGCTGCTTGCGGATATGACCGGCATGCTGTTGCGCAAACAGAGCTTTTTTGAATACCTTTCGCTGTTTGCGGATGATGTTCGTGAAATCATTTCCTATTTCCGGCGCTGAAGTGCGATTTTTCTCTAGGGGCTGTTTCTGACTCAGTCCTGTTGCTTTCCGGATTCGTCAACCTATGCTTTTTACTCCAGAATTTAGAAACAGCCCCTGATGGCTGATTGCAAAAATTTCGAACATGCTTTTTAGTTTTAGCAGGATCGTCAGCCAAAGCGCGGCATGCTGTATGTTGTAAAAAAGTGTTTTTAACCAGCCAGGGTTAGTGGCCGATTTGTAGATTCGTATTCTTCTTTCACGCAAGAAGCGTGAAGCCCGGCTGTTTCGGCAATCGGGCTTTCTTTTTTCGCTGTTCCCTGTCGGGCCGTTTTACCGCGAAAACGGCGGCTGCCGCTGTGGACAGCTACCCTATGATCAGATAAATGATTATTATGTCTTGAAAAGAGTATTGCAGTCCGGGACAGGCGGAGCCCCTGGACGGAGGAGACCCTATGTTGCGCAGTATGCGCCGTTTCAGTTTGCTTCTGGCGGCGTTTATTATTTTTTTCAGCCAGACCTCCGGCGCGGAGGTGCGTCTTTCCGGTGCGGGCAAACAACTCAGCGGGCATACCTTTGTGGGCGTCCGCCTCTGCGACCTGCGCCTGGCGGATACGGTCATCCGGGACATGGTGTTTGAAGACGTGGTCGCGGGCGGAGCGCATTTCCGCAACATTATTTTTGAAAACTGCCGCTTTTCGCGGGTGGATCTGAGCCATTCCACATTTGAAAATGTGGTGTTCAGGAATTGCGCTCTGGAGTCGGGAAAAAATGCCGACGGCACGCTTGTGCTGACCACGTTCGAGGGCTCGTCCATGAAGGACGTGCTTTTTGAACAAAGCCGTCTGTACAGAGTCCGCCTGGCCGAACTTCAGGGAGCGGGCGGCAAGGTGTCGTTCAAGAAAATGACCGATATCGTGCCCGAAGAAAACTACGGGCTGTTGCTGTCCGGCCAGGAGCTCCGGATTTGTGTGGAAGATTCGCAGATCAGCGGCGGCAAGATCAAAATCCACATGGCTGAAAAAAATAAAAGCTTCCTGATTGCGCGCAACAGCATTTTCAGCCGCTTTTCAGTCTATTGCGACGCCATCTTCATGCAGAACTGCACCATCGCCGATTCCCGTCTGGGAGCCGCCGAGTTGATTGTGCGCGACTCCAGCCTGTCCGGTGCGGAGGTGCTCAGCACGGTCAAGGGCTATCTGGTCTATAATCTGTATTCCTCCGGCAAGGGCGGGGCGGGCAACAGCGCGCATGCTTTGGGCAAGGGCAAAATATACCTCCTGCACCGTGACCCGGCTCCGGCGCATTTGTCATTGGGCGGCGGCAACCTGGAAGCGCGGGACATTGTCCTGGCGTCGCCGATACTGGGCAGCAAGGCCGGGGAAGTCACCCGGCGCCTGGATTTGCGCAATGTGCAGATCAAAGGCGGCAGCTGGCGCTATTTGCGTCTGTTGAGCGGCCAATGGGAAAATGTGGTCATTGAGCCGCCTGTCATTGTGGACAAAAGCCGTCTGGAAAATGTAGCGGCCTATAATCTGCAATTTCCCCAAGGGGAGCCCTGGAGTGAGGTTGAAGAGTCCGAAGGGCCTCTGTATTTTGGCGTGACGCGGCGGCCCACGCCCTTTGCCTGGGAAGAGGTGCATGTGCCCGAGCCCGAGGATTGGGGCATTGCTTGGCGTGTGATCGGCGGGCGGTGAGCCGTCCCGGAAAATGTCACGAAAATGTCACCTTTTGCTTCTTGTCTGCCGTCCCGTGTGCTGTATGCTGAACAAGCGGATCATAACGGGCGGGGCCGTGCCTGGATCGTGCCTGTTCAACGCTCACTGAGGAGATCGTATGCCCAAGGATGCCGTTGCAACCGGGTCCGTCGAGGTTGATGAAGGCCAAGCGGGGTGCTGCGCCGCGGCGATTGAAGATCTGAGCTGCCCGGATCTGTATCTGAACCGCGAGTTGAGCTGGCTGAAATTCAACGCCAGGGTGCTTGACCAGGCGCTGGATCCGCGTTTTCCGCTGCTGGAGCAGTTGAAATTTCTGGCTATTTTTCACAATAACCTGGATGAATTCTTCATGGTCCGGGTGGCGGGCATCGTGCAGCAGCACAAGAACGGTCTGCCCTGCGGCACGCCGGACAAGCTGCGCCCGGCCCGCCAGCTGGCGGAAATCCGCAAGCGGGTTCTGGCCCTGCAGGAAACAGCCTATAAGCACTGGAAAGAACTTTCACGCCAGTTGGCTAAAAAAGGCGTGCGCTTCCGGCGCTACAGCCAGCTCACGGAAAAACAGCGTAAATTTCTGGATGATTTTTTCCATACCGAAGTCTATCCGGTGCTGACGCCCCAGGCCATTGATCCGGCCCATCCCTTTCCCACCATTTCCAATCTGAGTATCAACTTTATCGTCCAGCTCCAGTGCCCGGACAATACCATCCGTTTTGCCCGGCTGCGCTGCCCCAGCAATGTTTCGCGTTTCGTTTTCGTGCCGCGCACCAAGGCGGCCAAGGATTACGTCTGCCTCGGCCTGTCCAGCAATCTGCGCGACACAGACGTGATTCTGCTGGAGGATCTGATCCGCCAGTATCTGGAAACCCTGTTTTACGGCAATAAAATTCTGGCCTGCGGCCTGTTCCGGATCACTCGCAATACGGACCTGGAGCTTGCCGAGGAAGAAGCCGACGACCTACTGGAAGCCATCAGGGACCTGGTGGACCAGCGCCGCTTCGGCGATGTGGTGCGCCTGGAGTTCGCCAGCGGGGTGAATCGCATGCTGGTTGATTTTCTGGCGCGGCATCTGGAGGTGAGGCCGTTTCAAATCTACAAGATCCGGGGGCCCCTGGCTTTTTCCCAGATGTTGCCGTTTTACGGCGTGGACAGGCCCGGCCTCAAGCTGCCGCCGCAGCACCCCCGTCAGCCCGACATCTGCGGCATGGAAAGCATGTTTCCGGCCATCCGCGCCAAGGACAGGCTGCTCTACCACCCGTACGACAGTTTTTGTGCCGTGCTGGAATTTATCCGACAGGCCAGCGAGGACCCGGACGTGATGGCCATCAAGCAGACCCTTTACCGGGTAGGCGCCAATTCGCCCATCGTGGGGGCGCTCATGGAGGCCCGGAGGCGCGGCAAGCAGGTCACGGCCGTGGTGGAGCTGAAGGCCCGCTTCGACGAGGAACGCAACATCACCTGGGCCGAGGAACTGGAGGATGCGGGCGTCAACGTGGTCTACGGCCTCAAGGGCATGAAGATCCATGCCAAACTCTGCCTTGTGGTCCGCAGGGAGGGGCGCGGCCTGACCTGCTACGCGCACATCGGCACAGGCAACTACAATCCTTCCACCGCCCGGATTTATACGGATATGGGCTTGCTCACGGCCGATCCGCAGATCTGCGCGGATATAACGGATCTTTTCAACTACATGACCGGCTACGCCGTGCACGAACGCTATCAGCGCCTTCTGGTTTCACCGGTCAATATGCGCCGGGGCCTGCTCTCGCGCATTGAGCGCGAAATCGAGCATCAGCGGGAGCGCGGCAACGGTCAGATCATCATCAAATGCAATCACCTGGTGGACGAAGGGCTGATCCGCGCGCTGTACCGCGCCTCACAGGCCGGGGTGCGCATTGACCTGCAGGTGCGCGGCATCTGCTGCCTCAGACCGGGCCTGCCGGGGGTGAGCGAAAATATCGACGTCACCTCCGTGGTGGGGCGTTTTCTCGAACATCCGCGCATCTACTGGTTCTGCAATAACGGCGCTGACGAGCTGTACATGGGCAGTGCCGACATGATGCCGCGCAATCTCAACCGCCGCGTGGAAGTTCTGACGCCCGTGCTGGACAAGGAACTGCGCGACTATCTTCGCAATACTGTTCTGAAACTGCATTTGAAAGACACTGTACAGTGCTACAGAATGCTTGCCGACGGTGAATATCTTCGCATCAAGCCCGGAAAAAAGGACAAGCTTGTCAATTCTCAGGAGAGCCTGATAGAATTGTACAGTGCCTCTCAGAAGTAATGCCAACCCTAACGCCGACCAAACTATGAAAAAAGACAACGACGAAAACAAAACACTGGCTCCAACGGCCACAACGGCCAAACCCGCTCCCCCGGCCAGGAAGCGGCCTTCCCGCGCCAAAAGCGGCGGTACGGCCAAGGCCGCATCGGCGCCCGCCGCTGAAAGCGCGCCGAAAGCCGCTGCAAAGGCCCCCGCGGCCAAGACGCCGAAGCCCGTGGACGGCGCTGCCGCGCACTGCACGGTCGCGCCGGTGGACGTGGCCTACGAACCCAGCCTGCCCGATGACCCGGTCTACACCGGGGCTCTGGTTCACGGCCGACAGGTGGAGCACCTTGCCGCCGCGCTTTTCCGCGAATTTGCGCCGCTGCACAAGCTGGGTGCCCCTTGGGAAGAGCGCCTGCGCGCCGCCGCCCGCCTGCACGATATCGGTTGGGTGGAGGGCCGGAAAAAGCACCATAAAACCAGCATGCGGCTTATTGAAACGGATCCGGCCCTGGTGCCGGATGAGACGGAACGTTCCCTGGTGGCTCTGCTGGCACGCTATCACCGGCGGGCTTGGCCTTCGCCCCGGCATCGGCGTTTCGCAGCGTTGGGCAAGGATGATCGGAAATGCGTGCGGCGTCTGGCCGCGCTGTTGCGCTTGGCCGACGCCTTGGATTACAGCCGTCAGGGCCTGGTGGAGGACATCAGCGCCCGGATCGGCAAAAAGCGCGTGGAATTGTGCCTGCAGGCCAAGGCCCCCTGCCCGGAGGAAATGCGCCGGGCCAAGGTCAAGGGAGACCTTTTTGAAGCCGAGTTCGGCAGGGAGCTGCGCTGTTCATGCCTGCCGCAATGAAGTCCCCGGCCCATGCCGCCGTTCCCGCTGGGTCAGTGGGAACGGGCGAGGCCCCCGGAACCGCCGTTCAGCCCGGCAAGGTGCTGGGCATTTTCGACCTGGGCAGCAACTCCGTGCGCCTGATGCTGGTGCGGGTGGGGCCGGTCAATGCCTCCTGCACGGTGCTCAATCAGGTTAAGCATATGGTCCGTCTGGGCGAGGGCGTGTTTCTGCACGGCCGCCTGCACGAGGAGGCCATGCAGCGCACTGTCCATGTGCTCCAGGGCATGGCCGGGATGTGTTCGGCTTACGGCGTTACGGATATTGTGGCCTGCGCCACGGCAGCCGTGCGCGACGCGGATAACGCCCCGGTTTTTCTCAAGCGGGTCCGGGAGCATACGGGCCTGACCTTCACCGTCATTTCCGGACGGGAGGAGGCGCGCCTGATCTATCTGGGCGTGGCCAGCGGCCTGGAATACAGCGAGGAAAACCGGCTGTTCATCGACATCGGCGGCGGCAGCACGGAGCTGATTGTGGGCAATTCCCACAATTTCTCCAATTTGGATTCCGTGAAAGTGGGCTGTGTGCGCCTGAGCAACCAGTTTTTCGGCGCGGACGACGGCCCGGCATCCGCGGCGCGTTACCGCCAGGTGCAGGACGCCATCCGCAATCAACTGCTGCACGCGGTCAAGCGCATTGAAGGTTACGATCTGGCCGAGGCCGTGGGCAGTTCCGGCACCATCCAGAACCTGGCAGCCATGGCCGCTGCCGCCGACCAGACGGGACTGGGCAAAAAAGCGCCGGAAGCGCGCTTTCTGACCTATGACAAATTGTTGCCCCTGGCGGACAGAATCCGAAATTGCACTCTGGAGGAGCGCCGGGCTCTGCCGGGCATCAATCCCAAACGGGCCGACGTCATCGTGGCCGGAGCGGCCATTGTCCAGACCCTGATGGAAGAGCTGGGCGTGGAGAGCATCAGCGTCAGCAACCGCAGCCTGCAAAACGGCATTTTGCTGGACTATCTGATGCGGACCCGGCCCGATGTCTTCCCCGAGGGCATTCCCACGCGGGAGCAGAGCGTACTGCAACTGGGCCGTCTCTGCCGCTTTGAGGAGCGCCACTCCCGCCACGTGGGCGATCTGGCCCTGATGCTTTTCGACAGCGCCGCCAGCCTGGGGCTGCACAAAGGCGGCAAGGGCCGTCGCGAACTTCTGCGTTACGCGGGCCTGCTGCATGACGTGGGCATTTTCATTTCCTTTGAGAACCACCATGCCCACAGCCACTATCTGATCCGGAACAAGGAACTGCTGGGCTTCACGGATGAGGAAATCGATGTGCTGGCTGCCACGGTCTATTTTCACCGCAAGCGGGCTTCGCCCAAATACGAAATTTTCGCGCAACTCGCTCCGGCCCGGCAGGAGGCCGTGCGGATTCTTTCCCTTTTTCTGACCCTGGCCGAGCGCCTGGACAAAACCCATTGCCAGTTGGTGCGCGCGGCGGAATTTCAACGCCGGGGCAAAAAACTGGAGCTCCACATCAAAACCGTGGCCGCCTGCCCCATGGAATTGCGCGAAATGGAGCGCAGCCGCAAACTGCTGCACAAGGTGCTGGGGGAGAAGGTGGGCGTTCGTCTGGTACCGTGTGACGTTTAAACGTCACACGGTACCAGACGCCGGGCGCGAGTCCGGCTACCGGCGGCCCGCTCAGCGGCCGGACCAGACCACGCGGTGGATTTCGGCCGGGCCGTGTTCCGCGGTGCGCATATAGTACACCGCCGGAGAGCCGAAAAGCATGGCGTAGCCCAGTTCATGCGTCTCCGGAATGCCCAGCCGGGGCAGCAGTTCCGGCAGCACCAGCCGCAGACACCAGTAGAGCAGGCCGCACCAGACCGTGCCCAGACCGGCGCTCTGGGCCATGAGTTCAAAGTACGAAAGATAGATCAGCGAGTCCTGCTCCCGGCAGGGCGCGTCCACGGCATTGGAAACCAGAATGCAGTGGGGCGCCTGCCGGAAAATGGGGTCCTGGCCGTTGCGCCAGAGCTCCGGCGCGGTGGTGAAAAAACGGCGGCGCGGGTTTTCCGGCATACGGTTTTCCCGCACCAGATTCTCCAGGCGCTGGTAGACTTCGCGCCGGAAGTCATCCATGACCTCAAGATCGTCAATGACCGTCACCCAGAGCTTACGCGCGTTGACCCCCGTGGGCGCTTGCGCCGCCACGTCCAGCACTTGGCGAAGCAGCGCGGGGTCCACGTCTTTCCGGATGTAGCGGCGTACGGAACGGCGGCCCTTCATCAAGGTCGCCACCTGCTCCGGCGCGGGCAGGTTCCCTTTGAGAGCTTTGCTTTCCGCAGGACTGTGCCCCAGAATGGAAATGGCCCCCACGGGACAGACCGCCAGACAGTGCAGGCAGCGCATACAGATGTCCTCATTGGGGATAACCGGATACTGATCCCGCATCTGAATGGCCTGGGGCAGGCAGTCCTCGGCGCAGGCGCCGCAGGAAACGCATCTATCTTTATCAACAGTAAATTGCAGCATTATAAACTCCTTTGCGGGCGCAGACGCCCGATGGAGCCATGATAGGCGCGGGGCCCCGGCCTGACAAGAGCGGCGGCATGGGGCCCCGCATCTCGTGGAGCAACCTGTACCCTGACCCTGGTACGCCGGGGCGTGGTCTGCCTGCGGCGGGGCCGGACGGAATGCGTTTACCCGCGCGGCAGCGTGTATGCCGTGGCGCGGCATGAGCCGCACAGTCCGGCCTACAGCGACGATTTTGATTGTGTTTCCCTCTGCATTGACCTGCAACGTTGCGCGGCCCTGCGCCGCGAGGCGCTCAAACGCGTCTGCGCGGAGTATTGCGGCCTGCTGCGGGAAAAGGGCCTGCTACGCCCGGAGGACGCGGGCGCGCTGCTGACCGGCCTGAATACCCTGCTTCCGGAGACGGGAATGCCGGCCAGGGACGGGCGGCCGCCGCTGCATCCCGCTGTCAGCGCATCGCTGCGGCGTTTTGAGCTCCCGGAGGAGGAAGGCGCGGACACGGCCCCCGCTGCGGATGCGCTCAGTCCCTTTCATTTTATCCGCCGCTTCAGGCGGGAACTGGGGCTCACGCCGCACAAGTATCTTGTGCAAAGCCGGATCCGCGCGGCTCGCCACCTGCTCGCGCACGCGCCGTCCATTGCCGACCTGGCCGCTCGGCTCGGCTTTTGCGATCAGAGTCATCTGGACCGCTGTTTCAAGCGGGCGCTGGGCGTCAGCCCCAGGGCTTACCGCGAGGCCTGCATTTTCTGGGAGAATTGGGGCTGACCGGCGGTCAACTCCGGCCACGTTGAAACAATGCCAGCCCGGCCAGAATTAGGGCCCCGCCCGCGAAGGTCCCCGGTCCGGGCATCTCAGCCAGAACGGCATAGCCCAGCAAAAAGGAAAAGAGCGGGGTCAGAAACATATAGGCGGCTACAGTGCCGGTGCTTTTCGCTAGGGCCAGCGCTTTGGCCCAAAGCAGATAGGCCAGGGCGCTGGGGAAAAGCCCCAGAAAGACGACCGCGCAACAGTGCGTCCAGGGCGCGAGGCAGAATCGGCGCACGGCTTCGGGCGCGAAAGGGCTGAGCGTCAGCGCGGCGCAGACGAAGCTCCAGGCGGTCAGCGTCAGCGTGCCGCAGCGCCCGGCATAGCGCCGTTGCAGCAGATTGTAGCCGCTGATGCAGACGGCTGCTCCCAGAGTCCAGAAAATCCCGTCATTGAGGGAAAGCCTTCCGTCCCAAAGCGTAAGGATCAGGGCTCCGGCAAAGGCCAGAGCCAGAGCGAGCCAGCCCGAGGGACGCAGCCTTTCCCGCAGCAGCCCGGCCGCCATGACCGCCGTGATCAGGGGCGCGGTGGAGATCAGAGCGCAGCTCGTGGCGGCGGTCAGGCCGGCCTGTCCCGTGTTGAACAGCCAGAGATACAGGGAAAAGCCAAGAATGCCGGAAAGCAGGAATACGGGCCAGTCCCTCGCGGCAGGCTTTGCGTGCCGCGCGGCCAGGCAGAGCAGGGCAAGGGCGGCCACGGCGCACCGCAGAAAGCCGAGAGTCGCGGGCGTGAACGAAGCCAGCGCCACCTTGGTGAAGACATAAGCCGAGGACCAGAGCAGGACGGCGCAGAGCGCGTAACAATGGCTGCAATAACGGGCGGACATGGCATCTCCTTTTGAAGGATATGCTATGCGCCGCCCCGGCGGCCCGCTTGGATAAAATTGCGCTCCGGCTGCGGTGGGAAGCGGATATTCGTTTTTCTGCCGGGCGGTGAGGAAAAGCGGGTTTTTCCACCGGGGAGCAGCCGCTGCTCTAAAGTTTACGGCCGGAAGAGCGATATATGAAATAGGGGAATTGGAATATTCTGCGTGCCGCCCGTTGCGGCGTGGGAGAGGCGGAGTAGAGGAGGTCTGTATGGGCGTGGACGGCATCAATGTCATGGCCAGGAATTTCGTTTCCACCGACAGCCAGGAATCCAAATACAGCAAAGCCCGGCAGATCGCCGCCGAGGCGCGCGGTCAGATGACCAACCGCCAGGACAGCGTGCTTCTCGCGGGCATGGCGGCCTGTATGGCTGCTGACCCCAATGGCGCGAGTATGAGCCGCAGGGTTCTTGAGGGACAGAAAGCCGCCCGCCGGATGCAGTTGGACATGCGGCAGAACGTGGCTGAAAAGTCTCAGGATAATCTGGATGAGATCAAAAAACGCCTGGAAGAAAAGACCGAGGAAATCCTGAACGGTTCGGACGAGCGGAAGGCTGCTTCGGAATCTTCCGTGGATGAACAGGGCGCGTCTGCCTCCGTAACGGCTGATGCGACTGCCAAGCCCGCGCAAGGGCATACCGACGGCGGGGCGCGGCTGATTGCAACCACGGCATTCGATACCGGCGGCGCGGAGAGTACTGCCGCCGTTGCCGCAGCAGCCTCGGTGGCAGCGCCGGTCGAGGCTGCCGGAACCTCCGCGACTCAAGCCGGTGCGCTGCCCGGAGCTCTTGACCTGACGGTGTAAGTTTTTTTCTTTTATAACTGCAACGGCGCGCGCTCTTCACCGGAAGAGCGCGCGCCGTTTTGTTCGTCAAATGGAAGATTATTGCAGGAACGGCAGGCCGAGCACCGCGCCGGTGGACACAGCCACCTGCATGAGCACCTGGGAAATGTCCTTGACGGCCTGCATATTCTTGGATTCCACCTTGGGAAGCACCAGGATCTGGTCGCCGGAGCGGATGGCGTCGCCGTTCTGGGAAACCGAGCCGTTCTGGTGCATGACCAGCACATGATCCCGATCGGCCCGGTTGCTGTAGCCGCCCGCGCCCTTGATGTAATCCCGGAGATCCTTGTCCTCGTTCCAGAGCATGGCCTGGGGCACCATGACCTCGCCGCTGACCAGCACCACGTCGCTCTTGCCGGGGATCACGATGACGTCGCCATCCTCCAGCACCAGCTTGCCGCTGTCCGCGCCGTTGTCCAGCACCACCACGCCCTCGGGCTCCACGCTCTTGGCCCGTTCCACGAATTTGGCGATCATCTCCGCTTCCTTGGCCCGGATCTGTGATTCCTCGGAGCTGGAGGACGAGGCCGTGAGCGCGGTTTCCTCCAGGCGGCGCAGGGAGTCGGCAATGGCTTTCTTCTGCCGGGCGGCCACGCTTTTGCGCTTGATGTACATGGCCTTGATATTGGCCCGCCCCGGCTCCACGGCGATGAAGTTCTGCACGTCCTTGAGGCGCGCGCCCCGGCGCACCGGAAAACGCGACGTGCCGCGCACCGCGCCCTGAACTTCGATCATCATGGTGTTGCCCGTGGCGTCGGCCATGAACTCTACGCGGTCGCCGTCCTCCAGGTTGAGATGGCGCAATTCCTTGAGCGGCAGATAGGTGCTGTAGGGCGCGCCGTTGCGCGTGCCGTTGAGGGCGACGTGCGAGGCCCGGCGTTCAGGTTCGGCCAGTTCCATGAGCGCCGCGCCCGTGGCCCGGCCCTTGAGAAACTCAAAACGCGCGGCGTTGCGCACCGCGCCTGTGGCCGTGACCGTCGGGCCCTTGTCGCCCACCACCAGGGTGTCGCCTTCCTGCAGGCGCACGGAGGGCAGCTCGCCCCGGCGCGCAAAGGGATAGAGGTCCAGGCTGTTGATGGTCTTGCCGTCGCGGATCAGGTTCACGGCCCGGTAACTGCCGCGCACCGGATCGATGCCTCCGGCCTTGTCCAGAAAGCTGAGCACCGGATCATTGGGCGAGCCCGCGTAACGGCCGGGCTTGGCCACGCCGCCGGTCACGAAAATGGAAACGGGCCGGGCGTCCAGCGGAGCCGCATAAACCTGTGTGTCGGCATGGCCGGTGGCCGCCAGCTTGCTGCGCAGGTCGTCCACCAGCTTGTCGTGGGCCAGCCCCGCCACGGGCAGGGGGCCCACTTCCGGCAGGTCGATGCGGCCCAGCGCGTCCACAGTGAAGGTGCCGTCCACATTCAGGCCGCCGCCCCAGAGGCGCAGCACCACGCGGTCGCCGGGAGCCACCGCGCCGTTTTCCTGGCTTTTGGCGAAATTACCCTGAAAAAGATTGGCCCCGTAGGGCAGCACGCTGTCGGCGGCCCGGGCGGACGGGCCCGTCCCGCAGACAAGGCCGACACAAAGGAGAGCGAGAACAAAGCGGAATGATTTGAGCATGGTTGTGATCACGCCTTGTGTTGATCCGGGCCGTGCGGCGTGAACGCGGCGCAGAGCTGTATTGCGCGACAGCCTGAAAGGACGATTTTTGTTTTCCGGCAAGGAAGAAGGCGATTGCGGCTCAGGAATAGTACTCTTTGGTACAGGCCCGGGCCGCAATCGCCTTCTGACGCAGTCCAGAAGGCAAAAGGCGTCCTTTCAGTCAGGGAGTGTCGATACCCTGTCCCCAAACCCTCGGCGCCATCCGCCACTGCCCTTCGCCGTCCCGGCAGATGACCACCACCTCGGCCTCTTTTTGCCCGGCCAGCACGGTGGCACGTTTGCATTCCTCGCCCTTGGCCGAGGTAAAACCGTCGTCCAGGGTGACGCGGACGCTCTTGCCGAAGGCCGGGTCGTCCAGCGTGGTGGATTCCCCGGCGGAGGCGGAAATCAGATAGGCTTCCACCGGGCCGGGCTGATATGCCGGGGGCGGGGGCGGATCGGAGAAAAGGCCGCAACCGGCCAGGAGAAAACCCGCGGGCAGGGCCAGAGCCAGAATCCGGGCGGAAACCGACATGGAAGGCCGCCGAGGCCGGGACGGACGACAAAAGAATCTGTTCATGGCAAGTTCTCCGGCTTGCGGCAAGACGCCGTGCCGTGCGCTGTGCCGCCAAGGAGCGGCAGCGTGTTTTTCTGCTTCCTCTTGCAGGAAAAAGGGCTCCTGTCAATTCCCGCCCTCATCCGTTGTCCTGCGCGGGAAAAAAGTGATCCCCCGCGCTCCCGTCTTTCGCCAATAGTCACGTTTTCAGTGAAAAGAGAGAAAATAGATAGAAAAAAGTATTATAAGACAGCCTGTTAAAATGTCCACGATTTGTAAATGCCTATTTTTTATTTTGCATATTATGGCGGGATTGGTAATATGTTGATAAAAGCATAGTTCAGAAATATGCACAACTTCAATGAGATTGCTTTCGCAACACCCCGGCGACGCGGGAAATATTTGTAAAAAACCATTGGGACGACAACTGTCTCATATCTAAGGCTTTGGAGACGCCATGTCGAAACCGGCGGCCATGAAAACCATTGATGTGCGCGATGCCGTGGGCAGCGTGCTTTGTCACGACATCACCCGCATCGTGCCGGGGCAGAGCAAGGGGCCGGTCTTCCGCAAAGGCCATGTGGTGCGGGAAGAAGACATTCCCGTACTGCTGGAAGTGGGCAAGGAGCACCTCTTCGTGTTCGAGCCCCTGCCGGGCATGGTGCATGAAAACGAGGCGGCGGCCCGCATTGCCGCAGTCACGGCCGGGGCCAACATCCTGCTCAGCGAGCCCAAGGAAGGGCGGATCAATTTTTCCGCCGCCTGTGACGGCCTGCTGCGGGTGGACGTGGCCGCGCTCAGCCGCATCAACAGCCTGGGCGAAATCACCCTGGCAACGCTGCACAGCTTGCAAAAAGTGGACAAGGGCCGGGACGTGGCGGGTACCCGCGTGGTGCCGCTGCTCATTGGCGACGAAAAGCTGCGCGCCCTTGAGGGCATGGTCGGTTCTCCGGTGGTGGAGGTGCTGCCTCTGCGCCGTTTCCAGGTGGGCATGGTCACCACGGGCAGCGAAGTGTTTTACGGGCGTATTCAGGACGGCTTCGGCCCGGTGCTGCGCAAAAAATTCGCGGGCCTGGGCAGCAGCGTCATGGGCCAGACCCTGACCAGCGACGACGTGGAGATGACCGCGTCGGCCATTGCCGCCTTTCTGCAACAGGGCGCGGACATGGTGGTGGTCACCGGCGGCATGTCGGTGGACCCTGACGACCGCACCCCGGCGGCCATCCGCGCGGCGGGCGCGGAGGTGGTCAGCTACGGCGCGCCGGTTTATCCCGGGGCCATGTTCCTGCTGGCCTACGCCCGCACGCCCAAGGGCCGCGTGCCGGTGCTGGGCCTGCCGGGCTGCGTCATGTACCACAAGGCGAGCATCTTCGATCTGCTGGTGCCGCGCCTGCTGGCCGGACTTGACGTGACGGCGGAAGACGTGGCCGTGCTGGGGCACGGCGGTTTCTGTTCCGCCTGTCCGGAGTGCCGTTATCCCGTCTGTCCTTTCGGCAAATGAAGTCCGGGGCGGATTGGCCGCTTCGGCACGGATATCCATACATTACCAAGGAGTCGCACATGGAAACAAAAACGCTTGTGGTCAATGGCATTCCCAGACGATTGCTGGTCAACCCCGACGACACCCTGGTTGACGTGCTGCGCGGGCAGTTGCAGTTGACCAGCGTCAAGGTGGGCTGCGGCAAGGGCCAGTGCGGCGCCTGTACCGTGATTCTGGACGGCAAGGTGGTGCGTTCCTGCATCACCAAAATGCGCCGTGTGCCGGAAAACGCCGCCGTCACCACTCTGGAGGGCATCGGTACGCCCACCTGCCTGCATCCGTTGCAGCATTCCTGGATTTTCCACGGCGCGGCCCAGTGCGGTTTCTGCACGCCGGGCTTTATCGTGTCGGCCAAGGGGCTGCTGGATGAAAATCCCAATCCCAGCCGTGAGGACGTGCGCGACTGGTTTCAGAAACACCACAATATCTGCCGCTGCACCGGCTACAAACCGCTGGTGGACGCGGTCATGGACGCGGCGGCCGTGATGCGCGGCGAAAAAACGCTGGAGGACATCCAGTTCAAGATGCCCGCCGACGGCCACATCTGGGGTTCGCGCCTGCCCCGGCCCAGCGCCGTGGCCAAGGTCACGGGCGTGGCGGAATTCGGCGCCGACGCCGCCTACCGCATGCCGCCCGACACCCTGCATCTGGCCTTGGCCCAGGCCAAGGTTTCCCATGCCATCATCAAGGGCATCGACACCTCGGAAGCCGAAAAGATGCCCGGCGTGTATCGCGTGCTGACCCATAAGGACGTCAAGGGCAAAAACCGCATCACCGGCCTGATCACCTTCCCCACCAACAAGGGCGACGGCTGGGAACGGCCTATTCTTAATGATACCAAGGTGTTCCAGTATGGCGACGCCCTGGCCATCGTCTGCGCCGACAGCGAGGCCAATGCCCGCGCTGCGGCGGAGAAGGTTAAATTCGACCTGGAGCTGTTGCCCGAATACATGAGCGCGCCCGAAGCCATGGCCCCGGACGCCATTGAAATCCATCCCGGCACGCCCAACGTTTACTACGACCAGAACGAAGCCAAGGGGGCGGAAACCCAGCCCTTCTTCGACGACCCCGACAATGTGGTGGCGGAAGGCAGCTTCTATACCCAGCGCCAGCCCCATCTGCCCATTGAACCGGACGTGGGCTACGCGTATATCAATGAGCAGGGCCAGGTTGTCATCCACTCCAAATCCGTGGGCATCCATCTGCACGCCCTGATGATCGCGCCCGGCCTGGGCCTGGAATTCCCCAAGGATCTGGTCATGGTGCAGAACACCACGGGCGGCACCTTCGGCTACAAGTTCAGCCCCACCATGGAAGCCCTGCTGGGCGTGGCCGTCATGGCCACGGGCCGCCCCTGCCATTTGCGCTACAACTATGAACAACAGCAGCAGTACACCGGCAAGCGCTCGCCTTTCTGGACCACTATGCGCTACGCCGCCAACAAGCAGGGCAAAATCCTGGCCATGGAAACGGACTGGTCCGTGGACCACGGCCCGTATTCGGAATTCGGCGACCTGCTGACCCTGCGCGGCGCGCAGTACATCGGCGCGGGCTACGGCATCCCCAACATCCGGGGCAAAGGCCGCACGGTCTGCACCAACCACTGCTGGGGCGCGGCCTTCCGCGGCTACGGCGCGCCGGAAAGCGAATTCCCCTCCGAAGTACTTATGGACATGCTGGCCGAGAAGCTGGGCATGGACCCCTTTGAGCTGCGCGCTCTCAACTGCTACAAGGAAGGCGACACCACGCCAACGGGCCAGACCCCCGAAGTCATGAGCCTGCCGGAGATGTTCGACATCATGCGGCCCAAGTATGAAGCCGCCAAGAAACGCGCCAAGGATCTCTCCACCCCCGAAGTCAAACGCGGCGTGGGCGTGGCTCTGGGCGTGTACGGCGCGGGCCTGGACGGCCCGGACACCTCCGAGGCCTGGGTGGAACTCAATGAGGACGGCGGCGTGACCGTGGGCTCCTCCTGGGAGGATCACGGCCAGGGCGCGGATTCTGGCGCTCTGGGCACGGCGCATGAAGCCCTGCGTCCGATGGGCATCCCGGCGGAGAAAATCCGCCTGGTCATGAACGACACCAGCAAAACTCCCAACTCCGGCCCGGCCGGTGGTTCGCGCTCGCAGGTGGTCACGGGCAACGCCATTCGCGTGGCCTGCGAAATGCTCATGGAGGGCATGCGCAAACCCGCTGGCGGCTTCCTGGACTACGCGGGCATGAAGGCCGAAGGCCGTCCGCTGCGCTATGACGGCAAGTGGTCCGCCCCGGCCAAGGACTGCGACGCCAACGGCCAGGGCAGCCCCTTTGCCTGCTATATGTACGGCCTGTTCATGGCCGAAGTGGCCGTGGAAAAGGCTACCGGCAAAACTCAGGTGGAAAAGCTCACCTGCGTGGCCGACATCGGCGAACTCTGCAACCAGTTGATCGTGGACGGCCAGATCTACGGCGGCTTGGCCCAGGGCGTGGGCTTGGCCCTGTCCGAGGATTATGAGGACATCAAGAAGCAGAGCACCATGGTCGGCGCGGGCATTCCTTCCATCCAGATGATTCCCGACGAAATGGAAATCGTCTATGTGAAGACTCCGCGCAAGGACGGCCCGCACGGCGCGTCGGGCGTGGGCGAAATGCCCCTCACCGCGCCGCACCCGGCCATCATCAACGCCATCTACAATGCCTGCGGCGCGCGCATCACGCACCTGCCCGCCTATCCGGAAAAGGTGCTGGAGGCCATGCCCAAGTAAGACAATCTGCAAACAGGGGGAGGGCAACCTCCCCAGAGCGTTGACAAAGTCAACGCGACCAAAAATCAGAGGTAGATCACGGCTTTGCCGTGCCGTTAGCTGCCCGAAGGGTGCCCGGCAGCGTCGGGCATTTCCTTTAGCCGCAATGCGGTTTAGGGAAACAGACAGCAGCGTAGCGACTGATTTTTGTGCCTTTCCGCCCGGCGAGTTTTCCTGAAAACGAGCCGATGGCGGCGCAAACACCGCGTAAGCGGGGTTTGTCGTCAGTCTGGGGGAGGGCAACCTCCCCCTTGTTCGTTTATTCGTTGTGGACCGCGCGGCGGGGATTTGCGTGTAAATCCCCGCCGTGCCATACTTGCGAACAGGTTCCGCCCCGCGCCGGGAGTCTCCCGCGCGTGAAATTTCCAATGTCCACATACTGAGGCCGGGAAAATGGATCAGACCCGTCTGCATGAAATCGAGGCCCGCTGTACCCAGGAGAGCCCGCCGCATTGTCAGGCGGCCTGCCCCTTCAATCTGGATGTGCGGGCCTTCATGGCCCGGATGGCCGAAGGCCGCCCGGCGGAAGCCCGGAAAATTTTGGAGCGCCATCTGCCTTTGCCGGGTATTCTGGCCCGGATTTGCGATCATCCTTGTGAAAACGTCTGCCTGCGGCTGGACCTGGGCGGCAGCTTGGCCATCCACGCCTTGGAGCATGCCTGCGTGTATGTCGTGGGCACGCAGAGCCGTCCCCTGCCCATGCCGCGCAAAAAATTCAGCTTGGCCGTGCTGGGCGCGGGCCTGGCGGGCCTGGCGGCGGCCTGGGATCTTTCGCGCAAGGGCTACCCGGTGACGGTTTTTTATCAGGGCGACGCGCAAAGCGTTCTGCTGGGACAGTACCCGGCCTTGCGCCCGGACCGTGAGGATGATCCCTTGGCCGGCGACTGGGAACTGCTGGGCCGCCAGAAGGTGACGTTCAGCCCCGCCGCGCTGGACGAAGATTGTCTGGCTCGGGTGGCGACGGAGTTCGACGGCGTGCTCATAGACGTGGGCGCGGCCCCGGGCCTGGCTCCAAATTTTGCCCCGGCGGAGAATGCGCCCGGCGGCATGGACGCCGTGGATGGCATGAACGGCGTGGACGCGCTGACCCTGTACTGGCGCGACAATATCTGTTGCGCCGGTTGGCTCAGCCGGACGCCCACGGGACACGTCTATGCCTCGGCTTCTGCGCAGGCCGGGCAGGGCCGCCGCGCTGCCCAGACCCTGGAACGGCTGGTGGGCAAGGTGTCGCTGACGGCGGCGCGTGAAAAGGTGCAGGGCCCCTTGCACACGCCTCTGGACGGCATCGCCCCCCTGGCGCGGGTGGAACCCTCCGGCCCGGTCTATACCACGGAAGAAGCGGCCCTGGAGGCCGGGCGCTGCCTGCAGTGCCAGTGCCTGATCTGCGTGCGGGAATGCGTCTATCTGCAGAAATACAAAGGCTATCCGCGCGTCTACGCCCGCCAGATCCACAATAACGCCTCCATCGTCAAGGGCCTGCACACGGCCAATGCCCTGGTCAACGGCTGTGCGCTCTGCGGGCAGTGCGAGGAATTGTGCCCGGAAAATTTCTCCATGGCCGAGCTCTGCCTGGCGGCGCGCGAGGATATGGTACAGCGCGATTTCATGCCGCCCTCGGCCCACGAATTCGCCCTGGAGGACATGGAAAATGCCTCCGGTCCGGAATGCGCCCTGACTTTGCCGGATATAGCGCTGCCCGAGGGCGCATGCGCGTCCTGGCTGTTCTTTCCCGGCTGTCAGCTGGCCGCCTCGCGCGGAGAGCAGACTGCGGCGCTGTATGCCTTTTTGCGCGCGGCCCTGCCTTACCGGGACGGGGAGGGCGGCGTGTCCCTGCTGCTTTCCTGTTGCGGCATCCCGGCGCGCTGGGCCGGTCGCGAGGCTTTGTTCAAGGAGCACACTGCGGAAATCCGAAAAGAGTGGGAAGTTCTGGGGCGGCCCCGGATCATGGCAGCCTGCTCTTCCTGCCTGAGCGGCCTGCGTCTGGCTCTGCCCGAGGCGCGGCCCGTGTCCGTCTGGGAAGTGCTGGACGGCCTGCCTCTGCCGCCGGAACACGTGGACGGACTGGCGAAGGACCGGGCCGAAGCCGCATTGCCCAAGGTCTTTTCCATTCATGATCCCTGCACGGCCCGTTGGGATGCGGCCTGGCTGAAAGCCGTGCGCGATTTGGCCCGGAAATGCGGCGCGCGTCTTGAGGAGCCGCGCCTGACCGGCGCGACCACGGCCTGCTGCGGTTACGGCGGTCTGGTCTGGTGCGCGCAGCCCGAGCTGGCCCAAGCCATGAGCGAACACCGTGCCGCCGAGCTGCCGTATCCGGCCTTGGCCTCCTGCATCATGTGCCGGGACCGGTTGGTGGCGGACGGCAAAGAATGCTGGCATTTGCTGGACCTGCTTTTCCCGGCCTCTGATGGGGGAGAAAGCGCTGGGAGAGGAACCCGCAGAGGGCCAGGCCTGTCGGCGCGCCGGGCTAACCGGGCGGCCCTGCGCCGCCGTCTGCTGCGCGACTATCTGGGCGAAAACCTTCCGGAACCGGCCCCCGGCGCGCTGCATGTGCCGCCGGACTTGCTGGCCCGCCTGGAAGAGAAGCACATTCTGCTCTCGGACGTGGAAGAGGCCGTGGCCGGGGTGGAGGCCTGCGGACAATACTTTGAAAATCAGGAAAACGGGCACCGGTTGGGCTCCTGGCGCCCCCGTCAGGTGACCTTTTGGGTGGAATATGGCCGGGAGAACGGCGAGCTTGTCCTGTACGACGCCTGGTGCCACCGCATGCGCGTGCCTGGTTCCGGTGGGCCCGGTGGTCCCGGCGGCTCCGACGCGGGAGACGGCCGGGACTGCTGTGAGCAGGGAGGTGCAAGCGCATGACCATGGGACCCAGTTATCCGCCGGACGGCGGCCCATGGCGGTGCGGCCGTTGCGGCTGCCCGCTGGAGCAGGGCAAAGTGCAGGTCTTTTATCTGAACAGCGCTTTTGACGTCTTTCTGCCGCGTTGCCCGCAGTGCGGGCTGACCATGGTGCCCAAATCCCTGGCCGAGGGTAAAATGCTGGAAGTGGAAGCGCTGCTGGAAGACAAGTGAAGCCTCTCTGGGAACAGGAAGATTTTCAGCGCGTGGCGGGCGAGATCTGGCGGCCGGGCGGTCCGGAGCTGACCCGGCGCGCTCTGGAACTGGCCGCGCGCCGATGCGGCCTTGCGCCGGGCGCGCGTCTGCTGGACCTGGGCTGTGGTCCGGGCGCAAGCCTGGAACTGCTGGCCGGGCTGGGCTACCGCCCTCTGGGGCTGGACAGGCGCACGCATGCGGCCTGGGAGAAGCGGGCAGCCGGAGCGGAGCGCAGCCCAGCCGTGATTTTTCTGCAAGGGGATGCCGCTTGCCCGCCCCTGGCCGACAACAGCGTGGACGGCGTGCTCAGCGAATGCGTACTCTCCCTCCTGCCTGACCCTTTGGACGCGTTGCGCGGCTGCCGTCGGACCTTGCGACCCGGCGGCGCGTTGCTACTGAGCGATCTTTTCCGACATGGAGACATGCTGGAGGAGGAAGGCGCGAGCCTGGCTCCCCCGGAATCCGGCTGCCTGGCCGGGGCGCGTTCGCGTGCTGTCTGGGAGGACCTGCTTGTCCGGGCCGGTTTTGTACCGCGTTATTTTGAGGACCACAGCCGGGCGCTGGTCGAACTGGCGGCACGGCTGCTCTGGTACGGAGCCGACGCCGCGCCCGAATGGCTGCGCGGCGGCTGCGCCTGCGGCGGTAGGCGCGGGGCTGTCGGCTACGGCCTGTGGATAGCGCAAAAGGAGGGCTCATGAATCCTCTCATGCTGGAATTGTTGCCCATGGTCCGCCAGGGCTATTGTTGCAGCCAGTTGCTGATCTTGCTCATGTTGCAGGCGCGTGACCAGCAGAATCCTGATCTGGTGCGCGCCATGCAAGGGCTCTGCCACGGCATCGGCCAGTCGGACGGCCCCTGCGGCCTGCTGACGGGCGGGGCCTGCGCCCTGGCTCTGGCCGCGGGCAAAGGCGCGGACGACGAGACGGCCCATCCCATGCTCACGCCTCTGCTCAATGAGTACGCCACCTGGTTTTACGAGCGCGTGAATCCTTACGGCGGCATCAGTTGCGGCTGTATCGCCACGGGCCTGGGAGCCGCTTCCGGCGGGGCAGTAACAGACGCGACGCCCGATCCCGTGGCCTGCGGCGATCTGCTGGCCGAATGCTGGGAAAAAATTCTGGAACTGGCCGAGAATTATGAGCTGGATCTGACCGCCGTCCAGACGGGGCCGATGCCGTGATTCTGCGCCGCACGCAAAGCCTGTGCCCCATCTGTCTGCGCCGTATTGAGGCCGTGTACGAGCGCCCGGAAACGGCGGGGACGGAGCAGGGCGTCTTTTTGTGCAAAACCTGCCCGGAACATGGCGTGTTCAGCGTGCTGGCCTGGGTTGGGCTTGAGCCTGTTGATGCACTGGGCGTCGTACCCGGCGTTGTGAATGCGCCGCCTTTCGAGTCCTGGGCGCGGCCCAAAAGTCCCTCCTACCCGGAGGAGCCCCGTACCGCTGTGGCGCGGGGCTGCCCCTTTGACTGCGGGCTCTGCCCCCTGCACGCCCAGCACACTTGCACCGGCTTGGTGGAAGTGACCATGCGTTGCGATCTGGCCTGTCCGGTTTGCTATGCCGGAGCGGGCAGAACAGAGGGGACCCTGCCGCCTGATCCTCCCTTGGCCGCGCTGGCCGCGCAACTGGACAGTCTGAAAACGGCCTCCGGGGCCTGCAATGTGCAGATTTCCGGCGGGGAGCCCACCATTCGCGAGGATTTGCCCGCCATAGTGACGCTGGCGCGGGAGCGCGGCTTCGGCTTGGTGCAGCTCAATACCAACGGCCTGCGTCTGGGGCGGGATGCGGGCTACGCCGCCCGGCTGCGGGCCGCGGGTCTGGATTCCGTGTATCTGCAATGGGACGGCGTGCGCGAAGCCGTGTTCGAGACCTTGCGCGGCAGAGCCTGCCTGAACCTGAAGCGCCGGGCCGTGGAGGCCTGCGCCGCCGCCGGCCTGGGCGTGGTGCTGGTGGCCACCTTGGCCCGCCACGTCAACGACGGTGAAGTGGGGGACTTGCTCCGCCTGGCTCTGGCATTGGGGCCTGCGGTGCGCGGCGTGCATTTTCAGCCCGTGTCCTCGTTCGGCCGTTATCCCTGGGCCTTGAGCGACGCGCCCCGGCTGACCCTGCCCGAAGTTATGGCCGCGCTGGTGCGGCAGGCGCCGGAACTGGTCCGGATGGAGCATTTCCACCCGCCGGGCTGCGAGCATGCGCTCTGTTCCTTCAGCGCGGCCTACCGCCGCACAGGCGCTGATGACACCGCGCTGGAATGGCTGCCTCAGACCGGGCAGTCCTGTTGCTCTCCCGTGCCGCCCTTGGCGGCGGAAGGCGCGCGCAAGGCCAGGCAGTTTGTGTCTCTGCATTGGAAGGGAGCCGAACGGATACCGGCGGCGGACACGCCGGGCGGCGCGGAGCTTCCGGAACGTGCCGATGATTTCAGCCGCTTTCTGAACCGGGCCGGAGCGGAGCGGCGTTTCACCGTTTCGGCCATGGCCTTTCAGGACGCCTACAGTCTGGATCTGGAGCGGGTGCGCGGCTGCTGCATCCATGTGGTCCAGGCGGATGGGCGGCTGGTGCCTTTCTGCCTGCACAATCTCACGGCCCGCGACGGCGCTCGTCTTTATAGCGGGGCCTGGGCGTGAGCCGAGAGCGTTGTTTCGGCCCTTGCCCTCATCCCATGGACCGCTGGCTGGCCCAGGCCTGCGGCGCGGAAAGCGTGGCGGCGCTTCCGATACGGCTGCGCGCGGCGCAGACCGAAGCCCTGAACCATATTCTGCGCCATGCCGCGCGGCACAGCGCCTTTTATGCCCGGCATCTGGCCGGTTGTGATCTGGAGATGCGCGGGCCCGAGGATCTGGCTCGTCTGCCCCTGACCACGGCCGCCCATCTGCGTGACTGGCGGGATTTTTGCTGCGTGTCGCAGGGCGACGTGCAGCGCATGGTCAGCCTGCAAACTTCGGGCACTACGGGCGCGCCCAAGCGCCTGGCCTTTACGGAGCACGATCTGGCCCGCACCCGCGACTTTTTCCAGGTGGGCATGGGGCAACTTGTGCGGGCGGGCCAAGTCCTGGCCGTATTCCTGCCGGGGGCGGAGCGCCCCGACGGCGTGGCGGACCTGTTGCGGAGAACCTTGGGCCCTACGGGCGTCATGGTGGAGGGGCTGCCCTCTGCTATAGCCGTTGACATGACCCCCGCCGGAGCTGCCGCGCGTGCCCACTGGCTGACGGAGCACCGGCCCCAGGCCCTGGTGGCCTCGCCCGCGCAGTTGGAAGGTCTGTTGCGCAGCTTTCCGAGGGCCGCGCCGCCGGACCTGCGCGGAGTGCTTTCCAGCACGGACCGGCTTGACCCGGACCTGAGGCAACGGCTGCGCGCGGCCTGGAACCGCGAACTGCTGGATCACTACGGCCTGACGGAGAGCGGCTTCGGCTGCGCCGTGGAATGCCCGGCCCACGACGGCTATCATTTGCGGGCCCTGGACACCCTGCTGGAAGTGGTGGACCCGCGCGACGGGCGACCGCTGCCCTGGGGAGAAACGGGCGAGGTGGTGCTGACCACGCTCAACCGCGAGGCCATGCCGCTGATCCGGTACCGTACCGGCGACATTGCGAGTTTGCTGCCGGGACCCTGTCGTTGCGGCAGCCCCTTGCCGCGTCTGGGGCCGTTGCTGGGGCGGCTGGATACGGACGCGGGGCAGGGCGTGCGTGTGGTCCACCCGGCCAAGGGCAGCGGCGCGTCACGGGCGAAACAGCTGGATGCGGCGCGTTTTCCTGAAGGAGTGGGATTGTGAAGGCATGCGCCATTCTGCTGGCGGCGGGCCGGGCCTCCCGCATGGGAGCGGTGAAGGCCCTGTTGTCTTTGCCTCTTTTGCCCGGCGGCGAGCCGTGTTCCGCCTTGGAGGGACTGGTCCGCTGTTATCGCGGGGCGGGTGTGGAAGACATTCTACTGGTCAGCGGTTTCCATGCGGCGGAGGTGGAGGCGGCGGCGCGCGGGCTGGGGCTGACCGTCGTCCGCAATCCCCGACCGGAAGAGGGCATGTTCTCCTCTGCCTGCGCCGGGCTGCGCGCCGTGCCTGACGGCTGCGCCGCCTGTTTCGTGCATCCGGTGGACGTGCCTCTGGTCCGCTCTCTGACCTTGGGGGCGCTGCTGGACGCGGCGGCAAGTGAATCTCAGCACGGATCATCTTCCGTACTGATTCCCACCTATGAGAGCAAGGAAGGTCATCCGCCGCTGCTGCCCGCCGCGTACCGGGAGCACATCCTGGCCCATGCGCGGCAAGGGGGCGAGGGCGGCCTGCGGTCCGCACTGGCCGGACTTCCCCGACGGTATGTGCCGGTGGCGGATTCCTTTATTCTGGAAGATATGGACCGCCCTGAGGATTACGCCCGTCTGAGGACGCTGGCCGCGTTGCGGGAGGCGCTGTGGCCCGCCGAGGCCTGGAATCTGCTGCGCCTGTGCCGCGTCCTTGAGCGCGGCTTGCGCCATGCTTGCGCCGTGGGCGCCGTGGCGGCTGCCTTGGCTCAGGTCCTGCGTGAGAGCAGGGCGGAGCGGGGATGGGCCGGGACCGGGCCGGATCCCGAGCTGGCACGCGCCGGAGGGCTGTTGCACGATATCTGTAAGGGCCTGCCGGAGCATGAAAAGGCCGGGGGCCGCTTCCTGGCGGAGCTGGGCCTGCCCGTGGCCGCAGCTTTGGTGGCGGATCATCGTGATCTGAGCGTACCCGACGCCGCGCCGCTGACTGAGCGCGAACTGGTCTATCTGGCGGACAAGTATTGTCACGGCCGGGAGTTTGTGCCGCTGGAACTGCGTTTCGGCCAGAAGCTGGATCTGTATGCCGCCGATCCCGCCGCCTGTGCGGCCATTCGGGGCCGTCTGGGGCGTGCCCGGGCCCTGGAGGCGCGTCTGGCCCGTGAAATGGGGCGGCCCCCGGCGGATATTGCACGGCAGGCCCTTGAGGCCCTGCCCGAGGCCAAAGACGGGGAGCCGGAAGCCGAACCGAACAGTAGCAGAGGCGATACGTGACGGCGGAGCGGGGCCTCTGGCTCGTGCGTCACGGCGCATTGCCGCCTAACCCGGAACGGCGTTTCGTGGGTGCGCGTGATTTGCCGCTGAGCAAAGCCGGGCGCGCCCAGATTCGGGCCCTGGCTGTGGACCTTGCGCCGGTGCTGGCCGACCCGCGCCTTGTTGCTCTGTTGAGTTCGGATTTGTCCCGTTGCCGGGAAACGGCGGCCATCCTTGCCGCCGCTGCCGGGCGGCCCCTGCTTGTGCATGCGGACGCGGATCTGCGCGAAATCAGTCTGGGAGACTGGGAAGGGCTGACGCCCGCGGAGGTGGAGCGGGCCTTTCCCGGTCAGTACGCCTCGCGCGGTCGGGATTTCGCTCATTTCAGCCCGCCCGGCGGCGAAAGTTTCGTCCGGGTGCAGCAACGGTCCCTGGCGGCTCTGGAACGCTGGCGGGTGCGCTATCCCGAGGGGCTTCTGCTCCTGGCCGGGCATGCCGGGCTGAACAGATGCCTTCTGGCCCGCTATCTGGCCTTGCCCTTGGCCGATCTTTTGCGCATTCCGCAGGGCTATGCCAGCCGGACATTCCTGCCCGGCTGGTAAGCCTGCCCCGCATTCAATTCAGGCGCAGTTCCACGCCGTTTTCGTCAAAAAGCGTGATGTTCAGCGAGATATAGTGGTCCGCCAGAGTCCGGAGCGGAAGCTCCAGGGAGATGTGGCGCAGATCCGCCAGGTTGAAGCCGCTCAGCCAGCGGGCGGCCTCCAGGCCCAGGTCGGCCAGACGGTCCAGCGGCGTGAAGATCACGGCCGGGCAGGTCTTATAGAGATAGAGGCTGCCGTTGGTCGGCACCAGCGGGAACAGCCCACAGGCCACGGGCCGCTGTGCGCGCATGAGGCGGCAGCCGTGGTCCGTGTCGGACTTGCAGCCCCTGGCGTCCAGATAGGCCGTATCCGCGTTGAGCAGATAGAAATCATCGCTGAGGGTGGGGCGGAGCTGCCCCGGCAGCAGGGCCATGGGGAAGGGGACGTTTGAGTCCTGCGGGCCACAGCAGTAGCGGCAGTCGCGGCAATAGCCGTTTTGCAGCCAGTCGCCGCGCCAGCGCAACGGACGGCGGCGAGGAAAGAGCGCCCGCCAGAGCTCAAGATAGTGCCAGAAACCTTTTTGCAGTTTTTGCATAGGATGTCCTTTAGAGCCTTTTGCGCTTGAAATTATCGCTTAACGGCGAAGTAAATTCGCCTTGTGATAATTTCGCGGTGCGGCTTTCCACGGAAAACCCGCACAGGGCGTTGAGATATTTTCAATATCAAAACGCTCTAGAAAATAAAAACGAGCGCTATCCGCGCAACGATGCACGGTTTGTATCTATCTTCCCCTATCCCCAAGATGCGAACTCTGTCAAACGCGACAGAGATTGCCGTTTGCAGTGGAGCGCCGTTCGCTTTCATGCACGCCGCCGAATTTCTTCCGTGCCCTGCAATTTGGCGGCCCGTAAGGATTTTCGGCAGTTATGGAAATTTTTTTTGCCTGATTTGAAAAAAATACTTGCCAGCCGGTGTCGCTTAAGCTAAATACATCTTCGCGCCGAAGTGGTGGAATTGGTAGACACGCTAGGTTCAGGGTCTAGTTCTCGCAAGGGAGTGGGAGTTCGAGTCTCCCCTTCGGCACCATCAGGAAATCCAAACAAGTCCCGCAAGGTTCATAACGCCTTGCGGGACTTGTGTTTTTGGCGTATGGCGAGTCTCGTAAGGTGTCGGGAAATCCAAGGACAACGCACGTAAATGACGGTATTCCAAACGGCACACCCCGCCAGGGCAGCTTTCCCGTTTTTAAAATACCGTCACCTGTAATACCCTTGACACCAAAGGATTTCACCCATGCCCCTGACCGACCCTGCCGCCGTGGGACACCTTTTCGCTGCATAGATGAATACCAGGGCGGCGTCATCGTGAGCTACGCGCTCAAGATATTGCCGTATCTGGCTTTGCGAAGCGCGGAATTGCGCGGCGGCAGATGGTCGGAAATCGACCTGGATAAGGCGGTCTGGATTGTTCCGGCCTCCCGCTGGGAAAAGGCCAAGGACGGTGGCGGCATGAAAATGCGTATCGCCCATGAAGTTCCTTTGCCCACGCAGGTGGTCGGATTTTTCCGTGAGCTGCACATGCTGACCGGAAACGGCAAATTGTGCTTCCCAGGGCGGCACTCCTCTTCACAGTGCATTTCCGACATGGCCTTGCTGAACGCCATCCGCAGAATGGGATTCAGCAAGGAAGAAATGACCATTCACGGCTTCCGCGCCATGCTGTCCACCATTCTGAATGAAAAGAAGCTGGAATGGGGTTTTGACGCCGATATTATCGAGGCCCAGCTTGCCCATAAAGAACAGAACGCCGTCCGGGGTGCTTATAACCATGCTTCCTACTTGGAACAGCGCCGGGCAATGCTCCAAAAGTGGGCCGACTTTTTGGATGAACTTAGACAAAGCAGCTAAAGGCAGATTCTATGGACGATAACTTTTTTGAAATTCATGACGAGCACTTTCAAGCCTACGAAACATATCTGAAGGAGCCGTATCGCCCGCCAAGCAAAAAGGGAAATACTAAAGCACTCCACCTGCATGTGATAACTATTAACGGTGAAAAATATTCATTCTTTGCATTGGATGCTCAAAAGTTTGCCCACAAGGGTGAAACAATCAGTTTTTTATATAAAAAAATTGAAAAAAATGAAAAAATTTACTTCAATATTGAAAAGCACAGCATCATAACCAAAGATGCCAAGGGCAACGAGTACCAACGAGGAAACAGGGACAGCAAGCCAAAACTTCGAACTGCATCTACACGCATGCCCGGCAGCAGAAGAGAACAACGGTAGCGCCCGCCACAATCCACCGGGGCGGCACGGATTTTTGCAGCGTGACACTTCTTGGGGGTGTCCCTTGTAAAAACCGCGCCACCCCTTTCAGTATTGCATTATCGGAGTCTCGTATTGTACAGATAAGGCCATGTTGGACTCACAAAAAATATCTATAGGCCGGGTTCGCCAAGCTTACAGGCTAAACGCGCAAGAGGCGGGCGTTCTCATCTCCGCACTTGCCGAGCTAGGCTGCGTTGCGCTGTATGAATTCTGGCATGAGGCTGAACGTTTTGTTGCCATCGAGTAGAACAACAAAAAATCCATATATGACGAAGTTGCCGAGCCTCACTTTCCTGGAGTTTTAGATTTTGGACAAGATTTATTGCAGCAACGAATCGCTACAAAACGGCTACTGCGACACTTTCTCTTTTCTGCCAGGAGTGAAAATCCAAGAGAGCAGTTACAGAGAATTTTGGGCCGGGTTTTGCATTTCACCTATGACGACCCCGAAGAACAGCAGGCCGATTCGGTCAACCGGATACTCGACTTGATTTATGAGCAGCGGCATTTTGGCTATCGGGGGAAAGACAAGGTGGATATTGCCTGGGAGTATGTCAGCCCTGAACTCTTTACGGAGTTTTGCAGTTTTTTTGACGATGCCGTTTCCGCCAACAAGGAGGCCGCTGTCCTCTGGCTTGATGAACGCGGGTACTCATGAGAACGGAGCGTCAAGGGCCTTTCAAAGGAAATAGTGGAACGCATCCAGGCGGCTGCCGCCACCGTTCAGGCTCAGGCTACACCCGCAATTCTGCCGTCCTCGCCATCCCCCATAGCAGCCATCATCGTTCCTCGTTCTTTATGGGAGGGTAAAACCCATAGAGCCGTTCGTGAGGCTATGCGGAAAGAAGAATTTTCAGATGCCGTTATCGCGCATATTTTGTTTACCCGCTGTGAAGCGCCTAAAACTGAAATCGCCAGTTTACTAGATACGAACACAAAAAGGGTACGCACCTTTTTAGCAGAAGCCGCTGCTATGAACATCGTAAACTCATAACAGTTCCTTTTTTCTATATTTCTCCCAAAAGTTTCCCTTTTCCTTCCCATATTTCTCTCGCCTGCTCGGCCTACACCTTCTGAAATCCCAAAAGATTCAGGAGGTCTTTTTTATGTCTCAGTTTTATCAACAACACATCCTTGCGACTGGTTTCTTGCGTTTGCCGCAAGTGTTGGCCCTCATCCCGGTGGGCAGAAGTTTTTGGTGGCGAGGCTGCAAAACGGGGCGCTATCCCAAGCCCGTCAAGCTCGGTCCACGCACAACTGTGTGGAGGGCGGAAGACATTGCGGCTCTCGTGCAGAACCTTGGCAACCAGGGAGCGGACAGTGAGTAACGCCCTGCAAACTTTTCGAGATATTCTGAACGGAAAAGGGCTGATACCGTCTGAAATCGTAGCGGACGGGGAATTGCACCGTTGCCCCACCCAAACCAAACCGCACAAGCAGAACGGCGCGTATATCGCCCACCTGGATGCACCGGCAACACTTTGGTGGTGCAATTGGGAAACTATCGACCAAGGTACGTTCACCAAGGCCGAAGAAAAATTTCTTTCCCCGGCGGAAAAAGAGGCGTTGCGGCAGCGCCAAGCCGTCATAGCTCAGCAACGCGAAGCTGAATTTGCCGAACGGCGTGCAGCGGCAACAGAGAAAGGCCAGAGCATCCTGAATGCTTCTGGCCCTTGCTCCCCGGAACACCCCTATTTGCGGCGTAAAGGCGTCCCTCCGCTTGCGGAGATACGGCAAAGTAAAAATGGTGAGTTGCTCCTTCCCGTCAAGGATGTTTCGGGCAATTTGTTAAGCCTGCAACGCATCTTCCCCAATGGAGAGAAACGCTTTCTCACTGGTGGAAGGGTTTCCGGCGGATATTTTCTTATCCAAGGCAAGCCGGAACATCCTCTTGTTATCTGCGAGGGGTACGCCACCGGAGTCAGTATTCATCTTGCCTGTGAAAGTACGGTCTTGGTGGCTTTTTCGGCAATCAATTTGCCTCATATTGCCCGAATTGTGCGGCGTGAGCATCCAGACAAAGCCATTCTCATTTGCAGCGACGATGATGAAGCGGGCTGCAGCAAGGGACAGGAGGCCGCGCAAAAGGCCCAGGCGCGGCTTGTCCTTCCGACATTCACCACAGGAGCGGGGACGGACTTCAACGACTTGCATCAGAGCGAAGGCTTGCAGGAAGTCCGCCGCCAGTTGGAAGCGTCTGAACATCTTTCAGCCCCTGACAACAATGTCCCTTCGCTGGTTTCTTTGGACATGGGAGAGTTTCTTTCCATGTCCATACCCGAACGGGGGTATCTTCTTTCTCCAATTCTCCCGGTTCAGGGCATAGGCATCATGTACGCCCCGCGCGGCATCGGCAAGACCTTTGCGGCCTTGAGCGTCGCCGTTGCCGTGGCTTCCGGCGGGGTTATCTTCAATTGGCGCGCACCAATGCCCAAAAGGACATTGTATGTGGACGGAGAAATGCCCGCCACATCCATGCAGAGCCGCCTTGCCGCTCTTGTCGGCGGCATGCTCGTTCCCCCGCATACCTTGAAAAATCTGTCTCTCATCACGCCGGATTTGCAACCTTGCCCCATGCCGGATTTGTCCACCGTGAGCGGGCAGACGCTGCTGGAACCGTTTCTGAAAGGCGTGGATATGGTTGTGCTGGATAACATTGCGACCTTGTGCCGTACCGGGAAAGAAAACGAATCCCAATCCTGGCAACCTATGCAGGCATGGCTTCTGGAATTGCGCCGCAGAGGAATAACCGTCCTGCTTATCCATCATGCCGGAAAATCCGGCGACCAGCGCGGAACCAGCGCACGGGAAGACATCATGGATACTGTCATCAGCCTGCGCAGGCCCAGAGAGTACAGCATGGCCGAAGGGGCACGCTTTGAGGTGCATCTGACCAAGGCGCGGGGCATTCTGGGTGATGACGCCAAACCCTTTGAAGCCAACTTGGTGACAGAGGGTAATGTGCTGCAATGGCACATCAAGGAACTGGAAGACGTGGAGATGGACGAGCTGAAACGCCTCTTGAGCGAAGGCTACAGCATACGCGACTGCGCCGAGGAAATGGGCAAGTCAAAGGGGGCAATCCAGCGGCTGAAGCGCAAGCTGGATGTATGAAGCCAAGGTGTACCGCTGTACCGCTTCCTAAGGGGCGGTACAGCGGTACACTTGCCACAGTCACCGTTTCAACAGTGCAAGGATGTGCAATTATGTCCTATTTAGTCTTTCATATGGACAAGTTTAAAAAAGAGGCAGTGCGCGGCATTCAGAGCCATAACACGCGGGAGCGCGAAAGCCATTCCAACCCGGATATCGACTACAGTCGCAGCCCCGAAAATTACGAGCTGCTTGACGGCGCATCGGCGGATTACGCCCGCGCCGTGCAAAATCGCATTGATGACCTGTTGCTGACAAAGGCTGTGCGTAAGGACGCTGTGCATATGTGCGGTCTTATCGTGTCTTCCAACCGTGAATTTTTCTGGAGGGCAGGCCCGGAGGAAACAAAGCGCTTTTTTGAGGAGAGCAAAGCCTTTCTCACGGAATTTGTGGGCAAAGAAAATGTTATTTCCGCAATGGTGCATATGGATGAAAAAACGCCGCACATGCACTTTCTGCACGTTCCTGTGACCAAGGACGGACGCCTCAACGCCAACAGCATCTATACCCGTGAAAGTCTGAAAATCCTGCAAACCGAGTTCCACCGGCATCTGCACAGCAAGGGTTTTGATATTCAGCGCGGCGTGGAACAGGAGTCGGGGTCAAAGAAAAAGCACCTCAACACGCGGGAGTTCAAACAGCAGCAGGAAGCCCTCAGCGGCCTACAGGCTGAGTCCGCAGCTTTGACGCGGGAGGCGTTGACCCTGATCGGCGAAATAGGGATTCGCCGTGAAAAGGAAGCCGCCCTGGAGGAGCGTCTGCTGTCATATGAAGCGCAGGCCCAGGAGGCGGAAAAAATCCTGCATGAAGATGCCGATATCCCCGAAGCGTCCCTGTTCAGCTTTAAGCCCGCGCTGGAAAAATCCCGGCAGGTTATTGAGCTGCAAAAACAGGCCTTGGCAAGCAAGCACCTTGTGGAAGCAAAAAGTACCGCCCTTCAGGAAGAAGTGCGAAGCCTGCAAAAAGAAGCGCAGGGGCTGCAAGGTCGCATCAAAACACTTGAAACAGCCCTTGCCGAAGAGAAGCGGGGCAGGCAGGAAAACGGCATTCATTGGCTGAAAAGGCACGATGCCATGCAGGCCGAGCTGAAAGCGAATGAGCGCTTTCTGCGGCAACCGGGAATCAACGAATTGCACCTTGCCTTTATTCAGGAGGAACGGCAGCGGGCGGCGCGGCTGGAAAAAGAGCGCAAGGCCGAGCAGGAGCGCCGGGAGCGGGAAGAGCGGGAGCAGGCCCGCGCCCGTGAAGCTCAGGCGCAGGAGCGGGAGCGGCAGCAGGCCCAAGAGCGTGCCAGCCAGCCGCAGCGGGCCTTCCCCGCGCGTGGCATGGGCATGGGCCGCTAAGAGGAGCATTGTGTCCGCGCCGCATCTTCGCAAGAGGCAGAAGTATAGCCCACTATGTTTTGCTGCGCAAAACGTGGGCAAGCGTTCCGCTTGACCGGGTAAAGACAAAAACAGGCCGGTGCGTAACGTCCGGCCCAAGCTCAGGAGAATAAACCATGAAGATCACCGTAAGCCAAGTCAAGGATATCAAGGCCGAGTTTGCCACGCTGAAGCCGCAGAAAGTGACCCTGGACGGCAACCGCGCCATGACCGTGAAAGAGGCCGTCTTTGCCCTGGCCCCGACGTTGGAACGCATGAAAAAGCGCGGCTTCGACATCACCGAACTGGTGGAAAAACTGCACGAAAAAGGCATTTCCGTGAAGGCCCCGACACTGGCTAAATACCTGAACGAATTCAGACGCGGGAAGGGAAAGAAGGCAGAGGGCAAAGTAGACACACCCCCGCCGCTGAAAATGACTGCGGTCGATCCAAAACAGGACAGGCCCGCAGCGGTCAGTGCAGGAGAATTCGCCATCAGGCCGGACATGATGCAGGATGAAGTGTAGGACAAGGCGCTGCCCAATTCAGATAAGAACCTAGCCCACCGCTTGCTGATCTCTTTATAATAACTAAACACTTTTCTCAATAAAGTGATTTTTATACTCATGCCAGTATTTCATATAGGTTCTTTCTTCATTTCCATCAAAGTTAAGCTGATACATTCTAAAAGTTACGGGAATGTTTTTAGGCTGCCATTGTTCAATATATGAATACTTATATATCATGCCAATTTTTTTCATCACCGCACCGCTGTGAGGATTATTGATGTCATGAGTAGCCGTGATATATGAGTACCAGGAATTTTTAATGTGCGCTATTACTGCCATCGCAGCCTCAGTCACGATTCCCATATGCCAAAATTCTTTTTGAAGAGCGTAGCCGAAATCGTGACTTTCATCATGGGAGAGCCATACATAACCAATTGGAATATTATTTTTCCTTTGGCAGATCGCATAACGGTAGATCGCTGGCTTGTCATAATAAGTTAAAAACCGTTCATGCAAAAACATCTTTGCTTCCTCAATGTTTTTCAGCGGAAGCCAGGGCAAATATGTATTCACATCGGTATCACTCAAAAGTGCTAACAACGCCTTAGCATCAGCCTGCTCAAATTTACGTAAAATAAGTCTTTGAGTGTGGATGGTAGGGGTGTTTTCGTTTATCATGTAGCTTTCCTTGGAGTCGAATAGAGAATAATTCCACTGTCAGCGATGAAGACTTTTGGGGAGTTGGCTTTTTGAACTTAACTCAGAGAACCGTGACGCCCAACAAGACATATTATAGAGACGGCGACTTTTGCCGAAGCAAGGCAGCCTTGCCATTGGGAAAGGCTCTGTTGGCGTTGCACTTGTATGCCCGAAGGCGGCATAAAAAGCTATATAGCGAAAATGTCCCCAAAAGCCGGGGCGTCACGGCGTTTGCAGCCGCAGCATCCCCCTCACGGTGCTGCTCACAAACGCCGCGCCGCCCCTGATGCTGTGCTATGTTCGGGGTACGATTTCATCACGCAGAGCGTCCAGATAATCGGCCCAATCCTGAAGCATGGCGCGGCGTGCTTCAGGGTACCCCAACTCGGCCCGGTTGTATGCCTTGCGAATGGCGTTTTTATTAGGCTGTGCGAACAATGCCTGTTTAGTCTCCCCCAATTAGTCAGACAGCGTCTGACTAATTCGCCCCGGAGCCAGCGTTCTTCAGCGCCGCCTAAGTCATGTGCGGGCACAGCCTGGGAAACCTTCCCCACTACCGCCCGCTCCGGACATGACCCCATATTATGATGCGCTGCCGAGAACCGAACCAGTGCGTCCAAGGTTTGAAGCAAAAATTTATCACATATAAGACTATGTATTTATTGCGCTTAGGTTCCGTATTGACGACTCCAGCCAAGAACGATATTGTCCAATATGTTCAGAGTATTAGCCAACAATGGAACGGTACGGTATTCTGAACGGTATTCGCACAGCAGCGATACTCGATTGTAATTGTTTTTAGTGCGTTATGCCTTGCGATTGGGTCTCCCCTTCACCACAAATTTAAAAAGGCCGGAATTTCTGAAAAATCAGAATTCCGGTCTTTTTGTTTGTTTTTTCCGAGAATTGCCTCGATTTGAAAATTTACCAACAGGTTTCGGCAGGATTCGTTAGATAACGGCGGCAACTTCTATGCACTTGGTGCAGAAAAATTTGTCCAGACTCAGACGTGATCACCTACTCAAGCTCAGCGGCCCTGAGCTTGAGATCATTTCACTCTATCACGTTTGATTTTTACCTTTTCTATTTCTCCGCTCCCGTTTGTAGCCAATCGCAAAAGCTGTATAGCATATTTATCCGGAATTGAATTTTTAACCGCGTCCCTCTTTAGCTGTTCAGGATTATTTTCATGATACTCAAAACCATCAACTTCTATAATAAGAGTACATTTTTTGTCTTGCTTATTATATATAACAAAATCAATAGAAGCTCCGTTGTTGACAAAGTCGGCCTCACGAGTATCAAGTCTGCTTGTTTCCCTGATTATATTGCGCAACATGACTTGCTCAGCTATATCGTAGTGAGAATAATTTGGCTCTTGAAGAATCTCTTTCAGAGCCGTAAAGATGATATTTTCTGACATAAATCTAGATCTATACAGTAGTTTTGACTTCAACGTATCAAGTTTATTCGAGTAATTTTTATACAGCAAGTCAAAAACGGAAACAATTTGGCTATTGATTATGTGTTCATCTAACGTATTATATTGAATATACCTCAACAGCTCATGTACATGATGTCCATTTTTCTGGAATAATTCATTGTCCGTTACCAATACGAATTGCTTCCGTGCTCGTGAAACACCCACATTGACCAGGCACGCTTCATCTACAAAGCCGCCCCCTTTTTCCGCGCTCCACGAACTATCCAAAACAGTACTCATGATTATTACATCATGCTCACGCCCTTGAAATTTATGAGCGGTTGCTGACCCAAAAATATATTTCAACCAGCACTTCTCCCTGATCGAGGGCAGTCTGGCCTTGCGGACACCGTGTCGCGCCGTGCGCGGAGGGCAGTAGTCCTGGCCCTCGCTTTCCCGCAGTTTTAGGTCCGCAGCGTTTCGGGCATTTTTCTCGCCGCCTCCTTTCTCTCCTCTTTGTTTCCGCATTTCGTGTTGAGTTGCCGCTGTCTTTCTCGCCCATTCTTGACAGTGGGGGCATATCGGGTATGTTTGTAACCATTATCCTTGGGCGGGTATCGTAATCCGCCGTAAAAGTGCAACTAACCCGAAATCACAGTGGTTTTCATATGCAGCGAAGAAAATTTTTACAGCTTGCCGGGCTGGCCGGTATGGCCGGTCTGGGGCTTGCCGCGCCGGTCCAAGGCGGCGTGCCTGCCTTGGAGCAGGGGCGCGGCCCCCGTTACGGCATGCTTATTGACCTGAAAAAATGTGTGGGCTGCCAGGCCTGCACCGTATCCTGTTGCATGGAGAATGCCGTGCCGCCGGGTGCGTTCCGGACCAGCGTGGGAGAGTACGCGCTCAGGCCGCAAGGGGAAGAGCGCATGTATATCGCGCCGTTGCCGCGCCTGTGCAATCACTGCAAAGAACCGGCCTGTCTGCCGGTGTGTCCGGTCAAAGCCACGTACCAACACGACAACGGCATTGTGGTCATTGACGCTTCCGCCTGTATCGGCTGCGGTTTCTGCGTGCAGGCTTGCCCCTATGACGCGCGTTTTCTGAACCGCCAGACCCGCACGGCTGACAAATGCACGTTCTGCGCCCATCGCCTGGAAGCCGGGCTGCTGCCTGTCTGTGTGGAAAGCTGCGTGGGCGGCGCGCGCCTGTTCGGCGATCTCAACGCGCCCGACAGTCTGATCCGGCGCACGCTGGACGCCCATAAGGATGCGCTGAAGGTGCTCTATCCGGAAAAGGGCACGGAGCCCTTTGTGTTTTATCTGCATCTTGACGACGTTTTTGTTGCCGCGGACAACGTGGCGACCCCCATGTCGCCGCGCTTGCCGCAGCAGGAGGAAAGCCATGCCTAGTTTCATGGAGCTTTCCAATATCGCGCCGCCGGAAGTCTGGGGCGTCTGGGAGCCGCTGGCGTTTTTCTTTCTGACTGCCGGGGCGGGGGCTGCCATCCTGGCCTGCGCGGCCCTCTGGCGGCGCGCATCCGCCGGAGCGGGGCGCTTGTTCGGCGTGGTTGCGCTGGCCTCGGGCCTTGCCGGCCAAGCCTGCCTGCTGATGGGCCTGGAACAACCCTTGCGCGCCTATGAGCTGTATCTCCGTCCGCATTTCATTTCCTGGACGGCCTGGGGCGGCTTTCTGATTCCGCTGTGCCTGCTGTGCACCGTGCCCCTGGTCTGGCCGCGCCGGAAAGGACGCGTGCATCCTCTCTGGTTTCTGCCCGCCATCGGGGCGGCCTGCGCCGTTTTCATCTATGCGGACAGCGAGATCATGGATTGCGTGGGCCGTGTGCTCTGGGCGCGGCCTCTGCTGCCCATGGGTTTCATTCTCGCGGGCTTGAGCGCGGCCTTTGGTTTCGCCTGTCTCATGGCGCCGCGCACGGATGGCGCCTTTTCCCTGTTGCCCTGGGCCAGCGCGGCGGCCGCCTTTGTCTGCGCGCTGGCAGCTCTGGCCTTCCGCGCGCCCGAGGGTTTTGCCCGATTCGCCACATACTGGTGGCACGCGCCTGAAACCATCTGCCTGATCGCCGCCGTCATCGCCGCAATCCGCCCCCGCCGCTGGTTCCGCCTGACCGGAGCCATGACCTGTGTGAGCGCCTTCATGGTCTTCTGGAAAATCATCCATATGGGACAGGCCTTCGGCAGAAATGCGTCCACGTTTTCCGATGCGGCGGCTTTTCTGGATATTGTTTCTCCCGGTTCCCTGCTGATTCTGGCAGGCGGCGCCGGTCTCTGGCTGGCGCTGGCCTTGCTGCTTTCCATGCTTTTTCCCTGGAATGCGGCGAAAGAACCCGCCTGAGCCGACTTGGCATTTTAACTTTGAAAGGCTCTAACGCCGCACATGGTGCGGCGCGCCGCAACGCGGCGAGGATTCAGCCGAAAAACATTGTTTTCGGCGGGATGAAACTTTGAAACTGCGCAGCCTTTCAAAGGTAATCTGTCCTGAGGGCTGAATCGCCAACGCGCCGGACGCATCTTCGGCGCAACAAGGTTGTAGAAATATGGATGACAAGAAACGGAATTTTTTGAAAAAAGGCGCGCTTGCCGCCGTGGGGCTGGGAGTTTTCGCCGCCGCCTCGCTGGATACGGCGCGGCGCATGGTGCGGGGCCTGCGCGAGGGCACAGCAGGCGTGCCTGTTGCCGACGCGGAAAACAAGAATTCCCTGGTTCCCGAATACCGGATGAATCCGGAAGGCCATGCCGTGCCGGTCAAGGGGCAGCGCGTGGCTTTCAACCAGTGCTGGGGCTGCACCACCTTCTGCGGCGTGCGCCTGCATATCGACGAGGCCACGGACCGTGTGGTGCGGGCCGCGGGCAATCCTTACAATCCCTTGTCCACCAGTCATCAGCTGCCCATGAGCACGCCCGTGAGCGAGGCTCTGGCCGCGCTCTCCGCGCGCGGCGACAGCGGCTACGCGCAGCGGGCCACGGTCTGCGGGCGCGGGGCGGCCATGCTGGAGGCCAACAGCAACCCTTTCCGGATCACCCGCTGCCTGAAGCGCGCGGGCAAGCGCGGCGAGGGCAAGTGGAAGAGCATTTCCTTTGAGCAGCTGGTGGCGGAAGTGGTGGACGGCGGCGACCTTTTCGACGAAGGGCATGTGGACGGCCTGCGGGCCATCCGCGAAACCAAGGGACCGGCCAATCCGGAAATGCCCGAATTCGGCCCGCAGTCCAACCGCCTTTTGCTGACCTACACCACGGAGGACGGCCGGGAGCAGATTTTTCTGCGCCGCTTCGGCCAAGCCTCCTACGGCACCAAGAATTTCGGCAAGCACGGCGCGTATTGCGGCCTGTCCTTCCGGCTGGGCGCGGGACTTTTTTTGAATGACCTTCAGGCCATGCCCCACACCAAACCCGATTTCGAGCACTGTGAATTCGTGCTGTTCTGGGGCACGGCGCCTTCCCAGGCGGGCAATCCTTTCAACCGCTCGGCGCGGATGGTGGCGGACGCACGCTCCGGGGGAAAAATGCGCTATGCGGTCATTGACCCCGTCCTGCGCCTGCCCGTGACCAGCGCCGCGCGGGACCGGGCGCAATGGGTTCCGATTCGGCCGGGCATGGATTCAGCCCTGGCCCTGGGCATGATCCGTTATATCCTCGACAACAACCGCCATGACGCGGCCTTTTTGTGCCACCCCACACTGGCGGCCGCGCGCAAAGCCGGAGAGGCCGGATTTTCCAATGCCACGCATCTGGTGCGGCTTTCCGGCAAGCAGGGCGGGGCGCTGCTGCGGGTGGCCGATCTGGGCGCGGCGGGAGTCTTTGCCGGTGCCGACAAGAACGACGCCGTGGTCATGAGCCCGGACGGCCGCATGCTGCCCGCCGGGGCCTGTGAGCAGGCGGCCTTGTTTTACCGGGGTTCGTTGCCTCTGGACGGTGAACAGGTGGAAGTGGCCAGCGCATTGCAACTGCTCAAGGAAGAAGCGGACAGCCGCAGCCTGGAAGAATATTCCCGCCTGTGCGGCGTGCCGGTGCGGACCATCACCGATCTGGCGACACGGCTGACAGCTCACGGCAAACGCGCGGCCGTGGATGTGCACGGCGGCATGATGAGCACTTCCGGCGTCAACGCCGCCTTTGCCGTGCTGACGCTGAATACCCTGATCGGCAATATCAACGTCAAAGGCGGCCTTTCCGTGGGCGGCGGGGGCTACCACAAGGCAGCCCTCAAGGGGCCGCGCTATGATTTGCTGGCCTTCGAAGGGCAGAGTGCTCCCAAGGGCTTTCCGGCCATCCGTTGCCGGGCACCGTATCAGAAGTCCACGGAGTTCAAAAAGAAGGTCGCGGCCGGTGAAAATCCGTATCCTTCGGAATATCCCTGGTTCCCCCTCACGCCGCCCAACATGCCCGCCGAACATCTGCTGGCGCATGCCAACGGCAATCCCTTCAAATACAAATGCTGGATCAACTGGAAGGGCAATGCGCTCTATGGCCACGGCGGGCTCAAACAGGCGGTGGGCAAATGTCTGGAAGACTCCCGCGATCTGCCGCTGATTATCGGCATCGATACCTTTCATAATGAAACCAACGCCTATGCGGATTATCTGGTGCCCGATCCCTGCATGTATGAGCTCTGGGGCGGTTTTTCCGGAGCCTGGGCCGGTACGCTGACCCCGGTCTCCACGGCCCGCTGGCCCGCCGTGACGCCGCGCCAGGCCCGGAGCGCCTCCGGCGAGCCGGTCTGTATGGAGCTGTTCATCATTGAGGCGGCCAAGCGCATGGGCCTGCCCGGTTTCGGGGACAAGGCCATCCGGGGCGCGGACGGCACGCTGCATCCGTTGCACACCCCGCAGGATTTTTATCTGCGGCATGCGGCGAATATCGCCTGGTTCAAAAACGACGTGCTGCCGTCCCCTGGGGCGGAGGATATCGCGCTTTCCGGGGTGCGGCCCATCCTGGGGGATATTCAGCGCATTCTGCCGCCCGAAGAGCAGGGGCCCGTCACCTTTCTCTACACCCGCGGCGGCAGGTTCGCGCCCTATGACGCGGCCTATCGAGGCGAGGAACTGGGCGTCAAATGGGAAAAGGCCCTGGCCGTCTACAACGAGGACGCGGGCACGGCCGTCAATTCCCGGACAGGCAAGCCGTATCGGGGCACGCCCTGCTGCCTGCCGCCCCTGCTGTATGACGGCCGGAAGCTGCGCGAGGTCTGGACCTCTGCGGAATATCCCCTGGAGCTGATTTCCTTCAAATCCAGTCTGATCAATTCCTACGGCGTTGTGTCGCCCCGGCTTCTGAGCATCAAGGGCGTCAACCTGGTGGTTTTGCATCCTGCCGATGCGCAAAAGGCGGGCGTCCGGCACGGCGACAGGGTGCGCCTGGTCACGCCGGGCGGCAGCGCGGCGGCCTATGCCAGTGTGGGGGAAATGGTCATGCCCGGCGTGGTGGCGGTGGAGCACGGTTTCGGGCATACGGGCCTGGGCGCCTCTGATGTGGAGATCGACGGCGTGCGCACCCCGGCCCGGAAAAGCGTGGCGGCGGGCATCAACCTCAATGACCTGGTGCCCCCCGATCCCACCCGCAAGGGCCTGTCCGCTCTGGCGGAACATATGGGCGGCCCGGCGGCCAGGCAGGGCATACCGGTGCGTATCGAGAAGGTTTGAGGGGGGTGCTGATCAGCTTCAGCGGCTTGCCCGGCGTGGGTAAAAGCAGCGTGGCGCGACTTCTTGCCCAGCGGATCAAAGCCGTCTGGCTGCGCATTGATTCACTGGAGCAGGCTTTGGTCCGCTCCGGCGTTGTTGACCGGGATAGCCTGGGGCCAGCGGGCTATTACGTGGGCTATGCCCTGGCGTTGGATAATCTGCGGCTGGGTCTTACCGTACTGGCGGATTGCGTCAACCCGCTTGCCCTGACTCGCAATGCCTGGCGGGACGTAGCGTTTGAAGCGGGTGCGGAGCTGCTGGAAGTGGAATTTGTCTGCTCTGATGCGCGGGCGCATCGGGCACGGGTGGAAGCTCGGTTGTGCGAAGTTCCCGGTCTGCTTCTCCCCGACTGGCGGGCGGTACGGGAACGGGAATATGAGGTCTGGGAGCGCGCGCCCCTAGTGCTGGATACCGCCGTACTGTCGCCGTACGAGGCTGTGGAGGCCGTTTGCCGCGCCGTGCGGGCTGTAGCGGCGTCTTCGCGGGCGCGTTGAGACGGAGACGCGCGCCCCTCCCGGAGTTTTTTCAGGCTTTGTTTTCTTCCAGCGGCATGGCTTCCCAGGCTTCGAAGTCATAGAGGCTTGTGCCGGGATTTTTGGCGCAGGCCGAAGTGTGATCGTAGGTTTCCACCACCGGCCATTGGGTAACCCGGCCCAGGGCTTCCTGAAAGGAAGCGGCCTCAATGATCTGATGGCGGCTGATCGTAAGGTTTTCGTTGGGCCCCGCGATATAATGCACACGGTACTGCGGCATGACTGTTTCCTTTACGGCGGCGGGACGTGCCCGGACGTCGGGTGGTTGAACGAGCATTTCAAGTGTTACATGCTCTGGTTGCGCCGGGCGGCAAGCCGCATCGGCCTTTGAGAGAGAAGGTGAAGAGCGGGAGCGCGCTGTGGGCGCGCTCCCGCTCTTTCGTCAGTTCTGATGCAAGGCCTGGTCTAGCTGTGAGCGCTCGGGAAGAGATAGCTCACGAACCAGAGCACCACGAGCAGGGTGACGCCCAGCCCCCAGCTCCAGTGGATGAGCTTCAGTTCCGTCTCATCCAGGGGTTCATATTCCATTTTCTGGACTTCTTCGTGGAACTTCACGTCCTTCTTGTCTTCAGACATATCCGACTCCTTGTGAGGATGAAACCTCTTGGGTGAAACGCGTTAACCGGCCATCACAGGCGGCGTCATGCCGTGGAAGAACGCCCACGAGATGAACAGACCGATCCAGATAATAAAGCCGAACAGGCAGATGATGTACACGACGGCCAGTTTGCCGATGCCTTCCTCCATCAGCTTGCGGAAGTTGGAAACCATGCCGATGGTGAAGAAGGTCAGGGTGAAGAAGATGGTGCGCAGAGGTCCGAGCGTGCTGATGACGCTCTTGCCCATGGCGGCCAGTTCCTTGGACTGCAGGCAGATCAGCAGCATAATCACGAAGGTGCCCACATAGCCCAGCACGAAGCGCGGGAAACGGGCCCACACGTCGCCGAAGGTCATGGTGCGTTCGCCTCTGGTCTTGTCGAACTTGGCTGCCCAGACCCAGGCCAGCACAAAGGCCCACACGCCGATGAAGATGTCGATGAAGATTTTAACCGTGGTCGTGACCATGGTGATCCAGCCGGATTCCCAGATGATGCCGGCTTCCATGGCCTTGGCGCGGATCAGGGCGTCGGTGATGGCGCCGCTGGCGATGGCGCCGCCGTCGGACTTGACCGCCAGGCCCATCCAGCCGCCGGCCACCATGGGCTCGTTGTGCAGGAAGAAGGCGGCCACGAAGGGCAGCACCAGCATTTCAATGCAGGTGAAGACCACGATCAGCGAGGAAACCATGATCGGCACTACGGGCCGGGCGCGGATGGCGCTGCCCGTGGCGATGGCGGCGGACACGCCGCAGATGGAGATGCCGGAAGCCATGGGCACGGCCCATTCACGGCTGAATTTGAAGTATTTGCGGGCGATATAGTACACTGTGGCCCAGTAGATCAGATAGGCTTCCACAATGGCGCAGAGACCGCGGAAGATGATGTGGCCGGCATAACCGGAAGCGCCGGCGGCCTTCACGCCCAGTTCCGCGCCGAGCACCACGATGGCGATTTTGACGAACAGTTCGGGACGGCAGGCGTCACGCAGCATATCGGCCAGGGCGGGGGCGACGTTGCTGATCAGGATGCCCGCGATCAGGGCAACGATGAAGCCCGCTTCCGTGGTCAGGCCGATGGACCAGGAAATGCCGAATTTGGCCTGCTGGTTGGGCGTGGCCGCGATGTGGGCGTTGGCGCCCAGCATGAAGAAGAATTCAGCGATAAAAAAGACGATGGTGAAGGCCACCACAAAGCGGCCCACATTGCCGCCCAGGCATTTGATGCCCACGGCGAGCACCGCGGTCATTGCCGCCCAGGTCAGCAACAACGAGCCGATGCCGGAGATGTTGGCATAGCCTTTGTTGGTCACCGAGAAGGCATCGCTCATGTTCGTCCACATGTTGGTCTTGAGCACCCAGCCCAACACGTCGACGCCCCACAGGTTCAGAGCGGCCAAGATGAAGACGAAGCAGCCGATAAAGAGGGCTACGCTGTCTTCGGTTAATTTGTTGTTGTTTGCCATAAACCATCCCTCCTAGAAGTGCAGATACGGGATTCTCCTCCACCATAGGTGGAAGTCCCTTATGCTGATGTCCGGCGGGACGTCGACAACTCGGCGCGCGTCGGGCAGAAAAGCCGTTATTTGGCTGTGCCCCCATATGCGGTCTGAGGCAGTGGATTTTCCGTTGCCGCAGGCAGGCGCCTGCGGGCGACACGGACAGTGCGTGCCTACCAGAGCCCTCATCCGCTGTCAACACTATAGCTGTAAATTCAAGCTGGCAAAAGCGGTATTTCGCTATCCGTGGACTTTTTTATCCGTCAGTACTGTGAAGCCCGCATGTTTTCTCTGTAATTTTTTTCGAAAGAGCGTTTGTGCATATTTTCTCAAATATATTGCAGGCCGTATATTCTCATTCCGTGGTTGGTTGAGTGCATTATGCAGGGCCGTCCGCTTTTTTTGAGTGATTCAGCTTGCGGAATATGACGGCTTTGCCGCTCTGTCCCCCGGCGGCGTGAATTCAGGTATTTTGTCGTAAAAACCGGGAGTTTTTTCATGCCGCGCGCGAATGGGCGGATATCCCGGTCCGGATGTCGCGGGGAAACGGTTCAGAGCTCGGCCAGGACCGGGGCCGAAAGATGGCGGGGCTCCGGGCGGCGGACGGCTTCAATGCCCCAGTGGCGAAGCAGTCCCAGGGCCTGGTTCACAGCCTCGGGCAGGATGCGCTCCACTTCCGGCGAGCAGTGCGCGCCCAGGGTCATGGCCGCCGGCTGCACGCCCAGCAGGGCACAGCGTCGCGGCTGGGTGCCGCGCAGGGCCGCCAGACCCAGCACTTCGGAAAAGCTGTTCTGATGCGGGCCGACTTTCTGCGCTGTGACATAGGCGGGTACTTCCTCCCGCAGGGTCAGCTCGCCCGGTTCAAGGCCGAAATCCACGGCATCCAGCACCAACAGGCTGTCCGCCTCCTCCACGAAGGTGAGCAGGGTCTGGCCCTGCGTGCCGCCGTCCACCACGCTGACGCCCGGCGGGAAATCCCAATGGGCGTACAGGTGCTGCGCCAGGCGCACGCCGAAGCCCTCGTCGCCGTAGAGAAGGTTGCCCAGTCCCAGGATAATTGTTTTTTCCATATCCTTTCTCGCAATTCCGGCCGGTTCCGGCGCGGGGATGCGCGGGAACCGGCCGGGCGTTTGAACGCTGTGAGGTTATGCGGATCAGCTCCGGCGGCGCTCACGGAAGCCACTGATCATAGTGGAAACCAAGGTGGTCTTGCCCATGATTTCCTCACGAATCACCATATAGATGTGCACGGTGACGAAGGTCACCAGCAGCAACATGCCCAGCCGGTGCAGGCTGCGCAGCTCCTGATCATTGCCGCCCACCCAGTACATCAGGTCCAGCATGAAGAGGAAGGGCCTGAAGATGGGTGACTGGGGGGCACTCTGGGCATACAGGCCCAGACCGCTGAGCATGATGATCAGCATGAAGACCATGCCCACGGCCATGCCCGCCTGGGCCAAGGGATTGTGTCCCACATAGACCCGGGGCTCCTTGTCCAGGAAGAGATACCAGCGGATGTCGCTCCACAGGCCGCCCCACCAGGATTTACGCCAGAACGGCAGGATGACCAGTTCCCGCGAGTACCTGTTGCCGATCAGAGCGTAGAGGTAGCGCAGCACCGTACTGATTATCAGGATGAAGCCGGCGATGAAGTGGGCCATGCGGGTATAGCCCATGTAAAAGGTATCGTAAGGCTGCCCGGTGACGGAAAGCCAGGGTTTGCCGATAATGTAGCCCGTGACGATCAGCACGCTGACGCACGCGACCATGGTCCAGTGCCAGATCCTGATGGGCAACTGGTAGACATAGGCTGACTTGCCCACAGGCTCCAGCACGTTATCACTGTTGTTCATGACATTTCTCCACAAGGCGGGGGTTCCGTATGCCGGATTCACCCCGCGCCCGTACGTTGTTGCCGCGCCAGCGCGGCAACAACGGTTCAGAAGCTCCGGTCCACGCGCACGGTCAGCAGGTCCTTGCCGTCGGGCCCGATGATATGAGTGGCGCAGGCCAGACAGGGGTCGAAGCTGTGCAGGGTGCGCAGAATTTCCAGCGGCTGATCGGGAATATCCATGTGGGTTCCCATCAGCGCGGCCTCGTATGCGCCCAGCTGGCCCTTGGGGCCGCGCGGGGCGGCATTCCAGGTCGTGGGCACAATGCACTGGTAGCGTTCGATCTTCCTGTTCTTGATCACTATCCAGTGGCCCAGAGCGCCGCGTGGGGCTTCGGTAAAGCCCACGCCGCGCACCTCGCCTTCCGGCCAGGTGTCGGGGCTCCAGTTTTTGGTATTGGCCGTGGAGGTGTTGCCGTTTTTCAGGTTGGTCACCAGCCGGTCATAGAAGTAGCGCAGTTTTTCGGCGGACCAAGCCAGCTCCAGGGAACGGGCGGCGATGCGGCCCAGCGTGGACTGGAGCACCGAGACCGGCGCGCCCAGACGGCCGCAGAAGTCGTCCACCATGCCCTTGATGGCATCGTCCTTTTTTGCGTAGCCCACCAGGGTGCGGGCCAGGGGCCCCACTTCCATCTGGTTGCCGCGCCAGAGCGGGGTTTTCAGCCAGGAATAGCGGGCCTGTTCGTCCACCTGCTTGAGGTCCGTGGGCGTGCCCTTGATGTTCGGGCCGGGCTGATAGTTGGGGTCGGTGACGCCGTCAAAGGGATGCAGGCCCACCTTGCCCAGGGGATAGTCGTACCAGGAGTGATTGACGCTCTCCTGAATTTCATCAAGGTCCGTGAGGTTGACGGGCAGGACTTCCTCAAAGTTGCCGTTGATGATCGCGCCGCGCGGCATCAGCAGGCTCTTGTCCGAGAAATCGTTGGCGATGTCCGGAATGCCGCCGTATGCCAGCACCGAAAGTTTGGACAGGCCGCTGCCGATGCCGAGCCAGTCCTTGTAGAAAGTGGCCAGGGCCAGGGTATCGGGGATCACCACCTGCTGGGCGAAGACCCGGCAGCGCTCGATGACCTGAAGAATGTATTCCAGGCGCTCCTGGTTGATGACGTCGGCCGCGCCGTAGGCGTTGATGTTGAGGGAACAGGGCACGCCGCCCACCAGCCAGTTGGGGTGGGGATTTTTGCCGCCGAAAATGGTGTGGATGTGAATGACGTCTTTCTGGAAGTCCAGGGCTTCCAGATAGTGGGCCACCACCATCAGATTGGCTTCGGGCGACAGTTTGTAGGCCGGATGCCCCCAGTAGCCGTTGGTGAAGATGCCGAGATTGCCGGATTCGATGACTTTGAGCAGCCGGTCCTTGACCGATTTGAAATAGCCCGGCGAGGAATTGGGCCAGGGCGAGAGCTTCTGGGCCAGGGCCGAGGTCTCGTATGGATCGCCCTTGGAGGCCGAGACCACATCCACCCAGTCCAGGCCCGCCAGATGGTACATGTGCACCAGATGGTCATGGTACATCAGGCAGAGCTGCATCATATTGCGGATGATATTGGCGTTGTCCGGGACGTCGATGCCCAGGGCGTTTTCCACGGCATGCACCGAGGCCAGGGCGTGGGTGCCGGTGCAGACGCCGCAGATGCGCTCCACAAAAGCCCAGGCGTCGCGGGGGTCTCGGCCCTTGAGGATGATCTCAATGCCGCGGAAGATGGTGCCGCAGGACACGGCGTTGGTGATGACGTTCTGTTCGTCCAGATTCACCTCGCAGCGCAGGTGGCCCTCAATGCGGGTGACCGGGTCCACCACGACGCGGCGGCCCGCGTCAATGACTGTGTATCCTTGCGTGGTATATTCGTAGGCCATGGATATCGTTCCTTAGCTGTTGGAGTCGTTGGTATTGGTGGTTGAAGCGCTGGTGTCGGCCTTTTTTTCGGGGCAGCGGGCATGCCGGATCATGCTGGCAACGCCGTGCACGGCCACACCGGCGGCCACACCGGCCACGGCGGCCACACCCACAGTCTCGGCCGTGGCGTTGGTGCCGAAGTGCGGGATGGTGGTGATGCGGTCGTAGAAGGAGCCCTGATCCCAGAAGTTCTGTTCCGAGCAGCCGATGCAGCCGTGCCCGGACTGGATGGGGAAGGACACGCCGTTGTTCCAGCGTGTGGCCGGGCAGGCGTTGTAGGTGGTGGGGCCTTTGCAGCCCATCTTGTACAGGCAGAGGCCCGAACGCGCGCCTTCGTCATCCCAGGATTCCACATATTCACCGGCGTCGAAGTGGGCCCGGCGGTAGCACTGGTCGTGCACGCGTTTGCCGTAGAACATTTCCGGGCGCCCCTGGGAATCCAGCGCGGGCAGACGGTCATAGGTGATGATATAGGCCAGAATGGCGCTCATGACTTCCGGAATGGCCGGACAGCCCGGCACCTTGAGCTGGGGCTTGTTGGGAAAGAGCTTGTGCAGCGGCGTGGCCGCCGTGGGGTTGGGGCTGGCAGCCTGGACGCAGCCCCAGGAAGCGCAGGTGCCCCAGGCAACCACGGCCTTGGCGTGTTCCACGCCGCGCGCGAGTTTGTCCATAAAGGGCTTGCCGCCGTCGATGCAGTACATGCCCTGGCCGTTCAGGGGCGTATTGCCTTCCACGGCCAGAATGTACTGCCCCTTGTATTTGCTGATGGCCTCGTCATAGGCCGCCGTGGCCTGTTCGCCGGCGGCGGCCATGATGGTGTCCTGATAGTCCAGGGCGATCATGGCCAGAATGATGTCCGTGGCCAGGGGGTGGGCCGTGCGCAAAAAGGATTCCGTGCAGCAGGAGCAGGAAAGCCCGTTGATCCAGAGCACGGGAAGACGCGGCTTGGTGGACAGCGCCTCGGCCATGACCAAATCCGAGCCGGGGCCGAGCCCCAGCGCCACGCTGGTGATTGCGCAGAATTTCAGGAAATCCCGGCGGCTGACGCCGCGGTTGCGCAGCATTTCAGCGGTTGTCTCAAGATGTGCCATATAACGTTACCTCAAATGTAAATTATAGCTTCAATGGTTCGCACAGGGCGGCCTGCAATGCCGCCCGGCCCCGGCCGACGGTGCGCAGGGAGAACAGCGGCGCGGGCCGCCATTCGCCGGACGCAAACACTGAAGACCACTGCGCCTCACGGCGCAATGCCCCCCATACGTAAGCCCTGCCCCGACAGCAGCCCCCTGCCGCCGGAACATCCTCTCTCTCGTTAGATGTTGTGATCGCCCCGGTCGTTGAGCCAGGTTCTGAAGGCGTGCATCTCCGCGGCCTGGGCTTCGATGATTTCCTGGCCCAGCTTGAGCAGATCCGCTTTCTGCGAATGCACAAGCACGGGCACGGTCATCGTCACCGCCATGCCGTGGTGGGGCAGCATCTGCTGCACAAACTGCACATTGGGATTTTGGGAAGTATACATATGCATCATATTCTGCATATCATGGCGCATGGCATCATACGCCTGCTGATCCAGCCCGCCCGCATCCTTGAGCCAGGCTTTCATCTGCTCGATTTCCTCTTTCTGGGCCTTGATGATCTGCTTGGCCCAGGCGGCCACCTGCGGGTCCTGCTGTTTCTTGGGCGCGGCCAGCAGCACTTCGGACATCTGCACGGCCCCTTCATGATGGGCGATCATGCCGGAAAGGTAGACCCTGTCGGAATACGCGTTCTGGTCGTGGGCCATGTCGTGGCCGCCCATGTTTTGTTCCATCGCCTGTGCGGGCATGGCTGCCAGAAGAAGGAAAAGAAGGCTCAAATATATTTTACGCATGTTTTGCTCCAGAATTGCATCGGCCATCCGTGCGGCCCGGTTCCAGTCGTAAGCCCGCCTTGTTTCGCGCCCGCTTCCGATAAGGGAAGCGCGCCTGCGGTACAAAAGCGGTCCGGTGTGACCGGAGTGGTGTGTGCCGGTCCCTGCGGACCCGGCTGCCTTTCGCGTACGGGAGCTATGCTGACCACGCGGAAGGCCGATTAAATATGTTACGGCATCCCTGCCGGGTACAACGCCCGCCGCCCGTCGAGCGGCTCGTCGGCTGAAAACCGGCTATATAGGATACCTGATATCTTGCCTTGTCACAATGCCTTGATGCTTGGCAGGCCATATAAAAGCAGATGGGAAATACCCTGCTTACGCGTAAAAAATACTATAGCCATTACGAAAGAAAGGCAAGCAAAGTGGTTCGGCATTAGGCAGATCACAGCGTTCCGCAGATATTTTATGTGGAAATTGAAAGTGGTGCCTGGGGCGGCATGCGCCGCCCGCGGAAGGGGAGGGGGGAGGGCATTTCAACTTTGAAACGTCGGAATGCAGGTCGATTCGCATTGCGTTCCGCCTTTTCAAAGGCAATTCTGTGAGAGATCAATCTTGGGCCGGTCCTGGGCCGGGCGGTGGAAAAAGGGCGCAAAAAAAGGGGGGCTCTCGCCCCCCTGTGTATCGGCTTTCATAGTGCGCCGGGGATGTTATTCCTCGTCGCCTTCCCACTTGATGAAGCCGGGATTGACGTTGGTCATGGCGTTGACGATCAGTTCCACCAGGCCGCCGTAAGCGAAGCTGTTCTTGGAATACAGGTCGTTGTGTTCCAGCAGTTCGCGGATCTGGCCCTTGCAGTTGGAGCAGGGCGCGCAGATGTACTTCTTGGTCTCGGGGCCGAGGCATTCCTTGAAGGCTTCGCCGATCTGCCACATCTTTTTGCGTCCGGAGATGTTGCCGCGCCATTCGTCGATGTTGTTGCGGGTCATGATGGCAAAGCCGGACCCGCCGCCGCAGCAGTAGTTGTCCACGCCGTGGCAGGGCATTTCGCGGAACTTGGGCGCGATCTTGTGCAGAATCTCGCGCTGCGGCTGCACGATGCCCATCAGGCGCACCGCGTTGCACGGGTCATGCAGGGTCACCGGGAAGTCGTTGCGCGAAGGATCGAGCTTGAGACGGCCGGACATGACGATGTCGCGCAGGGTCACGTAGCAGGATTCGCGCGGCACCTGGTACTCAAAGGGGATCACGCGGTCCGCGATGACGGTGATGGCCTTGTGGGCGTGGCCGCATTCGCCGATCACGATTTTTTTGACGCCCAGTTCCTTGGCCGCCATCATGTGCTGCAGGGCGATGCGCGCGGTCTGGGCGTCGTCGTAGAACACGCCGTAGTTCACGCCGTCATAGGCCACGGCCTTGCTGGACAGGGTCCAGGACAGGCCGGCCTCCTGGAAAATCAGGGAGAAGGCCGCGATGTTTTCCGGCCAGGCCATGATTTCACCGGCATTGTGCAACAGCATGATGTCCGCGCCCTGCACGTCAAAGGGGGTGTGGATGCCCACGCCGGTGATTTCCGAGTAGTCCTCGTCGATGAACTCCACGTTCTCCTTGACCACTTCGGGCGTCATGCCGGTGGAGGAGCCCACCTTCATCTGGTTCATGGTGCCCTTTTCGTGCAGTTCGCGGGGGTAGATGCCCAGCTCCTGGCTGAACAGCTTGCGGATTTCACGGGCGATCAGGCCGTTGTCCACGCCGATGGGGCAGGTCTGGGCGCAACGCCGGCAGAGGTTGCAGCGATAGGCCAGCTCGCCCAGGCGGGCCACGGTCTTCCAGTTCAGATTGATGTCGCCGTAACGCCATTTGGCGAAGGGCTCTTTTTTCACATACTGCTTGTAGATGCGGCGGAAAATTTCCGAACGGAAATTGGGCCGGTACATCTCGTTCTCGCCGGACATCTCAAAAAGATGGCAGGCGGCGGAGCAGGAGTTGCACTGCACGCAGTTGTCCATGCTGGTTTCCAGCATGGGCAGGAAGGTCCAGTTGTTTTCCTTGGAAAAGAGCTTGCGCATGCCGTCGAGGAACTTGTTGACAAGCTCTTCCTCTTCCTGCGGGGTTTTGGGCTTGGGAATATTCAGCACGCACACGTCGTCCAGAATACAGGCCGTGTTTTCTTTCTGCTCGTCGGTGAAGGGCTTCCAGGGCATGGGCTTCACGTCAAGCGTGAGCTCGGGAAGGGTATTCGGATCAATGCTGACCATCTGCCCTTCGGCAGTGGAAACATCGCTCAAACGCAGATTGTCTTTCATGTCGGAACTCCCTAGTCTTCTTTCTTGGGGGCTGCGGGATTGGTGGTAGCCACATCCACCCAGGTCTTGGGGCTGCCGTCGCCGGCAATGTGGTCGGCAGACCAGGTCACATCGTACTTGAGCATCTCGGAGATCTTCTGCTTGTTTTTCTCGCTGTAGGTGGTGGGTTCATCGCCCCAGCGGATGTCGTGGTACATGAAGTACTTCATGATCAGATGGCCCATGTTGGTCACGGGAATCCAGATCAGCAGGAAAAAGCCCACCAGCAGATTCAGGGTGAAGAAGACGCTGGGCAGGGGTTGGAAGTTGAAGGTGAACAGGTTGTAGATGAAGGTGCGTGACAGCTCGAAATACGAGGGATTGAAGGTCCAGGCCGCCAGCGACAGCAGGCCGAAGAGCACGAAGGCCCCAAGATTGAGGTAGTGCTCGGGCGTGGTGTACTTTTTCAGGCCTTCGTCCTCACGACGACGCTGGATCAGGGCGATACCGCCGCCGACGATACAGAACGAACCCAGCAGCACCACGGCGCTGATCACGTTGCCCACAAAGGCCATGACGCCGCCCTGCGGGTCCAGGCCGCACAGCTGGGCAATGACCGAGAGCACCACGATGATGGTGCCGCCCATGAGCATATACATGCCCACATGGAAGGGATAGGTGCGGAACCAGAGCTTCTGGTTGTGTTCCAGGGTGGCGTGCAGGAAAAGCACTTCCACCAGGATGCCCTTGATGTCGCCCCAGTGCGAAATGTGGCGGGGCTTGGTCCACCATTCCTTTTCCTCCATGAAGCTGCCGCCGTACGTGGCCTTGGGGCCTTCATGCGGCACGGGATAGAGTTCCCAGCGCACGTGCAGAGGGCTGGCCGCCATGTAGGCCTTGATTTTCAAGTAGGCCAGGCAAATGAAGCCGACTACCGCCAGGTAGCCCAGAATGTAGAACAGAGTGGTCATGCGTTTTCTCCCGTAAGTCAAGATGCCGCTGCATCATGGGTTTGCCGGGACATCGGCCCCGGGCCGATGTCGCCGCAACAAGCCCGGCATACGCCTGCTTGCCTTTCAACCTCATCCCAAATTACGCACGCGCCCAGCCCGTTGTAACTTCATCCTTATCAGGAATTGGTTACAAAAGCGGGAAAGTCAAGGTGCGTGGCAAGTCACTTCTGATAACGGAATTTCACAAAAATGCAAAGATCCCGGCCTGATTCGGAGGAATCATAGTAATCTTGAGTGAAATAATTTTATTTAAATAAATCAGCTATATTATGTGAAAGAGAGCGCCGCAAAAAAATTTTTGGCTGCGCTTGGAAAAATATTTTTTCATCAGAGGCGGAAGAAGAGGAAACAGGACAAGAGGGCAGAGAAACCCCATCGTCCAGAAGGCAACATGCCGTGCGGACCGCTCACGAAAGGCAGGCTGAAGAGCGGGCGGCGGCGGGATTTACAGGGCGGAAAAGAGTTCCTTGTCGCGCAACAGATCTTCCATGGTGATGGATTCCAGCGCGCCGTCGAGCGTGCCCTGGAGACTCTCCCAGGCCTTGCGTACCGCGCAGTCGCCGAAGCGGGAACAGTTTCCCGGATTTTCCAGGCACCCGGCCAGTTCAATGCCGCCTTCCATCAGCTTGACGATGCAGCCGAAGGTCAGCTCTTCCGGTTTGCGCAGCAGAATATGCCCGCCTTTGGCGCCACGGACGCTGCCGGTAATACCGGCAAGCCTGAGCTGGCGCAGGATCTGTTCGATGAACTGCGAGCTTATGCCGGTTTTCGCGGCAAGCAGATTGGAGGAAATGGGCTCGTTCATAACGTGCTTTGCCATGTAAAAGAGAATTCGTGCCGCGTAGCGTGTTTTTGCCGAAAGTTTCATAGCCTCTGTCCCCCGAAAAACTGGACTGAGATCCAAAACCTAAACGCCGGAACAGCGGCGTAAAGATTTTGCACCTTTTCAGCCTAATCCTAACATTTTTATACGGACTTTGTACCACATTTCCTTTAAAAAACTTTTGCGAAACTCTTCACACGGGCGGCCCGTGCGGGGCAATGCGTCTTGTTTTTCCCTGTGGTGCCGGACGGCTTGACGGATGCCGGCGGATACGTTAGGGAAAAACATGAGTAAAACAGTCTAAATTAGATATATCAACTTTTGCTGTTATTATTGCATCCTCTTGAGAAGGGATAAAAATGCGAATTTCCACAATGAGCTGCCATGCGCTGCACCTCTTATTGTGCCTTTCCGAACAAGCGGAGGATATGCCCGCATCCGCTTCAGAACTGGCTGTCTGTACGGGCATCTCGGAAAAATTCGTCCAGAAGATCATGCGACTGCTGCAAAGCGGCGGCATTGTCAAAAGCATCCGGGGCATAGCCGGGGGGCATGTACTGGCCCGCAACCCCGACGACGTCAGCCTGGCGGACATCATTGCCGCCGTGGAAGGAGGCATAACCCTTCCCGGCGTCAACAGCGCCGCGCCCTGTGGCCGGGTCGCGCTGGATGCCTGGGCCGACGCCGCCCGCAGTCTGCAAAATTCTCTGGGCTCGGTGACGCTCGGCTCCGTCCGGCAGAGCTGCGGAGCTTCGTTGCGCGCCGTACTCAGTCAGTCGGCGGAATACTCAACCCGGCCTATGCCGGACGCCCAAGCGGGAGGGCCTCATGCAAAAGCATATTCTCTTGGTCGACAGCGATGCCGAAAGCCTCGACAGGCTGTCACGGACGCTTCGTCTGCATGACTATCGGGTGAGCGAGGCCCGCGACGGCGCTGAAGGCCTGGCTCTGGTGGACAGCCTGCGGCCGGACTGCATCATTTTTGATGTGGATCTGCCGCGCGTCTCGGGCTCCATCATGTACAGCAGGCTGCGTCGCAGTGAAAAAAACAGGCAGCTGCCGGCCATTGTCTGCAGCGACGCGGGGCCGCGTCCGGTGGATTTCGGCACCGGCATTCCCGTGCTGCCCAAGAGTTGCGCCCCGGAAGCGCTGCTTGAGGCTGTGCGGGCGGCGACAGTCTGACGCCTTTTGCCAGGAGGGACGGGCGCGCCGCCGTCCGCGTGTAAGCCTCTCCGGAGCAGGCGTGGTTATTCCCTCAGGGCGGGCATGCGATCTGCAAAAGGACATGGAGGAATCGCATGCCCGCCGGTTTCATCGCCGTTAGGGGCGTTGCGGCGATGCTAAGGAGCTTCGTGGCGGATATGGGGCGGAACCACCATCATATCCACCAGAAGCGGTTTGAGGAATGACCATTTGATGTTGTGTTCCTCGTAGACTTCCATCATATCCCTGATGGCGTCCCAGCAGTTGTGACAGGGAGTCACGACCAGCTGTGCGCCGGTGGCCTTGATCTGATCCAGCTTGTTTTTGAGGCCGATATTGCGTTCTTTGCGATAGAGGCCGATGCCGTTGAGGCCGCCTCCGCCGCCGCAGCAAAAATTGTGGTCGGCATTGGGCGTCATCTCGCGGAAGTCCTCCGCGATATAGCTCATGATTTCCCGCGTATATCTGCCCAGTCCGTCGTTACGCACATAGTTGCAGGCATCCTGAAGTGTACAGGGTATTTTGATCTTCTTGGCCGGATCGATTTTCAGCTTGCCGGTGCGCAAACAGTGGGCCACCCATTCCACGTAATGGATGAAGGGCACCGGTGGGTCGCCGCTGGCGCGTCCGCCCCAGTAGGGGCCTTCCACCACGGTGCCGCGATGGGCATGACCGCACTCGGTTCCCACCACCATTTTAGGTTTCAGGCGATCCACCGCGGCGTAAATGCGCCTGATGTTCTGGGCGCAACCCTCCCAGTCGCCCGCGAACATGGTCAGCGACGTATTTTCCCAGCCTTCGCGCGGCACAGTCCAACTGGTGCCCGTGACGTGAAACAGAATGGCGGCCTGCGCAATGTCCTCGGGATAATGCTTTACCTCGCGGGCGTTGAGAATGTACATGACATCCGCGCCCTCTTTTTCAACAGGGATTTCCAGATCCGGCCATTCGTCCTGGTTCTCCTCCACCATCCATTCGCAGGTTTCCAGCCAGTCTTCTTCCGTAACATCCATCTGCGCGCCGTAGACGCGGTGCATGCCCGAGCCGATCTTCATTTCCCAGGGCACGAAGCCGTGCTTGAACAGAATTCCGCGCAAATAGCTGAACATGACGCCCGTATCAATGCCGTGCGGGCAGTAAAGTCCGCAACGGTTGCAGCAGGTGCACTTGCCCCAGGCTACATCCATGGCGTGAATCATGAACTCGGTGTCCACCCGGCCCTTGCGCCGGAGCATCTCGCCCAGGGTGGATTGGATCTTGTACGAAGGGATCTGCGTGGGGTCATTGTTACTGGTTTTGTAGAAAAAACAGCTTTCCGCGCACATCCCGCAATGCGCGCAGATGGCCAGCCAGGTCCGGGTGCGTGATTTGCAGGTCTGTTTGAGGTCGCGGGCCAGAGTCGCCTGATTCACGGGCATTTCCCGCATCTGCCGGTAATAGGTCGCGCCGCCCTTGTCCTGAAGCAAGGCGTGAATGCTTTCCTTGCTGATGGCGGGCGTGGGACTGCACAATAACTGGGACATGTCGCGCTCCTTGCGGGAGAAAAAAATGGAATTGATCCCGATGCCGCTGTTTACCAGGGAAATGCCCCGCCGCGCGTGCCGCCGCCACGCTTGATGGCGAAATCCATGCCGAGCTGCGCACGGGACATGAAGTAGAGAACGATATGTGAAAGTTTGGTGAACGGGGCGAGAATCAGGAACAGTTCGCCGCTCAGTACATGCAGTACAATCCAGGTCTGGTAGGCGGAGGTGTCCAGCCGGGCCATCAGGCCGGTGCAGAAGGGCAGAAGGGTCAGCAGCAGCACGAGCCAGTCCCCGCCGGAGTTCAGTTGCCGGAGCGCGGGCGAAGCCAGTCGGCGCGCGATCAGCAAGAGAATGCCGGCGACGCTCATTATGCTCAGGATATCGGCCAGAGCGTTGGGCAACGAGGGCAGGGAGATGCCCGTGAAGTTTTCAAGCAAGACCGTGTGCCCCAGCAAAAAAAGCGGCACCAGCACCGCTCCCAGATGCAGCAGAAAGAATGACGCCATGGCCGCGGGTTGCGAGCGCCAGCCGCTGGTGCCGCCCGGTATGAGCCATTTGACGATGGAAACCAGCGCGCCGGGGATGGAGCGTTCCGGATGGTAGCCGTAGGCCACGCGCTCCAGACGCCAGTCCAGACCGCGCACGTAAAGGACGGCGCGCACGAGAAGCCCGACCACAAAGACCAGCAAAGAGAAAACAAAAAGGGGACCGGTAATGAAGTTCAGCATCAACTCTGTCTCCTGAATGACGTGCGGCGATAAAGGGGCTCTTGGGGCGGGCAAGATACTCCGCTTCCGAGCGGGGGCAACACTCCGTCATCCGCTGACGGCGCCGACGCTCCCATACTTGAAAACTCTGCGGACAAGGCGTGTTCCCGGTGCGCAAGGGCCCGACCTCTCTTATTTGCCTCCATTGCTTTTCCCGCTCTGCGCGGCCACGGCCTTGCTGTGGCAGACCCTGCAATCCACGAGGCGCGGTCCCGCGTCGGCCTTGCGGTGACAGGCCGTACAGGTGGCGTGGAGGTAGGGAATTTGCCTGTGCTCGGGCTGAGCTTTGACGTCCAGAAAGGTTTCGGACATGCCTTCATCTGTTTCCCGGTGGCAGAGCGTGCATTCCGCATTGCTGCGTTCCATGTGCTCCACATGCCTGTCGTGCGTGAAAAAGACCGGGGGCATGGTATGCGTCGTCAGCGGGGGAAAGGTAATGGGGATGCGTTCCTCGCCTCTGGCCGTGTCGGAGAAAAGAGCAATGCCCAAGGCGAAAAGCAGAAAGCAGAGTAGAGGCGTCCCGAATCCGAATGCTGTGTTACGCATGTCACGTCCTTGATTCCTGGTGAAATTCCGGCATGCCGCAACGCGGCAACCCTGCCGTCCGGAAGATGACGGGGAATCCCGGGCTGAGACGGGATTCCCCGGGCCGTCATACGGAGGGCCGCCCGGCTGTCAGCGATTCCGCTACGCTGCGCACGAACACGGCGCACTTGTACGGATCGCGCTTCATACAGCGCAGGGAATAGGCCACCGCCGCACAGAGGAAGAGGCGGGACTCATAATCCAGATGATTGGTCAGCAACCAATGGTCCTGGGGGCCTTCCTCTTCCGCGAGCTCGCGGGCGCGGCGCAGGTCCTCGGAATAGTCTCCGCCGGTGAGCCGGGTGTACAGATCACAGATTTCCTCGGCCAAGTACTCGCGTTCGGGTAGGGCTGACATGATGTTCTCCTCGCGCTACGGGCGGTTAGGTTCCCGGGCGGAGCCGGGATCCATGTTCATGATTAATTAACTGGTTATATTTATATAGTCTTTAATTAATACAAATTAATTCTCATATTAAGTATATAATGTCAAGTATGTTTTTGGGGTTGGCTGCCTCGACCGCTCCGGAGGGGCCGGAGCGGTTGAGTCTGTTGTACATCTGTGTTAGGCCGGTATTTGGAGGAGAGGGTATGGACTTGGGATTGTTGCAGGAATTTGAGTTTCTGGGGCGCCTTTTCCTGGCCGGGCTCTGCGGAGCCTTTATCGGCTATGAACGGGCCAACCGCCGCAAAGAGGCGGGCATACGTACCCATCTGGTGGTTTCCATGGGTTCGGCACTGTTCATGATCGTCTCCAAGTACGGCTTCGCGGACATGATCCCCCTGCACGGCGTGGCCCTGGACCCTTCGCGCGTCGCGGCTCAGATCGTGACCGGGGTGGGCTTTCTGGGCGCGGGCATGATCTTTGTGCGCGGGCAGAACATCAGCGGCCTGACCACAGCGGCGGGCATCTGGGCCACGGCGGGCATCGGCATGGCCGTGGGCTCGGGCCTGTATCTGCTCGGCGTGTTGGGCACGGCGCTGATTTTTTTGATCCAGATTTTTCTGCACCGGCACTTTACTTGGCTGCGCGCGCCCAGCATGGAGCATCTCTGCCTGCATATCCGCGACGGATGCACGGGTCTGGATGTGGTGCGCGCGGCCCTGCGCGAGCGCAAGCTCTTTATCTCGAGCTTTAAGGCCGTTCCGGACAAGGAGGGTCAGATCATTATGGTGGACGCGCACATCAAGGTGCCCTACGGCTACGATCTGGCCGACCTGCTGGATCTGCTGAAGAAGGACGGCCATGTGCTACGGGTGGAAATCAAGAGCTGAGCCCCGCCTCCGGAGCGGATTAACTTTGAAATTTTACAAATTTCAAAGTCGGCATTCCGGCGAAAAA
>OMGS01000147.1_pt1 | contig 60653 bp, 63 predicted proteins | sample 1646081 | NCBI WGS metagenome assembly OMGS01 (sample SAMN05578591, study PRJEB25193) | human gut metagenome | biome: Human Microbiome; feature: human-associated habitat; material: feces | host: Homo sapiens | place: USA:Birmingham | reverse complement strand
CCACGGCAAAGCCGCGCCCGGCGTCGCCCGCGCGGGCGGCCTCAATGGCGGCGTTCAGGGCCAACAGATTGGTCTGGTCCGCGATGTCCGAGATCACGCCCATGATCCGGGTGATGTTCTGGGCGTGCTCGTTGAGCTGGGTCATGTCCTCCTTGAGGGTCAGAGACAACTGGTGCACTTCCTCAATATTATGCACGGTCTTTTCCACTACCTGCGCGCCGCTTTCGGCTCTTTCCCTGGTTTCAGTGGAGGCGGCGGAGGCGGAACCGGCGTTTTTCGCCACTTCCTGAACCGTGGCGTTCATCTCGTTCATGGCCGTGGCCGCCTCGGACAGGCGCTGGGCGGCTTCGGCCGCGCCCCGGTCGGCCTGTTCGATCTGGGCCGAGAGTTCAGTGGAGGCGGAAGAAACCACAGTGCCCACGGCTTCCAGCTTATCGGCGGCTACCAGCATGGCCTCGGTCTTGATCTGTGCTTCCTTGCTCGCGGCCTCGGCCTGTTGCATGGCTTCCCTGGCCTTGACAGACTGCTCTCTGGCATTTTCGGATTCGTTTCGGGCGCTGTCGATGTTTTGTTTCAGAGTGCTGACCATTTCCACAATGGCCCCGTACACGCCTGTTTTCGCGGAACCGTCGTCAATCTCATAGTCGCCGTCCACCACACGGTGGGCGATAGTGTTGAGCTCGCCGGGGTCCTTGCCCAACTGCCGGGTAGTGCTGCGCACCAGCAGCAGGGTCAGGGCTACGGCGACCAGGATCGCCAGCACCGCCAGGCTCATGCCGACCATATTGCTGTGCTCGTACATTTCATCGCCCCGCGCGTTCATAGCCCCGGCATTTTTCCGGGCCATCACCACCAGTTCATTGAGTCTGTCGCTCAGGTCGCGATAGATTTTGTATGACTCGCCCAGCAGCAGCTTGGCGGCTTCTTCGGTTTGGTTTTGCCGGGAGATATCCAGTAGTTTGGCGGAAAGGCTGAAATACTCATCCAGGCCGGCGGAGACTTCGTGCAGCGTTTTTTTGAAGTCCTCCGTCTGGATGAGCTTGTCGAGATCGGCCAGATACGTATTGATGGAGCTTTCCCACGCACTCAACCGCGCTTCATCGGCTTTCATCCGTGCGGGATCGGTGGTGTAGACGTGGCGCACTTCCGAGATGCGGTATTCCGAGATGTCATTGTTCAGCTTGCCCGCCAGATCAATGATCGGAACATTCCTTTTTGCCAGGATGGTGGAGATTTCATTGACGCTTTGCATTTGCACCAGCAGATAGATCGCCAGAACGGCGATCAGCACTGTTAATGTCCCCATGCTTAAAAAAATTTTTGTGGACAGTTTCATCTGGGAATTCCTCTTTTGAGATGTGTCTAATTTCCCATTTATAAGGTGATAAAGAAGTAAAATTCCATATATAAAATAAAAACGTGCTGTATTTCTTATATTGATATAAGAAATACAGCACGCCGGAATGCAGCTGCTATTGTGTGCCGGTCAGGCTTGAGTGTTTACCTCTCTCTCTCTCTCTCTCTCTCTCTCTCTCTCTCTCTCTCTCTCTCTCTCTACTGTCGGAAAGAAGAGCCGCGCCGGGAGTTCCGGTGCGGCGGTGGCTCAAGAGAAGAGGACGCCTGCTTGTTTGCCCCATGACACTCCCTCACGCGAACGTCTATTCACCATGGCTTGATCACAGGGCCAAAGCGCGCTGTGTTCCATTTCGGGCCCGCCCGCCCAAAGGCCGTTTCCAGATTCTCTTTCTCGCGCCTGTCTCCCGGCTTCGGAGGCCATTACGGGAATTATACGTAATTATCACTATATATCGTGATAAAAAAGATAATCTTTAGTGCAGGAGAGACTATTTTGTAAAAATTTACGAAAATCAAGGAATATCGCAAAGAATATTGCTGGATGCTCAGATTAACATATTATAACTATCTTATAAAATAAGAAATTAAATCCGGTTTGAAATCTGCTTCTTATTTTTCGTAACCAACAGGGGATGCAAAAATGCGAAGCGCGCCCCGTTGTCTTTCAGGGCGCGCCGAAAAGGATATCCCATCCTCACGCCGGGCGTGGATGACTGAAGTCGCACACGACCGGACATAATTCATGATTTCAGATGTGAAATATCGTGTTTTTCAGGCCGTAAGTAACGGGATGCGGCGGTTCCGGGCCGAAAAAGAAGCACAACGGCGCAAAAAGCCGGGCGGCCCGGCTAATCGCCGGGCGCAAGCGGCCGATAAAACGGGTAGAGGGGAAGACGCGCCGGTCTCAGGCCTCGTGGTATTCCTGTTTGATGACGGCTTCGGCCTTGATCCGGTCCAGCAGTTCGGCGAACGTCGCTTTGACGTGCTCGCGGATATCCCCGGCCACCACCAGAAAGAGCAGGTCGTCGCCGGGTTTGAGCAGGCCTTCCTCGGCCTGGGCCACAATGGCGAAAATACCGGGGCGCTGTTCCATCTCGCGGCAGATTTCGCGCATTTTCGCGTTGTCATGGCTGACGCGCACGGCGCTGACCGGCGCGTGGTCCTTGCGGGACCAGCCGCGCACCACGCCGTTGTGCACAAGCATCATGCCCACGTGTTCGATGAAGCCGGGGCGGGCTTTGAGTTCCTGAAGAGTTTTGTTAATATCCATGAAGACCGCCTTGGTTGAAAGAGTGGCTGATTGCGGCAAGTATATATGCAGGCCGCCCGGCCATAAAGGATTTTATTGATGGCGCAGTTATCGCAGCTTCTGGCCCGCCTGCCCGAGGGCAAGGACGTGCACATGAGCACCATGGGCCATGTGCTCTGGGTCTGCTGGCACAACAATCTCACGCCGGCGGTGAACCAGACCCTGCTCAACTACGGCGGCATGCTGGTGGGCGAGGAGCGCGAGCAGGCCCTCTGGTTCTTCTTCACCGACGACGTTTTTCTGGCCCTGGCCCGGCTGATGGTCTGGGGCAATTTCAATGAACTGGCCGTCAGCATTGAGCTTTTCCCCGGCCGCCTGCAGCTGAGCAGCAAGCGCGACGCCGGCCTTTCCCTGGACGGCGCATTGCGGGCCCAGGAAATGCTGGTCAGGGACAGCCTGGAAGTCTGGGTGCATCCCAAGAGCCGGGAAGGGCGCAGCGCCCTGCCCGGCATCTCCTTTGAAAGCCGTCCGGGCCGCCAGGGCATGGCTTCCGTGGACTGGGCCACGCCCGTGGTGGACGTGCGCATGCCGTACTCCTCCACCCAGGCTTGGTTCGCCATTCTGCACCCTCTGGGCAGCCCCCTGGACAAGGCCTTTCAGAGCGGCTGGAGCTCCATGTTCAAGCGCGTCGAGGCGCTGCTGCAAAAGCACAAGATCAAGTCCATCGTGCACGAAACCTTCGTCATGGTGTCCGTGGACAACCTGCTGATGCTGCGCACCTTTTTGCGCGACTACCTGCGCAGTTTCGACAAGGAGCAGAACGAGCCCGGCACTTACTGGCCCTGCGTCTGCGTGGTGGCCGACCGCAACAATCTCAATTTCAATATCGACCTTCCCAAGAAAATCGGCCTGCAATGGGATAATCTGATGCCGGATTTCCCGTACATCAGTTACCGCAATGCCTATCTGCTGGGCGACGGCTTCACGGTGCGCGATCTGCGTTTTACCGGCGAGCAGGCCAGCATGGACAGCTGGTGCAACGTGCTGCTGGACGAAAACAGCATCAGCGCCCGTTCCATCCCCCTGCTCATGGCCGGGCGGCTTACCGCGGGCAGCAGCGGGGCCGGGGGCTGCTTTTATTGCGGCATTCCCAGCCATACGGCGGCGGAGTGCCCCACGCGCACCTATTTCCCGAGCAGGCCTGAAATCTGGGACGAGCTGGCGGGCCTGGACCTGGAAAACATCAACGAGGCCTTCCGGCGCATTGAGATGGTGCTGGGACAGGACAGCGTGGAGGGCTACGAGGAACTGCTGGAGGGCAAGGACGACGCGGCCCTGCTGATGCAGGCCGTGCTGGACATCAACGGTCCGGGCCAGTTGCGCAACGTGCCCCGGCACTGGCTCTACCGCATGCGCGAGCCGGACCAGGACGAGGAAAAGCCCACCCGCGACGACAGCCCGGCCTGGGATCTGCTGGACCAGTTGGCCCGCGCCGCGTCCGACGAACTGTCCGATCTCGAAAAAAAGGTACTCCAGACCATTACCCGCCACCAGCGCGACCCGCGCCTGCGCATGGTGCGGGCTTTTCTGCTCATTGAGAAGAACGATTTCAGCCATGCGGCGGCCTGCTTCCGCGAAGCGGCCAGCCTGACCCCGGCCCCCACGCTTCAGGCCTGGAATGAATTTTTGCAGGGGCGGCTCTCGGAAGAGCAGGGCCAGTACGGCCCGGCCATCGAGCAGTATGCCCAGGTCTGGCGGGTCATGCCCCAATGGCGCGACGTGCAGTACCGGGGCATTGTCTGCCGGGTCAAAATGGGCTTTGCCGAGCAGGTGCTGGAGCAGATCACCAAGCTGGTCCGGGAGGAGCCTTCCTATTTCAACCGCGTGCTCATTGATCCCGGCCTGGAGCGCGGGCGCCTGCTGATCCTTTCCTCGCTCTATGATCTCTGGGCCGAGGCCAAGAAGAACGCCGAAGATGAGCGGACCAGAATCAACGCTCTGGAGGCCCGGCTCAATGACTGGTTTCCGCCGGACCATCCGGTGCAGTTGCAGCTCGGAAGCAAGATTCATAAGCTGGAAGCTCTGAGCAACATTAATAACTATATTGCGTTTCTCCAGGTGGTGGAGCAGCGCCCGGTGCTGGAAAAGGAGCTGGAAGAAAGCATCCAGCGCGAGGTGGAGGAGCTGCGCAACCGCTACAAGTATTACCTGGACGTGTTGCAGGAAATCCGCGACGAGGCTTCCTGGTTCCCCTTCCCCTCTGTCCTGCGCGACTTCAGCAGCGATTTCAACGAAAGCGCGGGCATCATCAACTGGGCCTTTGCCTGCAACTTCAACGAGGCCGAGACCTTCAAGCGCGCGCAGGACACCACGCCCCGGCTCAACGAATTGCTGCGCAATCTGAAAAAGCGCCTCAAGTTCCTGCGCATGGTACGCGACGGCACGCTTTTCGCCCTGACCATGGGCAAGACTTTTATCTGGGTGGAGATTGTGGGCCTGCTGTTCTGTTTCATCGGCGTGCCCGTCGTGGTCTTCTGGGGCGACAGTCTCTATCTGGGCTGGCTCAAGAATCTGCTGGGCGAAAATCAGTGGTCCATCCAGAAAGTGCTGGCGGTCATTATCACCATCATTGCCATCGGCATCGGGGCCCTGCACACCACCTTGGTCTTTGACCGCAAGCGGGAAAAACTTCTGGAGCAGGCCCGCGAGCAGCGGGAAAAGGCCCAGCAAATGCGCCTGGAACGCATCCGTCGCCAGCGTATGGCCGAGGCGGAAAATGCCCGCCGCAGTCAGCGGGCCGAAAGCGATCGGGAAGTGCAGCGGCAGCTCAAAGAGCGGATGAAAGACTGAATCGCCTGCTTGCCGGGTCCGGGCTTGCCAAATTTATTAATAAATATTATTGATAATAAGAGCGGTTGACGCATACCGATGCGTCAACCGCTCTGCGAGGATTTGCCAGCAAATCCTCGCCGCGAAATGCGGGCAGGCGGGCATTGCTCGCCGTAAACAGGCATTTCAAATGTTAAATGCTCTAAATTCCGTTGCAAGGAGGCTCTTATGCCGGATCTGAAAGATTTCGCGCTCTGCAATATAGATTGGAATCTCACCCCGGAACACGCGGTTACCATGTATCTGGAATGGGGCAACAACGACTGGCATGCCGAATACCCGCCGGTGCGCTCCAAAGAGGATGTTTCCCATTATTTTGTGGTGGACAGTTGGCAGGACCCGCCGGTGGTGCGGCTGGTGCGGCGTAATTCCGAGCGGGCCGACGATCTCATCAGCGTGCCCCTGCCGGACAGCCTGCTGGCGGATTTCCGTCAGGCCCACGGCACATGGCGCGGCATCAGCGAGCCCACTCCCAAGATCAAGGCTTGGCTGAAAAGCGAGCTGGAACAGTAGAGCATTTCAAACGCTACATGCTCCAGACGTTGCCGCGCAGCGGCATTGCATCTGAATTGCGACAACAGACAGCCGGTCGTCGGTCGGGTTCGTACCGCAAAAGTACGCATTCCGTCCGGCGGCCGGCTGTTGTGATGAACGGTTTTGTCAGCGTGCGCCGAAGCCCGGCACATGAAAGCGTTTTTCCAGCCAGCGCAGCAGCCAGGTGGCCAGGGTGACCATGATCAGATAGTAGGCACCCACGGTGATGAAGACTTCGGTGAAGCGGAAGGTGTCCGAGGCCACCACCTTGCCTTCGCCCATCAGTTCCATGCAGGTCACCAGATAGGCCAGGGAGCTGTACTTGATCAGATAGATGATCTCGTTGCCGCAGCCGGGCAGGGCCCGGCGGGCGGCCTGGGGCACCACGATCCAGGCCACGGTCTGCCAGGTGCTGAAGCCCAGGGCCTGGGCCGCGCGGATCTGTCCCTGGCGGATGGAAAGCAGGGCCCCGCGTATGTATTCCGACTGATAGGCCGCCGTGCAGAGGATGAAGGAAGTCAGGGCCGCGCCGTAGGGCGCGAAATAGATGCCCAGCTTGGGCAGGGCGTAGTAGATCATCATTAATTGCACGGCCAGGGGCACGCCGCGCAGGATGGCGGTGTACCAGTCGCCCAGGCGGCGCAGCCAGCGCGGGCCGAACGTGCGCATGCAGCCGATGAGCACGCCGCCCACAAAGCCCAAACTACCGGCGGGGATGATCAGGGCAAGGGAGACCAGCAGCCCCCTGTTCAGGGCGGGCAGCAGCTCATGGCTGAAAAAGACCGTATCCAACATGCGTGTTCCCGGTGGCTAGTGTCTGATTTTTCAAATCAGACACACAAAACCAGTAGGGTTTTGCGGCGGCGCAGCCGCCGTGAGTCAGCGAAAAACCACGTTTTTACGCTGACGATCCTGCGAAAATTGAGAGCATACCTATGCTCGGAATGTTTACAATTCGCAAACCCGTAAGGACCTGCGCGCCGCCACAGGCGGCGTAATATCTCTCTAGGCCCCCATTTCCAGAAGGCGGGCGCAGAAATCACGGGTGCGCGTGGCCGAACCCTCGGCCAGCAGGTCGTCCGGAATGCCCTGTTCAATGATTCTGCCGCGCTCCATGAACAGGATTTCCGTGGCCAGGGCCCGGGCGAAATCCATCTGGTGGGTAGCCATGATCATGGTCATGCCGCCGCGCGCCAGATCCCGGATCACGGCCAGCACTTCGCCCACCAGCTCCGGGTCCAGGGCCGAGGTGGGCTCGTCCAGCAGAATGACTTTAGGGTCCATGGCCAGGGCCCGTGCGATGGCAACGCGCTGCTTCTGGCCGCCCGAAAGCTGGGCCGGGTAGAGCAGGGCGCGCCGGGCCAAGCCCACGCGGCCCAGTTCTTCCAGGGCGCGGGCCTTGGCGTCCCTGCGGGACATGCCGCGTACCTTGCGCAGGGCGATAGCCACATTTTCCTCGGCCGTGAGGTGGTCGAAGAGATTGAAATCCTGAAAGATCATCCCCACCTGGGCGCGGAAGGCGCAGAGCTTGCGCTTGTCGCGCATCTCCAGGCGTTCGCCCTCCAGCCAGATTTCACCGGAATCCGGCGGAATCAGGCAGTCGATGCACTGCAGAAGCGTGCTCTTGCCCGCGCCCGAGGGACCGATAAGCACCTTGAGCTCGCCCCGGCGGACCGTCAGCGAGCAATTGTCCAGAATAGGCCTGCCGCCCAATTGCTTGGAGATACCCTCAACCCGCAATACCACTTCCTGTTCTGCGCACATGGCTTATCCCGCTCCCATGCCTTCCATGCCCATTCCCGTGGAATAGCCCGGCACATGGACGTTGTCTTCCAGGCGGCGCAGCAGCTTGAGCACCACCAGCGTCAGCACGAAATAGATCAGACCCGCCGCGGCGTAGAGCGCCAGATGCTCGTGGGTGCGCGCGGCCACAAAGGAGGTGCGGGCCATGATGTCCTGAGTGCCCAAGACGTAGCAGATGGCCGAGTCCTTGAGCAGAATGGAAAATTCGTTGGCCCAGCCGGGGATGGACAGGCGCAGGGCCTGGGGCAGAACAATGCAGCGGATGCCCGTGAAATCATTCATGCCCAGGGCGCGCGCCGCCTTGAGCTGCCCTTGGGGCAGACTTTCGATGGCCCCGCGGAAAATCTGGGACTGATAAGCCGTACTGGTACAGCCGAGCACCAGACAGCAGATCAGAAAGGGATCGGCAGGCAGGCCCAGGCTGATGAACAGGCCGTAGCAGAGAAAAAGCAGCACCAGAATGGGCACGCCTCGGAAAAACCAGACGTACAGCGCCACCAGCCGACGCAGCCACGGGCCGCCGTAGACCTGGCTCACGGCCAGCGGCACGCCCAGCACCAGCCCCATGGCCAAGGATGCGGTCACGTTGCCGATGGTCACGAAACTTCCGGCCAGGATGGCGGGCAGGGCGTTGAAAACGACGGTCAATGAATTCATGGGCAGCGCCGGGCAGAAAATTTGCAGTCAAATCACCGCGCAACGCGGACCGCCGGAAAAGCCCGGCGGTCCGCGCCGTGTCGCGTTGTCACGGCAGGAAGCGGGAACGAATGTCGAAGGCGGCCGGGCCGCCTCCGCTTACTTGTTCAGATACTTTTTCTGCAGTTCCTTCCAGTACGGATCGGCCATGAGCTTGCGGTAGCCTTCGTCGATCAGGGCGCGCAACTCTCTGTCGTCCTTGCGCAGAGCCACGCCGAAGCCGTCGGGCTTGCCGTGGGTGCCGGCCTTTTTCACGGCGCGGCCCTTGGTGATGGCGTCGTCGGCGGGCAGTTCGTCCATGAGCGCGGCCTGGATGCGGCCGTTGAGCAGGTCTTCCACGGCCAGAGGCGCGGATTCATAGAAGCGCAGTTCAAAGGGATACCCCTTTTCCTGCTGCTCCTGCTTGATGGCGTTGGCTTCGGAAGTGCCGCGCTGCACGCCCAGCTTGATCTTCTGGCTCAGGATGTCTTCAGGCGTCAGCTTGGAATCGGCCGGCACCAGAAAAACGCGCGAAACGGTCCAGTAGGGATCGGAGAACTGCACCATCTTGGAGCGTTCCGGCGTGATGCTCATGCCGGAGCCGACCATGTCGATCTGTTTTGCCAGCAGGGCCGGAATAATGCCGTCCCAGGCCATGGGTTTATGGGTGATTTCCACGCCCATGGTCTTGGCGATCCAGTTCAGGGAATCCACGTCAAAACCGGCGGCCTGGCCGGTCTTTTCATCCATGTAGGCAAAGGGCGGGTAGTTGGGGTCAATGCCGTTTACGTAGCTCTTTTTGGCAAAGGCGGGCACGGCGGCCAGCAGCGAAGCCAGCAGTGCGCAGACAAAAAATTTTTTCATGCTCATTTTCCCCCTCGAAAGAAGACAGAACAACAGACTGCGGCCTTGAACGCGTATGCGTCGGCCGGACCCCGGCAAAACAAGAATTTTTTGTAACAGAAGCGCGCGCCTGACGCAAGGTCGCTTTCGCCGGAACGTTGTCCGCCGCGCGGCGGAGGTACGGAGGTCTTGTGCTCCATGCCGAGGCGGGCTATACTAACAAAAATATAATGTTGAAAGTACGTCTGGAAGGGCGCGGCCCTGCTCGTGTTTTCAGGCAAAGCGTGGCGAACGGCGTCTGTGATCTGTGCCAGCCTCTTACCGCCTACGGTCAAGTCAGTCATGTCCCAGTTTTCTCCCGCCATCCGCCTGTTGCGCCGCTTCGGCCTGTCGCCGCAGAAAGTTCTGCTTGTGCTGTCCGACCTTCTGGCCCTGCTGGGCACGGCCATTGCGGTTTTTTTGCTGCGTGCGGCTTTTGACAATCTTGACTCCATCCTTTACCGCTGGGTGCTGCCGCTTTTGCTGCTGGGGCCGCTGCTCGGCGCAAGCCTGGGCCTGTACCAGAGCATCAGCCTGCCGCCGCACCGCGAACTGAAAGCCCTCTTCCTGATGATCAGCCTGACGTATTGCATGATCCTGGCCGCGCTTTTTCTGGCAAAAACCGGGGACCTGTATTCGCGCTTGGTCATTCTGGGCAGTTGGGCCGCCACCATTTTTACCCTGCCCACCCTGCGCGGCATCTGCCGCCGCCGCTTCTGCCGGAAAAGCTGGTGGGGCAGGCCGTTGATCATTCTGGACCGTAGCGACCGGGGGCGCGATCTCTGGCACTACCTCAGACGCCATCCGGAGCGGGGCCTGATGCCGGTGAAAATTTTCGGCCTGCCCGATGATGCGCTGCGCGTGCGGGAACTGCTGGGCACCGCCGCGCGGCGCTGGCCCAACGCCATAGCCTTGATTCTGCAAAAGGTCGGGCAGGGGCAGGTGCTGGATTACGTCACGGAAGTCAACCGCTATTTCAGCAAGGTGCTGCTGGTACCCTCCTTCGGGGAAGACTTCAAATGTTACTGGCTGACGCCGCGCGACCTGGGCAATGTGGTAGGCCTGCTCTTGCGCCAGAATCTGCATGATAAGCGCCGCTTGCGGATGAAGCGCTGTATTGATCTCTTTTTCTGCCTGCTGATCCTGCCTGTGCTTCTGCCGCTGGGCCTGATTCTGGGCCTGCTGATCCGTCTGGACAGCCCCGGTTCGATCCTGTACCGGCAGCAGCGCATCGGCCAGGGCGGCCGGGCGCTGCAAATCTATAAATTCCGGACAATGGCGGCCAATGCCGACGCTGTGCTTGAAGACTGGCTGGCTCGCGACCCCGCCTTGCGTGAGGAATGGGAGCGCGACCACAAGCTCAAGCATGACCCCCGGGTCACCCGCATGGGGGCTTTTCTGCGCAAGACCAGCCTGGACGAGCTGCCGCAGCTCATCAATGTGGTTCTGGGCGGCATGAGCCTTGTGGGGCCGCGCCCCATTGTGAGCGGGGAAATCGAGAAGTACGGCGAAGTCTATGACGAATACTGCCGCGTCAAGCCCGGCATCACCGGACTGTGGCAGATTTCGGGCCGCAACGACACCAGCTATGAGGAGCGTGTGGCCTACGACCACTATTACATCAACAACTGGTCGGTCTGGATGGATTTGTGGATTCTGGGCAGAACCGTGCCGGTGGTGCTTTCCGGCTATGGCGCTTATTGAATTTCCGGCGGACGGCTTTGCGCCGCCCACGCCAGTTCCACCTGCCGCGCGAATTCCTGTATGAAGCGCTCCTCGCCGAAGCTCTCGGCGTGACGGCGCAGTAGCTGGGGGTCAAAATCCCGCTCCCGGCGTTCGAACTCCAGAATGGCGGCTTCCACTGCCTCCACACTCTGTTCCGTGAAAAAGAGTCCGGTGACGCCGTCGCATACCGTTTCCGTGGCGCCGCCCCGGCCATAGGCCAGTACGGGCGTGCCCGAGGCCGCCGCTTCCAGGGGGACGATGCCGAAGTCCTCTTCGCCGGGGAAAAGCAGGGCTTTGCTGCGGGCCAGCAGGTCCGCCACCGCAACGTCATCCTGACGGCCCAGAAATCGGACGCAGGGCGCTGCTTCGGCCTGTAGGGCTTTAAGCGCCTCTCCTTTCCCGACAACCACTAAGGGCCGATTCAGCCGCGAACAGGCCTTGACCGCCAGATCAACCCGTTTGTAATGCGTCAACCGGCCAAGGCAGAGATAAAACTCCCCGCCCGGCCGCTCACGCGCGGTAAAGGCCGCGATATGCACCGGCGGGTAGACTACCGCCGCCTCACGCCGCCAGTGCTTACGGATGCGCCGGGCCACAGTGCGCGAATTGGCCACGAAATGGTCCACCCGAAAGGAGCTGGCCAGATCCCAGCGCCGCAGGCCCGGCAGCAGCAGGCGCATGCCCAGACGGGTGAGCGCCCCGGCCGAGGCCATGTAGTCGGGCCAGGTATCCCAGAGGTAACGCATGGGCGTGTGGCAGTAACAGACATGCAGGCTGTCCGCGCGGGTGATCACGCCCTTGGCCGGGCCGGACTCGCTGGAAATGACCAGATCATAGCCCGTGAGGTCAAGCTGCTCCAGTGCCAGAGGCATGAGCGGAAGGTAACGCTGGTACTGCTTCCGGCTGCCGGGCAGACGGTTGATGAACGTTGTTTCAATATGGTGCCCGGCAATGTCCGGGGAAAGGGCCCTGCGGTCCAGCACATGGGTGAAAATGTCGGCTTGCGGGTACATGCGGCAGAGCGCTTCCAGCACCCGCTCGCCGCCGGCCATGCCGACAAGCCAGTAGTGGACAAGGGCCACGCGCATCTCAGGCTCCCGGTCTGTCGCCGATGGCGGCCGTAATCCGGGCCTCGGCGGCCAGCTTGCCGTCCACAAAGGCGCGGGCTTCCATCTTGCAGAGCTTCAGCTTCATGCGCATATTGGAGCATTCCAGGTCCAGGCGGTCGCCGGGAACCACCTGACGGCGGAACTTCACGCCGTCCAGGCCGGTGAAAAGAAAGAGTTTGTCCGCGAGGTCGCCCATGCCCGCCGCGGCCAGCAGACCGCCGGTCTGGGCCAGGGCCTCCAAGATCAGTACGCCCGGCATGATCGGCACGCCGGGAAAATGGCCCTGGAAAAAGGGCTCGTTGACGCTGACGTTTTTATAAGCCTTGATATGCGAGCCCGGCACGCATTCCACCACCCGGTCCACCAGGAGAAAAGGGTAACGGTGGGGCAGAATGCTCAAAATGCGCTGAATATCCATAGTCTGGCTCTGAGTGACCGTATCCTGCATATGTTCTCCCCGGCGCGTCCGGCGCCTGTGAAAAGGTAGAGGAATTCACGATTGAAATGAGTGAATTCCTCTGGTGGCCGCGTGAGCGGACACCCGCGCCCAAGCGCAAGGAAAAACCGCGTTTTTCCGCAGCACGCGGGCGGCGTAGAGTTTGAAATGTGTAAGATTTCAAACGTAAAATGCTGTAGAAAAAAAGCCTCTCGCCCCGTCAGGGTCGAGAGGCTTTGCGACGAAAAATGTCCGGCGCTTACTTCTTGTCGTCCTTTTTGGGACCACCGGCCTTATACAGCTTGTTCACCTCGGCCAGCACGTCCTGGGTCAGGTCCATGGACTGATCGGCATAGAGCACGCCGCCGGCCGTGACGTCCACCACGAAATTGAAGCCCTTGGCCCGGGCCACTTCATAGGTGGCGCTGAACACCAGGGTAACCATGTCCTGGCGCAGCTTAACCTCGTCCTGTTCCACCTTGCGCAGGAAATTGCGGGTCTTCTGATCCAGTTCCTGCTTGGCGCGGATAAAGGCCAGCTTCTTTTCCTCACTGGCTTTGGGATTCTTCAGGTCTTCAGCCTTTTTCTTCAGCGCTTCGCCCTGTTTTTCCAAGCTCTGGCGCTCCTTGCCGTATTTGGATTCCATCTGTTTTTTGGCGGCCTGGGCGGGCTCGCTCTGCGTGGCTACGGTCTGCATGTCCACCACGCCGATTTTAGCCGCGGGCACGGCGTTTTCATCAGCGGCGAAAGCCGCTCCGGCCAGCAGCAGACAAGCCGCAAGGGTCATCAACACAACATTACGCATGAAAGTTCTCCTTCCCCAATTGCTGAATTTTATGCCGCCCTTGCGGAACAGGTATGCCCACGCGCCGTAAGAAGCTCGTCTCTAAAATTATTCCGGACGGGCCGATGCAAACACGAGAGAGCGCAAAAAAAGCCCGGTCCGCTTGTTGCGCGCGGCTTTGCGATGCTCGCGGCGCAACTGTGAAACACGGACTTCACATAGCACCGGGGCCGTTGGGCGTCAAGGAATTCTGCGCGGTCTGGCGCTTGAGAAGGCGATCTTTGTAAGCCAGGATACCCTCGGCCAGCCCTTCGGCCAGGGCGTGACGATATTTAGGGTCAGCCAGGTTGCGGGCCTCGGCCGGATTGGTGCAGTAACCCAGCTCCACCAGCACGGCGGGCATTTGCGCGCCGAGCAGCACGTGGAAGGGCGCGGCCTTGACGCCGTTGTTCCTGACCGTGAATTCCCGCCGTTTCAGGCGGAACATGGACAGGCGCTGGATGTCCCCGGCCAGGCGGCGTGACTCCTCCACCCGGGCGTTAAGCATGACGTCGGCCAGCATGTTCTGCATGTCGCCGAGGCGATGATCGCTGCCCGCGTTTTCCAGCGCGGCCACACGCGCGGCTTGCGGGTTGCTGGCCAGGTCCAGATAATAGGTTTCCATGCCGCTGACCCGTGGATCTTCGCTGGCATTGACATGCACCGAGACAAAAAGGTCGGCGCGCGCCGCATTGGCCCTGCGCGTACGCTCGCTCAGGGAGACTGCCGTGTCGCGGGTACGGCTGTAGACGACTTCCAGGCCGTTGGCCTCCAGCAGACGGCCCAGACTCATGGCTACGTCCAAGGTAATCAGGCGTTCCAGCACCTTGTTGTGGCTGGTGCCCGGATCCCGGCCGCCGTGTCCGGCGTCGATGAACACCGTATGCACGGTCAGGCCGAGCTGGCTGGCCATGTCGCTGACCTGGCGGCTCTTGACGCCGGCTTTGGACGCGCGCGGCGCGGGCGCGTCTTCCTCGCCGGCGGCAAAGGCCGCCGCAGCTCCGGCCTTGCGCGGCAGAGGGGTCTTGCCCGCGGCCACGCTGAGCACGATGCGGCACGGGTCATCCTCTATGCGTGCATCGAAACGCCGCACCTCGCGGAAATCGAACTGAAGGCTGGCCCCGCCTTCCTTGCGCTCGCGCACGCGCACGGCCTGCAAAAGGCTGCCGCGCACCGTGACGCCCTTGCGCACGTCACTGACCACGGCGGCATTCTCCAAATCCAGATACAGCCGGGCCGGAGCGCCTTTCTGGGCCTTGACCAGACGCGTGGAATAGCGCGTGGGGCCGCTCATTTCCAGAACGATTTCCACGCTGTTTTTGTTCAGGGAATCCCAGGAAAGCACCTGCACTTCCGGCGTCTCAGGCCGGGACGCGGCCTTTGAGGCTGAATCCGCGCGCCCTGCACCCGCTCCGGCCCCTGTCTTCTCGGCGTCCGCCAGAGTGCCCCTCCACTGGGCCCGCAGGCTGCGGGCCTCCGCAGCCATGTCGCCGCGCGGGTAATTGGCGGCGATTTCGTCCAGCAGGGCGAGACCTTCACTGGTTTTGCCCAGGCGCGTGCTCTGGATTCGGGCCGCGCACAGCAAGGCGTCGTCGGCCAGCGCACTCTTGGGAAATTCGCGGGTCAGGGACAAATAGAGTTCCAAAGCACGGCGGTAATCGCCTGACAGATGGGAACAGTCGGCCAGAGCTTCCTGGCTCGCGGCGGAACGGAACAGCGCGCCGGGCGCCACAGCCCAGTTCTTACGGCTTTCATAGATGCGCTGGAACTCGGCCTGCAGTTCTTCCCAGGGCTGACGCCAGCAGGATTTGACCTTGTCCGCCCGGAGGGCTTCCATGCGGGCCTTGGCCGCGCGATAGCGGGGCAACAGCTGGCCTTCCGGAACAGCTGGCGAAACAGCAGGCTGGACAGAAACCTGCGGGGAGGAAAATTTTTCCGGCGCGGCAGGCTGATCCTCCACCGCTTCCTTCCTGTCCGCAGCCGCCACCTGGCGGGCCTCCGGCGCGGTGCGGCCGCTGGCCGAGGCCTTGAGGGCCTTTTCCAGAGCCAGGGCTTCGGGCAGCATATCTCCCTTGGGGTACTGGCTCTTGATCCGGGTCAGCAAAGCCAGCGCGCCCTTGTCGTCCTTGAGCCAGGCCGCGCGCATCCGCGCCGCGCGGAACAGGGCGTCGTCGGCCAGGCGGCTATCGGCATGGCGCAGGGCCAGGGATTCATAACATTCTATGGCCTTGCGGGCGTCCGCTTTGGCGAAGGAGCGTTTTGCCAGCTCCTCCAGGCTTTCGGCGGCCCGGAACAACGCGGCCGGGCGGTTGGGCCAAGCCGGATCCGTATCGTAAATGGCCCGGAATTCCGTAGCCAGTTTTTCCCACGGTTCTCGCAGATTGCCTTTCTTGTCGTCCAGTTTGAGATTGGCAATATCCGCCTTGGCGGCGGCATAGCGTTTTTCCGTGGGCGGCAGCGCACTGTAACCGGCATCATAGCAACAGATAACCAGCAGACAGAGCGCCAGCAAAAAGGCCAGCGGCGGCGCGAGCCGCCTGACCAGGGCTTTGTCCGTCTGTTTATGTTGCTTACTTTTTCCGGCCACTGTTTTTTTCCGTTCCCTGAGAGAGTGCGCTGTTGTCCGTCGGTTTTCCGACACCGGCGTGAGCCGGACTGGTTATGTTATCGGCCGCCCGGCGTCAGTACTTAAGGGCTTGCCGACCTGCGGCGACATGGGCGAAGCCCGCCGTTGAAAAATTATTGCAGATTTTGTGCCAATAGAAAAGCCGCCGCGAATTTCGCGGCGGCTTTTCAGACCATATATTTCGAACAAGCGCAAAATGCTCTAGAAGAACTGGCCCATGCTGAACTCAAGCCTTCCCGATTCCATTTCCTTGTCGTAATCCTGTACCAGGGGGATGCCGTAGGCGATGCGCAGATCGCCCATGGGCGAACGCCAGCGCAGCTCCAGACCGGCGGAGGCCACCAGATATTTGTCCAGGTCGTTGCCCATGGTCTTCTGGTCGATGTTGAAGCCGCCGTCAAAGAAGGGCACCAAGGCCAGGCCCATATCCTTCTGGAAGGTCCAGATATATTCCACATTCAACACGCCCATGCGGTCGCCGCCGATCTGTTCGCCCTTGTACTTGTAGTCGCGGGGCGAAAGATCGGAGTAGGAATAGCCGCGGATGGTGTCCATGCCGCCCAACCAGAAGCGTTCAAACACGGGCACCGGGTCGTCGGTGTTCTGGAACACGCCGCCCAGACGGGTGCGCACATGGAAGGTGTTCTGGGGATTGAAGGACCAGAAGCCCTGCCAGTCGGCCACGGCCTTGACGAAGTTGTCCGTGCCGCCCAGGCCGCCGCCGCCGTATTCCGCCCAAAGACGGGTGATGGTGCCCTTGGTGGGGCGGTCCTTGGCGTCGGTGGTGTCGCGCAGGATGCGGCCGGAAAGGGCGCTGGTCCAGTTCACGCCCTTGTAGTCGCTGATATACGGCGAGGCGTCGCTGTGCACGTCATACAGCTCGTAGCGCTCCAGGCGGTAGGCTAGGCCCACGGAGGTGTATTCGCCGATGGGATAGGAGGCCCGGATGGTGTCGCCGACAGTGTCCTTGGTGAAGTCGTCCCAGTAATCGTGCGTGTAATAGAGGTCGTTGCCCAGGGAAAGGTCCGTGTCGTAGACGCGGGGGTTGGTGAAGGACAGCATGCCCGTGGTGCGCCGCCAGGAGAAGAAACCCTGCAACTGGAGCCAGTAGCCCCGGCCGAAGAGATTGCGCTCCATGATGGAGGCGGTGACGCCCACGTCATAATAGGTCGAGTAGCCGATGCCGCCCATGATGGCGCCGGTGTTGGTTTCCTTGACCTTGACCTTGAGGTCCACCTCGTCCTCATTGCCTGTGGGAATCAGCTCCGTGTCCACGGCGGAGAAGTAACGCAGGCGGTTCAGGCGTTCGCTGGAGCGGCGCAGTTTGGCACCCTCGTACATATCGCCGTCGCCCAGGCGCATTTCGCGCAGAATGACGTTGTCGCGGGTCTTGGTGTTGCCTTCCACCGTGAGACGGCGGATGAAGACCTTCTGCTTTTTGTTGATCAGATAGCCCACGTCCACCTGGGCGCTGCCGTCGTCGGCCTTCATCAGCTTGGTGTCCACTTCTGCGAAGGCGTAGCCGTAATCGGCGTAGTAGTCCGTCAGGCGCTTGGAGTCTTCCTGCATGACCGTCAGGGAGAAGTATTTGTTGGACTTCTCCCAATCGTCCATCTGCACCACCTTGAGCATGTTGTCTTCGCTGTCGATGACGTCGCCGGCGAATTTCACGTTACGCACGGTATAGCGAGGGCCCTCGTGCACGGTGAAGGTGATGTAGATGCCGTCGGGCTTATAGTCCACCTGCGGCGCGGAAACCTGCATGTCGATGAAGCCTTCGTTCAGGCCGTAGGCGGCAATGGCGTTGGTGTCGCGCTCCAGGTATTCATCCTTGAGCACGCCGCTGCCCGTGAACCAGGAGAAGATGTTGCGGGGCTTGAGCGCCATGTACTTGTCCATGTCGCCCTGCTTGAGTTCCTTGAGGCCCTCGATCTTCACTTCCTTGATATAGAGCTTGTTGCCCTCGTCCACGGAGATGACCAGCACCGCGCCCCGTCCGCCCTGCCGGTCTTCCAGGCGATAGGTGGCCTTGGCCAGGTAATAGCCTTCCTTGCGGTAGAGTTCGGTGATTTTCTGCAAATCGTCGGAAAGCATCTGCTCGTTGAGCACGCTGCCGGACTTGGTGCCCATGGCGGCCAGCACGTCTTCCTGGTCGATATCCTTGGAGCCTTCCACCACGATATTGTCGATGCGCGGCTTTTCCACCACGGTGAAAACCAGGACGCTGCCTTCCATGGAGGCCTGCACGTCGCTGAAATAGCCCATGTCCCAGATGCGTTTGACTTCTTCGTTGATAGCGTTGGCGTCCGGCTTGTCGCCCTTGCGGATGGTCAGGCGCATGAGCACGGTGTCCGGGTCCATGATCTTCATGCCGCGCACCTGCACGTCGGCCAGGCCGTCACCGGCGGCCGCCGGGGAGTGCATGGGCACGAAGCCGGGGCCGTTGTCGGCCTGCGGGGCCGGAGCGGCGGGCGCGGCGGCGCCCAGCATGTCCGAAGCGCGCCCGGCCACGGCCGTGGCGCACTCGCTCAGAGCCACCAGGGAATTGCGCTCAAAACCGGCGGGCACGGCTTCGCCCTGCTCCACGGGCACCAGGCGGGTGTCCATGGTGAAGCCGTCGCCCAATTGATTGAAGCTGCCGTAAATGACCAGTTTGGCGCCGGCCTGGCGCCCAAGGCGGCGGGCCGTGGCCAGGTCGATGCTGTTGTCGCCGCTGCGTTCGAACAGGGCGCGGGCCCGGTTCATAGGCACGGCCTTGAGGCCGTTCTGTTCCAGCTGGCTGACGATGAGCTGCGGCACATCGCGGGAGGCATCGGGCATCTCCGGCCCGGCATTGACCTGGAAGGGCAGCACCAGAACCAGGGGCTGCCCGGCCTTGGCCGCCATGACATTCTGGGCGGACAGCGCCTGTAAGGCGCAGGCCAGGGCGGCAAGGCACACGGCCCTGAACAGCACACTATGCAAAAGACTTCTCATACAGAGCCCCCGCTCTAAGTTCCAGGCCGCGGTCCATTCTGGCGGCCAATTCCAGATTATGCGTCACCACTACCAGGGTCATGCCCAGTTCGCGGTTGAGTTCCTGCAGCAGATCCCCCACCTGGGCGCCGCTGATTTCATCCAGATTGCCTGTAGGTTCGTCGGCCAGAAGGACGCGCGGCCGCAACAGGACCGCGCGGGCGATGGCTACCCGCTGGCGTTCGCCGCCTGACAGGGTGGCAATCTTGCTGTCCGCGCGGGCGGCCAAGCCTACCCGCTCCAGCATGGCGCGGGCTTCGAGCAATACGGCGGCCCGGCGCGCGCCGCCGATGAGGGCGGGCATGGACACGTTTTCCAGTGCCGAAAATTCCGGCAGGAGGTGATGGAACTGAAAAACAAAGCCCAGGGTTTTATTGCGGAAAGCTGCTTTCCGGTCCGGGCTCATCAGGGCCATATCCCGGCCGTCAAAGGCCACGACGCCCGTGCTTGGAGTATCAAGAGCCCCCATAAGATGCAAGAGGGTGGACTTGCCGGAACCGGAAGCCCCCACAATGGCCAGGGCTTCGCCTTCTTCCACAATCAAATTGATATTCTTGAAAATTTCAAGATTTTCTCCAGGCCCGGAAAACTTTTTTCCCACGTCAGAAAATTTGTAGAGCTCGGACATGATTATTCGTAGCGCAGGGCTTCGGCCGGTTCGAGGCGGGCGGCCTGGCGCGCCGGATAAAGAGTGGCCAGAAAACAGAGCAGCATGGCGCTGGCCCCTACGATGAGCACATCGGAAACCGTGATGATGATGGGCAGATGGTCCAGGGTGTAGACGTTTTCAGGCAGTTTGATGAACTGGTAGCGTTTGAGCAGCCAGCCCAGACTCAGGCCGAAAACATAGCCCAGCAGCGTGCCGATGACGCCGATGATAGTGCCCTGAAGCATGAAGATGTGGCGGATCATGCCGCGCGTGGCCCCCATGGACATCATGATGGCGATGTCGCGGGTTTTTTCCATGACCAGCATGACCAGGGTGGTGACGATGGAGAAAGAGCCGATCAACACCACCATGGCCAGCAGAATGAACATGCCGACCTTTTCGAGCTTGAGGGCCGCGAAGAGGTTGGCGTTCATTTCCATCCAGGTGCGCACGTAGAAAGGCGAACCCAGTTCCGTGGACAGGCGCGCGGCGACCTGATCGGCCTTGAAGACGTCCCTGACCGTGATTTCAATGCCCGAGAGGAAGCCCGGCGGCAGGCCCAGCACGTCGCGGGCGGCGTTCAGTGTGACGAAAGCCAGGGAGGAATCGTACTCGAACATGCCGGTCTTGAAGATGCCCACGACCTCAAAAGGCCGGATGCGCGGGGAATAGCCGGAGGCGGTCTTCTGGCCTGAAGGGGAGAGCAGATTGACCCGGCTGCCTACGGCCAAGCCCAGGCGGCGGGCCAGCTCCTCGCCGATGATGATGCCCGGCGTGCCCTCTTTTTGCAGATCCTCCGGCGAACCGGAACGCATCTGGTGCAGCAGGGAGAGCACCTCGGGCGCGCTGGCCGGGTCGATGCCGCGCAGCACCACGCCCTTGACGCCGCCGCCCGCGGAAAGCATCACTTCGGTGTAAATAAAGGGCGTTGCGCCGGTGACGCCGTCCACCGAGCGGATGCGTTGGGTCAGGTCCTGGTCGTGCTCAAAAGCCGAGGGCACATAGGACATGACAATGGCGTGGGCGTTGGCGCCCAGGATCTTGTCGCGCATGTCCGTGGTCAGGCCGTTGTACACGCCCAGAACCACTACCAGCGCGCCCACGCCGATAGCCACTCCCAGAATGGACATCAGGGAGATGATGTAGATAAAAGTCTGCTTGCGCCGTGAAAAGAGGTAGCGCAGGGCCACAAAGAGTTCAAAGGACATTTGCGGCATTCTGGCCCAGCTTGGCCTGAGATTCAAGACTTTTTTTAGATGAAACGGTTTAATCGCCCAGAATGGGGGAGCCGTATTTGCGGGCGTATCCCAGAAGCAGCAGAAAACCCGCGGCGGCGAGCAGCGCTCCGATCAGGGCCGTACTGCCGTAGCCGTGCCCGGCGGCAATGGAGAGCCCTCCGCAATAGGCCCCGATGGCATTGCCGATATTGAAACCCACCTGCGCCAGGGCGGCGCCGAGCATTTCCCCGTCTTTGGCGTTTTGCAGCAAAAGCATCTGCTGCGGGGCTGAAACGCCGAACAGGCAGGCGGTGCAGATGAACATCAGAGCCAGCGCTGTTGCTGTATGCTGTCCCGAAAAGAAGACCAGCAGCAGGGCCGTGCCCATGACGGCCAGCATGCCTTCCGCAATGCCGGTCGGCGGGAAACGGATGGAGAGCCGGCCACTGAGGGCGTTGCCCAGCACCATGCCCAGACCCGCAAGGGCCATGACCAGAGTCATGTGGACGGAGTCAATTCCCGCCACCTTGCCCATGAAGGGAGAAATGTAGCTGTACCAGCAGAACATGCCTCCGTTCCCCAGCACAATAGCCAGAAAGATGAGCCAGGGAGCCGGGAATTTCAAAAAACGGAATTGCCCCCGGAAGCCCGTGTCCTTGAGCCCCGGCAATTGGGGGACCCAGGCCCGCACGCCGATGATGACCAGAAGGCCCACGCCGGCGACGATGCCGTAGGCGACCCGCCACGACAAAATCTGCGTCACCAGGGTCGCGCCGGGCACGCCCACAAGGTTTGCGATGGTCGCGCCGGACACCACAATGGAGACGGCCAGTACGGAAAAAGCCCTGCCTGCCAGTTTGTCCGCCACAATGGAGGCCACCCCGAAATATGCCCCGTGCGGCATCCCGGCGATAAAACGGGCCGCCAGCATCATGGAGGCGTTGGGAGCCAGTGCGGTCAGAGTATTGCCCGCGATGAAGACAAGCATCAGCGCCAGCAGAATACTCCGCAACGGACGGGAGCGGGCCATCAGCACCGTCAGCGGGGCCCCCACGCACACGCCCAAGGCATAGGCCGAAATAAAATGCCCGGCATCGGGAATGCTGACGGAAAGGCTGTGGGCCACTTCCGGCAGGATGCCCATAATGGAAAATTCCGACATGCAGACGCCCAGCGTCCCCAGGGACAGGGCGACAAGACTTTTGAAAACGGGGTAACTGATTTTCATGGTATCAGAGGTATCAGAATGTCGGCGGGTTGGTGCGGTGTGGCTTTCTGCAATCTCACGGCGGCAAGTCCGCAACTTCAATAACCTTCATGGGGGGGCATGACAAGCGGGCGGATGCCCCGGGCATATGACGGTAGGGCGAGTGTTCTTTGTACCGGGGATATTGTATTGCCGGTTTAGCCCGCGCCTGATAATGCGAGACATATTGTTCCGGATCCGGCTGATTTTTCAGCCTACCTGCCGGTGGTCACTGCTTTTGCGTAGAGTATCGTGCAAGTCGGGAAAACAGGGCAGGAAAAAGCGTTGCAGGAAATACAGGGGATGCATGGTCTGCATATGAAACGGGTATCCAATCGGGGCAGAAGTTTGTTTCTTGCGCTTCCTCATCGAATTCGAAGCGTGGTTCCTTACTCTTGCAAATAAAAAAGACGGACTGACGGCCTGTTGCCGCCGGTTCACCTTTTTGTGTCGGATTTTGCTGGCTGGTGCCCGATCCGGGCTTAGAGCAGAGTGACTTTGAAATTTTACAAATTTCAAAGTCGGCATTTCGGCGAAAAACGTGCTTTTCGCCGGAATCCACGCCGCTTCGCGGCGTTAGAGCAATTTTAACGTGAAATTGCTCTAAAACTCGGGCCGCAGCAGAGGAAAGAGAATGACCTCGCGGATGGAAGCCGAATCCGTGAGCAGCATGACCAGGCGGTCGATGCCCACGCCCTGTCCCGCCGCCGGGGGCATGCCGTATTCCAGGGCGCGCAGGTAGTCCTCGTCCATGCTGTGGGCTTCGTCGTCGCCGGCTTCCCGTTCGCGCACCTGCTCTTCAAAGCGCAGGCGCTGGTCCACGGGGTCATTGAGCTCGGAAAAGGCGTTGGACAGCTCGCGTCCGGTAATGAACAGTTCAAAGCGGTCCGTGATTTCCGGCCGCAGGTCGTTGCGGCGGGAGAGGGGCGAGATTTCCGTGGGATAATGATAGATGAAGTGCGGCTGGACCAGCTTGCCTTCCACATCCAGGTCAAAGAGCTTGGCCTGGAGTTTTTGCAGGCTTTCGCTGTCCGCGGCCTTTTCGCCGCGCTCGCGGATATAGTTGCGCACTTTACTGTAATCATTGTAAAAATCAGGGGAATGCCCGCCGATTTCCGTAAGCGAGTCGTAGAAGCTGAGGCGCTTCCAGTGGCCGGGCGTGAGGTCTATTTCCTGGCCCTGATATGTCACCACCGTGGTGCCGCAGGCCGCCATGGCCAGATGGGCGAAGAGCTTCTCCGTGAAGTTCATGAGATCTTCAAACGTGGCGTAGGCCCAGTAGAATTCACACATGGTGAATTCCGGATTGTGGCGGGTGTCGATGCCTTCGTTGCGGAAACTGCGGTTCAGCTCAAAGACTTTTTCAAAGCCGCCCACCAGCAGGCGTTTGAGGTAGAGCTCCGGCGCGATGCGCAGAAAAAGATCCAGGTCCAGCGCGTTATGGTGGGTTTTGAACGGCTTGGCCGTGGCGCCCCCGGCCAGGGGCTGCATGATGGGGGTTTCCACCTCCATGAAGCCGTGCTCCTCCATGAAGCGGCGGAACTCGCGCACGATCAGGCTGCGCTTGGCGAAGATCTCCCGCGCGCGCGGCGTGACGATGAGGTCCACATAGCGCTGGCGGTAGCGCGTCTCCATGTCCTTGAGGCCGTGGTATTTTTCGGGCAGGGGCCGCATGGAGCGGGTGATCAGCTTGAGGCTGCGACAGGCAATGGTCAGTTCGCCGGTCTTGGTGCGGAACAAGTGGCCGGAAACGCCCACAATGTCGCCCACGTCCAGCTTCTTGACGATCTTGTAAGTCTCTTCGTCCAGATGCTCGCGCGAGGCATAACACTGGATGCGGCCGCTTTGGTCCATGAGGTGGAAGAAGGCCACCTTGCCGAAGGAGCGCAAAGAGACGATGCGCCCGGCAATGGCAAAGACGTCTTCCTGTTTTTCCAGGTCGTCGCCTTCCAGGCCGCCGAACTTTTCCTGCACCCAGGAAACGGCATGGTCTTTGTGGAAATCATTGGGAAAAAGGGGCACGCCCGCGTCCAGCAGGTCACAGGCTTTGCTGACCCGGTTTTTGATGACCTCGTTGAGATCATCGCGCGCGGCGAAACTTTCCAGCATGGGCATGAAGTATGCCGCATGCGAAGACTTGGTGCCCAGTTTGACAACAGGCTTTTTCTTCTTTTCCCGGTTTTCCACTGAATTCCCCCGCTCTGGCCCTGCCTTGACGATCCGCGAGGCCAGGCCCCGCGCCGTCATGTTCGTCACTGTTCAGGAAAGGAGCGTTACGGTATGCCATTCAGCCGGGAGCGTCAAGATTGTCCGGCCGTCCGGGGCGACCGTGCCGCGGGCGGGAAGGGCTTTCCGGGCTTGAACTGCGCCCGTGTTTGCGTGTATAGATGCACTTTCCGCCGGAGGCGCGATTTCCAGGGCAACCGGCGCTTTTCCAAGGACAGTGTCATGCAGAAATACACCGCCTCCTTTCTCGGCCGCGACTGCCCCGGCGTGGTCGCCACGGTGAGCCGCATCCTGGGTGAAACGGGCTGCAATATCGTGGAAGTGACCCAGACCATCCTTTCCGGCGAGTTCGCGGCCATTTTCGTGGTCCAGGCTCCGGAGGGCCGCAGCGCCGAGGAACTGCGCGAGCAGCTCACCGCCGGTCTGGCCGAAGCCCAGGTGGATCTCTCCGTCCTGGTGCGTCCGGCCATTGAGGGGCAGTGGGGCAAAGACCTCAAGTGCGATCCCTTTGTGGTCACCGCCGACGGTCCGGACAAGCCCGGACTCATCGCGGCCATGAGCCGCGTATTCGCCCGCCACGGCGTGAACATCGAAAGTCTCAAGGCCATCCTGGGCGAGGGCGGGGAGGATCACGCGCTCTTCGTGTTTGAGGTCATGGTGCCCGAGGACGCGGATCTGGGCCGCCTGCGCCGCGAGCTGGCCTGCGAGGGCCAGAGCCGCCATCTGCGCGTGAGCGTGCAGCACCGCGATATTTTCGAGGCCGTCCACAGAGTGAGCTCTTTTTAAGGACAGCCGCGCCCGGCTTTTTGCCGGGAAACAACATTCAGCTTTGCAGCGGCTGTCCGGTCCTCTTGCAGGGCGGCAGGCCGCGCATGGTACACAGGATACGCCATGCTTTCAGAACGCGAAGTCATCAGCACCCTGAACATGCTCCGCAACGAGCATCTGGATGTGCGCACCGTCACCCTGGGCGTGAGCCTGTTTGACTGCGTGAGCCACGATCTGGATCTCTTCACCGCCAACGTGCGGGCCAAGCTGCGCCGCTATGCCTCGCAGCTCGTGGCCGTTTGCGACGAAGTAGGCGACAAGTACGGCATCCCGGTGGTCAACAAGCGCATCAGCGTCAGCCCTATCGCCGTGGTGGGCGCGCCCTTCGGCCCGGACGGCATGGTGCGCATCTGCCGCGCCCTGGACGAGGCCGCCAAGGAAGCCGGGGTGGATTTTCTGGGCGGCTTCACGGCCCTGGTGGAAAAGGGTTTCGCCAAGGGCGACCGCGCCCTCATCGAGGCCCTGCCCGACGCTCTGGCCCAGACCGACCGCATCTGTTCCTCCATCAACGTGGCCTCCTCGCGCAGCGGCATCAATATGGACGCCGTGGCTCTGATGGGCGAGCAGATTCTCCGGGTGGCCCAGGCCACGGCCGAGCGCGGCGGCATCGGTTGCGCCAAACTGGTGGTCTTTGCCAATATTCCGCAGGACGTGCCCTTCATGGCCGGGGCCTATCTGGGCGTGGGCGAGCCGGACGTGGTCATCAATGTGGGCGTTTCCGGCCCCGGCGTGGTCAAGAAGGCCATTGACCGGGCTTTGGCCGCCGGACACAACGAGCAGGGCGGCCGCCTGACCCTGCTGGATATGGCCGAGGTCATCAAGCGCACGGCTTACAAGGTAACCCGCGTGGGCGAGATGATCGGAACCGAAGTGGCCCGGCGGCTGGGCATCCCCTTCGGCGTGGCCGACCTTTCCCTGGCCCCCACCCCGGCGGTGGGCGACTCGGTGGGCGAAATTTTTCAGAGCCTGGGCCTGTCCAGCATCGGCGCGCCCGGCAGTACGGCGGTGCTCGCCATGCTCAACGACGCGGTGAAAAAGGGCGGCGCTTTTGCCTCCTCCTCGGTGGGCGGCCTGTCCGGGGCCTTTATCCCGGTATCCGAGGATTCCAGCATTGAGGCCGCGGCCATGTCCGGCCGCCTGAGCATCGAAAAGCTGGAGGCCATGACCAGCGTCTGCTCCGTGGGGCTGGACATGATCGCCATCCCCGGCGACACGCCCGCGGCCACTATCTCCGGGCTCATCGCCGATGAAATGGCTATCGGCATGATCAACCACAAGACCACGGCCGTGCGCGTGATTCCTGTGCCCGGCAAAGGCGTGGGCGACGAGGTTTCCTTCGGCGGCCTGCTGGGCAAGGCCGCCATCATTCCGGTGACGCCGGGCGACGCTTCGGGCTTCATCGGTCTGGGCGGGCGGATTCCCGCGCCCATCCACAGCCTGAAAAACTGACATTTCGTGTGGGAGAGAAACTTTGGTGAACAAAGTTTCTCTCCCACACGCCCCCTTTTTTTCTCAAACTTTACCTTTAGAGCAATTTCACTTTGAATTGCTCTGGGAGTGGACCAAGGGGCGTTGCCCCGGTCGGCATTGCCATGGCGCAGTACTTTACATACGGCGAACAGGAAATCGCCCACCTCAAGGCGCGGGACAAGCGCCTGGCCGAAATCATCGAGCTGATCGGCCCGGTGCGCCGTGAGGTCGTGCCGGACCTCTTTGAGGCTCTGATTCACGCCATTGTGGGCCAGCAGATCGCCACCAGGGCTCAGCAGACCATCTGGGCGCGCATGCGCGCGGGCCTGGGCGCGATCACGCCCGGCGTCATCCGGGAAACGTCCGAGACTGGCTTGCAGGCTTTCGGCCTGTCTTTCCGCAAAGTGGGCTATATGAAGGCGGCCGCCGAGAGGGTGCTTTCCGGCGAATTCGATGTGGAGGCCCTGCGGACCCTGCCCGACGACGCGCTCTGCGCCGAACTGGCGCGCCTGCCCGGCGTGGGCGTCTGGACGGCCGAAATGCTGATGACTTTCTCGCTGCAGCGGCCCGACGTCATAAGTTACGGCGATCTGGCTATTCAGCGCGGCCTGCGCATGCTTTACCGCCACCGTCGTGTCGACCGCAAACTCTTCGACAAATACCGGCGGCGTTACGCGCCCCATGCCACAGTAGCCAGTCTGTACCTCTGGGCCGTGGCCGGCGGGGCCGTTCCGGGCCTCACGGATCCCGCGCCCAAGGCGACGTCCAAAGTCGCATCCCGAAGCGCGCCGCGCCGTACAACGACACGGAAAAGCGCGTCTGAATGAGAAAGCCCGGCGCAAGCCGGGCTTTCTCATGGAATGTCAATTAGCTGTTATTTGCTCTTCCCGGCCGTGGAGTCAAAGGCCGCCGCGCCTGCCTTGGCCACATTTGTGTCCTCGGCCACCGAGCCGCCGCTCACGCCGATGGCGCCCACAATGACGCCGTCCTTGATCAGCAGCTCGCCGCCGCCGAAAATGACCAGCCCGTCATTGGTGACTTCAATGCCGTACAGCTCTTTGCCGGGCTGGGAGGCCGCGCCCAACTGGGCTGTGGACATATTGAAGAAACGGGCCGTGCGGGCTTTTTTGGTGGCGACGTCGATGCTGCCCAGAAACGCGCCGTCCTCGCGCGCAAAGGCTTTGAGGTTGCCGCCCGCGTCCACCACGGCGATATTCATGGGCACGCCCTGGGCTTCGGCTTTGACCAGGGCGGCCTTGAGCACTTCCTGGGCCTGGGCCAAGGTCAGATCGCCGGGCAGTTGTTTTTGGGGGCCGGCGGCCTGAACCGTGGCGGCCAGCAGAAGAAGCATCAGAGCAAGGGGAAGAATGCGACGCATAACGCTGCTCCTTGTAAAGGGTGGGGGCGGACCGCCGTGCGGCGGCTCCGCTGAAGCAGCATTACGGTAACATGCGCCGAAACGGCAAGGCAAGGTGTGGTCCCAGGCTCAACGGGCCGGAGCCAGAAAGTATTGCCAGATCAGGGTGAGCAACAGCAGGGACAGCGAGACAGTCAGGAAGCGCCGCACGGCCTTGGCGCCCACCCGGATGGCCGTGCGGCTGCCCAGCCAGTTGCCGATTACGGAACCCCCGGTCATGGCCAGGGCCAAGGGCCAGAGCACCTTGCCGTGCCAGATGAAAGCCACCACCGCGCCGAAATTGGAAGCCAGGTTGAGCACCTTGGAGGTGGCCGAGGCCTCGATGAGCCCCACACGCAGAATCCAGTGAAAGGCCAGGATCAGAAAACTGCCCGTACCCGGCCCGAAAAAGCCGTCATACGCGCCGATCAACAGGCAGACCAGGGGCACCAGCGTCCAGAAGCGCGCGCCTTCCAGCGGGCGGGGCGCGCATTCGCGCTCCTTTTTGGGCAACAGGGTGGCGCACATGCCCACAGGCAGCAGGCCCACCAGGATTTTGCCCAGAATTTCGCTGTTCACATAAAGAGCCAGGATGGAACCGGCGTAAGCCCCCAACAGGGAAAAGGCCAGCCCCGCCAGGGCCAGACGCCAGAGCACCAGATGGCTGCGGGCGAAATTGCCCAAGGCCACGCTGGTGCCCACGCAGGAACTGACCTTGTTGGTACCCAGGGCCAGATGCGGCGGCACGCCGGTGAGCAGCAGGGCGGGCATGGTGATCAGGCCGCCGCCCCCGGCGATGGCGTCAATAAAGCCGCCCACCAGGGCCGCGCCGGTGCAGATCAGGATAGTGCTCAGCGTGAGGGTGAACATGCCGCCCTACCATTCCTTGAAGATGACCCAGGCCGCCAGCACGATCAGCGCGAAGCCCAGAATGTGGTTCCAGCGCAGGGATTCATGCAGCCAGAATGTCGAAAAAAGCATGAAGACGGTCAGGGAGATGACTTCCTGGATAGTTTTCAGCTCAGCGGCGGAAAAATAACCGTAACCGATGCGATTGGCCGGAACCTGCAACAGGTATTCGAAAAAGGCGATGCCCCAGCTGGTGAGGATTACCAGCGGCAGGGCCACGCCCTTGTAACGCAGATGCCCGTACCAGGCGAAGGTCATGAAGATATTGGACAGCGTGAGCAGGCCCACGGTGACAAGGGGAACGGGAATCTGCATGGCCGCCTGCCTTGCGCGAAAAATGCCCATGGAATCATAAGCATGCGGGCGTTACTGACTTTTGTGCCTTTCCGCCCGATGCTTTTACCGCCGCAGGCGGCGCAAAGGCCCGGTTTCGTGGAAACCGGGCCTTTGTCTTCATAATCTGACGCCTATAACAATAGGCGCGGGTACTTTTTCTGGAGCCCTTGATCAGGATTGAACTGATGACCTCATCCTTACCAAGGATGCACTCTACCGACTGAGCTACAAGGGCGCTGTTGACGAAGATGGCTTCTATCCTATCGGCGGCCCGCAGTCAAGTCTTGCGGCGGAGTTTTTTGCATTCAGTCCGCCCGCAGGCCGTCAGATCCCGCGCCGTGGAGCGAAACGCCGCCGATGTATTCCTCTGCCAGGGCAGTGAAAAGACGCAGGGCCGGGCTCCGGGCCTTGTTGACATGACGGGCGCAGACAGCGCGCAGGGTGTGGGCCGGTTCGACAAAGGGCAGCTCGCGGAGCAGGCCTTCGCGCAATTCCCTCTCCACGCAGAAGCGGGGCAAATAGGAAATCCCGAGGCCGGCGGCCACGCAGTTTTTGATGCTCTCAATGCTCAGCAGTTCGATGGTTCCGTTCAGGCTGATGTTGCGGCGGCGCAGCGTGTTTTCAAAGAACAGCCTGAACATGCACTGGGGTTCGTTGATAATCAGGCTGGTGGGCAGCTTCTGGTCCGGGCGGGTGAAATCCATGTCCGCCGACTGCGGCGCGGCTACCAGTGCCAGGGGAAAATCCCCCAGAGATTCCTGCGCCAGCGAGGCGTCCGGCCCCTGGCTGTAAAATACTCCCACGTCCGCCGCGCCGCTGAGCAGCGCATCCCGGATCACGTAGCAGTTGAGCGATTGCAGGTGCAGGCGCGCTTCCGGGGCGCTGGCCCGGAAACGGCGCAAAACCTCAGGCAGTTTGTAGGCCAGCAGGGTTTCGCCCGCGACCACGCGCAACAGGCCGCGCGGCTCTTCCCGCCGGGCAGCCGCGCGCAGGCCGTCCAGGGCCCTGGCCAGTTCGCGCACCTGAGGCATGAGGCCGTGGCCTGCCTCGGTGAGACGCATGCGGCGGCCCACCTTCTCGAACAATTGCAGGCCAAGCTCCTGTTCCAGTTGACGGATCTGGAAGGTGACCGTGGATTGCGCGCAACAGAGGCGGCGCGCGGCCTTCTCGAAGCTGCCCTCGTCCACCACGGCGTTGAGGGCCTCCAGGCGGCGCAGGTCCATACCCGCCTCCTTTTCATCGGATTTATCAAAGAATAAAAGCAAAAATATTCACTATTCCGATGAAACTATCGACGCTATGCTGGCAAAAAGCAAGGAGAATGTCATGTCTTTCGTTGCCTTCTGTTCCTTCCCGAACTACGCGCTGATCGCCGCCGTGACGCCGGGTCCCAATAACATCCTGGCTTTGAGCAGTACCGCGGCGCACGGCCTGCGCCGCAGCGTTCCCCTGCTGGCGGGCATCAGCACCGGGTTTCTGGCCGTCATGCTGCTCTGCGGCGGCGCGGCGCTCGCCCTGGCGCGCGTGCTGCCGGGGCTGGCCGCCTGGCTGGTCTGGCCGGGGGCGCTCTATATTCTCCGGCTGGCTTGGCGCATGGTGGCGGGCGGCGTGGGAGAGGAGGGAGACAGCGGCGCTGCGGGACGCCCGCTGGGATTCTGGAGCGGGCTTGCGCTGCAATTCGTCAATGTGAAGGTGCTGCTCTGCGGCCTCACGGCCCTGACCGGATTTGTGCTGCCGCACGCGCCGGACGGGCCGCATGTGCTGGGCTGCGCCCTCGTGTTCGCGGCGCTGGGCGTAGCCTGCAACCTGCTCTGGGCCGGGGCGGGGGGCCTGCTACGGGAGACGTTCCGGCGGCACGGGCGCGCGCTCAACCTGTTGCTGGCCGGATTGCTGGCGGCCAGCGTGTTGCAGATGTTTATGTAATCCGCGTCCCGCGTCAGGCTTTGTCCTGGACTGGAGCCAACGCGCGGGCCAGGGTCCGGAACAGGGCGCGGGATGCATGCGGCGTGATTTTGGCCGTTGTTGCCGCCTGGGCGGCGCGGGCCTCCCGCGCTTCCCGGACACAGCGGCGCAGTTCCTCAGGCGCGGGCCGGTCCGCCGGAAGGGCGTCAGCGTCCGGCATGGCCCGCAGCAGCGCTTCCAGCAGGCTTTCCACTTCCGTTTCGGGCGCGGCCAGGAGGCGCTCGCGCCATTGCTCCACCTGATGGAAGCGCGCGGTGTCAGCCGCGGCCGCGTCCCGCCTGGCGTCCAGGGCCGCGCGCAGGGGCCCGGCAGCGGTTTCGCGCATCAGGCGGCCGATATACTGCATTTGTCGGCGGCGGCCCTCATGATCGCGGATGCGGGCATACAGGGTCAGGGCTTCCCTGAGATCCGGCGTCAGGTCAAGATGTTGCAGTTCCGCCGGGGACAGGCGGGTCAGTTCCTCGCCCAATGCCTGGAGGGCCAGGCTCTGGCGTTTTTTGGCCGAACGGCTGGGGGCTTCCGCATTGTCCGCGTTGCCGCCTGCCTGCCACTGATAACTTTTTTTACGGGGCATGATGATTCCGGTCAGATGTAAATGCCCAGGATCACGCCCATCAGCACCACCGGCGAGATGATCCCGTTAAGCGTGAAAAAGGCGGTGTTCACATGGCGCAGGTCCTGGGGGCGCATCAGCCTGTGCTCTACCAGAAGCAGAACGCCGATGCCCAGGCAAATGGCGTACCAGGGCCAGGAGAGATGGGCCGCCAGGCCCGTCAACAGCAGGAAAATGGCGGTCATCACATGAGAGAAGGCCGCCAGGGCCAGGGCCGTGTCCGGCCCGTAGACCGAGGGCACGGAACGCAGGTCGAAGGCCAGGTCGAAATCCAGGTCCTGAAAGGCATAGTAAATATCAAAGGCGCCCACCCAGAAGGTCACGGCCAGAAAGAGCAGCACGGGCGAAAGGTCCATGCTTGCGGGGTTCACGCTGATCCATCCGGCCAGAGGGGCCAGGCCCAGGGTGGCTCCCAGCCAGAAGTGGCAGAGGGCGGTGAAACGCTTGAGCAGGCTGTAGGCGGCCGCGAACAGCAGGGCCGGTACGGCCAGCCAGAAACAGAGACTGTTCAGGCAGGCGCAGGCAATGATGAAAATCAGGGCCATGACCCCGCAAAAGGCCCAGGTCTGGGCGACGCTGATGTCGCCGGTGACCAGGGGACGGTCCATGGTGCGGGGATTGTCGCGGTCAAAGGGCAGATCCACCAGGCGATTGAAGGCCATGGCAAAGGAGCGCACGGCCACCATACCGATGGTCAGAAAGATCAGGCTGCGCAACGGCGGCAGACCCCGCGCGGCCAGAAAGGCTCCGGCCCAGGCATAGGGCAGCGCGAAGACGGAATGCTCGATCTTGATCATCCGGCAGATGTCGGCAAACTGGCCAAAAGGCGTGCGCATGCTGTTATCCTCCACAGTCGGCGGGGTCGCCGTGCAGTTTGTCCAGGGCATGGGGCAGGGCGGGCAGCACGGCGGCCAGATTTTCCTGCACGCCCTTGCGGCTGCCCGGCAGGTTGATGATGATGCTTTGGCCCAGTACCCCGGCCACGGCGCGGGAAATGGCGGCGTGCGGCGTTTTGCTCAGGCTCGCCGCCATCATGGCCTGGCTGAAGCCGGGCAGGGGCAGGTCCAGCAGGGCCGCCGTGACCTGGGGCGCGATATCGCGCGGGGAAAGCCCCGTGCCGCCGGTGGTACAGATCAGGTCGTAGCCCTGGTTCAGGGCCAGATCCGTAAGCAGGGCGCGCAAGCGCGCGGCATCGTCCGGCAACAGGAACCCCTGGCTGTGGCAGAGGGGCAAATGCGCTGCCGCCAGATCCGCGATGGCCGGGCCGCTCAAATCCTCGCGCATGCCCTGGGAGCCCTTGTCCGAAAGCGTGATCCAGGCCAGGGAATGGCCTTCCTTGCGTACTTCCAGGCGTACGGCGTCGTCCATATTGGGGAGCGGCGCGATATCCGTGAGGGCGGTGAGCATGGGGCAACTGTAGGCGTGCGCATGGCTAAGCCTGGGCGGAGTGGTCAGCCAGATGCGCCCGGTGACGCAGAACAGCGCCGTCCCGTCCTCTGTGTACAGGCGGGTTCCTACCGACATTCGGGGCATGGGGCGGGGAACGGCTTCCGTCAGGCAGTGGGCGGGCCAGACGTCCGCGCCGGGCAGGGCGGCGGGAAAAAGCGGCAGACCGTCGCCGGTCCGGCAGGGCTGTAATCGCAGGCTGAGATGCATGGCTCCTCCGAAAGGGATTGCTCGCCCGGCGCTGTTGCTGAAAAAGTTCCTTTGTCTTCCGGTTGTATTGCGATGCCGACGGCAGTCAAGACAGACGCATTTTTTGCTCCGGCCGCCTGCCTCGCGGACGTATGCCCTTCACAAAAAGCGTTTTTTGGGCAGGAAGGACAAAATTTTTTTCAGAGCAAATTAATTTCAGCGTCAACCTGCTCCGGAGGCAGCGCCTCGGGCAGCGCTCGAATAGAATATTGTAGCCGTAAGCGCAATGGGTTACAAGTCCGTTACGCGCCGGAGGCTTCCCGTGTTTTTTCCGGCGGGTTGCCGGAATGATGTGAGTTAGAGCCATTTCACTTTGAAAGTGCTTTAACGCCGCACATGGTGCGGCGCGCCGCGAAACGGCGTGGATTCTGGCGAAAAGCACGTTTTTCGCCAGAATGTCAACTTTGAAATTTGTAAAATTTCAAAGTTAATCTGCTCTAGACGGTTGACGCATGAAATGCCTCGACTGCTCTGTAAGAATTTGCGGACAAATCCTTGCCGCGAAATGCGAGCAGGCGGTCTTTGCCGCCGTAACCGCGCATTTCATGTGTTATTAATGTTCCAAGGAGTAGCGCATGCCCACCCGCAGTCAGGACCAGACCCAGAACCTGCATATCCTCGGCACGGGCCGTCTTCCGGCCTTTGAGGACGGCCCCGGCGTCGGTCTGCTGGAGTCCTTTCCCAATTGTTACCCGCAGCGGCCCTATGTGGTCAGCATCAGTTTCCCCGAATTCACCTCGCTCTGCCCGGTGACCGGCCAGCCGGACTGCGGGACCATCAGTGTGGAATACGTGCCGGACAAGCTCTGCGTGGAATCCAAGAGCTTTAAACTCTATATGTTCGCCTTCCGCAATCACCAGTCCTTCATGGAGACGATCACCAACACCGTGCTGGAAGACCTGCGCGAGCTGCTCGCGCCCTGCTGGTGCCGGGTCAAAGGCCTGTTCGTGCCGCGCGGCGGCACGCGCATCCATGTTTTCGCCGAGGAGTTCAAGGAAATGCCCGAGGAGCAGGACCGGCGCGTGCGCGAGGTCGTGCGGGCCTGGCGGTCGGAGATTGATCCGCACCGGCCCTGAGGGCTCGGCGTCGGAGAAACGGATCTGAGCATGCCGGATCGCGCCTGTCCTCAACCCGCGCGGGCCGCTTCGGGCGGGATGCTGCGCACGGCGGCCCTGTTGGGCGGCTTTACCCTCGGTTCGCGTCTGCTGGGCCTGGCCAGGGATATGGGCATGGCCTGGCTGCTGGGCGGCGGGGCGGCGGCGGACGCCTTGGTGGCGGCCATGCGTCTGCCCCATGTGCTGCGCCGCCTGCTGGGTGAAGGCTCCTTGTCCATGACCCTTACCGCCGGTCTGGTGCGCCGTTCCCACGGCCCGGCGCGCAATGCGGCGGAGGAACGGGGGCGGGCGCATGCTTTGCGCCCCTTGGTGTCGGCTCTGGCTGTGCGCCTGGGCCTGGTGCTGGTCGTGTTGACCCTGGCCGGCCTGCTGTCGGCGCCCTGGCTGGCCTCGGCGCTGGCTCCCGGCTTTTCCGGCCCGGAAGCGGCGCGGGTGACGGATCTGCTGCGGATCTGCCTGCCCTACCTGCTTACGGCGGGTATGGCCGCCTTGGGCATGGCTCTGCTGCACAGCATGGGGATTTTCTGGCTGCCCGCCCTGTCGCCCGCGCTGTTCAACCTGACCATGCTGCTGTTTACGGCCGCTGCGGCCCTCGGCGGCTGGCCGCCCGCGTCCACCCTGGCTCTGGGCATGTTCTGCGGCGGGCTGGTCCAATGGCTGGCGCAGTGGCTGGCCCTGCGCCGCCTGCTGCCGGGCGAGGCGTTGCCGGAGCCGGTGCGCCCGGATCGGCCTGATCGTCCAGATTGGCCTGGCCGTCCGGATTACGACATCCGGGCGCAAGCGGCGCGTGAAAATCCGGGCCGGGTTGCCTGGCGCTGCCTGGCGCAGCTGCCCGCCGGTCTGCTGGGGGCCGCCGCGCCGCAGTTGGCCATGCTGGCGGCCATGAGCCTGGCGTCGGGCCTGGGCCAGGGGCAGGTGGCGGCGCTGTATTACGCCGAGCGCCTGCTGGAACTGCCGCTGGGCTTGGTGGGCGTCTGTCTGGGAATGGCCAGCCTGCCCACCTTGAGCCGCCTTGCGGCGGAACGGAATTTTTCGGCCTTTGCCGGTCAACTGGGCACGGCCCTGCGCTGGACCCTGCTGTTCAGCCTGCCCGCCGCCGCCGGTCTCTGGGCCGTGGGCCCGGACCTGGTGGACGCCCTGCTGCGGCACGGGGCTTTTGACGACCGGGCCGCGTATGAAACCGGGCTGGCGCTCTGGGCCTATCTGCCGGGCCTGCCCGCTTTTGCGCTCAACCGCAGTTTGCTGGCGGGCTGCAACGCTCTGGCCGAAACGCGGCGCACCGCCGTCAGCGCGGGCTGGGCCGTGGCGGCGACACTTGCGGCCGGGACCGTGCTGGGCCATAGTCTTCCCGCGCTTTGGTCGTCCATGGCCCCGGCCTTGGCCGTGAGCTTGGGACTCTGGCTCCAGACCTGCCTGCTCTGGCGCGGGCTGCGTCTGGCCTTGCGACGTTGCGGGCAGGCCGCTCCGGCAGTGCCCCGGCGGGCGCTGGCGCAGCAGGCGGCGGCGGCTCTGGCCGCCGGAACTGCCGCTGCCCTGGCCGTCCGCGCGGCTGATGCCGCCCAAACGGCCGGTTGCTGGTGGGGCGGGCAGTGGAGCGCACTGGCCCTGGCTATTGCCGCCGGGCTGGCGGGATGGCTGCTCTGTCTGGCCGTCTTGGGCAATGAGGATTTGGCCGCTCTGACGGGCCGCCTGCGCGATCTGCGCGCAAAATGAGAAGGAGGGCGTAAGGCCGCCGGCTTTGCGCACACGAAACATATGCCCTACATTACACACGGCACGCGCCGCTGGCTGGCTTTGGCCGCCTGGGCGGCGGGACTTCTGCTTTTTCTGCTGCTCGGCCTCTGGAATCTGAACAGCAGCCGCCGGGATGCGGAAAACCGGCTCATCAGCGAGGCCGGGCGCACGGCCGCGCAACTGGCGGCCCTGCTTTCTTTGCCCGCCTGGGAGCTGGACGAGCTGACGGCCCGCACGATCGTCATGGCCGCCATGGAGGACGACAGCATTTACGCGGTCAAGGTCCAGACCAAGCGGGGCATGCTGGAAGGCCAGCGTCGCAATTATCAGTGGGAGCCCGTGCCCTGGGACGATGAAATCGCGGAAAACACCGTACAGGGCATGAATCCGCTCAAGATGGAAGGCCGGACCGTCGGCTCGGTGGAAGTATATCTCTCGCCGCGTTTGAGCGCGGAGGAGCAGGCCCTGACGGCCCGGCGCGAAGTCTGGCGGTTTGCCCTGGCGGCCCTGTTCTGGACCGGAGCGCTGCTTTTGCTGCTCTGGCACTGGGGGGATCTGGCCCGCCTGCGCCGCCTGCTGGCCCGAAAAGCGGATGCGGCCCTGCCCGGACCTGATGCGTCCGCGCCGGAAAAAATCGTGCTGGGTCTGAGCGCTTCCACGACCGAGGGCGATAACGCTCCGGACGGGGGGGAGGGCCGGGCTCCACAGGCCCACGGCGCGCCCGTGCCTTGTTTTGCGCCGGTCAATCCGGCGCTGGGCCGGAGTTTCCAGCGCAAGCATGCCGACGCCTGGCAGATTACCGCCGGGCTGTTCCGCCAGTGCTTTGCCCGCGCGCCCGAACTCCTGAGCCGCCTGTATGCGGACGGCGAAACGGCGGGACTCTGTCATCTGGGACGCATGCTCGAACTGGCGGCCCCCTGTCTGGGCGCGACCCGCCTGGCCGAGGCGGCACGGGCCATGCAGGCGGCCCTCAATGACCCGCAGTGTGAAACCGCCGCGCTGGCCGTGGAAGAGTGCATGCGCGCCCTGGAGGATGTGCTGGCGGCGTTGGGTGGAGAGAAATAAGGGAAGCGCTGGGTAACTTTTTGCGCGGGGCTTCCACAAGCAAGGAGTGTGTCATGGGCTTTTTTTCAGCCGTCAAAAAAATCTTCGGCGGATCGCGCCAGGATGAAAATGCGCCGCAGCCTTCCGATGCCGCGGACGAGTCGCAATCTTCCGAAATTGGGGCTGAAGCGCGGCATGAGCCCGAAACAGCGCCAGCGCGTGAGCCTGGGGGCGGGGCCGCACTGCCCCAGGAAGCCGCGGCGCCAGTGAGCCCGGCCCCGGAAGTTGTTCCGGAACCCGCCCCCACTCCGTTTGAGGAAAAGGGTGTTGCGGGGGCGCCCGCTCCGGCTTCCGGCATCTCCGGGGAAGACGAGGCCCTGACCCTGCGCCTGCGCGAGGCCGAACCCCGGCTTTCAATCTGGCTGGGCATCATCCTGGAGGATGTGGACGGCGTCGGCGACCTGCTCTGGCAGCGCCTGGCATTTCTGCTGCGCTCCCTGGACGCGCCGCAGGACGAGGTTCAGGCCTTTGTGCGCGATTTTCAGGACTGGCTTGAGCGCATGGAATACCGCTATGTGGAGGAATTCCGCTCGGAACTGCAATACCGCCTGGCCCTGGCCCTGGACCTGGAGGATGAGGAAGATGAGCGCAGCCGCCTTTTTCTGAAGATCAGCGAAGGGCTCTCGCGCACCCGCGAACAGTTCGCGCGTCGCCTGGACACGCTTTTCGCCGGCCACGGCGAACTGGACGAGCAGTTCTGGGAAGAGCTGGAAGAGCTCTTCATCATGGCCGACCTGGGTTACGAGCCTTCGCTGGAACTGGTGGAGCGTCTCAAGGAGCGCGCCCGGAGGGAAAAAGCCACCCGCGCCGAACAGGCCCGTGAACTGCTGCTGGCCGAACTGGAGGAGATCTTCCACGCGCCGCGCCGCATTTCGGCCGTGAATCCGCCCGAAGTGGTGCTGATGATCGGGGTCAACGGCGTGGGCAAGACCACCACCATCGCCAAGCTGGCGCATCGCGCGCGCATGCAGGGCAAGAAGGTGATGATCGCGGCCGGGGACACGTTCCGCGCGGCGGCCATTGAGCAGTTGCAGGTCTGGGCCGAGCGGGTGGGCGCTCTGTTCCACGCCCGTCCGGCGGGCTCGGACCCGGCCTCCGTGGCCTTTGAGGCCGTGGAGCGGGCCGTGCGGGAAGGTGTGGACGTGCTCTTTGTGGATACCGCCGGGCGCTTGCAGACCAAGGTCAACCTGATGGAAGAGCTGACCAAGATCCGCCAGGTGCTGGGCAAGAAGCATCCCGGCGCGCCGCACCGCAGCATTCTGGTGCTGGACGCCACCACCGGCCAGAATGCCCTTTCCCAGACCAAGCTTTTCAAGGAGGCCGCCGGTGTGGACGAGCTGATCCTGACCAAGCTGGACGGCACGGCCAAGGGAGGCGTGGCTATTGCCGTGGCCATGCAGCATCATCTGCCCATCACCTTTGTGGGCCTGGGTGAAAAAATGGAGGATCTGCGCCCCTTCAACGGCGCGGACTACGCCCGCGCCCTGCTGGGTGAGCCCGCCGCCGGAAATTAACCGAACCGGAGGGCCGTCTGTGTACTACGCCTGCGTCTGCGCCATCGCCAAGGATGAGACGCCCCATCTGCGCGAGTGGGCGCTGCACCATTTTGCCGTGGGCTTCGAGCATATTGTGCTCTACGACAACGGCAGCGCCGTGCCCGCGGCGCGGACGCTGGCGGATCTGGCCGACGCCGGTCTGCTGACGGTCATTGACTTTCCCCGGCGCGAGGCCCCGCAGTTGTCGGCCTACTACCATTGCCTGCGCCAGTGGAAAACACGCAGCCGCTGGCTGGCCTTCATTGATATTGACGAATTCGTGCTGCCTCTGGGCCGCCGTGACGTGCGGGATCTGCTGGAAGACTATGAGGCCTGGGCCGGTCTGGCGGCGCACTGGATGGTCTTCGGCTCCGGCGGCCATTTGCGCAGGCCGTCGGCGGGCGTGACGCGCAGCTATACCGACGGCCTTTGCCTGCATCATCACGTCAAAAGCCTGGTGCAGCCGCAATGGGCGCTCAAGCCCCTGTCGCCGCATCACTTCGCCTATGCGGAGGGACGCTTCTGCGTCAACGAGGACCGCGTGCCCGTATTGGGAGCCTCTTCCTATCCCGTGGCGGAAAAAATCCGCATCAATCATTATTTTTATAAATCACAGCAGGATTTTGAGGAAAAGATCCAACGCGGCCTGGCTACCGCCGTATGCGGGAGCGACGGCTGGACCCTGGAGGATTTTTACCGTCAGAGCAGCCGGGCCGGTACGCCTGATATGGCCATTGCGCCTTTTCTGCCCGTGCAGAAGGCGTTCGGCCGCATGCCGCCTGAAGAACTTGCCGCCGTGGTCACGCGGGATTGCGCGGCCAGCCCTGAGGAGGAGATCGCCGCCATCGCGGCCTTGGGGCAATCCGGCGACATGGAGCGGGCCTTCCGGCGCTACGCCCGGTTGCGCCGCTATCAGGCCACGCCCCTGACCCTGATGCTGGGAGCCAATCTGCATTTTATGCGGGATGAGACGGAAAAAGGACTGGAACTGCTGGGCGCGGCCCTTTTCGCGGCCCGGGAGGACGCGGCGCTCCGGACCTGGATTTATGAGGAAATCGGCCGCTGCTACAGCCGCCTGCGCAAAAGGGAGACGGCGGAGGCGTTAAAGCGCTTTCTGCATGGTGTCGGACGACGCTGAACGGCAGGCGCGGGCGGGCTGATCGTTCCGGTTCCGGTCGCGGTAATGACGGCGCTTGTCCGCATACATGCGTTTGTCGGCAAGGCGGGCCATCTCGGAAGGGCTGGTTCCGCTTTTTTTCCAGACGCTGCCCAGGGCCAGGGCGCCGGGGTAGAGCGCGTCGGCCTCGTCGCGCATGGCCCGGATCTTCTTTTTGAAGCGATGAGCGGAGATGCCCCGGCTGACGATAACGAACTCATCGCCGCCGATGCGGAAAACCTCATCTTTTCTGAAATGCCGGGTGAAAACTTCACCCATAGTTTTGAGAAAGATATCCCCCGCCGTATGCCCCTCGCGGTCATTAAGCGATTTCAGTCCGTTGAGATCCACAAAGGCGACGCCTGTCTCGACATTTTCCGCGTTTTCCAACTCGCTCAGAAGCCGCATATAACTATGGCGGTTGCCCAGCCCGGTGAGGCTGTCATGTCGGCTCAGGAACAGAATGTTGCTTTCCATGCGCTGTTTTTGCTGTTCCATGGTCACAAAATAGGACAGAGACCAGAGCAGGGAAAGATCTTCCCCCATGTGCCGGGGATTGTCCAAGCCGATGAAGCCGGTGGCGACGCCGTCCACGTTCAGCTGCGCGATCATCAGACTTTTGATTTCCTGCATCTTCAGGATGTCGTAGGTCTGCGGGTGGCTCTCTTTGATTAATTCAATATCCCGGATAGCGATGCTTTGCTCGGGACCGAAAAATGTTTTCCAGTCGGGGAGAAGGTCCAGGGACAGGTTTTGCAGATTGTCTATCTGTGGTTTGATGTTCTCGGCGCACCATTCATGGGAGTTGCTGCAAAAGACCGTGCCGTGCTCGTCGTCCGTATACTCGAAGATATAGGCCCGGTCGGCCCTATGAATTGACCCGAGCATGCGCAGAATACTATTGATGGCTTCGTTGAAAGTCGGAGCGGTATAGAAGATACGCAGACAATCCACCAGGGCGCGCTGCATTTCCAACTTGTCCCGGACTGCGCGGCTGGTGTTCTCTTTGTCCGTGATGTCCACGGCGACTTCCAGGCGCGCTTGACGCCCCTTCCACTCAATGAGTTTGTCTTTGAGCAGATAGTTTCGGCCGGTGAGCTCGTTAAGATGCTCCCAGGTGTGGAATTCTTCGCTGCCGAGCAGGTGGTTGGTGCAAAATTCACAAGGTGTTTCCCTGCCCTGAAAGAGGCGGTAGCACTTGTGCCCCCTGACGTCGCGCAGATTCAGCACCCTTTTGCCGAAGTTATTGACATAGAGCACATCATACGTCTGAGGATCGCTGATGTAGATGAACGAATCCGTTTCATTGACGATGATGGATTCGGCCAGGCTCTCGTCGCCCAAGGTGTCGGCGCGGTGTTCTGAAGACATGGCGCGTCTCTATTACCCCCCCGCCCGTTTCAGGCCGTCCTGGGCGGCCGGGAAATCGGGGCGCAGCTGCAGGGCCAGTTTGAAGAACTGGGACGCCCGCTCGCGGTCCTTGGACTGAAGAAAGACCGCCCCGAAATTATAGGCGATGTTGGGGCTGGCGCCGGGGATGTCCGGATTGAGGTCCACGGCTTTCAGCAAATTGGCCTTGGCCTGCAAAAAGTCGCCGCCTTCAGCGAAGGCCATGCCGACATTATAATAGAGATTTTCATCCTCGGGCGCGATCTTGATGGCCCGTTTGTATTCGGTGATGGCGTCCTTCCAGCGGCCCTGCTTGCGCAGGCTGATGCCCAGCTGGTTAAAGAGCATGATGTCGCCCTTGGAGAGATATTTGCCCTTGACCTCCAGGCTGTTGCGCAGAAATTTTTCGGCCTTGGCCGGGTCGCGGTCGGCATAGATGGAGGCGATGCGGCCTGAAAGGGCGCTGATGCCGTCCATGGCCTCCTTGGTGATCTGGGCCATGGCCTTGTCGAAGAGCTCCTCGGCCTTTTCCGGCTCGCCCATGGCCAGGTGGATTTCCCCAAGGCTCACCTTGCGGTTGACGTTGAGCGGCGAGATGGCGTCGAGCTTTTGCAGACAGCGCAACTGGGATTGCTGGTCGCCCAGTTCCTCATACATTTCGGCCAGCCGTTGCAGCGGCGCAAGGTAGAGGTCGGCGGATTTGGCCGCCGTTTCATAGGCCACGCGCGCTTTTTCATAATCCTTCATGGCGCGCTGGGTATCACCGATAACCAGGTAGGCCGCGGCGCTGCCGGGCTTGAGCGTCAGGATCTTCTGGCAGGCGGCCAGAGCCTCGGCGTATTTCTGGTGGGCCAGAAAAGACTTGGCCAGATCAATGGCCTGGCCGAGTTTGCTTTGCGGCTTGAGGGTGAAGGCCATTTTTTCGATCAGCGTATTCACGGACACCGGTTTGGCGATGAAGTTGTCCGCGCCCACTTCGTGCAAAAGCATGAGCCGGTCGCGTTGCACGTCTGTGGTCAGGATGATGATCCGCAGCTTGCTGTAGGCCTGCTTGATCTGGTTGACCAGAAAACTGAGATCCTGGCCGCCCATGATCCGCTCCAGAAACAGCATCGGGGCCGGGTGCTTGGGGGTCACTTCGCGCAGCACGCGCAGCAACTGATGCGGGTCGGACAGGGCCGTGAGCATGTTGGGGGAGGAGAGTCCCAGCTCCTTGGCCAGTGTCAGGCGCAGTTGGGTGGAGAAAGCCTGGTCGTCGCTGAGTACGATGACGTGGCCGTCTTCCTTGTTCATATAGTGGATGACAGTATCTTCATATAGATTTTGTTTGGCCTTGAGGGCCGGATCAATAGGCATGGATGGCTCCTGCTGTCGCGGACAAAACGACCGCTGGTTGTCTGAAAAGGCATGCCGAACAGGCCGGAAAGTATAACTTTTCGCTCCGGCCTGGCGCTGCGTAACACGTCTGAGCTACCGCACTTCGTAGGTAGGATAAAGGCCGGGCGCGGAAAAGGCGTGGGGACGCAAGCGCACGGCATAGTTTATCGAAAGCATGTAGGCCCGGCCGACCTGCTTTGTCAAGCAGATGGCCCGACCCGCGCGGCGCGCCGGAGCAGGGGCGGCGGTCTTGCGGTCTATTGAATTTTTTTATGGAAAAGCCTTGACGTCAGGCCGGGTTTTGGCTAAACAAGACGTCGCTTCAACGGGTTTTCCCGTGGAAGCATTCCCTGGACGGCAGGGAAGGGCAGGTTGAGCCTGTCCTGCTGCGCCCGGAAGCGGTTCGGATGCCATCATGGTTCCATCGCCGCCACGGGCTTTGACATTCGCAGGCGTTACCAAATGCCGGACAATGTCGAGCCGTTCCAGCCCGAGGACGGACCCCACCGAGGCCGAGAGGCCGGAGTGACCCGGGGCTGTAAGGTATTGGGGGTAAACCCCATTTGGTGACCCTGCGGGACCGCCGCGCCGCCGTTTTCATCGGCGGCCAGGCCTGGGCTGCGCCGGGGAGCATCACACGGATGATGCCGGAGCGCCCAGGCGTCCATCATCTTCCGAATTCCTGATTTCAGGTGTGATGCGCGCGACTCGCGCAGCCCCTTACGTAGCCTTGTTCCGTCCGTCGCCAGGGTGTGGTGGCCTTCGGGCCGTGCTTCATGGCCCGCGTATGCTGTGAAGGAGCCCGCCGGGGCCGTGTCGGCCGCGCGGGATGTTTTTGCAAACGGAGTAGGCACAATGACAACTGTTAGCAGCGATCGCATTCGGATCAAGCTCAAAGCCTACGATTACCGCATTCTGGATAAAGCCGTTGCGGAAATCGTGGATACGGCGCGCAATACCGGTGCCGGTGTGGCGGGACCCATTCCCCTGCCCACCAACATCCATAAGTACACCATTCAGCGCTCCGTGCACGTGAACAAGAAGTCCCGTGAGCAGTTTGAAATGCGCATTCACAAGCGGCTTATGGATATTCTGGAACCCACGCAGCAGACCGTCGACGCGCTGGGCAAGCTCTCCTTGCCCGCCGGTGTGGACGTGGAAATCAAGCTCTAGCGAGAGGCAGTCATGGCTGAGAAAATGGGAATTTTGGGTCGCAAACTTGGCATGACCCGCATCTTCGCCGGTGACGGCGCCGCCGTGGCCGTGACGGTCATTGAGGCCGGGCCCTGCCCCGTCACCCAGGTCAAAACCGTGGAAAAGGACGGCTACAACGCCCTGCAGATCGCGCTGACCGAAGCCAAGGAAAAGCATGTGGGCAAAGCCATGCGCGGCCACTTCGCCAAGGCCGGCACCGGGCTTTTCCGCCACACGCGTGAAATCCGGCTTTCGGGCGCGCCCGAGCAGCAGCCCGGCCAGCAGCTCACCGTGGACATCTTCGCCGCCGGCGATGTGGTCAAGGTGACCGGCAAGAGCATGGGCAAGGGCTACCAGGGCCGTATGCGCCGCTGGAACTTCGCCGGCTCCAAGGATACGCACGGCTGCGAAAAGGTGCACCGCAACAATGGTTCGGTAGGTAACAATACCTTCCCCGGCCACGTCTTCAAAGGACGTAAGATGGCGGGCCATTGGGGCAATGAAACCGTGACGGAAATGGGCCTTCTGATCGTCGGCGTGCGTCCCGAGGACAACGTCATTCTGGTCAAAGGTTCCGTGCCCGGCCCCAAGAACGGGCTGGTGCTGATCCGCAAGCAGTAGGGGAAGCAACATGGCTACCGTGAAAGTATACGACCAGAACAAGCAGGAAAGCGGCGAAATGACGCTGGCTTCTGACGTGTTCGAAATCGAGGTGAGGCCTGAAATCCTCAACCTCGTGGTGCGCGCCCAGATGGCGGCCAAACGCGCCGGCACGCACAATGCCAAGACCCGCGCGTTCGTCTCCGGCGGCGGCGTCAAGCCCTGGAAGCAGAAGGGCACCGGCCGGGCTCGCTCCGGCTCCAACCGTTCGCCTATCTGGCGCGGCGGCGCCATCATCTTCGGACCCAGCCCGCGCGACTACGGCTTCAAGGTCAACAGCAAAGTGCGCGCCCTGGCTCTCAAGATGGCTCTGTCGAGCCGTCTGGCCGGTGAAAGCCTGCTGGTGGTCAAGGGCATTGAACTGCCCGAAGCCAAGACCAAGCATTTTGCCAAGGTGGCCGGTGCTCTCGGCCTCGGAAAGGCGCTCATCGTGACGCCCGAGGACAATGAGGCTCTGAGCCGCTCGGCCCGCAACATCCCCGGCCTGACCCTGACCACGCCCGATCGCCTGAGCGTGCTGGACGTGCTCAAGCACAAGCAGCTTGTGCTTCTGGAAGGGGCCGTGGAGTCTGTGCAGGCGCGTTTTGCCAAGAAGGGGGCTTAAGATGGAAACGACGTACGTTCTGCTCAAGCCCCTGCTGACGGAAAAAACGACGCTGCTCAAGGATGAGGCGCAACAGGTGGCTTTTTATGTCCATCCCAAGGCCAACAAACTTGAGATCAAGCAGGCTGTGGAAAAGGCTTTTGATGTGAAAGTGGAAGCGGTCAACGTAGTGCGCCGTGCGCCTTCCGTGAGGGAGCGCCAGGGCCGCGTTGTGGGCCGCAAGCCCGGCTGGAAGAAAGCGTATGTGACGCTGCGCCAGGGCGATAAAATCGAGTTCTTCGAGGGAGTGTAATCATGGCTGTCCGCAAGCTGAAACCGACCTCCGCGGGGCGTCGCTTCCAGACGGTTTCCGACTTTGAGGAAATCACCCGGACGCGCCCTGAGAAGTCGCTCACCGAAGGTCTGCCCAAGAAGGCCGGCCGCAACAACCGTGGCCGCGTCACCAGTCGCCGTCGCGGCGGCGGCGTCAAACGTCTGTACCGCCTCATCGACTTCAAGCGGGACAAGACCGGCATTGAAGCCACTGTGGCGCAGATTGAATACGATCCCAACCGCACCGCCCGCATTGCGCTGCTGCACTATGCGGACGGCGAAAAGCGCTATATCCTCGCGCCCGTGGGCCTGAACCAGGGCGACGTGGTCATGAGCGGTGTCAACACCCGCAGCGGCGCAACGGCCGATATCAAGCCCGGCAACGCGCTGGAAATGGCCCGTATTCCCGTGGGTACCGTGATCCATAATGTGGAGCTCTACCCCGGCAAGGGCGGCCAGCTCTGCCGTGCCGCGGGCACCTATGCCCAGCTTGTGGCCAAGGAAGGCAAATACGCCCTGCTGCGCCTGCCCTCGGGCGAAGTGCGCAAGGTACTGGCCTCCTGCGTGGCCACCGTGGGGCAGGTGGGCAACATCCACCACGAAAACATCTCGCTGGGCAAAGCCGGCCGTAACCGCTGGCTGGGCCGTCGGCCCCAGGTGCGCGGCGTGGCCATGAACCCCATCGACCACCCGCTGGGCGGCGGTGAAGGCAGAAGCTCCGGCGGCCGTCATCCTGTGTCGCCGTGGGGCATGCCCGCCAAGGGTTACAAGACCCGTGACAAGAAGAAGGCCTCTTCCCGGCTGATCATCAAACGCCGCGGCCAGAAGTAGGAGTAGCTCATGCCGAGATCATTGAAAAAAGGGCCGTTCGTGGACGGCCATTTGATGAACAAGGTCGACAGCGCGGTGGCCAACAGCGACCGTCGCGTGCTCAAGACCTGGTCGCGCCGCTCGACCATCCTGCCGGAAATGGTGGGTCTGACCTTCGCGGTGCACAATGGCAAGAAGTTCGTGCCGGTGTTTGTCACCGAAAACATGGTGGGCCACAAGTTGGGCGAATTTTCGCCCACCCGTACCTTCCACGGGCACGCTGCCGATAAAAAGGCCAAGGCCGGCAAGAAGTAGGGTAGAACTATGGAATCGAAAGCTATTGCGAAATTCCAGCGCGTTTCGCCGCGCAAGACCCGGCTTGTGGCTAAAAACGTGCAGGGCCTTGGGGTTGAGGAAGCCATGAATCTTCTGCGCTTCACCCCCAACAAGCCCGCGGGCGTGCTCTTCGGCGTGCTCAAAAGCGCGTTGGCCAATGCCTCGCAGCTGGGCGGCGTGGATGTGGATGCCATGGTGGTGAAGGAAATCGTGGTCAACGAGGGCCCTTCGTGGAAGCGCTTCATGCCCCGCGCTCAGGGCCGGGCCAGCAAGATTCACAAGCGCACCAGCCACATCACCGTCATACTCGCAGAAGGGCAGGAATAGGCTATGGGTCAGAAAGTACATCCGTTCGGCTTCCGGCTTGGGTATAACAAGAACTGGCAGTCCCGCTGGTTCAGCAAGAAGGAATATCCTGCCTTTGTCTACGAAGACAGCAAGATCCGCGCGTTCGTCAAAAAGCTCCTCTATCATGCGGGGCTGTCCAAGATCGAGATTGAACGCGCAGGCGGCAAAGTGCGCCTGATTCTTTCCACGGCCCGTCCCGGCATCGTCATCGGGCGCAAAGGCGTGGAAATTGAAAAGCTGCGTGGAGACCTGCGCCAGAAGTTCGGGCGCGAATTCTCCCTGGAAGTGAATGAAATCCGTCGTCCTGAAGTGGACGCCCAGCTCGTGGCCGAGAATATCGCCCAGCAGCTGGAGCGCCGCGTGGCCTTCCGGCGCGCCATGAAGCGTACCGTGTCCATGGCCCGCAAGTTCGGCGGCGAAGGCATCAAGGTGACGTGCGCCGGTCGTCTGGCCGGAGCTGAAATCGCCCGTACCGAATGGTATCGCGACGGTCGCGTGCCCTTGCAGACCCTGCGCGCCGACATTGACTTCGGCTTTGCCGAAGCGCGTACCACCTATGGCATCATTGGTGTCAAGGTGTGGATCTACAAGGGTGAAATCCTTGACAAAGAGGTTGAACAATAATGCTTGCGCCCAAAAAAGTTAAATTCCGCAAGTGGCAGAAAGGCCGTTTGCGCGGGCTGGCTACGCGCGGCGCCTCCATTGCCTTCGGCGACATCGGCCTGAAGGCCGTGCAGCACGGACATCTGTCCAGCCAGCAGATTGAGGCCGCCCGTATCGCCATGATGCGTCACATCAAGCGCGGCGGCAAAGTCTGGATTCGCGTTTTTCCGGACCGTCCGGTTACCTCCAAGCCTCTGGAAACCCGCCAGGGTTCCGGTAAGGGCGCGCCGGTGGGCTGGTGCGCGCCGGTCAAACCCGGCCGCGTGCTATATGAAATCAAGGGCGTCAGCCTGGAACTGGCCCGCGAAGCCTTGACCCGCGCGGCGCACAAGCTGCCTGTCAAGACCGTCATCGTGGTGAGGGAGGGCTTCTAATGGCTGCCAAGAAAAAAAGTGACAAGGCTGTCCGGGATGCCGCCGGCAAGCTGCGCGATATGAGCGCGGAAGAACTGCGCGGCAAGCTGACCGAGCAGCGGCAGGAACTGATGAACGCCCGCTTCAAGCACGCCGCAGCGCAGCTTGAAAAGACTTCCGAGCTGAAAGCCATGCGGAAGCAGGTGGCGCGCATTGAGACCGTGTTGAACGAAAAGGAACAGAGGGCCTGAAAATGCAAGCTCTGGAAGAACGCAAGGGCAGAACGCTGACCGGCATTGTGGTGAGCGACAAGAACGACAAAACCATTGTCGTGCGCGTTGAGACCCTGGTCAAGCACCCTCTGCTCAAAAAGTATGTGAGGCGCCGCAAGAAGTTCACGGCTCATGATCCCATGAACGAATGCGGTATGGGCGACAAGGTCAAAATCGTGGAGTTCCGTCCCATGTCGCGCAACAAGCGCTGGCATCTGGTCTCCATCATTGAAAAAGCCGTGTAGGGTAGTGCCATGATCCAGGTAGAATCAACGCTTCAGGTGGCCGACAATTCCGGCGCCAAAAAGGTGGCCTGCATCAAGGTGCTGGGCGGTTCGCACCGCCGTTACGCCTCGGTGGGCGACATCATCATGGTTTCCGTCAAGGAAGCCATGCCCCACAGCAAGGTGAAGAAGGGCGACGTGATGAAGGCCGTTATCGTGCGCACCGCCAAGGAAGTGCGGCGCATGGACGGCAGCTACATCAAGTTCGACGGCAACGCCGCCGTGCTGCTCTCCAACCAGGGCGAGCCGGTGGGCACGCGTATCTTCGGCCCCGTGGCCCGTGAGCTGCGCGCCCAGAACTTCATGAAAATTATTTCCCTTGCCCCGGAAGTGCTCTAGGAGATCGTCATGAAAACGTATCGCATCCGCAAGGACGACAAGGTGATGGTGATCACCGGCAAGGACGCGGGCAAGATCGGCAAGGTGCTCAAGATCCTGCGCAAAAAGGATCGCGTGTTGGTGGAAAAGACCAATATGGCCAAACGCCACATGCGCCCCAATCCCTATGCCCAGCAGCCCGGCGGCATCGTGGAAAAGGAAATGCCCATCCATGTCTCCAACGTCATGGTGGTCTGCTCGGCGTGCGGCAAAGCCACCAAGGTGGGCTACAAGTACATCGAGTCCGAAGGCAAGCAAAAGAAAGTGCGCTTCTGCAAAAAGTGCAACGAAGTCATGGAATAAGGTGATACGATGACACGCCTTGAAAAGATATATAGAGAGAAAGTGGTTCCGGTGTTGCAGAAGGAGTTCAATTATACCTCCTCTATGCAGCTGCCCGGGATTGAAAAAATCTCTCTGAACATCGGCCTTGGCGCCGCCACCCAGAACAACAAGATCATGGAGGAGGCCGTGGCGGAACTGACCGCCATTGCCGGCCAGAAAGCTGTGGTGACCCGCGCCAAGAAATCCATTGCCGCTTTCAAGCTGCGCGAAGGCATGCCCATCGGCGCTCGCGTCACCCTGCGCAAGGACCGCATGTGGGACTTCCTGGACAAGCTCATGAACTTTGCCCTGCCCCGGGTGCGCGACTTCCGCGGCATTCCGGATCGCGGCTTTGACGGGCGCGGCAACTTCACCTTGGGCATCAAGGAACACACCATCTTTCCCGAGCTGGAAATCGACCGTGTGGAAAATCCCAAGGGCATGAACATCACCATTGTTACTTCGGCGGCCACGGACAAGGAAGGCAAGTTCCTTCTGGACCAGTTGGGCATGCCGTTCCGTAAATAGGAGTCTGCCGTATGTCCCGTACTTCGCTGGAAGTGAAGGCCAAACGTAAGCCCAAGTTCAGTGCGCGCGCCTACAATCGTTGCCCGCTGTGCGGTCGTTCCCGCGCCTTTTTGCGCCAGTTCGGCATCTGCCGTATCTGCTTCCGCAACATGGCCCTGCGCGGCGAGTTGCCCGGCGTGCGCAAGTCGAGCTGGTAAAAGCATTGCCGGACGCGGGAGCGTCCGGGCGGCGCGGAGAACACCGCGCCTGTGGGAAGTGGCGGCATCGGGCCGTTAACCCCGCGCTCAAAACTCTCAGGAGCTTTCGATGTTGACAGATCCCATTGCGGATATGCTGACCCGTATCCGCAACGCACATTTGGCCCTGCACAAGGAAGTGAATGTGCCGCGCTCGAAGATGAAGGAATCGTTAGCCGCCATCCTCAAGCAGGAAGGTTACGTCGAAGACGTGGCCGTGGCCGACAGTACCATCACCATCACTCTCAAGTACCTGAAGGGCAAGCCCGTCATTTCGGGCCTGAAGCGCGTGAGCACTCCGGGCCGCCGGGTGTACGTGAATTCGCGTCAGATCCCCAAGGTGCAGAACGGCCTCGGCATTTGCATTCTGTCCACGTCCAGCGGCGTGCTGGACGGCATGACCGCCCACGAGAAGAAGGTGGGCGGCGAACTTCTGTGTGAAATCTGGTAGGCGGTGCGTTATGTCTCGCATAGGTAAACTGCCCATTCCCGTTCCCAATGGCGTCGAAGTCAAGATCGGAACGGATGTTGTGGAAGTGAAAGGCCCCAAGGGCTCGCTGAGCACGCCTCTCTGCTCTCTGCTCAAGTATGAGCTGGCCGACGGGCATGTGACATTGACCCGCCTCGAAGAAACCCGTGAAAGCCGTTCGCAGCACGGCCTGCGCCGCACGCTGCTGGCCAACTGCATCGACGGCGTGACCAAGGGCTTTTCCAAGGCCCTGGAAGTCATCGGCGTGGGCTATCGCGTGGCCGTGAAAGGCAACATCATTGAACTGGCCGTGGGCTTTTCCCACCCCGTGGTGCTGGAACTGCCCGCCGGTATCAAGGCCGCCGTGGAAGGCCAGGTGTTGACCATCAGCGGCGTGGACAAGGAACTGGTGGGCGAAATGGCCGCCAGGATCCGCCGTATCCGCAAGCCCGAGCCGTACAAGGGCAAGGGCATCAAGTACGTGACCGAGACCATCCGCCGCAAGGTGGGCAAGTCCGGCGGCAAGAAGTAGGGGCTGCGTCATGAATTATAGCAAGAATGAATCCCGTCAGCGCCGCAAGATCCGCATCCGCAAAAAGGTCAACGGCACGGCTGAACGTCCGCGTCTCGTGGTCTACAGGTCCAACCTGCATATTTACGCCCAGATCGTGAACGATCTGGAAGGCGCGACTCTGGTGTCCGCCTCCACCCTTAGCCTTTCCAAAACCGAATCCGGCCTGCACTGCAACAAGAGCGGCGCCGAACGCGTGGGCAAGGAAATTGCCCGCTTGGCCAAGGAAAAGAATATCAGCAAGGTGGTATTCGATCGCAACGGGTATATTTATCACGGTCGCGTCAAGGCTGTAGCCGACGGCGCCCGCGAAGGCGGTCTGGAGTTCTAATATGCGTCAGGATAACTCGAACAATAGCGAAACCCAGCAGAACGAGCTGGGCGAAATCGAAAAGATCGTCTCCCTCAACCGTGTGGCCAAAGTGGTCAAGGGCGGTCGCCGTTTCAGCTTCAGCGCCCTTGTGGTGGTGGGCGACGGCAAGGGCGGCGTGGGCTTTGGTCTGGGCAAGGCCCAGGAAGTGCCTGAGGCTCTGCGCAAGGCTACGGAGCGCGCGCGCAAAAACCGCGTGCATGTGCCCTTGGTCGAAGGGACCCTGCCCTATGAGGTGCTGGGCCGCTTCGGCGCGGGCCGCGTCATGCTCAAACCCGCCTCCGAGGGTACCGGCATCATCGCCGGCGGCGCCGTGCGCGCCGTGATGGAGGCCGTGGGCGTGCGCGACGTGCTGGCCAAGGCCATCGGCACCAATAATCCGCATAACGTGCTTCGCGCCACCATACAGGGTCTTGTTTCCCTGCGTAGCGCCGAGGATGTGTCGGTCCTGCGCGGCAAGAAGCTGGAAGCTCCGAGGAAGTAGCCATGACGGAAATCAAGGTCAAACTCGTGCGCTCGCGCATCGGCACCACGCCGGCCCAGCGCAAAATGCTGGACTCCCTTGGCCTCAAGCGTCGCGAGACGGTCAAGACGTTCAAGGACACCCCGGCCATCCGGGGCATCATTGCCAAAGTTTCGCACCTTGTGGCCGTCGTGGACTAACGGCCGCGCGAGGAGTATAGTATGCAACTGCACAATCTCTTTCCCTTTCCGGAAGAGCGCAAGACCCGCCGCCGGGTGGGCCGGGGCGGTGGTTCCGGCTTGGGCGGCACGTCGGGCAAGGGTCACAAAGGCCAGAACGCCCGTGCCGGCGGCGGCGTGCGCCCCGGCTTTGAAGGCGGCCAGATGCCTCTGCAGCGTCGTCTGCCTAAACACGGCTTCAAGAACGCGCCCTTCAAAGTGACGTACGACGTGATCAACCTGGATGTGCTGACCCAGGCCTTTGAGGGCAAGGGCAGCATTACCTTGGATGACATTTACGCCCGGGGTCTCGCCCGGTTGGGCGCGCCGGTGAAAATTCTTTCGCGCGGTGAAGTGAAATCCGCCCTCAAGGTGGAAGCCCACAAGTTCAGCCAGGCCGCGGCGGAGAAGATCCGCCAGGCCGGTGGTGAAGTCAGCGAGCTGGAAGCGGTTCCCGCAGCCGAATAATCCCCGGCCGCGCGAGCGGCCGGAACGGAATATTGCGGCGTCATAGCCCGCCGCGCGCGGCGGGCTATGACGCTTACGCGCATACGGCGCCCTCGGGCGCGCAAACGCAACGAGTCTTTCATGGCAGTAGGATCGGCAAACAATATGGCGGGCCAGCCCGCCCTGGCCAAACGCCTGGGCTGGACCTTCCTGATTTTGTGCTGCTACCGGATCGGCGTGCATGTGCCGGTGCCCGGCGTGGACGCCGCGGCCCTGGCTTCTTTCTTTGAAAGCATGTCCGGCACCCTGTTCAGCCTCTTCGACATGTTCTCGGGCGGTGGCCTGCGTAACGTTTCCGTCTTTGCGCTGGGCGTCATGCCGTATATTTCGGCGTCCATCATCATGCAGCTTTTGCAGGTGGTCAGCCCGGACATCAAGCGCATGGCAAAGGAAGAAGGGCAGGCGGGCCGTCGCAAAATCACCCAGTATACCCGTTACCTCACGGTGCTGATCACACTGGTGCAGGGCTTGGGCATCGCTGTGGGCCTGGAAAATATGACCAGTCCCGCCGGTTCGCCCATTGTGCTCAATCCGGGCTGGCATTTCCGGCTGGTGACAATGATGACCTTTACCGCGGGTTCGGTGCTGGTCATGTGGCTGGGTGAGCAGATCACCGAGCGGGGCATCGGCAACGGCATTTCGCTGATCATCTTCTGCGGCATCGTCGTGGGTATTCCGCGCGGCATCATTCAGTCCGTGGCCCTGATTCAGGCCGGTGACATGAGCATCTTCATGGCCGTGGTCATTGTGGTGTTCATGGCCGCCGTGACGGTCTGCATCGTCTTTGTGGAGCGGGCTCAGCGGCGAATCCCCATCAGTTACGCCAAGCGTCAGGTGGGCCGGAAGATGTTCGGCGGGCAGAATTCGCATCTGCCTCTGCGCCTGAACACGGCGGGCGTCATTCCGCCCATTTTCGCCTCCTCGTTGTTGCTCTTCCCGGCCACCATCGGCCAGTTTTCGACCAACGAGTATGTGAAGCGGGCGGCGGAGCTCTTTTCGCCCCACGGCATTCTGTACAATATCATTTACGTGGCCCTGATGTTCTTCTTCTGCTATTTCTACACGGCCATCATCTTTGATCCCAAGGATATGTCCGAAAACCTGAAGAAGGCCGGCGGCTTCATTCCGGGCATCCGTCCGGGCGAAAAGACGCAGGAATACATTGATACCGTGCTTTCGCGGCTGACGCTTTCGGGCGCGGTGTATATTTCCCTCGTCTGCCTGCTGCCCATGTTGCTGATCAGCAACTTCAACGTGCCGTTCTACTTCGGCGGCACCAGCCTGCTGATTCTGGTGGGCGTGGCCATGGACTTCATGAATCAGGTTGAGTCGCACATGATTTCAAGCCAGTATCAGGGCTTGATGCAGAAAGCGCGCAAGGGCGGAAAAGCATAGCGCGGGGCGTGGAGCATGAAAAAATATCACGGCGCATTCATTAAAAATGAGCGGGAAGTGGGTTGTCTGCGTGAAGCCAACCGCATGGTCGCCAATATTCTTGACGCCGTGGGCGATATGGTGGCGCCCGGCCTTCCCACCATGCGCCTGGAAGAACTGGCGCGCGACATGTGCGCCGACTACAAGGTGAAACCGGCTTTTCTCGGTTACTGTGGCTATCCCTTTGCCGTCTGCTGCTCGGTCAACGAGCAGGTGGTGCACGGCTTTCCCTCCGCGCGGCTGCTACAGGAGGGGGACATCGTCAGCATCGACATGGGAGTGGTCTTCGAAGGTTTCGTGGGCGACGCCGCCCGTACCTACCCGGTGGGGCAGGTGAGCGACGAGGCCCGCAGGCTGATGCGGGTGACCGAGGAAAGTCTCTATGTGGGCATTGAGAAAGCGCGGGCAGGCAATGACGTCTATGATATCGGCGCCGCCGTGCAGGACTATGTGGAAGCCGCCGGTTTCAATGTGGTGCGTCGCTTCGTGGGCCACGGCGTGGGCGCGAAGATGCACGAAAAGCCGGAGGTGCCCAACTTCAGGCCCGGCATGCATGGGCTGACCCTGCAGAACGGCATGGTCATTGCCATTGAGCCCATGGTCACTGCCGGTACCTATGAAGTGGACATCCTGGATGACAAATGGACCGCTGTGACCCGTGACGGCCAATGGGCCGCTCATTTTGAGCACAGCGTGGCGATCACCCCGGAAGGGCCGAGAATTCTGAGTATTTCGGATCGCGGTCTGAACCGGCACACAATTGATGGTTGACAGAATAGGCAAAGATAGATAAAGATGCCTGTTCCTGCCCCGAAATAGCCGGGGCCGTCAGGACGGGCCGTCACAACGGCCAAACGGCTATCAGTGGAGATATGCGATGAAAGTCAGACCTTCCGTCAAGAAAATATGCCCCAAGTGCAAAGTGATCCGGCGCAAGGGAGTGCTTCGAGTTATCTGCGAAAACCCCCGGCACAAGCAGCGCCAGGGCTAGGGCAGGAGACATATTGTGGCGAGAATAGCAGGTGTTGATTTGCCGCGCGGCAAACGGGTGGACATTGCGCTTACCTACATTTACGGCATCGGTCGCACGACGGCCCTGAAGATCCTTGACTCCACCGGCGTCAACTGGGAGCGTAGCATTGACGATCTCTCGGCTGACGAAGTGAACGAGATCCGCAAGGAACTCGAACAGAACTTCAAGGTGGAAGGCGATCTGCGCCGTGAAGTTTCGAGCAATATCAAGCGGCTTATGGATATCGGCTGCTACCGGGGGCTGCGCCATCGTCGCGGTCTGCCCGTACACGGCCAGCGCACCCACACCAACGCGCGCACCCGTAAGGGGCCGCGCCGCGGCGCTGTGGGCAAGAAAAAGTAGGCGCGCTCATTTACTCGTTTTTTTAGCCAGATTGAGGGATAGTCATGGCCAGACCCAAGAAAGCGGTCAAGAAAAAGGAAAAGAAGAACGTGCCTGTGGGCATTGCCCATATTCAGGCTTCGTTCAATAATACCATCATCACCTTTACGGATACGCGCGGTAATGCTGTTTCCTGGGCCTCTTCGGGCCAGAGCGGCTTCAAGGGGTCGCGCAAGTCCACGCCCTTCGCCGCCCAGGTGGCCGCTGAAACCGCCGCCCGCAAGGCGCAGGACAACGGCATGCGTACCGTGGGCGTCTATGTGAAGGGTCCCGGTTCCGGTCGTGAGGCCGCCATGCGCGCCATTGCCGCCGTGGGCTTCCGGGTGGCTTTCATCCGTGACGTGACGCCCATCCCGCACAACGGCTGCCGGCCGCCCAAGCGCCGCCGCGTCTAGTTTCGCGCTGCCGGGGCAGCGCCGTACAAACGAAGAGGACTCATTCATGGCCAAATATACTGAAGCCAAATGCCGGATCTGCCGCCGCGAGGGCTGCAAGCTGTTCCTGAAAGGTGATCGTTGCTTTACCGACAAGTGCGCTTATGATCGCCGCCCCTACGCCCCCGGCCAGCACGGCCGCGCGCGGAAGAAGGTCAGCGAATACGCGGTGCAGCTGCGGGAGAAGCAGAAGACCCGCCGCGCTTACGGCGTGCTGGAGCGCCAGTTCCACGGCTACTTTGAAAAAGCCGAAATGCAGAAGGGCGTCACCGGCACGAATCTGCTGGTCATCCTGGAACGTCGTCTGGACAACGTGGTGTACCGTCTGGGTTTTGCCAACTCCCGCAACCAGGCCCGCCAGCTGGTGCGTCACGGCATCTTTACCCTGAACGGCCATAAGGTCACCATCCCCTCCCTGCAGGTGAAGGTGGGAGACTCTGTGGAAGTGCCCGAAAAGAATCGTAAAATTCCCGTTCTGGCCGAAGCCCAGGAAGTGATCGCCCGCCGCGGCTGCCCCGGTTGGCTTGAAGCCGACGGTGCCGCTTTCAAGGGCACCGTGAAAGCCTTGCCGCAGCGCGATGATATTCAGTTCCCCGTCAACGAGCAGTTGATTGTCGAACTTTACTCGAAATAAGCGGGGGGCGCATGCTTATTAAACAAGGCGAACGCCTTATCAATGCGCGCAACTGGTCGGAGCTCGTGAAGCCCGACCAGATTTTGCGTGAGGAAGAGACGGCCAGCGGCACGCACGGCAAGTTTATTTGCGAGCCTTTGGAGCGGGGCTACGGCACCACCATCGGCAACGCCATGCGGCGCGTCCTTCTGGCCTCCCTGCAAGGGGCGGCCTTTGTCTCGGTGAAAATCACCGGCGTGCAGCATGAGTTTACCACCATCCACGGCGTGCTGGAGGACGTTACCGACGTCATCCTGAATCTCAAGCAGGTCCGTCTGCGCCTGGACACGGACGAGCCCCAGCGCCTGATCCTGCGCGTGGACCGGAAGGGGCCGGTGACGGCCGCCCAGATCCAGACCAACCAGCATGTGGAGGTGCTCAACCCCGAGTTGCACATCGCCACCCTCACCGAGGATGTCGTGCTGGAAATGGAGCTGGAAGCGCGTATGGGCAAGGGCTATGTGCCCGCCGACATGCACGAGGGTCTGTCCGAGGAAATCGGTCTGATCAAGCTGGATTCCAGTTTTTCCCCGGTGCGCAAGGTGGCGTATACGGTCGAACAGGCCCGCGTGGGCCAGATGACCAACTATGACCGCCTGCTGCTGGAAGTCTGGACCGACGGCTCGCTCACGCCAGAGGATGCCATTGCCTACAGCGCCAAGATCATCAAGGACCAGATTTCGGTCTTTATCAATTTTGATGAGCGCGTTTCCGGCGATATGCGTCTGGGCAGCAGTGACGGCGGCGAGGTGAACGAGCATCTGTTCAAGAGCATTGACGATCTTGAGCTCTCCGTGCGCGCCACCAACTGCCTGCGTAGTGCCAATATCGCTCTGGTGGGCGAACTGGTGCAGCGCTCCGAGGGCGAGATGCTCAAAACCAAGAATTTCGGACGCAAGTCGCTGGACGAAATCAAAAGTGTTCTTCTGGACATGGGCCTTGACTTTGGTATGAAGGTCGACGGCTTCGACAAGAAATATCAGGAATGGAAAAGGAAGCAGCAAAATGAGGCATAGCAATTCCGGCAGGAAACTCTCGCGCACGCCCGCGCACCGTAAGGCCCTGTTGCACAATCTCGCCAAGGCGCTTCTGATCCACGGCAAAATCCGCACCACGGAGATGAAGGCCAAGGAATTGCGCCGGGTGGTGGAACCCCTGATCACGCTGGCCAAGCGCAACGATCTGCACTCTCGCCGTCTGGCCTACCGGGTGCTCAACGACCACGCCTTGGTCAAGCGTCTTTTTGATGAAATCGGCCCGCTGTTTGCCGGCGTGCCGGGCGGCTACACCCGCGTGCTCAAACTGGCCATGCCGCGTAAGGGCGATAATGCCCCCATGGCTATTATTGAGTTGTCCCGTGCGGCCGAGCCGGTTGCGGACGCCAAGGCGGGCAAGGACAAGAAGGCGGCCAAAGCCGTTGACGCCGCTCCGGCCGGTGAAGCGGCCGCCAAACCCAAACGTACCCGCAAGCCCAAGGCTGAAGAAGGGGCCGCGCAGGAAGCAGGCGCCGCCGAATAGCGCGCAAGCAAAGCAGCTTTTGCAAAAGGGGAGTCTTCGGGCTCCCCTTTTTTATGCTCTTTCAGAGCAGGGCTTTTTGTCTGTTTTCCATGGGTTGGATGTAGTCGCGCGGCGTGCGGGACTGTCGTTCAGGAGGAAAGCTTGCGGACCGGGAAAGCAGCGCTGCAGTCTCCTTCTTGGCAGCGTGCAAAATTTCCCGTAGCTTGAACACGTCGCATCGTTGGAGTGAACGTGTCTGATTGTTCATTGTGAAATGTTCTAACGGAAATTTGAAGATGAAGCTGTTGGAAAAAGCCCGCGCCGCGGGCTGAGCGGCCAAGTTGGCTCCAGGGGCCCTGGAGCGGCTTTTGCGCGGCCTTACGCCCGAAACTCCGCCCGAATTGGAGGCCAGGGTGCTGGCTGGCCGCGCCCGTAACGAGGACGCCGTGGTGCTCTCCGTGCCGCCGGGCAAGGCCCTGGTGCAGACCGTGGACATCCTCGCGCCCATCGTCAATGACGCGTTCGCCTTTGGCCGCATCGCGGCGGCCAATGCTTTGTCCGATGTCTACGCTCTTGGGGGCGAACCCTGGTGCGCCATGAACGTGGCCTGTTTTCCCCAAGCGTTGGCGGAAGATGATCCCGAGCAAGCCCTGACCAACATTTTGCGCGGCGGCCAGGACGCCCTGCTGGAGGCCGGGGCCGTGCTGGCCGGGGGCCATACCGTCCAGGACGACGAATTGAAATATGGTCTGGCCGTGACGGGCATTATCGATCCGGCGCATATTGCGGTGAACGACGGGCTCAGGCCGGGACAGCGCCTCCTGCTGACCAAGGCGCTGGGCACCGGCATTCTTGCCACGGCGGTCAAGGCCCGCTGGGAGGGCGCGGCGGAAAGCGAGGCCGAACTGATCCGCTGCTGCGGACGACTGAACAAGGTGGGCGGCGCGGCCATCCGTGCGTTCCATCTGCCCGCCGCCACGGATATCACCGGTTTCGGCCTGGGCGGCCATGCCCTGGAAATGGCCCTGGCCTCAAATGCCTGCGTGGCTCTGGATACGACGGCTCTGCCCCTTTTGCCCCGCGTGCTGGAATACGCGCGTGACGGACTGATTCCAGCGGGCAGCCATCTGAACCGCAAACACTGGGCCTGTTCCACCCTGGTGGAGCCGGGCGTGGATGAGGCTCTTGAGAGCGTGGCTTTTGACGCCCAGACTTCGGGCGGTTTGCTGCTGGCCGTGCCGCCGGACTTGCTGGGGCCGGTGCGGGACATGCTGGAGAGCGGCGGAGACCTGGCCCGCGAGGTGGGCGAAGTGCTTCCACCGAGGACCGACGGCAAGGCCTTGCTGTTGCGTTGAGGGAATTGGGGCGACGCGCGTCCATGGCGCACAGGCCTTGCTTTCCACGAGGCGGATGGCGCGGCTTGCGGCCCGCCCGCAAATAAGCTATTAATATACCTTTGCGAGAGTGGCGGAACTGGTAGACGCACTGGACTTAGAATCCAGCACCCTAGGTATGGGGGTTCAAATCCCCCCTCTCGCACCAGAAGCCGTAACCGCTTGTACGCAAGCAGTTCATAAAACCCCTCATGCTCCTGTTTCCTTGGTTGCATGAGGGGGTCTTGTTTTTCGGGTTGCTGTCTGTCCGCTGCCGGGCGCGGCTCTCCTGGACGGGTTCCACAGTGAAGCCTGTATTGTGATGCTCCCTCGGGGCTTGTGCGGTGGCCGGAGGTGCGGAATTCAGGTTTCCGGAGTCCCATGTGCGGAGGTCTTGCGCCGTATTGGGTAAATCGGAGGGGGTAATGTGGGCATTGCCGCCCTATTTTTTGTCTTTTTGTATCACCACGATCACCAATCGTATCACCGTTGCCACGCCAGGGCCTGAGAGCCCTTGCCTGCGTATTCTTTTTCCGGAACAGGGCGGACGTGTGCTTGTCCGGATTTTTCGCTGGTCCGGCGGCAGGGCACATGTCTCCGGTGGAGGGGCTTTCCCGAGGCGGCCGCGCGCAGGATGTCCAGGGCGGATTCCAGCAGGCATTTGGAGGATGGGTTCTTCATCTGTCCACACTGCGGCAAGACAGCCAGAAGCGCTCCGGCGGCAGGCCCGGCGCAAAATTTTTCAGAGTTTGCGGATGGAACGGGAGACATCCAGCCGCCCGGAAATGCGCCGCAAGGCGCGCACAAGCCCGTCCTCACGTGCCGTCAATGCCAGGCGCGCGGCCAGGC
>OMGS01000146.1_pt1 | contig 60880 bp, 48 predicted proteins | sample 1646081 | NCBI WGS metagenome assembly OMGS01 (sample SAMN05578591, study PRJEB25193) | human gut metagenome | biome: Human Microbiome; feature: human-associated habitat; material: feces | host: Homo sapiens | place: USA:Birmingham | reverse complement strand
ATGGCTCCGTTGTCGCCAACGGGGACAGCCCTTCGGGCTGCCTTCGGCCGCTTCGTCGGAATCCACGCCGTCTCGCGGCGAGCCTCTGCGTGTTCGGCTCACAGCTTTTCAAGTGTGAAATGCTGTAGAGTTCGCAAATGGACGCGCAAAAAAACGGGGAAAAGAGTCTCCCCTTCTCCCCGCTTCCCTAGAATATTTCGCGGTGCGGATTTCCACGGAAAATCCGCACAGGGCGTTGAGATATTTTCAATATCAAAAGGCTCTAAAGCAGATTAACTTTCAAATGCTCTAACATTCAGCGAGCCGGAATTAAATATTCATCGCGCCGCCGTCCGCAGGCTTGTCCGCACCGCCGCCTGGATTGGCGTTCTTGTCTCCCTTATTTCCCGCATCCGGTTTGGCTGCGGGCGCGCCGCTCACCGGCGGCGCGGAAACGTCCGTCGCGTAGGCTTTGGCCGTGCTTTCCAGAATGGCCTGGCCCACCACCAGCCAACGGTCGCCCTTCTTGCGCAGGGCCAGCCAGCTGGTCATTTTGGCGGGCGTGGTCACCTTGGCCACCGCCGCCGTATCGCTCAATTCGGTCACCTGCGCCTGTTTCAGGGATTCAGGCACCCAGGGGCAGTCCGGAGTCTGGGCCTCGCGGCACTGGGCCATCATTTCGCCTGTGCTCACGCCACGGGTGTACTGGCTCTGCAAACGATTTTCCATATTCAGCACGCTGCCCAGCAGATCGTCCATGCCGCCCAGGCCCAGCATGCGGCCCAAGGAGTCCAGCGAGCTCAAAGCCTGGTCCTCGCGGGTCAGGTTTTTGATCTGGTTGGCCGCGAAGGTTTTCAGATCCAACTGGGCCAGAAAGGCCGCACTGTCGTTTTTATTCAGGGCTTCCGCCAGCGAGTCCAGAGCCTTCTGCGGGCCGGAGGCAAAACAGGCCGTGAGCAGGGCCGCAAGCAACGCCGCCACCAGAAGAAAAGGGGACGGCCGACGTAGTATATTCATAACAACCTCGTTTACGCGCCGAAACGCGATAGTATCGTTCTAGAGCAGATTAACTTTGAGAATTGACATTCTCAAAGTTGACGCTGCCTTCAGCCTATCGTTGCTGTCGTCATCCGTAGCGCTGCTGTCTTGATCCGTAAGACGGCTTCGCCGTCAAACGGCTCAAGCAACCCGCTAGCGGCAACGGCTGACGCGCGGCAGAAATGCGGTCCCGCCTTGGCTTGCGCCAAGCGTTACGACGCAGGAAGCTACGCTTGACGACAGCAGTGAGTTACACAATAGTCAGTCAATGATACCGCTGTCACTATCCGTAAAGCTCGCAAGCCCGCCAACGGCCGGCGCCAGGCGCGGACGTCCGCTTTCGCAGCCGCCGGAGCAAAGTAACTTTGAAAAGTTACTTTGCTCTAACAAAAATACTATAGCGCGCTGGCCGGAATAATGCAAAGCCCCGCCCCGGCCGGGCCGACGGCGGGGCTTTTTTTCCGCGCGGGCTTCTGCTACAGGTAGCCGAGTCCCGCGGGCTGCATACCCGTCGGCGACCCAGGAGGCCTTTATATGAAAGTGATCATCATGTGCGGCGGCAAAGGCACGCGCCTGCGCGAGGAAACCTCGGTCAAACCCAAGCCCATGGTGGAAATCGGCGGGCGGCCCGTGCTCTGGCACATCATGTCCATTTACGCCCGTTTCGGCTTCAAGGATTTCGTCCTGCCGCTGGGCTACAAGGGCGAAGTCATCAAACAGTATTTTCACGATTACAACATCCGCAACACGGATTTCACCGTGGAACTCAAAAGCGGCACTATCATCTCCCACCCCGGCCATGTCGAGGACTGGCGGGTGACCCTCTGCGACACCGGCCAGGAAACCCTCAAGGGCGGCCGCATCAAACGCGTTGCCAAGTATATCGACAGCGACCGCTTCATGGTCACCTACGGCGACGGCGTGGCGGATATCGACCTGCACAAGCTGTTGGAGTTCCACAAGCAGTCCGGCACCATCGGCACATTCACCGGTGTGCGCATGCCCTCGCGTTTCGGCGCGGTACGCACGGACGCGGCGGGCAAGATTCTCTCCTGGGAGGAAAAGCCCGTGCTCAACGAACATATCAACTGCGGCTTTTTCGTGTTCGAACGCCGTTTCCTGGACTACTTGAGCGAGGACGAAAACTGCGACCTGGAAAAAGAACCCCTGCAACAACTGGCCGCCGAAGGGCAGCTTTCCATGTATCCGCATCCCGGCCAGTGGCAGTGCATGGACACCCTGCGCGATTCCATCAAGCTCAATGAACTCTGGGACAGCGGCCGGGCCTTTTGGGTGTAGCAGTCCGTTTTTTTGCCCTCCGGCGGCGTCAAACTTCGCTTCGGCCTCCAGTCATGTACCATAAGAGTACACTCTTGTCGGCTTCAGCTCGTTTTCCGTCGGAGAACAAAACTCCCGACCTGCCGTAGAGCACGCGCCGGGCTGCTTGTCCGCCTTACCGGCGCGCAAAAATTACCGCGCCGCAATGAATAAAAAGACAATCCAGCTTTCTCCCACGAGTAAGGAATAGTTATGTTTGCCAATGCCTATCAAGGACGTCGGGTCTTCGTTACCGGGCACACGGGTTTCAAGGGCTCCTGGCTGGCCGCCTGGCTCACGCGGCTGGGCGCGACCGTGGCCGGTTTTTCCGACGGCATCCCCACCGAGCCCTCACATTTCACGGCCATACATCTGGGCGCGCACCTGGAAGATCTGCGCGGCGACATCCGCGACCGGCAGGGCATGGTCGACGCCGTGCGGCGTTTCAAGCCCGAGGTGGTCTTCCACCTGGCGGCCCAGGCCCTGGTGCGCAAATCATATGAGGACCCCGCAGGCACCTTTGAGGCCAATATGCTCGGCACCATGAACGTGCTGGAAGCCGTGCGGGCCTGCCCTTCGGTGCGGGCCGTGGTCATGATCACCTCGGACAAGTGCTACCGCAACGACGAATGGGTCTGGGGCTACCGTGAAACCGACCATCTGGGCGGTGCCGATCCCTACTCCGCTTCCAAGGGCTGCGCGGAAATCATCGCCCATTCCTATTTTCAGAGCTTTTTCAAGGAAGGTCCGGCCTGCGCCACGGTGCGCGCGGGCAATGTGATCGGCGGCGGGGACTGGGCCCTGGACCGCATTGTGCCCGACTGCGCGCGGGCCTGGGCCGAGGACCGGGCCGTGCAGATCCGCAGCCCCTGGGCCACGCGGCCCTGGCAGCTCGTGCTGGAGCCGCTTTCCGGCTATCTCTGGCTGGGCGCGCGCCTGCTCGACAACGGGAACGCGCCCTTTGACCCGCGCGGCCAGGCCTACAACTTCGGCCCGGCGGCGGACGTCAACAATACCGTGGCCGAGGTGGTGGAAGCCTTGGCCCGGCACTGGCCCGGCTTTGAAAGCCAAATGGACGCGGCGGGCCAGGCGGGCATGAAGGAATGCACCCTGCTCAAGCTCTGCTGCGACAAGGCCTTGGCCCACCTGGGCTGGAAGGCCACTCTCAGCTTTGACGAAACCATCCGTTATACCGCCGAATGGTATCACCGTTTCTACCGGGGCCGGGACGGCGCAACCCCACCCGACATGTTGGACTTCAGCCTGGGCCAGATCGCGGCCTACGTCAACGCGGCCGAACAGCGCGGCCAGGTCTGGGTGCGCTGATGGGCGCGCATACCGCCGACGGACCCGTTGCACAGGAGGTGGGCATCGCGGGCGCACTGTTCCAGCCCCTGAAAATGATTCCCACGCCCGGGGGGCCGGTGTTGCACATGCTGCGCCCCGATTCGCCCCTGTTGCCCGATTTCGCGGCGGGTTTCGGCGAAATCTATTTCTCGGAAGTGCTGCCCGGCGCCGTCAAAGCCTGGAAACGCCACAGCCGCCAGACCCAGCTGTTTGCCGTGCCCCACGGCCTGCTCAGAATCGTGCTTTATGACGACCGCCCCGGCTCTTCCACCCAAGGCGTACTCTGCGAGCTGGCCTTGGGCAGACCGGAACACTACGGCTTGCTGCGCATTCCGACAGGCGTCTGGTACGGATTCGCGGCCATGAGCGGGGAAGCGGCCCTGATCTGCAACTGCGCGGACATTCCCCACGATCCCGCCGAAGGGGAACGCCGCCCGGCGGACGATCCGGCCATTCCCTATAGCTGGAAGGGCGCGGTTCAGGCCGGAGGACGCTGAGCATGGCCCGCCACCTGCTGCGCGCGGCCTGGGCTCCCCGTCCGTCCGACGCCCCGCCGCTCTCCGCCGGGCAAAAATGCCGCGCATGGTGGCAGGCCTGCCGCCCGCCCTTTTTCATTACCGCCGCCATCCCCGTGACCTTGGCGCTGGCCCTGGCCTTCCGCGTGCAGGGACATGTGACGCCCGGCCAGTGGGGCGTCTGGCTGCTTCTGCTGCTGGGCTGTTTTCTGGGCCTGACCATCGCCAACTTCGCCAATGACCTTTTCGACCATATTCTCGGCGTGGACGAAGGCGAAAACATCGGCGGCTCAAGGGTAATCCAGGCCGGGCTGATCAGCCCGCGCCAACTTTCCGTGGCCCTTCTGCTGCTGATCCCGGCCACCCTGGTTGTGGGCGCGGCCCTGATTTTCAGCCTGCCACCCGCGTTGCGGCCCTGCCTGTGGGCGGCCACCCTCTTTGCCGTGGCTTCGGCCGTCTTTTACGTGGCCCCGCCCATCCGTTACGGGCACCGCGCCCTGGGCGAGCTTTTCGTCTGCCTGAACATGGGCCTGATCATGGTAACGGCCGGCGCCACCCTGCTTCTCGGGCGCTTCGACCTGCGTTCTCTGGCCCTGGCCCTGCCCGTGGGCCTGATGGTGGCGGGCGTGCTCTACTACCAGAGCCTGCCGGAAATCGAAACAGATCTGGCTGCGGGCAAGCACACCCTGGCCAACAAACTGGGCAAGGACAAGGCCGCCCTGGTCTTCAAGCTCTGGTGGCCCGCCGTCTGGCTGCTGCTTATCAACCTCTGGGCCTGCGGCCTGGCCGGATGGCCGGTATTTCTGGGGCTGTCGGGCCTGCCCTTCTATCTCACGGCCTGCCGCCGGATCAACGCCGCCGGGCGCAGCGACTGGCTGCCCCTGGACGCCCACGGCCATCTGGTGCGCAAAACCTACCTGATCTGCGGCGCGGCCCTGATTCTGGGCGTGGCCTTTTGAGTGGTTACGGCGCGGCGCTCTTTTTCGGCACAAAAAAACGTTTTGAATATGCCCCTTCATGGGCCAACAGCATAATCTTCTTGTCAATGCCGCCGGCATAGCCTGTCAGGCTTCCACCGGCTCCGACCACACGATGACAAGGAATAATGATAGAAATCGCATTATGTCCCACCGCCCCGCCGACTGCTTGTGAAGACATTCGTTCCTTGTCGCAGGCTACAGCAATTTTTTTAGCTATTTCTCCATAGGTTGTTACCTCCCCATAGGGAATCTGACAGAGAATTTTCCATACCGCCTTTCTAAATTCACTTCCTGCCGGATCAAGTTTCAGCTCCGACACATGCGGTTTTTCGCCGGCAAAATAGCGATCAAGCCATTCCCTGCCCCGAACCAACACCGGAAAATCGTTCCGTTCCCGGAACTCCCCTTTCAGGCTGCCCGCGAAATACTTCTGCCCCTCCATCCAAAGCCCGACAAGAGCGTCGCCTTCCGCCGCAAGCATGATCCGTCCTAGGGGCGTTGTATGGTATGCTATACAGCCCACCGCATCCTCCCTTTCAGCAATCCCATTGGTATTTTTTCAAGTCCACATGCCTGTCGTCCTTCATGACAACCTGTTCCGCTTCCAGCAAAAAACGCTGTTCCGGCCATCCAGGCGCAAGCCGCCCCGCGTGGTTGACAACTCTGTGACACGGATATTCTCCATACAAATTCGCCATGCCAAGGACTTTTCCCACCAGCCTGGAATTCCTGTCCCTGCCGATCAGCCGCGCGATCTGGCCATATGTGGCGACGCGCCCTTCCGGTATTTCTCCAACAGCGGAAAGTATCTCGTATATCAAGTCTTCGCGCGGCATGCTGGAATCCGCGTTACAGTGCCGTGCCCCTGGCGGGAACAAAGAATTTTTCCATATCAACACCTTCAAGCTCCAGCAATCTGCGTTTTTTATCCACGCCGCCCGCGTATCCGGTAAGGCTCCCGTTGGTTCCCACAACGCGGTGGCAGGGAACAATGATCGATATTTCATTGTGCCCGACAGCGCCGCCCACGGCCTGCGCCGACATCCGGCGCAGGCCGCGTCGTCTGGCCACCTGCCTTGCGAGGTCACCATATGTGACGGTCGTTCCGTAAGGTATCCGCAACAGCAGCTCCCAGACACAGCGGCGAAATTCAGAACCGATCATATGCACCGGCGGCATAAAATCCGGCTCGTGCCCGGAAAAGTAGATGTCCAGCCAGCGTCTGGTTATCGCGAAAATCGGCGTTTCCCTTTCCTCATGCTCAGGATCAAGACTGAGGGCATAGAATTTTTCGCCTTCAAACCACAAGCCGGTCAGGCCGGTCTCATCGGCGGCCAGCAGTACATCGCCGACGGAAGATTGATAGGCAGCGGTATATTGCATCGTCACGCCTCCAGGAACTGATTGGAATCTTCGGGCGCATTCCGGCGATCCGCCATGGTATAGCCGCGCATTGGCGCGAGCACCGCAATGCTGTAGTTTGCAAAAGCGGTTGCCCTGCTCTTTTGCCGGCAGATGCGGTGCATTGCCGGATTCCGCCATTGTGTCACGCATTCTTCAGCTTTCCCATCTGGGCAGGCTGAGTCGTTTGCCCTTCTCCACCAGGGAAAAGAAACGCTTGGAGCGGGTACAGCCCTCCGCCTTTGCCGGCTCTTCCTTCAGGGAAGTAGCCAGCTGCAACTATACATCACTTTATCTTTTTAATGGTGATCTTAAACAGTACAAACACATTTTTCATTTCAATTTACTCTTTTGAAGATTATATTTAGCATTAAACAAACTTGAATATAAATATTATAAAATATAGTATCGTTCAAAATTCCCAACCATGATTTTTATATCAGCATGCAGTTATCCGTTGTCAGCAGTGGCATGCAGGCTGTTCCAGAGATTGACCGCAGCGTAACTTCTCCACGGTCTCCATTTTTCGGCCATGGTACGCAGCTCTCTGGGGGAATATCGGGGCAATACATGCCGTATTCCCGCGTCTGTTTCCAGAAACGCGTCTGGCCAGGCCATGGCCCGCATAGCGATATAGTTTGCCGTCCATGTGCCGATTCCCCTGATGCCCATAAGTTTCCGCATTTCCTGTTCCGGGTCGCTGCACCCGTCCAAACAGATCTCCCGCCTTGCGAGAGCCTTGGCGAGCGCCTCTATGGCTCCTGCTCTGGAAGCGGTGATGCCGAGCGGCCCCAGGCGCTGTTCCAGCGGCCCATCAAGACCGGCAAAATATTCCGGGGGCGGAAATATACGCGACAGACCTTCAACTACTGTCGCCACCGGAATCCCGAACCGGCTGACAAGCCGTTCCGCAAGAGCGGCCGCCGCCTTTACCGTGACCTGCTGCCCCAAGATTGCCCTGACGGATACCTCGAAGGAATCAAAGCAGCCGGGGAGCCTTGCGCCTTTCATGCAAAGGTTTTCCCGGATGGCATTCATGGAGGATAGCGATTCAAACACCGCCTCCGGGTCACAATATAGATCAAACATATTCCGGACTTTCCCAAGCAGCTGTGGAAGAACGGATAAAAGCGACTCGCTTAGAGACACCTCCAGAATATGCTCAGCTTCGTTATTTGAAACGGCAATCCATCCCGTCACCGGCATTCGCCTTGTGTTTGCGAGGCAAACCGTCCGGTAATAAGCATCTCCCCTGACCAGATCAATTCCAGCTATTGCGCGCCCTTTCAAAAATCGCAGCATCTCTTTCCAGCGGTACGGCGGCCGGTAACCAAGGGAGACTTTCAGCTCCGCGTCTTCTCGTTTCGTGGTGGACATCCTTTTGCGGATGTCGCCAGGCGTCAGGTGGTATTTTTCTTTGAAGGCATCGTTAAATCGGCGCAAGCTGCCGAAACCGGCAGCCATGGCGATATCCACGACCCGCAATTTTGTGTCCGTCAAAAGATTTTTTGCCAGAAGCAGACGACAGGTCTGCAAATATTGTACTGGTGAAACATGAAATTCTTCTTCGAATACCCGACGAAGATGACGGCCCGTGCAATGTAAGCGGTGCGCAAATTGCTCCAGTCTTTCACCGCTTCCGCAGTTTTCCTCTATCATTCTTGCAGCGCGTTTCGCCAAGGATGCGGAAGCGTCGGCAATCGACATCCCCGGAGCAAGTTCCGGCCGGCAAAGCAGGCATGGCCTGTAGCCCGCCTGTTCAGCCTCCGCCGCTGAGGAAAAAAAAGCGCAGTTCTCCTCTTTGGGCATTCTGGCGCGGCACACGGGACGGCAATATATCCTGGTGGAAGACACGCCAACAAAAAATCTGCCGTCAAAACGGGGATCTTTCGCGCAAAAGGCGGAATAGAGTCCTGGATAGTTGCCGTGCATCCTTGCGCCTGCCTCCATGTGAAAAGACTATACCGGGATATCCCCAAAGAGCTAGCCGTTTTCGGACATGGCAATGACTCCGCGACATCCATTGCTGACCAGCGCGGTCCGCGCGCTGCCCACATTTTACTGGGGGAGTTCACTGAACTATGCCGCCATCGGCAATTAACACACCGGCATTATCGATATAACAAATGAAAAAAAATCAAAGCGGCGGCGCGATGTCCTTCCGGAGATCGCGCCGCCGCTTCTACGCCGTTTTTTTCAGTTCGGGCCGTGCCGCGCGGGAAAGGGCGGCTTAATGAGGACGGCCCTAATTCTTCGCAATCCGCCCGTGCGTCTTCCACAGCCGCAACCGCCGCACTTCCGAAATACCCAGGCCCAGCAGGGTCAGGGCCGTGCCCGTGGCGGACATCCAGGTGATGCGCTCGTGCAGCACCAGCACTGAGGTGAGCACCGTGACCACCGGCACCAGATAAATGTAGACCACGGTTTTAATGGCGCCCAAGCGCTTGAGCGAGAATGTCCAGGTCACGAAACAGAGGGCCGAGGCCCAGAGGCCCAGAAAAAGGAGGTTCAGAAAATTCACCGGCTTGAGCAGGCGCGCGGCGTCCCAAGAAAAGCCGAAAACAGGCAGGCAGGGCAGCATGAACAGCAGGCCGTAGAAAAAAATCCTGCGGGTGGCCTGCAAGCTGCCGTAGCCGTGGGCCCCTATCTTGCGGGTCAGGATGGAGTAGACGGCCCAAACCAGGGCCGCCAGCACGGCCAGCAGGTCGCCCAAAGGATTGAGCTGGAGCACAGTGCTGCCGTTGAAGCTGATCAGGCCGATGCCCGTAATGGCCACGGCGAAACCCAGAAAAAAGTTGGCCTTGGGCCGCTCGCCGTCCAGAAAACGGAAGGCCAGCAAGGCCGTGAAAAAAGGCGCCACGGCCACGATCACCCCCACATTGGAGGCAAAGGAATAGGTCAGGGCGATATTTTCCAGCAGGAAGTACAGGGTCACGCCGGTCAGCCCGGCCATGGCGAAAAGCCATTCCTGCCGCCTGTCCGTCAGCTTGAGGCGGTGCGGGCAGACCAGCCAGAGGGCCAACCAGCCCAGCGTGAAACGGATAAATAAAATTTCCAGGGGCGTGAAATCGCGCAGCAGCACCTTGGTGGAAATAAAGGTAACGCCCCAGACGATAATGGTCATCAGGGCAGCGAGGTGTCCGATCAGCTGTTTCCGGTCCGTCATAATATTCCTTCCCGCTCACCGTTTGGCCGGGATGAAGATGCGCTGGTACTGTTTGGGCGTCAAGCCGATAAAACATTTGAAAAATTTCGTGAAGTGGCTCTGGTCCGCAAAACCCGCGCTCAGGGCAGCCTCCACCGGCGGCATGCCTGTTTCCAGCAGGGCCTTGGCCCGGGCGATGCGCACATTTTCCAGATAGCGGTAGGGCGTGATGCCTTTGACGCGGGTAAAGGCCCGCAACAGATAATATTTGTCCAGCCCGGCCAAGCGGCCCAGATCATCCAGGCTGATCCGCTCCGCATAATGCTCTTCCAGAAAAATACAGACCGCACGGATTGCGCGGGCGGCCGCATCTCCGACCTGGGGCGCGGGCGGCGTAAAGGGCGCGGCAAATTCTTCCAGCAATTGTTCCAGCAGGGCGAAGAGCAGCTCTTCCTTGCAAAAGTCCACGGACTCTTCCAGGACCATGGCGTGCAGATCCCGCAGCAAAGGAACCAGCTCGCTTTGCGGCACGATATTGGGCGCGAACATGGGCAAGGCCTCCGCGCCGGTGATCTGCCGGATCAAGCGGCGCATGGTTTCCTCGCCCACATGCAGACAACGCCAGTTCAGAAGCTCGTCGCCCACCTGGCTGCAGGCATGGTTGTCGCGTGGGTTGAAAAGAATCAGATCCCCGGCCTCGGCCAGATATTCCCTGTTGTTGCAGAGAACCCGGCGGCGGCCGCCGTCTATGCAGCCGATGACATAATGCTCATGAAAATGATTGGGAAAGTTTTGCAGCAACCCGTGAAACAAACAGGCCTCAATCTGCAGATCCGCGTCAAAACGGATCACGCGCGTCCCGCCCGGCATGGCCAACTCCTTGTATGAACGAAAAGTAGCGCGTCAGGCGAAGATTTTCTGGTACGATATTGACGCCGGAACAGCCGGATGAGCGCTGATCAGCATAGCCACCGCTCCGCCGTGTCGGCCACGGCCTGCATGTCATGGAAGAGCCCGGCGGTGTGAAAGCCGTCGGCCACGGCGTGATGTACGGAGACAGCCACGGGAATCAGCCTTTTGCGGCCCTGGACGAAGTGTTTGCCCACCCGGATCAGCGGGAAAAGCAGGCGTGATTCCGCATAGGTGTCCTGTGCGAAAGACGTGAAGGAAAGCCAGGGCAGGGACGACACGGAGCAGAAATTTTCCGGCGTGGGGGATCGCCCCTTGATGCCCCGCACGTTGCCGTAACGGGCCATGTCCGCCAGCACGGTTTCGTAAAACATGCTGAAATCCGGCGACCATTGGCTCCAGAGGTCGGAGAAGGTCGCGTCGTCCTCATGAAAGACGGTGTAGACCGGATTGCAGTAACTCCAGCGACCCAGGCGGCCCAGAACGTCAAAAGCCATGCGGAAAGCGCTGTTGCCCGCATTCTCTTCATCGCCCTGCCTGTTCACGGCGCGCATGATCACATAGAGCAGGATGGGAAAAAAACGGCGCTGCAATTGCCGCCGCCGACGCATCAGGCGGGTGATGTCCAGCGTCGCGGTGATGGAATAGCGGCACTTGAGCCTGTCGAAATAATAGGCGAAGTATTCCCGGCGCGGCCAGCTCTCCAGGTCCACGGGCGTGAAGACGGCAGGCGCAATGTCCCTGCCCGCGCCGCCCGCTTCCTCCACTCCGTGCGCGCCCGAAGCCGCCATGCTCAGCTCTTGCGCCGCGCCATGCCCAGTTCCATGAGCCGTTCCAGCAACCGGCCGAAATCAAGGCCGATGACCTTGGCCTCCTGGGGCACAAGGCTGGTTGAGGTCATGCCCGGCAGGGTATTGACTTCCAGCAGGGTCAGGTTCTGGTCCGCATCCAGAATGAAGTCGGCCCGGCTGTAGCCCCGGAGTCCCAGGGCCCTGTGGGCGGCCAGGGCCAGTTCCCGTACCCGGTCGGTCAGCTCCGGCGCGATGGGCGCGGGGCAGATCTCGCGCGCGCCGCCCGTGGCGTACTTGCTTTCGTAATCAAAAAAATCACCGGCTACGGGCTCAATGAGAATGGGCGGCAGGGCCTCTTCGCCCAGGATGCCGCAAGTCACCTCGCGGCCCTTGAGTTCCGGCTCGATGAGAGCCTCGTCCCCGGCGGCGAAGATTTCGGCCAGCACCATGTCCAATTCCGCGCGGTCACGCGCCCGGCCCAGACGCAGAGAGGACCCGCCGGTATTGCTTTTGACGAAAAGCGGATAGGGCAGACGCGGCTGCCAGTCCGCGGGCGGAGGGCAGGGCAGAAATTCCCAGTCCGCCGTGGGCAGGCCCGCATGCCGGAAAAGCTGCTTGGCCGCGGCCTTGTTCAGGGCCAAAAAAGACCCCGCCGGGCCCGCGCCCTGGTAAGGACAGCCCACCCGGTCCAGCATGGCCTGCACCAAGCCGTCCTCGCCCGGCGCGCCATGCAGGTTGATAAGGGCGAAGTCATGCTCCCTGGCCTGGGGCAGAAGCTGATCGAACTCCGTCAGCAGATCGAAAAAGGTCACGCTGTGGCCCAGCGCCCGCAGGGCTTCCGCCATGCCGCGCGCGCCGTTCAGCGAGACTTCGCGTTCACTGGACCAGCCGCCCGCAATCAAAAGAATCTTCATGCAACGCCCATCCTAACTGCGCCGACAAGGCGCGCTCAATGGTTTTTCCCTGTTCATAGGAACCCCGGATGCCCTCGCGCGCGGCCTCGGTACGGCCGTAGCGCGTCAGCAGATCCTCATAGCGTTCCTCAAGCGGCACACAGGCGTCGTGCCTGACCCGCTTGTCGGCATAAATCACAAAAAACGGCAGCGCGCAGATGCCCGCCCCTTCCGGCAGAGGCCAGGGCCAGTGCACATGCAGCATGACGCCTTGAGCCAGCGCGTAGTTACGGGTTTCGGCCACCGCCCACGCGCCGCCCAGCAGGGCGTGGCTGCCGCCGTGACGCAGGCAGTAGGTTTTGGCGATGTCGTGCAGCAGGGCGCTGGCGCGCACCTCCGGCACATTGACCGCAAAGCCCTTTTCCGCCGCGCGCCGGGCCAAAGCCGTGGCAATATGGGCCACCAGACGAGAATGGCGCTGCACATTGGGCAGCATGGCATACTTGCGCCAGAGGGCGAAACAAGCCTCGTCATCCGGAGAAGGCGGCGAAGGCGCGGAGGCGGCCGTCCTCAAACCCGGAAGTTCCGGCAGGCCGGACAGAGGGTGGCGGAATGGTTTCGCCGCGCCGGGCGCGGGGTCAAAACTGTTCATCCTGCAAGTATGCCACCGGCGGAGGGGGATGGCAAGACGCCCGCAACGCCGCCAGGGTCATTCCTTTCTCCGTCCGTAGGCAGAATTATTCTGTATCTATACAGAGTTATCTTTCAAAGGGAATTGTTCTATGGGCTTGTCATATGGATGAGGTAGTTCGGGCCCTGCGGGCGCAGTGTCTTTGCGCCTCCTGGCGTTTGGGCCGCCTATCGTTGCTGTCTTCATCCGTAAGGCGGCCTTGCCGCCAACGGCTGAAGCCCGGCGCGGGCAGGGACCGGGGGGCAGAATAAAACAACTGACGGAGAACAGAATGCCCCTGCACCCCCGCTGTTGCCGTTTCAAGGAATCGCACAAAAACAAAACAGCGGACCGGCCTTCAAAGGCTGATCCGCTGTTGATGACTGTGTTACGCCCACTCCCCTGGCCGCCCCGGACGCCGGATGGCGCCGGAGTCCGGAGCGGCGGCAACGGGAAGTGAACCGGGCGCCGACTACGACACGAACCGGCGCGCGTCGCCGCTGCATCCCCACAGGCGGTCGGAATCAGGCATAATTCCGCAAGGGATGGCCCTGTTGACGGAAAGGGCCGCGACGAGCAGAACGCGTGCTGCGCTCTAAGCACTCTTATCGGCCCGTCGCGCGAAGACTTGAGAGGAAAGTCCGGCCCGAGGGGACATTCCCGCAAAAAAGCCCGTTCATTCAACCGCGCGCGGCCTGCTCCCGCAGCTTGTAGTGCAGCAGCTTGCCGGTGGCGGTATGCGGCAGTTCCTTCACCAGGGTGTAGAATCTGGGCCGTTTGTACGGAGGCAGCATGGGATGGCGCGCGCAGTGGGCTTTCAGCTCCTCCACGCTCAGGCTTTCATCCGCCGGGAGCACATAGGCGGCCACGCACTGGCCGTGCAGACGGTCCGCCACGCCGATGACCGCGCTTTCCGCCACCTTCGGATGCTCGTTGAGCACGGCCTCGATCTGGGTGGGATAGATGTTTTCACCGGCGCAGATGATCATGTCGTCCTTGCGGCTCACTATGGTGACGCATTCATTTTCATCCCAGGTGCCCAGATCGCCGGTGTAATGGTAGCCCTTGTAAAACTTCCGCGCGCTCATTTCCGGATTGTTCACATAACAGCAGGCGGACTTGGCCGGGGATTTGATGATGATTTCGCCCACCTCGGCATTGTCCTTGGCCGCCAGTTCCGTGGGCTCGGCGTGGCCGCCCTCCTTGAGCCGGATCACGCGCACGTCGTCGTCCGTGCAGGCCTGCCCGGCGCTGCCCGCCATTTCCGGCAGATTGTAGGGGCGCAGAAAAGTATTCCAGAAGGTTTCCGTGGTGCCGTAGCCGTTGAAGATATTGGGCGTGAACAGCTCCCGATATTTTTCGCAGGCGCTTTTCTCAAAGGGACTGCCCATGGTCACGATGCCGCGCAGGGCACTGAGGTCCGCCGGGGCGCGCTCCTGGGCCCGCGCCAGCAGGGCGATAATGGAGGGCACGCCGATCAGGAAGGTGACCTGATGTTCCTGGGCAAAGGCCAGGCAACGACGGGGATTGAATTCACGCAGGATGACGACTTCGCCCCCGGCGTAAAGCGTGGGCGTGAGGCCGCCGGAATGCAGGCCGCCGCGGTGGAACCAGGGCGTCATGTTCATGGTCCGGTCCGTGGCGTTGAGCGGAAAGTGCATCATCACGTCGTGGGCGGAGAGCACTTCATTGATGTTGTTGATGGGCACGGCCTTGGCCCGGTTGGTGGTGCCGGAAGTATAGAGGCGCGCGGTTTCGTCGTAGATGTGCGGCCTGTCAGGACGGACAGGGTCGCTCCCCGGCCTGCCCGCCACGTATTCCCCGTACGGCGTATCGCCGGGCCGGGCGGGAGCTCCCTCCCCTACCGCCACCACGCGGCGCGGCTTGTGACGGGCAAAGTCCAGGGCTTGGCGCGCCGTTTCCACGAATTCCAGGTCATAAACAAAAATTTCGGGCGTGCTGTCGTCGATGATCAGGGCCAGTTCGCCCGGCGCCAGGCGGTAGTTGACCGGGCAGCTGACGGCCCCGGTCTTGTGCCCGGCCAGATAGCAGAAGGCGAATTCCGGGCTGTTCAGCAGCATATACATGATCACGCTGTTTCCGCCCACGCCGTCGGCCGTCAGGGCATGGGCCAGACGGTTGGCGTCGGCATTGAGAGCCCGGTAGGTCCAGCGCCGTCCGCTGGCCGGACAGTGCAGGGCCGGACGCTCCGCGAAGCGGCCCACATTGCGCAGAAAACCGTTCAGCCAGGTGAATTCATGCTCGAAGGTGTCCCTGAACATGGCGACATCGTAGGTAAAAGCCACAATATGTCTCCTATGACGGATAGCGGGATACGATAATGCTGGAATTCTGGCCGCCGAAGCCCAGCGAGTTGGACATGGCCGCGCGTACCACAGCGGGACGCGCCGTATTGGGCACATAGTCCAGATCACAGAGCGGGTCCGGAGTGGAATAGTTCAACGTGGGCGGCAAAACGCCCTCGCGGATGACCTGAATGCAGGCAATGACCTCGGTGAGGCCGCCCGCGCCCATCAGATGTCCGGTGGCCCCTTTGGTGGAGCTGGCAGGCGGCGCGACAGCCGCGCCGCCGAACACGTTTTTGATGGCCAGGGTTTCGGCCCGGTCGCCCAGCAGGGTGGACGTGCCGTGGGCGTTGATATAGCCGATGTCCGCCGGACAGAGTCCGGCCCGGCGCAACGCGGCGCGCATACAGGCCGCCGCGCCCGTTCCCCGTGGTTCCGGCGCGGTGATGTGATGGCCGTCGATGGTATTGCCCCAACCCGCCAGCACGGCTTTGACCTCCGCCCCGCGCGCCAGGGCATGGGCTTCGGTTTCGAGCAGCAGAGCGCCGCCGCCTTCGCCGATGACAAAGCCGTCCCGGCTCAGATCAAAGGGACGACAGGCCGTGCGCGGCTCGTCGTTGCGGCGCGAAAGGGCCTTGGCCTGCGTCAGGCTGGAAACCACGATGGGGCATAAAATACTTTCGCCGCCCATGGCGAGAACAGCGTCGGCCTCGCCGGAGAGCAGCAGCATGGCTGCGGTCATCAGGGCGTCGCCTCCGGCTGAGCAGGCGGTGTTCAGGGTCAGGCTGGGCCCGCGCAGACCGTGGGCAATGGCGACCTGGGCCGCGGCCACGTTGCCGATGACCATGGGCACGAAATGGGGGCTGACCTTGCCCGTACGGCTGGCCTGAAAAGCGTCCTGGGTGCGCGCCACAGTGGTGACGCCGTCCATGGCCGTGCCCATGACCACGCCCACACGTTCCGGCTCGGCGGCCACGGCCGCCATATCCAGGCCGCTGTCGCGCAGGGCCTCTTCCGCGGCCGCAAAAGCGTACTGCATGAAGGCCGAAGTGGTCCGGGCCACGGCATGGGGCAGCATTGCCGCCGGGTCGAAATCCCGGACTTCGGCGGCAATGCGCACGGCCATGTCCGAGGCGTCGAAGCGCGTAATGGGGCCGACGCCGCACGCGCCGTTGACAAGATTTTTCCAGTAGGCGGGTACGCCGATGCCGATGGGAGTGACCGCGCCCATGCCGGTGATCACCAGCGCCGTGTCTTTCATACGACTACCTTTTGGCCGCCGCGCCCTGGGATGCCGGAGGTTGCGCCACCAGATCGCTCAAGGCCAGGATGGTATTGGCATAGGTCTGCGAGTGATTGTAGGCCATCAGCAATGTATGCTGACGGGCGCGTGAGATCCCCGGCTTCCAACCATGCTTGGCCAGATAATTGGACAGGCTGGCCACCGCGTCCGGCACACTGAACAGATCCACCTTGCCGTCGCCGTCGCCGTCCGCGCCGTAGACCGCGATATTGGACGGCATGAATTGGCAGAGCCCCACGGCCCCGTAAATGGAGCTGGGCAGGGCGCGCGGGTCGGCATTGTCGTGCAGCAGATGGGCCACCAGCGCGCGTACTTCCTTGTAGGCCCAGTCCGCGCGCTTGGGCATGGTTTCGGCGAACCAGTCCAGATGCCGCTCATAGCCGGGCAGGCGCGGCAACCAGTCGCTGATATCCTGGGGCCGGCGGCTCACGGCCATGCTGGCCAAGGTATAGAAGGCGTTTTCCGGCACATCGGCCAGCACTTTGCCCAGGCGCGTCTCCACAAACAGCAGGGACACGGCAATGGCGGGCGGCACGCCGTAGCGGGCTTCCGCCAGGGCAAAGGCCTGGGGGTTGGCCGCGATGAACTCGCGGCAGAGCCGGGCGTTTTTCTCCGTGACCACGCCCTTGTAATAGAGCGGCGCGGGCTTGCCCGAGGGCGGCTTGGGAAAAAAGCGTCGCATATACAGCTCGCGCATTTTCCGGCCCATGGGCGACTGGCTGGGCGTGGCCGCCAGGGTGGACAGCAACGCGTCCACCCTGGGCCCGGCCAGACCGTCAGCGGCCAGACGTTCGGCCAAGGGCCGCCATGCCGGGGCCACGGCCTCGTTTCCGGCGACATTCCCGGCCGGGTTTCCAGCCACGTTTCCGGCCAAATTTCCGGCCAAATTTCCGGCCTGGTCGGCGGGCGCGGCGACCGAAGGGATCACCGGCGGAACCGGTTCCGGAGCAACGGGCGCGGAGCCCGCGGAAGGTTGAGAGGGTGAGGAAGAAAGAGTGGCGGGATTGTCCGCCGTCGGGGACGGCAGATCCCGTTCCGTCAGAGTGTCGCTCGTCGCGTCTGCGGCGGGCGGCGTGGAAGCCGTGTGTATGCCGCCGCAGGCGGCGAGCAGAAAGCAAAGGATCAGCAGAAAACAGCGCGGGCCAGCCGCCCGGCGAAAACGCGCGCGCTGACGCCGCAACTGCTGTGGAGACATGGCTACAGCTCCTGCAGAACCCAGACCACCTTCCCCAGCAGGCGCTTGGCCAGCAGATCGGGCGTCAGCGATATTTCGGGGAAATCCGGCGACTCCGAGCGCAGCAGGTAGCCGTCCTGCGCTCCGTTGAGGAAGACGCGGCGCAGCATCAGCCCTTCATTGGGGGCGAACAGGGCGTAGATCTGGCCGGACACCACATTGTTGTCCAGCGTGTCCACCCCCAGATGCGCACCGGGCAGGATGAGCGGGCTCATGTTGGCCCCGCGCATGCGCAGCACCAGCAGGCCCTCGCGGCTCAGCGAAAGGGGCAGCGAAATTTTACCCGCTGGCGTCAGTTCGGGCCGGGGCTTTTTATCGCTGTAGGCACAGTGCATGTCATATTCCGTACACACGGAATTTTTGGCCAGGGCATCGCCGTAATGGGCCGCGTTTTCGGCCAGAGAGGCCGGCGCGTCCTGCGGCATGTAGCCCTGCTCGGTACGCAGGTACATGGGCCCGACCCCTTGCTTGAGCCAGTCGGGGTTGAGTCCGTATTTCTCAAAGAGCTTCATATACCAGTCGCCCGGCACGGAATTGCGCCGTTTGGCGTCTGAGATGCTCGACTGGCGGATATCCAGCACTTCAGCCAACTCCACCTGGGTGCGGCTGCTGGTCGCCAGTTTGATGCGTTCATATATTTCCGCAAAGACAGGCATGGGATACTCCATAACGCGCAGAAAACGCGTCATCAGTGTTGCAGATTGAGCAGCGGCGCTTCGTTGGTCAGCACCATCTTGCTGTTGTCCTTAAAGGACTTGCGCATAGCCTCCAGCCAACGCTGGTAGGCATAAAATTCCGGAGACTTGCTGTAGGCCTCGGCATAGGCGGCCGCGGCCTGGGCATCGCCCTTGCCGCGTTCCATCTGGGCCTCGCGGGCGGCTTCAGCCAGAATCAGGGCGCGCTGGCGGTCGGCGTCGGAACGGATGCGCGTGGATTCCTCCTCGCCCTCCGACCGGTATTGCTTGGCCTGGCGTTCGCGCTCGGCGCGCATGCGGCCGAAAATGGCCCGCTGGTTTTCGGCCGGAAGGTCCGTGCGCTTGATGCGCACGTCCAGCACTTCCACGCCGAAGGGTTTCATCAGTTCCGAGACCTTGTCGGTCACTTCCTTCATAATGGCCGCGCGGTGCGAGGAGACAACCTCGGTAAGGGTGTACGCGCCCACCAGAGCCCGTAACTGGGAGTAAACCACGTCATCCAGACGGGCCTGCGCTCCCGGGATACTGCGCATGGTGCGGTAGAACTGGAGAGGGTCAATAATCTTCCAGCGGGCGTAGTTGTCCAGCACAATGGCCTTCTTGTCCACGGTGAAGGCCTCGCGCGAGCGTGCTTCATAATCCAGCACGCGGGAGTCGAAATAGACCACGTTCTGAATGAAAGGCAGTTTGAAATGCAGGCCCGGCCCGTACACTTCCGGAAGCGGCTCGCCCAGTTGAAGAACCAGGGCTTTCTGGGTCTGATGCACGGTGAAGAAGCACTGACTCGCCAGAGCCAGGATCACAAGGGCCACGATAACCAGAAGCAGCGGATTCTTGCGCATTACTTTTTCTCCACGGCCTGCGGGGCCTTGGGGGTCTGGGGGGCGCTCAGGCTGGGGAGGGGCAGATAGGGCAGCGCGCGGGCAGCGGCAGCGCCGTCCATAAGCACCTTTTCTCCGGCACCGGCCAGAATGTCTTCCATGGTTTCGTAATACAGCCGCTGCTTGGTGACCTTGGGAGCTTTTTCGTATTCCACGCGCAAGGCGTCGAAACGCGAGGCGTCGCCCTCGGCGTTACGCACGCGGGTGGCGCTGTAGGCCTCGGCCTGATTGCGCATGGCCGCGGCCTGGCCGCGCGCCTTGGGCAGAAGTTCGTTGCGGTAGGCTTCGGCCTCATTGATGATCCGGCTCTTGTCCTCACGGGCGCTGGCCACATCCTTGAAGGCTTCGATGACATCCTGCGGCGGATGCACATCCTGCAACTGCACCGCGATGACATGGATGCCCGCGCCGTAGCGGTTGAGAATCTGCTGCAGAAGCTGGGTGGCCTCGCTCTGGATCTTCAACTTGCCGTCGGTGATGGCCGAGTCGATCTGGCTGTTGCCGATGACTTCGCGCATGGCCGCCTCGGCCGCGTTGCGCACCAGCGCGGCGGGCGCGCTGACGTTGAAGAGGTATTGCACGGGATCGCTGATCTTGTACTGCACGCTGAACTGCACATTGACGATATTTTCATCGCCCGTGAGCATGGAGGCTTCCTCGGGGATAGTCCGCACCTGTCCCTGCTGGAAAGTAGCGGACTGGCCCACGGAGCGGAAGCCCACTTCGCTGCGCAGCACCTGGGTGACCTGCGGCTTGTAGACCGTTTCAATGGGCACGGGCCAGGCATAATGCGGGCCGGGACCTTCCGTGCGTTCGTACTTGCCGAAACGCAGCACCACGCCCTGCTCGTCGGGGTTGATGATATAAATGCCCGACAACAGCCAGAGCCCCACCACGGCCAGCAGCACCAGCAGCACCGCGCGTCCGTTGGGCACGCGCATCTGGGAAAGGCGCTTGAGCGGATTCGCATCCGGCCCGCTGCCCCTCTTGTTGAAGGGGGTACGCCGCGCGCGAGGCTCGTCGCGCTCGGTTTCGTCGTGATCCTGGTCCTGAGGAGGCCTAGGGGGAGGATTCTGCCCCTGCTGTCGCTGCCGCTTTTCTTGTAGTTTATCCCAATCCCAATTCATGGTAGAGGCAATACCTTCGCTTCAGAGGTGCGGGGCGCCCATAACAGTCCGCAGCGCCCACAACGTGAGGAGTAGTGTTTATAGATAGGACACGAATCCGCCTTGGTCAAGACGAAGAGAGGCATGTCAATAAGAAGAGCCGCATGAAAAAGGGCTGCATGGAGCGCCTTTTTTGCGGCCAAGAGAGAAATGGAGCCCCACAAGCGGCCTGGGACGTCGCAACAGAGGCGGCCTACCGCGCCGCCCCCGCAGCCTGCGCGTCGGTGTCGGCACAGGGGCTGCGCAGGGACCTGCCGGCCAGGGGCACCACCCGCACCACCCGCACCACATCGGCCTGCACCGCAAAATTGGGTACGTAATCAGCCAGATTCGGGCGCGGCGTCCGCGCGTTTCCGCCCTGCCAGAGCATAGCGGCGAAAAAACACGCGCAGCCCAGCAGGGCGGCGCTCAACAGGGCGTACGGCGCATTGTTTCTTCCGTTGCTTCTGATCATTGCTTGCTCCTCAATATTTCGCGGCAGATTTTTCCCTGCCGCCCTTCCATGGAGAAACAAGCAATATTGGTGCCAGACGGATTTTCCGGGCAAAAAAATTCTTCGCTCTATCGCTCTCTATAGTTAATGTTACGGCCCCAAGTTTAAAATCGGCGCCGCCTCCACAGGGCACGGGAGACAGCTGAAAAAAACGCCGAAGCGCATCAAGCCCGCCGGAAGGTCGCACATTGTCGGCGTTCCCGGCGGGCTTGATGCGCTCGCGGTTGAAGGCCCGGCTGAAAACCGGCCGATGCCCGCTGGAGCAGATCGACTTTGAAATGCTCTAAACTTCGCTGATAATGGGCACCACCACCGGGTCGCGCTCCAGCACGCGGCGGAAAAAACGCCGCAGGGAGGAGCGGATGCCCTCCTGCATGCGGGTGAGCTGGCCGGGCCGGGCCGCCTCGATCTCATCCAGCACCAGGCATTTGGCGTCTTCCAGCAAATGGCTGTATTGCTGCTCGAAGACAAAGCCCTTGGAAATCATTTCCGGCCCGTGCAGCACGCTGCCCGTCTCCGAATCCACAACCAGCACCACGATGACCATGCCCTCATCGCCAAGAATGCGCCGCTCCTTGAGCACGGCGGAACCCACGTCGCCCACGCCCTTGCCGTCCACCAGAGTGCACTCCACGGGCACGCGGTCCTCCAGGCGGAAAGAATCCGGCAGAATGCTCAGGGGCTGGCCGTCCTCCAGCAGGATGATCTTTTCCGGGTCCACGCCGCAGCTTTCGGCCAGACGGCCGTGCTTGACCAGATGCTGGTATTCGCCGTGCACCGGCACAAAAAGCTCGGGCCGCACGGCCAGCAGCATTTCGCGCAATTCCTCGCTGTGGGCATGGCCCGAGGCGTGGATGGCATGCACGCTCTCATAGAGCACTTCCGCGCCCAGGCGATACATTTCATTGATCAGGCGGGAAATGGCCTTGGCATTGCCCGGAATCATGCGCGAACTCATGACCACGGTGTCGCCCTCGCGGATGCAGAGCTGGCGGTGGCCGCCCAGCACCATGCGCGACAGGGCCGACAACGGCTCGCCCTGCGCGCCGGTGACCACCAGCACCAGTTGCTCGTCCGGCAGGTCCGGCACGCCGTTGTGGGCGTTGAAAAAGGAGGGCGGCAGCTTGGCGAAGCCCAGATCCCGCGCCATTTCAATATTGTTCGCCAGGGACTTGCCGCTGATGACCACCGTGCGCCCGCGCTCCCTGGCAAGGTCGAAGACTTCCTGGATGCGCTGGATATGGCTGGAAAAAAGCGTGATGACAATGCGGCCCTTGGCCGAATCAAAGACCTTGCCCAGAGAGTCCTTGACCTCCCGCTCGGTGAGAGAACGCCCCTCGCGCATGACGTTGGTGGAGTCCGAAAGCAGCAGGCGCGCGCCTTCCGGACCGGCGAACTCCCGGAAAAGACGCAAGTCCGTGCCCGAGCCGCCCAGGGGGTGGGGGTCGAGCTTGAAGTCGCCGCTGTGCACCACCCGGCCCACGGGGGTTTCCACGCCCAGGCCGAAACCTTCGGGGATGGAGTGACAGACCGGAAAGAAATGAAAGGTCAGGTCGCCCAGGGGCAGCGTGGTACCGGCGTCCACCGGGCAGAGCTCCACCCAGTCCAGGATTTCATGTTCGCGCAGCTTGTGCTCCACCAGGGCCAGGGTGAAGCGCGAGCCGTAAATGCGCGTGCCTTTGAGTTCCCGCACCAGCCAGGGCAGCGCGCCGATGTGGTCCTCATGCCCGTGGGTCAGCACGATGCCCAGCAGCTTGTCCTTGACGGCGCTCACCGCGCCGAAATGCGGAATGACCACGTCCACGCCCAGATGGGCGTCGTCCGGAAACATCAGCCCGCAGTCCACCATGACCACGCCGCCCTCTGTTTCCCAGAGCTGGCAGTTGAGGCCGATTTCGCCGAGTCCCCCCAGGGGGGTAATGGAAAGGTAAGGTTCGTTCATGCCTGCCGTCGTATGTTGATTTTCGTCATAACAATCGTGCAATTACAGACGGAATGGCTTCCAGGAAGCCGTCCGCGTTCATTAAATATGCCGGAAAACGCTTCCGGCGCAAACAAGGACCGAGCTTTGCCGCCGGCGATGCGTTCCGGAGCCCGCCGCAACAGGGCGCGCTCCACAGGCATCAGCGCTGCATCAGGTCGGGATGAAATTCACCCATGGCCACGTAAATCTGGGCCAGGGCCGTGAGATAATCGGCCTTGGCGCTGGTCAGCGAAGCCTGGGCCGTGGTCAGTTTGGAAGAGGCGTCCAGCACGTCGAAGTTGGTGCCCACCTGCTCCTGGTAGCGGGCCAGGGCCACATTATAGGCTTCCGTGGCCTGCTCCACGCCCTTTTCCGCCACGGAAATACGCTTTTCCGCCTCATGCACGGCCAGCAGCTTGGATTTGATGTCGTAGCCCACCTGGAGCTTCAGGTCTTCCTCTTCGTAACGCATCTTGGTCACCAGCCAGCCCGCCTGCTTGTCGGCATAATAGGTGGTGCCCCACTGAAAGACATTCCAGGTGGCGCGGGCTCCCACCTCCCAGGTGGTGCCGCGCGAGCTCCGGTCGCCCGAGCGCTGCAGATCCGGGGTATTGCCGGTCTGATTGATGTTGTAATAGGCCTCCACCTGCGGGTAGTAATCGCTCTGGGCCACGCGCTGGTCCTTGCCCGCGATTTCCACGGACTTGGCCGCCATATACAGATCCGGCCGCTGGCGGTAGGCGGCCTCCAGACACTGTTCCAGCGAACGCCGGAAAGACACATGGACCAGCTTGCCCGTATACGCGGCCCTGGCGGTGGCGGGCAGGCCCAGCAGGGTATTGAGCTTGGCGAGATAGGTGTCGCGGTTGTTTTCCACCTGGATCAGCTGGTTTTCCGCCTGGCTCACATTGACCTCGGCCTGGAGCACATCCAGGCGCGGGCGCAGGCCCACATCATAGAAAGCCTTGGTAATGCGCAACTGGTCGCGCAGCCGGGCCAGGGAATCCCGCTCGCTGCGCACGTTTTCCTCGGCGCGCAGATAATCGAGGAAATAGGTCTGGACCTGTTCGGTCATGTCCAACTCGGCCTTGCGCAGGGAGGCCTTGTCGCTGTCGGACTGGAGGGCGGCTTTCTGATAGGTGGCCAACAGCCTGAACCCCTGAAAGACCGGCTGGGAAACTTCCACGGCCCAGGAATAGGTGCCCAGTTCCGGCGGGCGCGTGCTGGCGGGCGAACTTTTCCTTTCCTGTTTGACCGCCGTGTAGCTCATGCCGAGTTTGGGGCCAAAGGCCCCGCGCGCCGACTTGCGCCCCTCTTCCGAAGAGCGGCTCTGGGATTCCTGCGACCCCAGGCTGGGATTGAACTTCAAGGCCCGCTGCACGGCCTCGGGCATGCTGACGGCATCCGGCAGGCCCAGATGCGCGTCCTTGCCGTCCGGGGAACGCTGCCCCGTGTAGAGCGGCGCGGGTGGGGACTTCATGGCTCCGGCCCCGGACGCGGGCTGAGCCGCGGCCACGGGCGGATCGGCAAAAAAAAGGGCAACGCAGCCCAGCCACAGCACGGCCAGCAGGCAGAGCGCGGGAGCGCGGCGGAAAAAGACGATTGTGCGCATGGCCCATAGCATACACGTACAGACGCGGCATTGGCAACACAGACTTTATCCCGGGCCAGGGCAATCGAATGAATAGGATGAACGTTGTATCCAAAGCGAAAGAGAAAAATACTCTTACGGCAGCCCTCCTGTAACTTTGCGGTTATTTTGCGAAATCCGCCTTTTCCGCGCGGGTGGCGTTATCGGCGCGTTTTTGATGCTCACATATCCGGAGATGAGGCATGCATTCAATTGCCCGGCAGCCTGAACCCGCCCGGCGGTGACGTCCGCGCTCGGAACGGGCGGTGCGGCGCTTTCCGCCTTGACGGGGCCGTGAATTCGTCTTTAACTAGCTAACTATACGTCAGCAACAGGACAATAACCATTATGGATGCAACCGCCGCGCGGTCCATTGATGCCGTCCGCCGTTTTTTCAGGGCCTATCTGCGGGAGAGAAACCCTGAAAAGACGGCGCACTGTCTTTGTGAGGATGTGCGTTGGATCGGCATCGGCGCATCCGGAACCATTGGGGAGGGTCTGGAGGCGTTCCGCGCGCTGCTGCGTGAGGAATTCCGGGCGATCCCCGGTCCACGGGATTATGAACTGCGTAATGCCCGCGCCTTTGTCTGCGGTGCGGACTGTGCCTGCGCGGGCGGCGAATTGCTGCTGTCCGGAACGTCGCCCGACGGCGAAGCCGCGCGCCTGGAAATGCGTTTTTCCGCCGTCTGCCGCTGCCTGGGAAAAGAATGCCGCATCTGCGGCATCCATATTTCCATGCCCGGCCAAGGGCGGGGCACGGACGGATTTTTTCCGGCCAGCCTCGGCGAAACCACCACCGCCGGGATGTCCTTCCGCTCCAAGGAACAAGCCTTTGAACTGCTCAAGAACAGCATCCCCGGCGGCCTTATCGGCGGCTTCATGGAGCCGGGCTTTCCTCTCTATTTCGTCAACGACAACCTGATCCGCCACCTGGATTACGACTCTTACGAGGAATTCGCCGCTGATATCCAGGGGATGGTCGGCAACGGCATCCACCCCGAGGATCGTGAACACGTCAACCATGTGGTGTCGGAATCCTTGGCGGTTTCCGACCATTACGAAGTCGTCTACCGCATGCTCGCCAAGGGCGGCTCATTCATCTGGGTGCTGGACCGGGGCTGCCTGACCACGGACCGGGGGCGCAAGGTCATTGTCAGCATCGTCATCGACATCACCCAGCAACGCCGGCTTCAGGAGCGGCTCCAACGGGGCATGGCCTCGCTGGAACGCAAAAACGCCGAGCTCGGGGCTTTTTATCAGGTGGTGGTCAGCGGCATCGCCAAAATCCTGGATGACCCCGGCTATACCCTGCTCTACGCCAACGACCAGTTTTTCGACAATCTCGGCTACACGCGGGAGGAGATCCTCTCCCTCTTCAACAACGAGTCATTGCGCATCATGCACCCGGTCGACGCGGCGGCAACGGATAAAAGCATCCGCGAGCTCAAGGAGCAGGGGCGCTTTTCCGTCAAATGCCGCTTCGTCAAAAAAAACGGCGAGTGCGTGCGCATCCGTCTGGACGGCTGCCAGACCAGCGAAAGCCACGACGGCTACAACGTCATTTACTGCTTCTATACGGACATTGAGGAACAGGAACGCCGCGACGCCGTCTACCAGCGCCAGCAGCACTTCATGTCCCTGATCAGTTCGAGCATCGCGGGCGGTTCCTTCATCGCCCGCGCCGAGGCCGGACGACCGCTGGCCTATGTCAGCGACAGCCTGCTCTCCCTGCTCGGCTACACCCGCAAGGAGTTTGAAAAGGCCTGCGGCGGCAAGCTGTCCGGCATCATCCACCCCGATGACCGCGGGCGCGTCCCGGCGGCCTGCGCGGACCCGCAGAACGACTATTACGAGGAGGAATACCGGATCAGAAAAGCCGACGGCAATCTGATCTGGGCTCTGGAAAAAGGTCGCCTGGCCACGGACGAGGACGGTGAACGGATTTACATCTGCATTCTTCTGGACATCACCGACAGGAAACTCCGCCACGACGAACTGGTGCAACGCACCCGCCAGGACCCGCTCACCGGCCTGTACAATCACGACTACGCCCGGCAATACATCCAGACCTATCTTGACATCCACCAGCGCGGGCACGCCTCGGCCCTGCTGCTCTTCGACCTGGATAATTTCAAACGCGTCAACGACCGGCACGGCCACCTGGAAGGCGACGCCGCGCTGGTCCGCTTCGCGGAAATACTTAAAAAACAGTTTCGCAGCCGGGATTTCCTGGCCCGCACCGGCGGCGACGAGTTCATCGCCTTTCTGCAGGACATTCCCTCCGAACGGGAAGCCGAGGCCATGGCGGACGGCGTGGCGCGGCGCATGCGCGACTCGCTCGGCAGGGAATACGCGGACTGCGGCCTGGCCCTCAGCGTCGGCGTGGCTTTCACCACCGAGCGGACCTCCTACAATCTGCTCTTTCATACCGCCGACGAAGCCATGTACCGGATGAAGGGCAAGGGCCGCGACGGGTGGGAATTTGTGCTGGACCGGGCGGAACGGGCCTTCGAACGCCATCTGCTCTTCAAGCACGCCTTCGGCATCATTCTGCGCATTGATCTCGACAGCGGGCAATACCACATCCGCTACGGCGCGCATGCGGTCAGCGCCCGACTTCCCTCGACAGGCCTCTATGAGCAAATGCTGGGCGGCGCGCTGCTCCATCCTGTTCTGCCCGAAGACAAAACCATGCTGCGGAAAAATCTGGGGTTGGCGCAGCTCCGCGCGGCCTGCGGGCGCGGCGAGGATGTTCTGTCTTGCGAATACCGCGTGCGCCGGACGTCCGGCGAAATCCTGTGGATAGAATCCCGCTTCCACTTCCTGCGCAACGGGGGCCAGAACCTGGCCTACAACGTCATTTCCGACGTCACCGAAAGCAGAAAACAGCGCGAGCAGATCCGCATCGCGGAAATTTACGCCTTCACCCTCCAAGACACTTCGGACGAAATTTACGAACTGGACATGGAGCGCGGACGGTATCAGACCATCCGCAGTTCGGGCGACGAATTTCTGCCCCTGCCCCCGGAAGGAACGCTGGAAGAACTCCAGCGCGCCGTCCGCGACGGCATGATCCACCCCGGCGACCGGGAGCGCTTCGACCGCTTTCATTACCGCGCGCGGGAAGCCCGAAACGGCAAGCCCGGTCGCGAAGACTTCCGCTGTCTCTGGCGGGACGGCGCGTATCACTCGGTTTCCATCAGCGTTCTGCCCGTCAAGGGGTCCGACCGGATATTCCTTGCCTGCGTCATGGGCATTGACGAGCGTAAACGGCTGGAAAATTTTTCCAGCGAAAACGAACAGCTGCGGCAAAACAGGCTGGAGGACGAGCGCTACCGCATCATTGTGGAACAAAGCCGCGGCATTGTGCTGGATCTCGATCTGGAGCGGCATGTCTACTACGCGCCCGGCCTTGAAAAGCAGTTCGTCTGCGATCCCATTGTGCGGGAAGGTCCCATGGGCATGCTGCGCTCCCTGGAGGTCCACCCGGACGACCGCCCGCTGCTGGACGGCTTTCACGCGGCTCTGCGCAACACGTCGGAAGGTGAAACAACCCTGCGCCTCAAGCGGCGGGACGGGGCCTTCATTTGGTGCCGCGTGGCCGTCACAGTGCGCCGGAACGCGGCGGGCCGCCCTACCCGTATTGTGGGCGCCGTCACCGATGTGGACGGCGACGTACGCACCGTGCGCCAGCTCCGCTACCGGGCCGAGCATGACCCGGTCACGGGCTACAGCAACCTGGCAAAATTCAAGCTGGACGCCACGCGCCTGCTCGCCGCGCGCGCCGGGCGCAAATATGCCCTGTGGCACTGCGATTTCCGCAACTTCAAATATATCAACGACATGTACGGCTACGACGTGGGCAACCGCCTGCTCAAGTACTGGGCCGACCTCACCGCCGCCAGTTTCAGTTCCGAAGAGACCTTCGCCCGCGCCACGGCGGACAACTTCGTGATGCTCTGCGCTTACCGGGATATCGCGGAAATGGAGACGCGCTTCTGGAACGCCGCGGAGCTGCTCGGGCATTTCGAAGAACTGGCCAGCAAACGCTTCCGCGTGGAAGTGGCGGGCGGCTGCTATCTGGTGGAAGACGGCGATGCCCGCGGCATCGACGACATGCTGGACCGGGCTACCATGGCGCAGAAAAGCGTGAAGCCCCTGGGCGGCAGCCGTTATGCCTTTTATTCCGAAGCCATGCGCAAAAAAATCTTCTATGAGCAGGACCTCGAGGCCTCCATGGAAAAGGCCCTGCACAACGGGGAATTCCGCGCATGGCTGCAACCGCAGATCGACATCCGCAACGGCGACAGCCTGATCGGCGCGGAAGTGCTGGCGCGCTGGCAGCGGCCGGGGCGGGGTTTCGTGCCGCCCTCCGATTTCATCCCCCTGTTCGAACGCAACGGCTTTATTGTCGATCTGGATGCCTTCATGTTCGAACAGGCCTGCGCCTATCTTGCCTCGCGCCGTTCGCGCGGCCTGCCCCCGCTGCGCCTGTCCGTGAACGTTTCGCGCATGAGCCTGGGGCAAAAGAGCTTTCTCGAGCGTTACACCACCCTGCGGGAACGCTACGCCGTCTCCCCCGGCATGCTGGAACTGGAATGCACCGAAAGCCTTGCGATCAAGGATTTTCCCCTGTTCCGCGAAGTCATGGCCCGGCTGCCCGGCTGCGGCTTCCGCCGGGCCATGGACGACTTCGGCACGGGTTATTCCTCGCTGAACCTGTTGAAAAACATCGACCTCGACGTGCTCAAGCTGGACATGGAATTTTTCCGTAACACGGAGGAGACACCCCGCGAACGCGCCGTGATCGAAAGCGTGGTCAGCATGGCGCACGCCCTGAACATGGCGACGGTGGCCGAGGGCATCGAGCGGCCCGAGCAGGTGGAATTCCTGCGCGCCATCGGCTGTGACGCCGTGCAGGGCTATATTTTCTCCCGCCCCGTTCCTCCCGACGACTTTGAGGAACAAGAAGGCCGTTTCGCCGCGCCGTAAACGAGCATTTCAATCAACGTTGGGATGCTCGTTTACGGCGGGCAAAACCCGCCGACCCGCATTTTGCAGTTGAGGATTTGCAGAGCGGTTAACGCATGTTACGCGTCAACCGCTCTAACTTATTCCCCCCGCTCACGCGCCGCGCCGCGCGGCTTTTTGCCATATTTTCCGGGCCGCTGGCGGCGCGGGCCGAAGTTCAGGGGCTTGCGCGGATGCGCGGTGCCCGTGCCGCCGTCATCCACGGCGGCGCTCACCCGCGTCCCGCAGATGAACACGCCGTGATTGAGCACCGCCAGCACATGCTCGGCCACTTCCTCGGCCACTTCCACCACGCTGTATTGCTGCCGGATGCCGATGGCGCCGATGTCGCGGCTTGATATGCCGGATTCTCCGGCAATGGCGCCCACCAGCTCGCGTGGGGAAACCTTGTGCGTATGCCCCACACTGACCCGCAGCTTGGTCATGGGCGCGCTGTTTTTCCGTCCGCGGGGATTCGAGCTGTCCCCGCCCCGGGCGTCACGCGAAGGCCCGCCGTCCGGGGCGGAACGCCGGGGCGGTTCGGCAAAAACATCGGGCTCGCGGGACGCGTCCTGATTGCCGAAATCCCGCTGCATCAGGAGCTTGAGCAAAGCGGCGGCCATCTCGCGGCCGGTGACCCCGCCTTCCGGAAAACGCTCGGCCAGAAAATCTTCCACCAACGCCAGCCAGCGTTCCGGCGTTCCGGCTTCAACAGTCTGGCGCACTTCCTCCAGCAGCCGGGAAGTGCGGATATTGTCCACGTCCCGCAGGGTCGGCAGGCGGCCCTGTTTGATGCGGGCCTTGGTGCAGCGGATGATGTCGCGCAGCTTATATTGTTCGCGCATGGTGACAAAAGTAAAGGCGCTGCCCACGCGGCCCGCCCGGCCGGTGCGCCCGACGCGGTGCACATATTTTTCCACGTCATGCGGCATATCGTAATTGATCACCGCGTCCACATCATCCACGTCAATGCCGCGCGCCGCCACATCCGTGGCGACCAGAATCTCAAGGCCTTCCGTACGGAAGCGCTGCATCACCCGGTCCCGCTGCGCCTGGGCCAGATCGCCGTGCAGACCGTCGGACTGGTAGCCCCGCTGCTGCAGGTGCGTGGTCACTTCATCAACGCCGCGCTTGGTGGAGCAGAACACCAGGGCCTTGCGGAATCCCTGCGAATCCAGGACCCGGCAGAGAGCGTCCATCTTCTGGTACGGCCGCACCTCGTAATAGGTCTGCTCAATGGCCGGAATGGTAAGCATTTTATGGGCAATGGTCAGCATTTCCGGCTCGCGCAGAAAGCGCTTGCTCAACTCCCGGATGGGCGGCGGCATGGTGGCTGAAAACAAAATCCGCTGGCAGCCGTCCGGAGTTCGCTCCAGGATGGCTTCAATATCCTCGCGAAAGCCCATGTCCAGCATCTCATCGGCCTCGTCCAAAACCACGACGTCCACTTCGTCCAGGCGCAGCGTGCCGCGCTGCAAATGGTCGATGATCCGGCCCGGCGTGCCCACCACGACCTGCGCGCCTTTGGCCAAAGCCCGGAACTGCCGTTCAATGAGCTGACCGCCGTACACGGGAAGAATCGTGACTCCTTTCTTCCGCGCGGCCAGCTTGCTCAGTTCCTCGGCCACCTGAATAGCCAGCTCGCGCGTGGGGCAAAGCACCAGGGCCTGAACGCCCTTTCCGGAAATGACTTTTTCCAGAATGGGCAGACCGAAAGCCGCTGTCTTGCCGGTGCCCGTCTGCGCCTGCCCGACCGCATCCCGCCCGGCCAGCAATGCCGGAACTGCCAATACCTGGATGGGAGAAGGCTCCTCAAAGCCCATATCCTTAACGGCGTCCAAAAGGTCTTGGGACAAACCCAGTTCTTCAAAAGATGCGGTCATACTTTTCCTGTGGATAAAAAATTCGTGTAATGAATAATCATAGCCCCATCCCGCCCGATGCACAATGAGCGCGAAAGCCCTGGTACCTTTTGCACTTGCGGGCGATTCCGGAAACAGCGCCGCCCCTACTCCACATTTGGAATATTTCCTTCCGAATTTGCAAATTTCGCATCTCAAACCGACTTCGTTCTAAAAATAATAATCAATAATTACAGTAGATTGATATAAACAATCAGCATGGCATACGAATTGCTGTTCCAGGGCATCACAATCATGGAGCAGGCTATGTTTCTTCTGTTATTCCTTGTGGCGGTCCTTGTCGGAGGGCTCATCGGCACCGTGGGCGTGGGCGGCATTTTGCTGATTCCGGCCCTCAACGTCCTGGCCGGACTTTCCACGCACACGGCCATGGGCACGGCCCTGTTCAGCTTCATCTTCACCGGCCTGCTGGGCACCTGGCTGTTCTGGCGGCACGGCAGCATCGACTGGCGCATCACCATTCCGGTCTGTCTGGGCGGCCTGCTCTGCGGCTATCCCGGCTCCCTTGCCAACGCGGCGGCTCCAGCCCGCCTGCTGGATCTGCTGCTCGGGGCCGTAATCATCTTTGCGGGCGTCTACGCCCTCTTCCCGGCCCGGGGCGGCAGCCTGGAATACCGGACCGTAAAAGGTTGGGGCACTCTCCGGCAAAAACTGTTCCTGCTGGCCATAGGCGGCGCGGTGGGCTTCGGTTCCGGCCTGACCGGCGTGGGCGGCCCGGTGCTTTCCGTGCCGCTCATGGTCATCATCGGCTTCCCGCCCCTTACGGCCATCGCCACCAGCCAGGTCATCCAGATCACCGCCGCCCTGTCCGGCAGCGCGGGCAATCTGGCCCACGGCTTCATCGACACGGGCACAGCCCTCTGGGTCACGGCCGCCGAGCTGGTCGGCGTGATGGTCGGCGCGCGTCTGGCCCACAGCATTTCCCAGGCATCCCTCAAAAAAGTGGTTTCCGTGGTCTGCATCGTGGTGGGCGCGTTCATTGTCCTGCGCGCTCTTCAGGTGATTTCCACATAAAAATAAAAACTGCGTGGACGCAGTTTTTACTTGTGTCGGCAACGGCGCGAACGCGACCGCGCCTTGCCTCCGAAACACTCCCCATTTTGACGCGACATCCCTGTCGCGGATTCCGGTTCCGGAAAAACTTCAGGAACTTTTCTCTGAAACCGGAAAAACACTCGCAAACGGCACAGGAGGAACTTCCATGCCCATCCGTCTCAAGGAACGCCCCATTTTCATGATCGGCGCCGAACGTTCCGGCACCACCCTGGTTATGGCCCTGCTGGGTTGCCATTCGCGCATCGCCGTGCCCGAAGTGGTCTGGTACTACCCGCGCTTCTATCCCTATCTGCACACCTATGGCGATCTCTCGCAGGAAAAAAATTTCCGCGTCCTGGCCGAGGAAATGGTCTTCGGCCTGAAAACCCCCTTCTGGGGCATGCGGGTCAACCCCCGCACCATCGTGGACGAAGTGCTGGAACTGGCCCCGGAACGCAGCTTCGCCGGGCTCTACGCGGGCATGCATCTGCGCTTCGCCCAGTATGTGAACAAGCCGCGCTGGGGTGAGAAGACCCCGCACAATCTCTATTTTGTGGGCCCCATGCACCAAGACTTTCCGGACGCGCAATTTATCTATATTACGCGCGACGGCCGCGACGCCTGCGTGGACTACATGGAATCCTCCTTCGGGCCCACCAACATCTACTGCGCGGCCCAATCCTGGAAGCGCTGCTGGAATGCGGTCAGGGAATGGCGCGAGCCGCTGCGGGACAAGGGCCTCTGGCTGGACGTGAAGTACGAGGAACTGGTGCGCGAACCGCAACGGGTCATGCGCGACGTCTGCGAATTCCTGGGCGAGGATTTCGAAGACGGCATGTTCGATTTCTACAAGACCGATCTCTGCAAGGCGCGCGGCGCTTCGCGCGACCACGCCCCGCTGGGCAAGCCCATCAGCGACAAGTACGTGGGCATCCACAAAGACCTGCTCTCCCCGCGTGATCAGCGCATTTTCGCCGCCGTGGCCGGCAAGGAGCTGGAGGAGGCCGGCTATAAAAACGACGTGAAGCCGGAAATGCCTTCCGAGCGGGTGATCGAGAAATATCTCGAATTCGACGGCCGCATCCGTGCCGCCACCCTGGACGGCTTTGAAGGCCATATCGTCTTTGAAAGCTACAACGACTGGCTCATCGACCAACGCGAAGAACGCCGCAAAAAAGGCGTCTGGAACCCGGCTGACGCGCCTGTGGTATTTCCCGTGGGAGATCCCGACGAGGAATACATCACAGGTCTGCGCGCCTCCGCCCGCTGGAAAAAACATTTTTCCATCAAGCGACGCTATGTGGGCGACGTGGTGCTGTAGCGGCCACGCCATATCCGTGCGGACCGCACGGGAAAAACTCTCCCCGGCGGGCCGGGCTGCGGCCCGCCGGAAAAGCCCCGGAGAAAGCTCATGTCCGACTCCCCTTCCGCGGCACGCCGCGTTCTGCTTATCCTGAGCGGCCCGGCCCTCCTGCTGCTGGCCCTCTGTCTGCCCTGCTTCGGCCCGCTCAACGCCCGTTTCGGCTTCGGCATCCTGTTCTGGATGGTCTGGTGGTGGATCACCACGGCGGTGGATATCAAACTGACCTGTCTCGTGCCCATTTTCGTGGTCTGCGTCTACAGTTACATGCCGTTGGGCAAGGTGCTGGAAGCCTATGTGCACAAAGAGGCCGTGCTCATTTTCGGAGCCACGGCCATCACCTCCGCCTGGGTGCGCTGGGGCTTCGCCAAACGGCTGGCCCTGAACTTCCTGATGCGCGTCAGCGGCAACGTGCGCGCCCAGACCGCCGGTTGGTTCATCCTCTGCGGCGTCACCTCCTTTGTGGTGGGCAACACCACAGTGGCGGCCATGTTTGCGCCCGTGGCCGTGGCCTCGCTGATGTACGCGGGTTTCAGCACGAATGAAGAGCGCTGGAACTCCAAGGCCGCGTCCAACATCCTCATTGCCGTGGCCTGGGGCGCCAGCGTGGGCGGCATGGCCACGCCCCTGGGCGGCGGCCAGTCCGTAGTGACCTACGGCCTGCTCAACAAGTATCTGGGCTACAACATCTATTTCATCGACTGGACCCTGCGCATGCTGCCTATTTCCATACTGGTGGTGCTCGGCGTGGGCGTCATGATGTACTTCATGAAAACGGACCGGGAAACCTTCGGCGGCAGCAAGGAGTTTTACCGCCAGGAGCTGGCGAAGCTCGGCCCCATGAGCTATGAGGAAAAAGTCTCCTTCTACGGCTTTGCCCTGGCCATTGCGCTGGCCGTGCTCCAGCCGCTCTACGCCCCGTATGCCAAGGGACCGCAATGGGCGTGGCTCCAGCCCACCCAGCTGTTCTGCATCATTCCCCTGCTCCTGTTGTTCTGGCCCTCCCGCACAGCCAAGGGCGAAAGCATTCTCTCCACCAGGACCTTGCGGGAACATTTTCCGATAACTATTCTCTTCATGTGGCCCGCGGCCGTGGCTCTGAGCAAAATTCTGGGCGCCACCGGGGCTTCCGCCGTGTTCGGCCAGTGGATCACGGCCTTTGTAGGCGTCAGCGACACCTTTTCCATCGTGGCCTGGAGCGTGGCGGCCAACGCCCTTTCCCAGGTCACCAGCGATACGGCGGCCGCCGGGGTCATGGTGCCGCTGGCCATAGAGGCCATGAATCACTGGCACGGCCTGCAATTCGGCGCGGTGCCCTGGGTCTGGATCACCGGCGCGGCCATCAGCTGGAGCTATGCCGTGGCCTCGGCCACCGGCGCGCAGGGCATTGTGGCCGGTTACGGAGCCAACCTGCGGACCATGTTCCTCTGGGGCCTTGTGGCGGCGGTGGTCTCCGTGGGCATCACCATCCTCTACTTCTGGCTGACCGTGGTGGTGATGGGCCTGGACTTCTACATTCTGCCGCCCGCGTAAGCCGTCCCCTTTCCCGCATGCCGGGCCTCTCACAGGGGGAGGCCCGCCCCTCCGTTACCGTGCCCGCCCGCAAGGCGGGCGCGGTTGACCTTTTCCGAGGGCGGCGGCCACAACCGGAACACCGCACAAAGTTCCCGGCAACCTCCTCCACGGAATACAGCCATGCGCAATGACTCCTTTCACTTCGCCTTTGTCTCCAACTCCCTGCCCGTGGCCCAAACCGTGCGCGACTACGCCGCTGCGCGCCATCTGCACATGGAAATCCGCCTGGCGACCATGGAGGAAGCCCTGCCCGTGGCCCGCGCCCTGCTGGACGACGGCACGGACGTGATCCTGGGCGGCGGAGGCACCGGCAAACTGCTGCGCCGCCATTTGCACCGTCCGGTGGTGACCATCGCCCGCAGCCATCTGGACATCCTCGAGGCCTTGATCTGTGCACGCGAACAGACGCAGCATATCGCCTGCACCTGCTATGGCGCGATACCCCGCTGGCCCGCGCTGTTCGCCGAACTGCTGCACGTCCGCCTGCGGCCTGTGCCCTTCACCACCACTCAGGAATTGGTGGCCGGAATCAGCCAGGCCGTGGCTCAGGGCGTGGGTTGCGTGGTGGGCGGGGGCATCTGTGCTGAAATCGCCCAGGCCCAAGGCTGCCGGGGCGTGGTGGTCAAACCGGGCGAGGAGGCTCTGGAACGGGCTCTGGACGAGGCCTTGAATATCGCCCGCTCCCAACAACAGGACCGGGAACAGACGGCCTGGCTGCGCGGCGTGCTGGAATCCCTGCACGAAGGCATTGTGGGGGTGGACACCGAGGGCCGTACAGCCACCAGCAACCGTGCCGCTGAAGCTCTGCTGGAAGGGATGTCCGCTCCGGTTGTCGACGGCACCGGCCTGCCGGAGAGCCTGGGCATCGCCAAAGCCCTGAAAACCGGCCGGGGCGAAGAGGGCATCATCCGCCGCGTCAACGGCCGGGAGCTGGTCATCAATACCCGCCCGGTACTGGTGGACGGCAAACTGCGCGGCGCGCTGGCGGCCTTTGCTCCGGCCGCGCGTCTGCGCGACCTGACCCGCAAACTCAAAAACCGCGGTCAGCGAGGCTTCACGGCCCGCCATAGTCTGGACAGCCTGTTGGGGGCAAGCCCGACCATGCACGCCTTGCGGCTTCAGGCCGCGCGTTTCGCCGATGCGGACGCGGCCCTGCACATCCATGGCGAAAGCGGCACCGGCAAGGAGCTGTTGGCGCATGCTCTGCACCAGGCCGGACCACGCAAAAACGGCCCCTTTGTCGCCCTGAACTGCGGCGCGCTGCCCGAAACCCTGCTGGAAAGCGAACTCTTCGGCTATGACGAGGGCGCGTTCACCGGCGCGCGGCGCGGCGGCAAGGAAGGCTTGTTTGAACTGGCCCAGGACGGCACCATCTTTCTGGACGAGATCGCGGACATCAGCCCGGCCGTGCAGATTCGTCTGTTACGCGTGCTGGAAACCGGCGAAATCTTCCGCCTGGGCGGCGACAGGCCCATTGCCGTCAATGCCCGCGTCATCAGCTCGTCCTGGAAAGACCTGGTGGAGGAGGTGCGGGCCGGACGCTTCCGGGCGGATCTCTACTACCGTCTCTCCCTGCTGCGCCTGCAAACGCCGCCTCTGCGCGAGCGGCCGGAAGACATCCCCGCGCTGGCCCGGCATATGCTGGACAGACAGGCCATGGCGCGCAAAAAACTTTCGCAACGCGCCCTGCGCCTGTTGGAGGGTTATTCCTGGCCCGGCAACGTGCGCGAGCTGGACGCCCTGCTGCGCCGCTACTGCCTGCTTTCAGACGCCGACGCCTGCGACGAAGCCCTGTTGGAAAAGCTGCTCGACGACCTGCGCGTCACCCAAGGGCGCCTGGCCCCCTCCGTCCCGCCTTCCGGATCTGCCGGGGCAACAGCAGGCCTCCCGGCCCCTACGGGCGGCACGCACGGACAGGGGGGCCTCAAAGAACGCCTGGAAAACCTGGAGCAGGAAATCATCCGCGCCGAACTGGAAAAATGCGCGCACAATCGCGGCCGCGCCGCCAAAAATCTGGGCATCAGCACCAATACCCTCTGGCGTAAAATGAAAGGCGGCCCGCGCTAGTGCCACTTGGCGCCCCCCTGTGCGTGTTTCCGTTCGTGGGAATGAAAACGCGCCCGGGTTCTAAAAAAAATCTTGAAAAAAGAGCTCTCTCGTTGCATTGTTCGCCTCGAAGCCCAGTCGCGGGCTCCGGCGCTTCCGCCCCTTTGCGGTGGACGTTTTTTTGCGTCCGCCGCTCCGTCCCGCGTGCGGCTTTGATCGTGCATTGTTACGGAGAACCACATGGAATTCAGCTTTTTTTCGATGATCGCCCAGGCAAGCCTGATAGCCAAGGCCGTGCTGGCGCTTCTGGTGCTCATGTCCATCGGCAGTTGGGGGATGATGATCCAGAAGTTCATCGCGCTCAACGCCGCCAGCCGTAAGGCCCTGAGCGGCGCCGAGCGCTTCGACAAGGCGGCCAGCCTGCGCGAGGCGGTGCAGTCTCTGGGTTCCGACCCGGCCTCGCCGCTCTATTACATCGCCCATCAGGGCGTGCTGGAGTTCAACCGCTCCAAGGAGCTGGGCAATTCCAGCGAAGTGGTGGTGGACAATGTGCGCCGCGCCCTGCGCCAGGGCGTGGCCAGCGAACTGGCCCGCCTGCAGCGTTCACTCTCACTTCTGGCGACCACGGCCAACACCGCGCCCTTTATCGGCCTGTTCGGCACGGTCTGGGGCATCATGAATTCGTTCCATTCCATCGGCATGCTCAAGTCCGCCTCCCTGGCCACGGTGGCGCCGGGCATTTCCGAGGCCCTGGTGGCCACGGCCATCGGCCTGGGCGTAGCCGTGCCCGCCACAGTGGGCTTCAACATTTTCATGGGCAAACTCTCCCAGGTGGACACCCTGCTGGTCAATTTCGCGGGCTTCTTCCTGAACCGCGTCCAGCGCGAGCTCAACGCCCACCGCCCCGTGCAGCGCGCGGGCGCCACGGAGCTGTAGTCATGGGCGCGAGCCTCGGCAACAGCAAATTCGTCTCGGAGATCAACGTCACGCCCTTTGTGGACGTGATGCTGGTGCTCCTGATCATCTTCATGGTTGCCACGCCCATGATGAGCCAGGGCCTGGACGTGGATCTGCCCCAGACCAAACAGGTGGAAGTCCTTCCCACCGAGGCGGACCACATGATCCTCACCGTGCGGCGGGACGGCAAGATCTTTCTGGATGAATACGGCGTGGACAACATGGAAGACCTGGAGGGCTACCTCCAGCGCCTGGTCAAGGAAAAGAACAAGAGCCTCTTTTTGCAGGCCGACAAGGAAGTGCCCTACGGCATCGTGGTGGAAGTCATGGGGCATATCAAGGCCGTGGGCATTGAAAAGCTGGGCGTGATGGCCGAACAGCCCGAGGGCGCGGCCCCCGGCGGCGCGAAACCCGCTGCCGCCGGAACCCGAAAGTAGGTTCGCATGCGCCTGGCCTCCTACGTTCTTTCCTTCTGCCTGCATCTGGCGGCCTTTCTGCTGATCTGGTTCTGGCCCAGCCATCCGCCGGTGCGGCTGGACACGCCGCCGGTGATGATCAGCCTGGTGGAAGGCGCGCCCGGCGGCAACCGGACGCCCTCGCCCATTCTGGGGCATATGGGCGAACCGGGGGACGGCCCCCAGGCCCCCACCCCGCCCGCGCCCAAGAATGAAATCGCCGCGCCCGCGCGGGAAGAGGTCAAGGAGCCCGCGCCCGTGCCCGCGCCGCCCAAGGAGGCCGCGCCGGTCAAACGGCCCGAGCCCGTGAAGGAGCCTCCCAAGCCGATACCGGCCAAGGAAGAGGCCACCCCGGTAGCCAAGAAAAAGAAAGACCTGCCCAAGAAGGAAGAAGCGCCCAGGGAAGAACCCAAGAAGCAGGAAAAAAGGGAAGAGCCCAAGAAGGCCGACAAGCCTAAAAAAGACGAAAAGCCCAAGAAAGACGGCAAAACCAAGGAAGATCCCATTGCCGCCGCATTGCAGAAGGCCCGCAAGGCCAGTTCTCGCGCCGATTCGGGCGACCGGGGCAACGCCATTGAGCAGGCCCTGGCCCAGGCCCAGCGCAAGGCCGGGGGCAATCGCGGTGGCGGCGGCGGCGAAGGCGACGGCCCCGGCGGGGGCGGTCTGGGCGACGTCTATATGGGCCAAGTCATGTTGGCCGTGCGTCCCAACTGGGGTTTCGCCTCGGCCGGGCGGGTCAATCTGAGCTGCGTGGTCCGGGTCAAGGTGGACATGCAGGGCAAAGTGCTCCAGGCTGAAATCAGCCAGAGTTCCGGCAACTCGCAGTACGACGCCTCGGCGGTCAACGCGGTGGTGCGCACCGGCCAGGCCGGGGAATTCCCGCCGCCGCCCTCGGCTGAATACTCGGACCTGGACCTGGTATTCACCTTCGATGAGCTCATGGGGCGCTAACCTGAGGAGAACGACGCTTATGCCATCCATCTTGCGCACGGGCCTTGCGGTCCTGCTCACAACCCTGCTTTTCACGGCGGTTCCGGCTGCCGGGGCAAGTCTGGCGGCGGCGGATCAGAACGGCGGCTACTCCGGCAAGGTGCTGGACAAGGTCATCGCGGTCTGGGCGCCGCCTCCGGCGCTCAAGGGCGAGTTTGAAGTCAGGCTGAAAGTTTCTCTGGATGGCCAGGGCAAGGTACTGAACTGCGCGCCCACCAAGGCCTCGGGCATGGAAGCTCTGGACAGCTCCGCCTGCGGCGCTGTGCGCCAGGCGGCTCCGTTCGGCACGCCGCCCTACGGCATGCCCCTGGACGTGCACCTGGCCTTCTGGACCGGCATGCCCAAGGGCAAGGCCAAAACCGAAACCCTTTCCAATGAAGAGGCCATGCGGGCCGAAGTTCTCGCCCGCAACAAGGCCGAGCGGCTCATGGGCCAGCAACGGGCCAGCTCCGTCGAGGAGCGCGCCCGTGAACGTGCCGAGGCCATTGCCAAAAGCGCGGGCCGGCCCCTGCCCGAGGTCGCGCCCGCGCCCGTGGCCCCACCGGCGCGCGCCAAGGCGGCAGCCGACGCCGGAAGACAGAAAAAAGCCGCCAAAGGACCGCGGGCCGGTCTGAGCCCGGACAGTCCGGCCACCGAGGCCATCAAACCCGCCAAGGAAAAGCCCGCCGCCCCCAAAACGGCCAAAGCCGAAGCTGCGCCGCCCGCGCCATCGGGCACGGGCCTCTCCGAAGAGGAAATGCGCCTGGATCTCTCCGGCGCGTCCGCCGGGCATGCGGCAGTTACGGCGCCAGCCCCGATGACGGCCCCGGCCGCTACGGACACGGTTACGACCGCGCCGCGGAGCGGACAGAACGAGTCCCGGAGTATGGCGCAGGACCAGTACGACCCGCGCTACCGTAAGTATTTTTCCACCATTACCTGGAATCTGCGCAACGCCATGTTCATTCCCGCGGAAACAGCGCCGGGCACCTATTATGCCACGGTGCGTCTGCAGGTGGACGCCGCGGGCGCCATCAAGAAATCCACCCTGTTGCAGAGCAGCGGGGACCAGCGACTTGACAAATTCGTGCTCCAGGGCATACGCCGGGCGGGCAGCGTGGAACCGCCGCCCGCAGGCCTCGGCAACACGTTGGATCTCACCTTTACACTGGTGCGCCGCTGACGCGCGCCGACCGAATGAGGAATACCGAGCCATGAAAAAAACCCTTCTTCTCCTGGCCCTGGCTCTCTCCGTGGCGCTGGGGCCGTTGCCCGGCACCCGGGCCGAGGCGGCCATGCGCGTGGATATCATGAATCCCGGCCAGAATATCGTCAATCTGGCTTTGGCCGCCCCGCTCAAGGGCCCCCAGGCTCAGGCCACGGGCATGGGCGCGGAATTGCAGACCCTGGTGGAGCAGAATCTCAGCTTCCTGCCTTTCATGCGCCTCACGGACCCCAAGGCCGTGCTGGGCGGCGTGGTGCTGGCGGGCTACGAACCGCCCGCTCTGGACTTCAAGCGTTTCCAACTGGCCGGTTCGGACATTGTGGTCACCACCTTCTGGCCCGACGGCGACAGCGGCACCAAACCCGTCCAGATCCGCGCTTTTGAAACCAATACCGGCGGCCGCCTGTTCGGCAAGGAATATCCCAAAGTCAACAAGCGCGATCTGCCCGAAGTGGCCGACCGCTTCTGCGCCGACCTGCTGGAAGCCCTGACCGGCAACGGCGCCTTTTTCCGCTCCACCCTCGCTTTTGTGAAAAAGACCGGCAAAATGAGCGCCAACGTCTGGCTGGTCAAGCCCACGGGCCGCGACCTGCGCCAGATCACCAACATTCCGGGCGAGGCCCTTTCCCCGGCCTGGTCCCCGGACGGCCGCTTTGTGGTCTTCAGCCACATCGACCCCAAATCCCACGCCCTGGGCGTGTGGGACCGCTCCACCGGCAAGGTGCAGCGCATCCGCTTCCCCGGCAACGTGGTCATCGGCCCGGCTTTCATGCCCGACAACAAGGTGGCCGTGGCCCTCTCCAACGGCAAGTATCCGGTCATCTTCCTGCTCAACCACGTTTTCCAGAAGGAACGCGTGCTGGAACAAAGCAACGCCATCAACGTTTCGCCCACCTTTGACAGCACGGGCACCAAGATGGCCTTCACCTCCTCCCGCCTGGGCGGCCCGCAGATCTTTCTCAAGGACCTGGGCAGCGGCAGCATCACCCGGGTGAGCAAGAACGGCACCTACAACACCGAGGCCAACCTCTCCCCGGACGGCACCCTGGTGGTCTACAGCCGGATGACCGATTTCGGCCACCGCATTTTCGTGCAGGACATGCTCACGGGCATGGAGCGCCAGATCACTTTCGGGCCCGGCAGCGACGAGCAGCCTTCCTTCTGCGCGGACAGCTACTTCATCGCCTTTGCCTCCACCCGCAACGGCGGACGCGGCATCTACCTGACCACCCGCCACGGCGGCGACGCCAAGCAGGTGCCCACCGGCGGCGGCGCGGCCTCTTTCCCGCGCTGGGGCATGCCGGTGACGCAGAAGTAATTTTTCGCTCAATGCGGCGGAAAAACGTATTTTTACCCGGTCGTCTGAAATTTTTTCAGAGGCCGGGTAAAAAAAATTTTACGAATCAGCCTTCCATACCTTGACAAAAATAGAAGGGCAGATACCATCTCTCTCGCGTGGTCAAGGGATCACGCGTTGTGCAGAAAGGAAAGGTACTTTTTTTTTGGAGTATGAGCTGTTCAGGAGGACACACACATGAAACGCTACGCTCTTATTCTCGCTCTGGTTATGGCCCTGGCCGCCGGTTTCGGCTGCGCGAAGAAAACCACCGGTGAACCCGGCTACGATGACGGCCTGACCCCTGAAATGCGCGCCGCCATTCAGCAGATCACTGATGCCCGCGTGTACTTCGCTTTCGACAAATTCAACATTCAGCCCGAATACAAAGACATGCTGAAGACCAAGGCTGAGCTGATGAAGAAATACCCCAGCATTCGCGTGCGCATTGAAGGCAACTGCGACGACCGCGGCACCCAGGAATACAACCTGGCCCTCGGCGAACGCCGCGCCCGCGCCGCCTATGAATACCTGGTCACCCTGGGCGTGAACCCCAGCCAGCTTGAAATGATCAGCTACGGCAAGGAAAATCCGGCCGTTCAGGGCACCGGCGAAGCCGTGTGGGCCAAGAACCGCCGCGACGACTTCCGCGTGATTGCCCACTAGGCATCCGCTGATTCCGTCTCTTCAAGGCCGCCCTCACGGGCGGCCTTTTTTGCACCGGGCCAACCGTAGACGGTCGGCAGAGCAGACGCATCTAAAAAGTTTTTATTCCCCGATAGATTGGGGAACGAACAAAAAAGAGGCGAAGCCACCTTTGCTCCGCCGGAGCGAAGCGCAGGCGGATGGCTGGCGCCGGGAGAATCCTAAAAAATAGGATTTTTGCGGGCCGGCAAGGAAAATGGCACTTTTTGCGCGGAAACCGACCGGAAGGCGGCCCAAAGGGCCGTGCCCGTTGGGCGAGCCGGGCGAGCCTTACGAGCATTGAGAGCAGCGCTGTACTCAAGTACATGAGCAGCAAAAAGCGCCAGATGACGCAGCCAGCACACAAAAGGCTGGTTTTGACGGATCATCACGGCAAATAACAGGCCTGCAAAGCCTGGAATTAGATGCGTCTGCCCTGGCCGGTCAGGGCAGCCCACGCCGGACATCGCGGGCCGCATTTGCCAGCCCGCCGCTTTTATGGGAAAAAACGGATTAGAGTAATTCACGGTTGAAAAGAGTGAATTGCTCCGGCGGCCGCGTGAGTGGACTCCGCGCCCGTTAGCCCAAAAGCGTTTACGGGCATCGACAGCCGCGCTAAACCGCGTTTTAGCATTGCTGTCGGCATCCCTACGGCTCCAAGGCCCGCCAACGGCTGCCGCTTCCGCGGCACGCGGGCGGCGTAGAGTTTGCGCTGTAATGAACGGCAAGGAGAACAAAAGCATGCGCGACATTCTGGTGGGCGTCAGCGGGGCCAGCGGCATGCCTCTGGCTTTGTGCGTGTTGCGCGCTCTGGCCGCCATGCCCGGCGTGCGGACCCATTGCGTTGTCTCAGAGGGCGCGCATGCGGTTCTGCGGGCCGAGTGCGGGGCAGGGCCGGAACTGCTGACCGCCTGTGCCGACTATGTTTATGAGCCGGACAATCTGGCCGCCGGTCCGGCCAGCGGTTCCTGGTGGCACGGCGCGGAACCCGCCGCCATGCTCGTCGTGCCCTGTTCCATGGGCACGCTGGGCGCGCTGGCCTCCGGCGCCACCCGCAATCTGCTTCAGCGCGCGGGCGACGTGGCCCTCAAGGAAGGCCTGCGCCTGGTGCTGGTGACGCGTGAAAGTCCGCTTTCCGCCGTGCATCTGCGCAATATGCTGACCCTACGCGAGGCCGGGGCCGTGATCATGCCCTTTTCCCCTGGTTTTTACCTGCGTCCGCAAAGCCTGGAGGATCTGCTTCTTCAGACCAGCGGGCGGATTTTCGATCAACTGGGCCTGGCGCACTCTCTGGGGCGCTGGGCTGACGCATAATATTACGAGGCAAAACTATGAGCGAGATTACCTGGTACGGCCATTCGGCCTTCAAGATCAGCGCCCCGCAGGCGCATGTGGTTATTGATCCCTTTTTTACGCCCGCTTCCGGAGTGAACGCGGAAAGTCTGGGCCCTGTGGACATGGTGCTGGTCACCCACGACCACGGAGACCATGTGGGCGATTCCGTGAACATCTGCCGCAAAACCGGGGCCATGCTCGGGGCCATCGTGGGCACGGCGGACAAGCTGATGGAGGCAGGCGTGCCCCAGGCCCAGATCCTCAACGGCATCGGCTTCAACATGGGCGGCACCATGGAATGCAAGGGCATCAGGGCCACCATGACCCAGGCCTTCCATTCCAGCGATTCCGGAGCCCCCGCGGGCTACATTATTGAAATGCCCGACGGCCTTGTCGTCTACCACGCGGGCGACACCTGCATTTTCAGCGGCATGGAACTCTGGGGACAACTCTACCATATTGATGTGGCCCTGCTGCCCATCGGCGGCGTGTTCACCATGGACGCCCGCCAGGCGGCCATGGCCTGTAAACTGCTGGGTTGCAAGTCCGTCATTCCCATGCACTGGGGGACCTTCCCGGTGCTGGCCCAGAGCGCCGCGGACTTCCAGGCCCGGCTGGCCGAGGTCTGCCCCGCCTGCGACTGCATTGCCATGCGCCCTGGACAGAGCCTCTCGTTTGTGTAGGCAGTGAGTTTGGAACTCATCGGGCGTCAGTTGTGAATGAGAAAAAGCAAAGGACCGACAGATGTCGGTCCTTTGCTTTTTCAGACGCTTAAGGAAGCACTGATTAATGAAAATTTTTGTTCTCTGCCAAGGGCGGCGAACTGCGGGCGGAGGGCAAAAAGATCATTAATCAGCGCTTCCTTAATACACGACGCTGTAGGACATCACCTCGGGCCGGTGGAAAAAAAACTCCACCCGTCGGTTAACGGCCCGGCTTTCCTCGTCGATGCCGGGCTTGAGCGGGCGCGTGTCGCCGTAGGCCACGCCGCGCAGGCGGGTGGGCTTGACGCCGTGGTCGGCCAGATAGTGCAGCACCGCTGCGGCCCGGGCGCCGGAGAGCTCCCAGGCCGAGGCATAGGGCGGCCTGGCCTCGGTACTGTCGGCATGGCCGCGCACCACCAGGTAGAGATTGTATTCCTTCAGAATCTGTAAGACGCTGCCCAGCACTTTTTCGCCTTCAGGCAGAAAATCCACGGAACCGGCCTTGAACATCACGTCGGAATTGACACGCAGCTGCACGCCCACGTCGTCGGCGCTGATGCCCGAGGAACTCTGCGGCACGGCATCGGCCATGAGCATCTGTTTGATTTTCTGGGCAATGGCGTAGTGGGATTTTTCCACTTCATTGATCTTGAGATCCCTGGTGTCGATTTTATCGGTGTTCTGGATAAAGGGGTTGTTGGACACCGGCGAGGTGGAGCTGGAATCAAAGTTGCGCTCGCCGCTGAAATAGGCGGCAAGGCCGGCCCTGGTCTCCGGGGGCACCATGTTGAGCACCCAGAGCAGAAGAAAGAAGGCCATCATGGCCGTCACAAAGTCGGCGTACGCGACTTTCCAGGCGCTGCTCATAGTTTTTCCTCACGATAAAAAGCAAAAGCCGGGACGCGCCCGGCTGTGGACTCGGCTCCCGCCGACGGCGAGAAGAGCGGCCGGGCTCGGGGCTAGCCGTTTTTGAGCTTTTCTTCCATTTCCGCGAACGTGGGCCGGAACGGATAGGGAATGGTCCGGCGGCCGTATTCCACGGCAATCAGGGGGGTGGACCCGCGAATGGCGGCGGCCACGGCCTCCTTGATGGAATGATAATAAAAATGTTCCTCGGAGACAAAGTTTTCCAGCTTGGCGCCCATGGGGCCGAACAGGCCGTAACAACAGAGAATGCCGAAAAACGTGCCCACCAGGGCCGCGCCGATGTAGTGGCCCAGCACTTCCGGGGGCTCGTTGATCTTGCCCATGGCCAACACCACGCCCAGCACGCAGGCCACGATGCCCATGCCCGGCATGGATTCGGCCATATGGCTCACGGCATGGGCCGGCAGGATGCCTTCCTCGCGCATGGTGGCGATGTCCACGTCCATGAGGCTGTCGATGTCCGCCGGGTCGCCGGTGGTCAGGTAGACGCGCAGGGTGTCGCCGATGAAGTTGACGATCCTGGTGTCCTTGGACACGTTGGGGTATTTGCTGAAAATGGGACTGGCTTCCGGCTTTTCCACGTCGCTTTCAATACTGATGACGCCTTCGCGGTGCATCTTGGAAAACAGCGCGTAAAGCAGGGCCAGGGTTTCCAGATAGCGCGATTTGCTGGAGCCGGGGTCCGCGAACAGATGCTTCAGGCTTTTGACGATCAGGCTGAAAGTGTACTTGGTCTGGGAACCAAAGAACGCGCCCAGACCGCACCCCAGAATAATGATGAATTCCGCAGGCTGGAAAAGTACGCCCCATTCGCCGTGGGCCAGGGTGTAGCCGGTAAACACCGAGGCCGCAACGATGGCAAGACCTATTAATAAGTACATACTTTGCCGCCTGTACGCTCAATCCATGACTGTCGTCCGTCCGCGTCGGCATCCGTCGCCAACGGGACTGGGCCTGCCCTCGGTGGGCCGCTTCTCGTGCCTGATTGCGAAAAAACGTGGTTTTTCGCTGACTCCGGCGGCTATGCCGCCGCAAAACCCTAACGGGTTTTGTGTGTCTAATTTTTCCAATGAGACATTAGCATTCTCAACGGTCGGCTAAAAAAAATCTTTAGCCTCGGGCCGGGAAAAGGCAAACCCGGCTTTCCCGGAGCGGGGCCCGAAGTCCCGCGCTCGCTCCCGCAGGCCGCACGCCGCTATTTGCCGAAAAGCCCGCGCATCAGCCCGCCCGCGCCCTCAAGGCCTTTTTTCATCACGCCGCCCGCACCCTCCGCGCCGTTCCGGGTCGCGCCTCCAGCCGCCTTGCCGCTGTCCAGCAACGCGCCAGGCAGTTTTCTCGCCATATCCAGGGCGAATTTGGGGTCGACGCCGTAGGAAATATTGCTGAAGGGCCCCTTGGCCACCACGGGAATGGTCATGCCCAGGGTTTTGATGTCCGCCGTGGCGTCCAGGTATTCGCGCGGCAGGCTGGCCAGGGCCCGGCCCGAGGCGTTGAGCCCGGCGGAGCTGACCGTGATGGGCTGGGCCGTCACTTCGCCGTTGCGGGCCGTGAAAGGCACGCGCACCAGATCAAAGCGGTCGGGCACCGCGCCTTTTTTGCCGGTCAGGCCCGGCACGTTCTGAGGCAGGGCGGACATGGCCTCAAGATGCATGTTGCGCACTTCCAGCACGCCCCGGCCGTTGAGCCCGGCCAGCATGGCCTTGGTGTCCGCGCCGCGCATGCTCAGGTCCGCGTCCAGCGCTGCGACGCCGTCCACCGGACGGCCCTTGCCCAGAGCTTCCAGCAGGCCGCCCACATTGACGCCCGCGGCCGTAGCCTTGAGACTGTATGCCTTGCTCGGCAGATCGGCAACGGCCGACCCCTTGATGCTGCCGCCGCTGCCCAGGGCGCAGCTCAAGGAGGTGACGGTGTAGCGGCCTTTTTCACCCTTGAGAATAAAGGCGATGTCCGTGACGCTCAGTTTGCCCTGGCGCACTCCGGCCAGAGCCGCGCGCAGATTCACGCCGGGCCGGTTTTGCGCGGATTGCACGGATCGGGCGGACTGCGCGGAACTCCCGGACGACGCTCCGCCCTGGGCCTTGCCTTCAGCCGCTTTGCGGGACGGCGCGGCGGATGTGCCGTTTTGGGGCAGGGGCAGGTACTTGTCCAGATTGATCATACCGGTCTGGATGCCGCCGGATATGGCCAAGGGTGTGCCCAGGGCCAGGCTCAGGTCTCCGCGCACCGGAATATCGTCCAGCTGCATGACGATCTGGCGCAGATGCAGGGTGTCGTCCGCGTATTCCAGAACGCTTTTGAAGCTCAGCACGTCGTTGTCCGAGGGCTTGAACGTCTGCCCGGTCAGGGCGGCCAGCTTGCGCGGCGAACCTTCCAGGCTCACGGTGCCCTTGAAGGCCTGGGGCGTCAGGGTGGCCTCGCCGCCGAGGGTCAGGCGGGCCTGGGGCGTGCTCAGGCGGGCCGTGGCCAGGCGCAGGCTTTGGGTCTGGAGATTGAGCGCCCCCTCGCAGACCAGTTGCGCGGGCCCGGCCTCCTTGGGCAACAGGCCGCCCAGAGGCGTGACGGTCAGGGAAATCTGGCGGAAGGTCAGATGCGGCGCGTAATAGCGCAGCTTGGCGTCCAGGGCCAGATTGCCGGCCAGGATGGCCTTTTGGTCCTCTTTGAGATCAAAGGAAAAATCGCACTGCATGCCGGCTTCTTCGCGACGGCGCAGATTTTCCACGGAAAGATTGAGGTCCTTGATCTCCAGATGAACGCCCCGGGCGTCCACATAGCGCACTTCGCCCTGGCGCACCACCAGGCGCATCAGTTCCACGGGCAGCTCATCGGAAGGCGCGACGGCTCCGGTCTGGGCGCCGGAAACGGGGGGAGCGGCGGGAGCGGCCGCCGGCGCATCTTGTCCGGACACGGCCTTGCCCTCGCGCACTTCCAGCACGGGATTGTCCAGGCGCACCTCGCGCACCACCAGGTTGCCGGAGAGCAGCGGGGCCAGTTCCAGCTCCACCATGCCGCTTTTGACGGACACGGCAAGGCCCTGGCCGTCCTTGATCTCACCCCAACCGGCCTGCCCGAATTTCACGCCGGGCGGCAGCAGGGACAGGCTCGGCGCGCTGGCGAAGACCAGAGGTTTGCCGGTGGCCTTGGCCGTGGCGTCGGCGATCTGATTGACCACGAATTGCGTGTCGATGCGGCCGAGCAGGATGGCCCCGGCCACGCCCAGCACGATCACGATGCCCAGAATCCAGAGCAGAACACGTTTCATGCGGCCTCCGTGCAGAGGTTGCGATCTGTTCTTACGACTTTCTTTATATAAAGGATGCGGCAAGAGCCTGCAAGTTTTCTTGCTCCCGCCCGCGCATGCGGGTAAGGAAAGAGGCATGCGACCCTCTTTTTGCGCGCCGGATGCGGCTCCGGCACCCGTCTCGGCCAAAGCCGCCGTGCCGGCCCTGATGTTCCAGGGCACCTGCTCCAACGCGGGCAAAAGCCTGCTCGCCGCCGCCGTCTGCCGCCTGCTGGCCCGCCGTGGGCTGAGAGTGGCGCCTTTCAAGGCCCAGAACATGGCCCTCAATTCCTTTGTGACCGAACAGGGCGAGGAAATGGGCCGGGCCCAGGCCCTGCAGGCCGTGGCCTGCGGCCTGCCCGCCGACGTGCGCATGAATCCGGTGCTGCTCAAACCCACTTCCCATGTGGGTTCCCAGGTCATTGTGCTGGGCCGTCCCGTGGGCCAGATGCGGGTGGGCGCGTATCTGCGTTACAAGCCCGAGGCCTGGAAGGCCGTGCGCCGCGCCTACCGCGAGCTGTCCTCGGGCATGGACGTCATGGTTCTGGAGGGCGCGGGCAGCCCGGCGGAAATCAATCTCAGGGCTCACGACATCGTGAACATGCGCATGGCCCGCCATGCCGAGGCGCGTGTGCTGCTGGTGGCGGACATCGACCGGGGCGGGGCCTTTGCCTCCCTGGTGGGCACCATGAGCCTGCTGGGCCGGGCCGACCGGGCGCGCGTGGCCGGGTATGTGCTGAACAAGTTCCGGGGCGACGCCTCCCTGCTGGACCCGGCCCTGGAGGCGGTGAGCCGCCGGACGCGCCGTCCTTTTCTGGGCGTGGTGCCCATGCTCGAGGATCTGCGCCTGCCGGAGGAGGATTCCGTCAGCTTCAAGCTGGGGATCACGCCGGGCCTGGACGCGGCGGACGGGGACAGGCCCGCTGCGCCGGACTGCCTGGATATCGCCCTGGTGGACCTGCCCCATATCAGCAACTTCACCGACCTGGACGCCCTGCGGGCCGAGGCGGACGTGCGCCTGCGCATTGTGCGGCACGCCGACGAGCTGGGCGCGCCGGATGCCGTGATTCTGCCGGGCAGCAAGAACAGCATTGCGGACATGCGTTTTCTGCGCCGGGCGGGCTTGGCGGAGGCTCTGCGCGGCTATGCGGAGCCTTGCCGGAGCCGGGGGGCGCTGGTCGGCATTTGCGGCGGCCTGCAGATGCTGGGGCAAAATATTGCCGACCCGCTGGGCCTGGAGGAGGGCGGTCTGGAGCCGGGCCTGAACCTGTTGCCGCTGAGCACGGAACTGGGCGGCGCGAAACTGTTGCGCCGGACTGTCGGCCGGGCTCTGGCCGCGCTGGCCGGAGATGAGCTGGTGGTGCGGGGCTATGAAATCCACCACGGGCGCAGCGTCCCGGCGGAAGAGCGTCCCGGCGGAGCGGGCGGGATGCCGCTGACGCCGGTCATGACGGACGAGGCCGGGCGGACGCTGGGCTGGGGCCTGCCCGGCGCCGACGGCACGGTGCGGGTCTGGGGCACCTACCTGCACGGGGTTTTCGATGCGGACGCCTTCCGCCATGCTTTTCTGAACCGGCTGCGCCGGGAGCGGGGCCTTGCGCCGCGCACCGGGGTCGCCTACAGCCTGGGGCCGGAGCTGGACCGCCTGGCCGACGCGGTGGAGGCGAATCTGGATATGTCGGCCATTTACGCCATGCTGGGGCTGTAGCCGCGCACCGCCGTGAGCTCCGGCGGAAGCCCGGCCTGCCGCGGTCCCGGAGCAAATAAACGCTGATGACGCTGACCCGCCGCAAGGATTTGCTTGCAAATCCTTGCGGCGGGGTGCTCTAATGGCGTTCAGCAGGGCGTTCGTGTTTGTCTCAGATACCGGGGGCCTGTAATGGGCGGAGACAGCGTATGAGAATTTCCCCCGGCGGCATGGCCGGTTTGCCCCTGATCGCGGCCGCGGCCTTTTTCATGCAGGCTCTGGATGCCACTATCCTGAACACCGCCTTGCCGGCCATTGCCGAAAGCCTCGGCGAGTCGCCCCTGGCCATGCAGATGACCGTGGTCGGTTACACCCTGACCGTGGCCCTGTTGATCCCCGCGAGCGGCTGGTTCGCGGACCGCTTCGGCACCCGCAACGTCTTTCTGTTCGCGGTGGCCCTCTTCGTGTTGGGGTCCCTTTCCTGCGCCCTGTCCGGCAGCCTGCGCATGCTGGTGCTTTCGCGCGTGATCCAGGGCATCGGCGGGGCCATGATGATGCCCGTGGCCCGGCTGGCCGTGTTGCGGGCCTTTCCGCGCGAGAAGCTGGTGGCCGTGCTCAACTTCATCAGCATTCCGGGACTGGTGGGGCCGGTGGTCGGACCGCTGCTGGGCGGCGCTCTGGTGACCTATGCCGGGTGGCACTGGATTTTTCTGATCAACATCCCGGTGGGCCTGGCGGGCATGCTTTATGCCTGGCGGATTATGCCCCAGTTCACAGGGCCGCACGGGCCGTTTGATTTCACGGGGTTCGCTTTTTTCGGTCTCGGGCTGGCCCTGTTTTCCGGCGGCCTGGAGCTTTTCGGTGGCCGCGCGGAGTCAAAAGGCCTGGCTCCCTTTCTGCTGCTCGCCGGTGTGGCGCATCTGACGCTGTACGCCCGGCACGCCAGGCGCAACCAGGCTCCCCTGATCCGCCTGGGCGTTTTTCGCATCCACACCTTCCGCGTGGGCATCGCGGGCAATGTGGTTTCCAGGCTGGGCACGGGCTGCATGCCCTATCTCATGCCGCTCATGCTCCAGGTGGGGCTGGGCCACCCGGCTCTGACCGCCGGTATGATGATGGCCCCCATGGCCCTGGGCTCCCTCACGGCCAAAACATTTGCCGTGCGCGTGCTGCGCCGCTTCGGCTACCGCAACACCCTGGTGGGGGTCACCGCCTGCATCGGCCTGATGATCGCCCAGTTCTCACTCCAGACCCCCTCGCTGCCCCTCTGGATGCTGATCCTGCCCATGATCCTGCTGGGCATGGCCATGTCCACGCAGTTCACGGCCATGAACAGCATCACCCTGGGAGATCTCGCCCAGGAACATGTCAGTACCGGTAACAGCCTGCTCGCCGTCACCCAGCAGCTTTCGATCAGCTTCGGCGTGGCCAGCAGCACGGCGGTGCTGCGCTTGTTCAACGCCCTTGCGCCGGGGTCGCTGCTGGACCATTTTCATGAAACCTTTCTCACGATCGGCGGCGTCACCCTGCTGGCCTCCCTGGTTTTTCTGTTCCTGCGCCGCGGCGACGGCGACGCGCTGCTTCCCGGCCGGGGGGAGCGCCGCGCATCCTCCGGGAAGCAGCGTTCTTCGCGGTAAAGGCGGTGCTGATATCGAGAGGTTGAAAAAAGGAGTCCGCAAGTCCGAAGAAGCCGGGAGGCGGCCGGAGCCGGGCAACGCTGAAAAAAAGCCGAATCGCGCAACGGGTCCGCCGCTATTTTTTGCAGGGTTCTTTCGCGTGCGTATTTCCTCGCCACTGGCTGAGCAGCACCCCGGCGATGACCAGGACCGAGGCCAGGTACTGCGAGGGCAGAAAGACCTCGTGCAGCAGGCTCACGCCGAACAGCAGGGTAAAGACCGGGATCAGGTTGGTATAGGCTGCGGCCTGCCCGGCGCAGAGCCGGTTGACCCCGAAATTGTACAACCCGTAGCCGCCGAAGGTCACGCAGCCGCCGAGATAGAGCACGCTGGCCCAGGGAGCCCAGGCGGGCAGTTCCAGGCCCAGGGAAATGGGGCGGCTCGTTTCCGGCAGAAAAAGCAGCAGCAGGCAGAAGAAAAGCATGCCCAGGCCGGATTGCGCGGCGGTGATCTGCATGGGATTGTAGAGCGGGGAAAGCCGCCGGGCGATGACTGTGTAAAAGGCGGCGCAGAGCATGGCCAGAGCTTCCAGGGCATTGCCCAGCATGGGGTCGGCCGCGTTGTCCGCGGGCGCGGCGGCCAGGGAAAGCCAGACCACGCCGCCCACGGCCAGGGCAAAGCCCAGCCAGACCCGTCCGCTTATCCGTTCGCCCAGGGCGACCCAGGCCACGCCGGCCACGATCAGAGGCAGAAGAGAGACCACCATGCCCGCCTGGGAGGCTGTGGTCAGCCGCAGGGCGTGGGTTTCGAACAGAAAATAGCAGCAGGGTTCGCAGAAGCCCATCAGCAGCAGGGCCCCCAGGTGGCCGTGGCGGCGTAGGTCCCGGAACAGGCGGGGCCAGAGGGGGGCGAAGACCAGGCTTGCCACCAGCATGCGTCCGGCCATGGCCTGCAGGGGCGTGAGGCCGGAAAGCGCGATGCGCAGCGCCACGTAGGAAGTGCTCCAGACGCACATGGCCGTGAGCAGGGCCAGGTGGGGGACAAGGCGGGAAAAGGGGCGTGGGGCGGAAGCTGCCATGGCGTCACCGCGCCCGGCGTCGCGCCGGGCTGCCATTGCCGCGTCCGGCAATGGGTTGGAAGATGATTTTTCCGGCAGCCTATGGTACTACGGCAACAACATCAAGAAGGCCGCCGAGGCCGCGCCCCTGAGGTGCGTGGGAGTGAAGGCATGACGATCCGGGCCATTATTAAAACCTCCAACCTGGTGCAACTGGGTCTGGTGCTCCTGCTGGGGGTCTGTTTTTTCTGGCTCGGACGCGACTTGCGGGAAGTCAACGGCCTGCTGCACAATTTCTATCGCATAGACGCGCTGCTCAGCGAGCTGGGGGTCGGCGCGGCCGACAAATACCGTCTGGCCCTGGACTACGTCAGCGCGCCCAATGAGAGTCGGCTGGAGGAATGGCAGACTCTTCTCCTGGCCGAGCGCGGCGCTGTCGGGCGTCCGTCGGGCTCATTTCTCAAAGGGGAGGGCGGGCGTTCCCTGCAGGAGATCGCGAACAGCCTTGATCTGGACAAAGAGGAAAGAAGCCTGCTCCAGTTCTGCCTGGAGCAGAACGAGCTGCTGAATCGCCTGACCGAAATCGCCGTGATGCGGGCGCGCGGCCTGTACCCCGACGCGCAGGGCGGATTTTCCATTCAGGGCGACCGCCAACCCAAACAGGCCCTGCAATGGGTCTACGACACCAAGCTGGCGCGCATTCCGGACAAAATCAGCAATGCCGGGCGGCAGTTGCGCGCCCACCTCTATCAGGATTTTCTGGCGCATATGTCCGCGCAGAAGCGTTCCCTGTGGTGGATGCTCGGCTTGGCTATCGTCGGCCTGGTCCTGCTGGCGGTCAATGTGGCGGTCGGCATGCTTGTTTTCCACAAGCGGGTGGCCCGGCCCCTGGGCCTGGTGGGCCGTTATGCCGAGGACGTGGCCGCGGGCAACGATCCCGCGCCCCTGCGCCTGAAATACGGCGACGAGCTGGCGGGCATGTTCGACTCCCTGCAAAAGATGAAGGGCGCGCTGCTTCTGCGCATCCAGGAGTTGAAGACGGCGGAGGCGGCGGCGCACGCCAGCCGGAAACAGGCCCTGCAGGCCAGGGCCCAGGCGCTTTCCTCCCTGCGGATAGCCCAGAAGGCCTCCGGCGTGCAGGAGGATTTTCTGCGCCGGATCAGCCACGAAGTCCGCACGCCCATGAACGCCATCATCGGCATGAGTTATCTCTGCCTGCAGACCGAGTTGAGTCCTGGCCAGCGCAAGTATCTCTCCCAGATCAACAAATCCGGCAGCGTGCTGCTGGACATGTTCAACCGCATTCTGGACTTCGCCAGCGTGGACGAAGGCAGCCTGCGGCCGGAACACACGCTCTTTCCCCTGGGCCGTTTTCTGGACCTGCTGCGCCAGAGCGTGGCCGCCCAGGCCGCCGAAAAAAAATTGTCCCTGGCGCTGCATGCGGCGCCGGGCCTGCCCGCGCGCCTGCTCGGCGACGAGCGGCATCTGGAGGAAGTGCTGCGCATCCTCTTGGACAATGCCGTGCAGTACACGGCGGAAGGCGGGGTGGAGCTGAGCGTGGCCCCGCTGCCGGACGCGGCCGCGGGCAAAACGCGCCTGCGTTTCTGCGTGGCGGACAGCGGGCCCGGCATCAGCGGGGAAAACCAGGCCAAATTGTTCGAGCCCTTTGTGCCCGGCGACATGTCCATGACCCGTTCCGGCAGCGGCCTGGGACTGGGCTTGGCGCTGGCCCGCCACCTGGTCAAGCTGATGGGCGGCGAGATCACGGTGGACAGCGCGCCGGGCCGAGGCAGCCGCTTGAGCTTTGACCTGGAGTTCGATTTGCCGCCGGATGTGGGAGAGGATGATCCCCTGCCTGTTCCGGACGGCGGGGAGCGGGACGCGGGAGCCGTGCCGCCGGTGCTGGTGGTGGACGACAACGAGATCAACCGCCAGATCGCCAAGGAATTGCTGGAACAGGCCGGGCTTGCGGTGACCGTGGTCGGGAACGGGCGCGAAGCCGTGGAATACGTGCGGCGGCAGCCCGTGTCCCTGGTGCTCATGGACGTGCAGATGCCGGTTATGGACGGCCTTGAAGCCACCTGCCGGATCCGTGAACTGGGCCGCTCCCCGGAGGAACTGCCCATTCTGGCCATGACGGCCCATGCCGACAAGGGCTCGCGCATGGACGGCAAGAGCGTGGGCATGAACGACTATCTGACCAAACCCGTGAATCCGGCGGAACTGTATGCGGCCCTTGAGGAGTGGCTGCCCGGCGGGCTGGCCCGCAATCCCGTGCGGGAGGCCGCCGGGCACACGTCGGAGGAGGCGGGCGTCGCGGCGACGCCCGCGCCTGTCCCCGACGGGGACAGGCAGGCCGTCAACATCAAGGCGGGCCTGGCCACGGTGGGCGGCAATGAAAAGCTGTACAACGAGCTGCTGCTCCGTTTTGTGGAGCACTACGGCCAAAGCGCCCCGCAGTTGCGCGATCTGCTGGCCCGCTATGACTATCGCGGCGCGGCGCGCCTGGCGCACACGGTCAAGGGCGTGGCCGCCAACCTGGGCGTGGAGCGGGTCACGGAACTGACCAGGCAAATGGAGGCCTCCCTGCCCGGCGTGCAGCCCGACGAAGACCTGCTGCGCCGTTTTGAAGCGGCCATGGACGAGGCCTTGGGGAGCATCCGTTTGCTCCAGAGCCACAGCCGCCTGGCCGCCACGGCGGGCGACCTGCGTCTGGCCGAAGAGCACAAGCGTGCGTTGCTGCGCCTGCTTGAGGAATTGCCGCAGGGCATGGAAACGGACTGGGGCGGCGTGGAAAGCGCGCTGGAAGCCTTCATCCCCCTGGTGGAAGGCACGCCCTACGCCGAAGACCTGGCCGGGGTGCTGGCGGCGGTCAATGATTTCAACCCGGCGGACCTGGCCGATCGTGTCGAGCGGCTGCGCCGACACCTACGCGGAGAGGAAGATGAAAGTCGTCTTCTGCATTGACGACAATCCGCGCTATCTGTTGCTGCTCAAGGTGGCCGTGCGTTCCCTGCGCGCCCTGCACGGGCCCGACGCGCCTTGTCTCTGCGTCTATGCCGGGGACAAGCCGGAGGTGCTTGAGGGCGTGACCCGCGAAGGCATCCCGCTGGCGCGCTACCGGCCCCGCCTCAGCCGCGACCTGTTGCCGCCGGAAACCCATGCCAACATCGGCTGCTTTCTAAAGCTGGAGCTGGCCCTGGTGCCGGAACTGGCCGGGGATGAAGCCGTGCTGTACTGCGACGCGGACATGCTGTTCCAGCGTCCCTTGGACGCGCTTTTCAACGGCCCGCTGCCGTCGTACATGGGCATGGCCCGCGAAAAAACGGCCCCGTTTTATCATGAGTATGAAAGCCTTGCCTATGAGTTTCGGGAACAGCGCTATACCGTGCCCATGCCTTTTCCCATCTGGACGTTTTCCAGCGGCGTGGTGCTGTTCAACCTGGCGCGTCTGCGGCGGCGCGACCTGATCGGGCATTTTCTGGCTTTTTCCCTTCAGAATGTGGGCCGCATCGGCAACCTGGACCAGTCCCTGCTGAACTATTTTTTCGGCAAGCGCGTCACCCGCCTGGAGGACCGCTGGAATTGCCCGCCCTATCAGGCCGACTGCCTGGACGCGGGGCATATCGTGCATTTCCACGGCCCCAAGCCCTGGGATGTCCGCAGCGCCTGGGCCGAGGAACTGCGCGTCAACCATTTTGAAGCCATGCGCCGCGTCTGGCTGGGCTATCTCAGCGAGGCGGAGCGCGCGCAGGCCGAAGCCTGGGGTTAAAGCAGCAGGCCTCAAGTATTTTTCACAGCAGCCGATAAGGATTGTCGGCGAGTCAGCTCAAGCAAGAGCACCGGGGCGGACAAACGGACAAGGTGAGGGCGGCCATGCCGCCGCGATCCGGACCGCTCCGCTGTACCGCACATGACAGGCGGCGTGTCCCGGACAGCCCCTGAGGAGGTTTTGCCATGAGTCAGATTATAGAAGATATGAAAAGCCAGGGACACGACGAGCACGACGGCGACCTGATCCAGCTGGTCACTTTCCGCATCGGCGAAGAGGAATTCGGCGTGGATATCCTGGCCGTGCAGGAAATCATCCGCCTGATGCAGATTACCATGGTGCCGCGCGCTCCGGCCTTCATCGAGGGCGTCATCAACCTGCGCGGCAAGGTCATCCCGGTCATCAGCATGCGCACGCGCTTCAACATGCCCGTCCTTGAGCACGACAGCAACACCCGCATCGTGGTCATGGAACTGGGGCAGAAGATCGTGGGCTTCCTGGTGGACGGTGTTTCCGAGGTGCTGCGCATTCCGGCGGGCACGGTCGAGGACCCGCCGCCGGTGGTGGCGGGCATCGGTTCCGAATATATCCGGGGCATCGGCAAGCTGGACGACCGCCTGCTCATTCTGCTGGATCTGGACAATCTGCTCAGCGATATTGATCTCAGCGCGACGTAGGGCGGGTTCGGGGCGGGGCGTGTGACGCGCCTCTGGTGATGGTTTTTTTGGGGGGGCTTGCTGCCCAAGCGGTATGCATAGTGCCCTTCGGACACGGCTTTTTTCGCCTGAACGGCGGTGGGCCGCCTGCGCGGTCCCCTGCCGCGCGCCGCGCAGGCGGCCCAAACGTCGGGAGGCGTAAGGCCTCTGTGCCCGCAGGGCAGCGAGAAACGTCATCTGTGCGACAAGCCCCCCCCAAAAAAAATCCCCACCCGCATCCTAGTGTCTGATTGCAAAAATTGAGAGCATAACTATGCCCACAATTTTCGCAGGATCATCCACGAAAAAACATGGTTTTTCGCGGGCTCATGGCGGCTTCACCGCCGTAAAACCCTACGGGTTTTATGTGTCTAATTTTTTAAATTAGACACCAGGCGGGGAATCCTTGACTGCCGCCCTGAAATATGTTGCCCTCCCCACAGGTGCCTAAGAACACCTTCCGTAGACGGTTTCCCACCCCGACAGCTTGTGGGTTTTCTTGCGTCTTGCCTCCGGCGGGGCGCGCCTTCCCGCGTTATCGTTCCGGGTGTGGGCGAAATACAAGACCGGCTTGCCGGGAAATAGTCCGCTGCTCTACGGCAGTTCTTAGCACCCGGAGCTTTTCATTCTGAAGGCTCCAATAAGAAAGCCGTAGAGGTGCCTGATGTCCGATCCTTCTCTGAACGCTCAGCGTTCACAGCCCCGACCCATCCCGCCCGCCGCTTCTCCAGATTTTTCCCATTGCGCCGCATTGGCCGAAACGCTGCAACAGACGGCGCGGGCCTTGCTGGCCTTCGCGGCCGGAAAAGAGCCGGAACCGGCGGAATGCGCCGTGCCGGATGCTTCTCTCGTCAATCCCGGCGCCCCGGCCAAAGAGGTGCCGCATGAATTGCGCTGCTACCGCGTGCCGTCGTATATGCTGAAATATGAAGAGGAGATGCTTGACGCGCACAGGGCAAAGGATCTGTCCGGACTGCTCGGCAAGGTGTATGACAATCTCTATGTCACGGCATATCTCATGGAACATTTCGGCGAAGCGGAAGATCTCGACGGCTTCACCATCCACTTGATCGGCAGCAGCCTGCAATCTTCGCTGCATGTGCTGAGCAAGGTTTGTTCCGTGTTCGCGGATTTCAGGCCTGCGAATCCGCCGGAAACAGCCCCGGCGCTGTAAGAGGGAAAATGGACCGGGGCGGTGGCCTTTGCCGCCGCCGTCCCGGTCCGGCGCTTGCTCCGGGCGGCGATAGGGGCTATTATAAAAATTCTCCGGGCGCATGCCGCGTCCGGAGAATTTTTGCAATCCGCGGAGGGGCCCATGGCCTTGCGTCTTTCGCGTTCCATTGTGGGTGAAGCCGAGGCCCGCGCCGTCAGCCGGGTCATTCTGGAAGACGGCTATCTGGGCATAGGCAATGAGACCCGTTTGTTTGAAGAGGAGCTCGCCGCGTATCTCGGCGTGACCCCGCAACAGGTCATCACCACGAATACGGGCACGGCGGCCCTGCACCTGGCCGTGGATGCCGTGGCTTCCCAGTGCCGCGTCACGGGCGGCAAGGCTGAAGTGCTGGTGCCCTCGTTGACCTTTGTGGCCTCCTTCCAGGCCGTCACGGCGGCGGGCTGCGTGCCCGTGGCCTGCGACGTGCTGCCCGAAACCGGCACCCTGGATCTTCGCGACGCGGAAAAGCGCCTCACCCCCCGCACCATCGCCGTCATGCCCGTGGACTACGCCAGCAACCCCTGGCATCTGGACGAGGTCTACGACTTTGCCCGGCGCAAGGGTCTGCGCGTGGTGGAGGACGCGGCCCACGCCTTCGGCTGCCGCCATCACGGGCGCAGGATCGGCTCGTTCGGGGACATGGTCTGCTTCAGCTTTGACGGCATCAAAAACATCACCTCCGGCGAGGGCGGCTGCCTGGTGGCCTTTGACGCCGAGGCCGCGCGCCTGGCTTCGGACGCGCGCCTGCTTTCGGTGGAAAATGACGCCCAGAAGCGCTTTGCCGGTATCCGTTCCTGGGACCCGGACGTCAAACGCCAGGGCTGGCGCTACCACATGAGCAATCTCATGGCCGCCATCGGCAGGGTGCAGCTTTCCCGCCTGGACGGCGAATTCATTCCGGTCCGGCGGGCATTGGCCGCCATCTATGCCGAGCGCCTGGCGGACCTGCCCGGCCTGGCCCTGCTGCGCACCGACCCGGAAGATTTCATCGTGCCGCACATTATGCCCGCGCGCATCTTGAACGGCCGCAAGGACGCGGTCAAGGACGCCCTGGCCCGGGAGGGCATTCCCACTGGCGTGCATTACAAGCCCAACCATCTGCTGAGCTTTTTCGGCGCCGGGGCCGTGCGCCTGCCGGTCACCGAGCAATTGTACGCGGAACTGGTGACCCTGCCCCTGCATCCGGGCCTGAGCCGGGAGGATGTGGAAAAAGTCTGCGCGGCCCTGTCCCGCGCCGTGGCGGCCTAGAGCGTTTTGATATTGAAAATATCTCAACGCGCTAGGCGGATTTTCATGGAAAATCCGCACCGCGAAAGTATCGCAAGGCGAATTTACTTCGCCGTTAAGCGATAATTTCAAGCGCAAAA